>JACCDN010821603.1_pt1 | contig 88180 bp, 78 predicted proteins | sample 7441691 | NCBI WGS metagenome assembly JACCDN01 (sample SAMN15323439, study PRJNA562643) | freshwater metagenome | isolation source: river surface water | place: USA:Blue River Watershed | collected 2017-08-16
AGTCAGAACCAAAACCAGAAGGAGAAAGAAGATCTTTCAACAATGACCGTGGAGGTTATAATGGTGGTGGAAATTCACGCGGTGGTGGAAGCTACGGTGGTGGAAACAGAGACAATAATGGTGGAGGAAACAGAGGTAGATACTAGTTTAAGCCTAAATTATACAAAAAGCCATACAGCAATGTGTGGCTTTTTTATTTGAAGCCAATGGCTCGGGTTTTACCTACAATCCCTTTTCCCGCTTTTTGTTGCAATCTTTTTGCCCCTAAAAGAATCGGGACAAAAAGGATTTTCACTCCAATCGGGGCTACAAAAGCCCTTCATTTTTACTTTTGTTAATAACTAAAATTGACAAATTAAACCTTAAAATGTACTTTTGAAGTATTAATAATTAGTTCCTTTTTAAAGGACTAATTATGAATCCCTAATTACTTCTAGATGTATTTAATATTCGATACCGAAACCACAGGATTACCCAAAAACTGGTCAGCGCCTTTGTCCGATTCAGACAACTGGCCTCGTTGTGTACAAATTGCTTGGCAAATACACGACGCCATGGGAAATCTGTTGGAACACCAAGATTATTTAATTCAACCAGAAGGATATAACATTCCCTTCGATGCCGAAAAAGTGCATGGAATTTCTACAGAATTAGCCCAAAAAGAAGGAATTCCTTTGGTAGAAATGGTAGAAAAATTCAACCAAGCGCTTGCAAAAGCAAAATTTATTGTTGGACAAAATGTAGGATTTGACCTCAATATCATGGGCGCCGAATTTTACCGCTTGGGTATGGAATCACCCTTGAGCTCAATGCCAGTTTTAGACACTTGTACAGAAGTTACAGCCAACTTATTAAAATTACCCGGCGGACGTGGAGGTAGATTCAAACTGCCTACACTTACCGAGTTACATCAATACTTATTCAACCAACCGTTTGCAGAGGCCCACAATGCTACTGCCGACGTTGAAGCGACCACCCGTTGTTTCTTAGAATTAATAAAAAGGCAAGTTTTTACCAAAGAGGAATTGGATGTTCCTGCTGATTATTTTAGGGAATTTAATGAAAAAAACCCACAAACGATACCGTTAATTGGGTTAAAACATATCAATCTCAAAGTAGCATCAGATAAAATTCGCCAGCAATTTGGTGAAAAAGAGCATACACCCATCTCGAACAAAACTCTTTCTGACAATAAGGAATTATTGCAATCGGTTGATTTTGTTCATTTGCACAATCATACCCAATTTTCTGTTTTACAATCTACGGTTTCTGTCAAAGACCTTGTCAGTGCAGCTGTAAAAAACAAAATGCCCGCTGTTGCCATGACCGATATCGGAAACATGATGGGAGCCTTCCATTTTGTAAGAGATATTTTAAATCATAATAAATCAGCAGAAGCAAAAAATAAAGAATCGATCGAAGCTGGCGAAACGCCACAAGAAACCATCATCAAACCGATTGTTGGGTGTGAGTTTTTCGTTTGTGATAATCATTTGGATAAAAGTCGAAAAGACAACGGATATCAAGTGGTATTATTGGCAAAAAATAAAAAAGGGTACCATAATTTGGCCAAAATGTCTTCCATCGCATTTACAGATGGATTTTATTATGTGCCCCGAATTGATCGTAAAATCATTCAAGAATACAAAGAAGACCTCATTTGCTTAACAGGTAGTTTGTACGGAGAAGTTCCGAGTAAACTACTAAATGTGGGAGAAAATCAGGCAGAAGAAGCGCTCCTTTGGTGGAAAAATCAATTTGGCGACGATTTGTATGCAGAAGTCACCCGACACAATCAAGAAGATGAAAACAGGGTCAACCAATCTTTGATTGCTTTGGCCAAAAAACACGAGGTAAAAATTGTTGCAACCAACAATACCTTTTACATCGATAAACAAGACGCCAATGCACATGATATTTTATTGTGTGTACGGGATGGTGAAAAACAAGCTACACCGATAGGACGTGGAAGAGGATTCCGATTTGGGTTGCCCAATCAAGAATATTATTTCAAATCGGGTGACGAAATGAAGAAGGCGTTTGCCGATATTCCAGAATCCATCCAAAACTGTAAAGAAATCACGGACAAAATCGAAATCTATTCATTAGCTCGTGACGTATTATTGCCTAAGTTTGAAATTCCATCAGAATTTATCATCTCAGAAGATACAGAAGACGGTGGCAAAAGAGGAGAAAATTCCTATTTAAAATTCCTCACATTCAATGGAGCTCGCAAGCGCTACGGAGAAATTACAGATGAAATTCAAGAACGAATCGATTTTGAATTATTGACGATAGAAAACTCAGGGTATCCAGGGTATTTTTTAATTGTTCAAGATTTCATAGCCGCTGCACGCAAGATGGGCGTTTCTGTAGGACCAGGGCGTGGTTCTGCCGCAGGATCGGTGGTGGCCTATTGCCTCGGAATCACCAATATTGACCCCCTGAAATACAACTTGCTTTTTGAGCGTTTTCTGAATCCAGACAGGGTTTCTCTTCCCGATATTGATATCGATTTTGATGATGAAGGTAGGAGTAGTGTAATGGATTATGTGATCAATAAATACGGATCCAAACAAGTTGCCCAAATCATTACTTATGGTACCATGGCAGCAAAATCATCCGTTAGAGACACGGCTCGTGTGCTTGATTTGCCCTTGTTTGAAGCGGATAAAATTGCAAAATTAATCCCTACCACATTAAATTTAGCCAAAATATTCTCCATGGATGATGCAAAGCTAAAAGCAGCGTTACGTCCAGAAGATTTTGATAAAGTAAAAGAATTAATTGCCTTAGGAAAAGCAAGCGATTTGGGTGGCGAAACCATTCAACAAGCGCAAGTACTAGAAGGTAATTTAAGAAATACAGGTATTCATGCCTGCGGCGTGATCATTACCCCCGACGATATTACAAATTTTGTTCCCGTTGCTACAGCCAAAGATTCGGACTTATACGTAACTCAATTTGACAATTCGGTTGTAGAAAGTGCGGGTTTGCTCAAAATGGACTTTTTGGGATTGAAAACCCTTACCCTGATAAAGGATACGGTAAAATTAGTCAAATACAGAACCGGAATAGAAATCAATCCGGATGAGTTTCCAATTGACGATCTCAAAACCTATGAACTTTTTCAGCGCGGAGAAACGGTCGGTATTTTTCAATACGAGAGTCCCGGAATGCAAAAATACATGAAGGAATTAAAGCCTACGGTTTTCCCCGATTTGATTGCCATGAACGCTTTGTATCGACCTGGGCCTATCGCATATATCCCTAGTTTCATTAAAAGAAAAAATGGGGAAGAAGAAATTGTATACGATCTCGATGCCTGTGAAGAATTATTGAAAGACACCTACGGAATTACCGTATACCAAGAGCAAGTAATGCTTTTGTCCCAAAAACTCGCAGATTTTTCTAAGGGTGATGCCGATGTATTGCGTAAAGCCATGGGGAAAAAACAACGCGATGTCTTGGATAAAATGAAGCCTAAATTTATTTCACAAGCCGCTGCCAAAGGTCACGCCGAAGATAAATTAGAAAAAATCTGGAAAGATTGGGAAGCTTTTGCAGAATATGCGTTCAATAAATCGCATTCTACCTGTTATGCTTGGATTGCGTATCAAACAGCCTATTTGAAAGCCAACTATCCTGCAGAATATATGGCTGCGGTGCTTTCTAATAACATGAACGACATCAAGCAAGTTTCCTTTTTTATGGAAGAGTGTAAGCGCATGGGATTGAATGTTTTGGGTCCCGACGTTAACGAATCCTTCTATAAATTCACAGTAAATGATCAGTATGCCGTTCGATTCGGAATGGGTGCTGTGAAAGGAGTTGGAGCCAACGCGGTTGATACCATCGTGCAAAATAGAAAAGAGGGTCCTTACAGATCCATCTTTGATTTGGCTAAAAAAATCGATTTACGGGCTGCCAATAAAAAAGCATTCGAAAGTTTGGCTTTTGCAGGTGGATTTGATTGTTTTGAAGGAACCCACAGAGCGCAGTATTTTCATATGGAAGGTGAAGGAATCACGTTTTTAGAAAAAGCGATTCGGTACGGTTCTAAATTTCAAGAAAATGAAAATTCGTCTCAAGTAAGTTTGTTTGGTGAAACCAGCGAAGTCCAAATTGCCGAGCCAATTGTGCCGCCTTGCGAGGATTGGAGCACCATGGAAAAATTAGCCAAAGAAAAGGAAGTTGTTGGAATTTACATCTCTGGACATCCGCTGGACGATTATCGATTTGAAATGAGGCACTTTTGCAATGTGCGCTTATTTCAATTGAAAAACCTCGAATCGCTCGTCGGAAAATCACTCACTTTTGGCGGAATTGTTACCAATGTGCAGTACCGAACCGGAAAAAATGGAAAAGATTGGGCCATGTTTACTTTGGAAGGATATGATGAAAGTCATGACTTTAGAATATTTAACGAAGAGTATTTAAAATTCAGACATTATTTAGTAAACAATCAGTTCATTTACTTTAAAATTGGAGTTAAAGACGGGTGGGTAAATCGAGAAACAGGTAAAAAATCGGATCCGCAAATCACCTTTCAGGACGCAAAATTATTAGCAGATGTGCTTCCAAGTTTTGCGAAAAAGATTGCTATTCAACTTAATATTTATGATTTAAAGCAAAATTTACTTCAAGAAATGGATGCCGTTTTCAAAGCCAATCCCGGAGATAATTCGGTTGTTTTTGAAGTTCTGGAAATTGAAAAAATAATTAAAAAAGTCGAGGTTATTCCGGTCAAGGAAGTTCTTTCATTAGAATCAAATTCGGAAATAGATATTGATAATGTCGATGCGCAATCGGATATGGAATTGGACGACAGTGTTGCTGAAGTGCCCGAAATCATAGAGGAAAATAAAGTAGTTACCAGGTTAGAAATGCCAAGCAGACGAATGAAAGTGAAAATTTCGAAAGAGTTATTAGCTGATCTCGAAAAGCTTAAGGTGCATTTTAGATTGAATTAACTATCAATTTATTATATATACGAATAATGAAAACCAATTTGGATGCAATGAATAAGTAAAATCTTTCCTTATCTTTGTAGTTCAAAATTAATAAACGAAAAACATAAAATATGGCATTAGCAATCACAGATGCTACTTTTGATGAAGTAGTATTGAAATCAGACAAACCAGTAGTAGTAGATTTTTGGGCAGCTTGGTGCGGACCCTGTAGAATGGTTGGACCAGTTATTGACGAAATTCACTCAGAATATGACGGAAAAGCCGTTGTGGGTAAAGTAGATGTTGACGCAAACCAAGAATTTGCTGCAAAGTATGGTGTTCGTAACATCCCAACTGTATTGATTTTTCAAAACGGAGAAGTTGTAGGTCGCCAAGTAGGTGTAGCTCCTAAGAAAACATACACCGATGCAATAGATGCATTGCTATAAATCGAAATAGTTTAAAGAAGAAAGGTTTAACGAAAGTTAAGCCTTTTTTTATATCAAAAAAACAACTCGATTTCAATTTTTCAATTTATCTTTGAGCTATGAAGATTGATGAACAAAAAGAACTTATTTCGGGATTCAAACATTTGGAATTGATTGCCAACCAAGTGGTGGAAGGCTTCATTTCGGGAATGCACAAAAGTCCATTTCATGGATTTTCAGCAGAGTTTGCCGAGCATAAAGTCTATAATCCTGGCGAAAGTACCAAACACATTGATTGGAAATTGTTTGCAAAGACCGATCGATTGTATACCAAACGATTTGAAGAAGAAACCAACCTGAGATGTCATATCATCCTAGATAATTCTTCTTCCATGCACTTTCCGAAAGTAGAAAATACCAAAGAGTTTTACAATTCCAAAATCGGATTTTCGGTATTGGCCGCTGCGGTTTTGATGAACCTATTAAAAAAGCAACGTGATGCGGTAGGACTTAGTGTGTTTTCAGACACCTATGAATTTTATGCGCCCGAAAAAGGAAGTGATCGCCACCACCGCATGTTGTTGAACCAATTAGAAAACGTGCTTGAATTGCCCAAAAAAGTAAAAAACACAAATACCATTTCCTTTCTTCATCAAATTGCCGAAAAAATCCACCGTCGTTCGATGATCTTATTGTTTACCGACATGTTTCAATTGGAAAATGACGAAGCGTTATTTAACGCGCTACAGCATTTAAAACACAACAAGCACAAAGTAGTTCTTTTTCACGTTGTTGATCAAAAGAGAGAGCTAGCATTCGATTTTGACGATACTCCTAGACGTTTTGTAGATGTTGAAACAGGCGAAACAGTTGCTGTTTTTGCTCAAAATGTTCAAGAGGCCTATGAAAAGAAAGTGACCGAATACTTCAAAAAACTATCTTTAATTTGTGCGCAAAATAAAATAAAGTACGTTGAAGTTAATGTAGGTGATCCATTTGAGAAAATTTTGACAACTTATTTGGCTGAAAAACAAATGTTTGGTTGATAGGGTATAAATAAAATCAAAAAAAATCAGTAAAATAGTTGGAAAACTAAAAAACGGTTGTATATTTGCAACCGCAATAAAGCGATGGTTTGGTAGTTCAGTTGGTTAGAATACATGCCTGTCACGCATGGGGTCGCGGGTTCGAGTCCCGTCCAGACCGCTAAATTGGGAATTATTAAAAAGCACTTTGGAAACAAAGTGCTTTTTTGCCCAAAATAGTAAATGAAATGTTGAAAATGAATTGTAGTATTTATTCAAACATTCAAAATAGTTGTGTTGTTTTCGTTCCGATTTATCGGAACACGGTTTAGTAGTTAGACCAATGAAAAGCTTTCCACTTTATTGTGGATGGCTTTTTTGCTTTTATTACAATTCAATTTTAAAATTATTTTGTATTTTTGAAATCAGTTAGTTTCGAATGGCTTCCTAAAATAAAAGCAAATTAGAACTTCAAAACAAAACATAGAAAGCAAGTTTAACAAAATGTACTCAGAATACGTAAACTCTAAAAAGTAATCCCATTGAAAAAAATCAGCCTTCTTTTTAGTTGTTTTATTTTGTTTTCTTGTCAATTGTTTGAAAACAAAGTTCCCAATGAACAGGAATTGTTCAAGCAGCAAATCAAAGAAATCAATTGGAATCAGGTCGATGAATATCCCTCCTTTGTGGATTGTGATAAATTATCGGATGAAAACCTAAGAAAGCAATGTTTCTTCGAATTTATGGCAAGTACGATCCAACAAAAATTGGCGAATGACACCCTTGCAATATTGTATCCCGACTTAGATACGATTGAAGTAAAAGTGACCATCAATCCAGATGCAACCCTTTTATTTGAGCCGCAATTTCAAAAAGACAGCGTGGCGTATGATACGATAAAAATAGATAGTATTTTAAAATCAAAATTAATCGATTTTCCTGAGGTTCATCCAGCAATAAAACGCGGAATCCCTGTGAAAACTCAGTTTGTTTTGCCAGTCATCATTAAGTCAGAAAAATAACCCTATTTTGTTTTGTACTTGATCACAAAATAACTTCCAATGATCACAGGGGCAACCACATTAAGCAACCACATAAGGGAGCTTATAAAAACCACCAACCATTCGTTTATACCCAGTTGGCCAAAGAAATAAACGGCAACGCTTCCTTTTACGGCAAAATCAAAAAGTTGGAAACTAGGTAGCGCATTGGCTAATAAATAGACAATTGAAATGGTTGCAATCAGGGTGAAATAAGGCACAAACACATCAAAAGTGATTAATAAAAAATAAAACTGATGGGTCAAGGCGATGAATCGTAAAAAACCGTAGGCAATATTTTTTCTGTGAATGGTTTTAGAAATAAAGGAAAAGGAACTGATGAATGCCCCAATAGCTCCCAATTTGTTTTTGCTTTTTTTGACGAGTAGGAGAATGATTAGTACCAATACGACAACACAAAGTAAGACCCAACTCCATTTATAAAATCCCAAAGCGATACAACCGATCCAACCAAACAAACCGATCATTACCATTTGTATTCCATTGCAAATTAAGTTCAACAACACTATTTTTTTAGCTTTGTCTTTTGTGTAATATAATGTTTTTCCGAGGTATTCACCCACACCGTAGGGAGTAAAAACACCTAGTGTTAATGCGCTCAGCACTTGTTCTGTAGATTGAAGTAAGGTGATTTTTTGAAAAGAAGAAACCAAATTTTGCCATTTGAGTATTTCCAGAAAACGATTGGCAATACTAAATAAGACAATCACCACAAATTCCAATGAATTGGTTTTTTCAAAAATAAAACGTTTTGAGTTTTCCCAATTGAGTGCTGGTTTGTTTGCAATTTGTTGATAGATAAAATAAAAGGCACCAATTACAACCAAAAGTTTGACCGTAAATAAACTGAATTGTTTAGCTTTGTGAGGAATTGAAATCATTAGTGCAAAGAAACAAAACTTTAAATAAAAATTGGCAAACGAACGCATCATATTAGGCATTGACCCCGGAACGACCATTATGGGTTTTGGATTGATTAGAGTAGTCAATAAAAAAATGGAATTTATTCAATTAAACGAATTGATTTTAAATAAATACGATGACCATTACACCAAACTTAAAGTCATTTTTGAGCGCACGATTGAATTGATAGAAACACATCATCCGGATGAAATTGCTATTGAGGCGCCCTTTTTCGGTAAAAATGTGCAATCCATGTTAAAGTTGGGTAGGGCGCAAGGAGTTGCTATGGCGGCTGGATTATCGCGACAAATTCCGATTACCGAATACGAGCCCAAAAAAATAAAAATGGCCATTACGGGCAATGGAAACGCAAGTAAAGAACAAGTTGCCAAAATGTTGCAGCAATTATTAGGGTTAAAAGAATTACCTAAAAACCTTGACTCCACCGATGGTTTGGCTGCGGCTGTTTGTCATTTTTTTAATTCGGGGAAAGTAGTTGGAACCAAAAGTTATTCCGGTTGGGATGCTTTTGTGAAGCAAAATGAAAACAGAGTAAAATAATAATGATTATGAAACATTTGAAACTTTTCGTAGGTACTCTTTTTATTGTACTATTTTATGCTAGTTGCAATACAAATGGTGACGAAACTGGCGCTAATTTTATTAAATACAATTTTGACCATCAAGTCCAATCGGTAGACTTAAGTAATGTACATTTTGAGAAAATTGAACATTCTTTTTGGATGTATGCTTACACATCAACCGGACAAGATTTTAATTTATTTTTTGATGAATATGGAAATTTTATTGATTCTAGAACAAATCAATTAGCAAACCCCTCAAGAAACAGTTATTATTATAATAGTTCGAATTATTTTAATGTCGATCTAGTTGACGTAGACACAATAAACAAAAAAGTATTTGCGACTTTTAGTGGCAAGTTATTTACAGATAGATTTGATCTCAGTTCAAATTCAGTTGATGTAAGCGGAAGTTTTAGGCTAGAATATGAAGAGCGAGAACATTATAATGGTGATACAAGATTTCATAATTTGGGATGTTCCACTAAGTTAAATAATACGAATTGGTATAGTTATCCTACTTTCTATCATGGTACGGTTAGTTATGATAATTATTTTTTTAACCATGGATCGACTCCTGCTTCCCGAATCGTGCACTTTTATAGTGATGCAGAATATCGTGTATCCCTTTTTATCGATGATATAGATCAATTGGGATTAGGTAATTACACTATTTTGAATAACGCTTCACCAAATAACATTAGAATATCCAAATTCAATGCTACTACTTTAGCATATGATTATTATACTACCACAGAAGGTTCTTTCACTATTTTAGAAAAAAATAATATTTTTTATGGGCCTCCTCAAATAGGGTATAGTTATACGATTAAAGGAGGTTTCAATTTTAAAGCCGTAAATCCAAATAACCCTTCCGATATTATTAATGTTACAGATGGTGCTTTTAAGTTTTATTCAGATTAATTCTCATGTCAGGCATCTACATACATATCCCTTTTTGTAAACAAGCTTGTCACTATTGTGATTTTCATTTTTCGACTTCTACAAAAAAGAAAGACCAAATGGTTTTGGCATTGGCAAAAGAAATCCAATTGCGCAAGGTTGAAGCCAAAGAGGATTTTATTGAAACCATTTATTTTGGAGGAGGTACGCCTTCTATACTAACTATTGAAGATATTGATTTTTTAATCACAACCGTTTATTCCAATTATTCGGTCGTTCAAGATCCGGAAATCACGTTAGAAGCCAATCCAGATGATCTGTCTAGCGATTATATTGTAGCGCTTTCGGCATCTCCTGTAAATCGATTAAGTATTGGCGTTCAATCATTTTTTGACGACGATTTACAATTAATGAATCGCGCACACCATGCAGAAGAAGCCCAACAATCAATTGCATGGGCGACCCGTTATTTTGACAATATTTCCATTGATTTAATTTATGGAATTCCAGGAATGAGTAATGAAAAATGGCGTCAAAACATCGAAACAGCTTTGGCTTTCAACATCCCACATATTTCCAGTTATGCGCTCACGGTTGAACCCAAAACAGCTTTGCATTCGTTTATTCAAAAAGGAATGATCACACCACCCGACGATGAAGTTGCCCAAGAGCATTTTCAGATTCTGGTTGATACACTCACCGAAAAGGGTTTTATCCAGTACGAATTCTCCAATTTTGGAAAAGAAAATTATTTTTCTAAAAACAATTCGAGTTATTGGTTGGGAAAAAAATACATCGGAATTGGTCCGTCTGCACATAGTTTTGATGGAAAGACGAGGGGGTGGAATGTTTCAAACAATTCAAAGTACATCACTAGTATGGAAAATAATGAATTGCCATCAGAGAAGGAAGTATTAACGCTTTCCGATCAATACAATGAATACATCATGACGGGTTTGCGAACCATTTGGGGAGTTTCACTGGCAAAAATTGCATCTGATTTTGGCCCAGAATACGTACATTATTTAAAGAAAAATGCCACAAGATTTTGCGATAATGGTCAATTAATACTAGAAAATGAAATACTCAAAACTACTTCAAAAGGGAAGTTTTTGATTGACGGAATTGCCTCTTCGCTATTTTGGATTGACTAGTTTAACGTATTATTTGATGATGTCTTGTTCGATATTTTCAGGTGCTTTTTGACCGCTGTTATCAAGTTTGGCCGTTTCAGCATCCAGCTTTTTTTTCACCTCGTTGTACATTTTTTTATAATCCTCTAGGTCGGAAGCATAGAAATGGGTGTTTTCTACAAAGGTTAAACTGTCAATTTTGTATTTTTCTTTGAGTAATTCAAATGGTTTAGGGTAATTGGTTTGTTGCCCCATAGTTTGAGATTTCAAAGCTTCTAAAACCGATAAATCATAAATCATTTCAATCATTTGATCTCTATCGATACGCTTTTTAGGTTCTTTTACGGTTTCGTTTTTACAACTAGAAAAGCAAAAAAGAATGCTTATTAAAAGGGCTATTTTTTTCATAATTGAATTAATTTCTGTCAAAAAGTAGGCGTTTTCCCGCTTTGAGGGTACTTTTTTTATCGTTTTCAAAAACCAATTGACCGTTCAAAATGGTATGGGTTACTTTCGAATTAAATCGGGTGCCTTCAAACGGTGACCAACCGCACTGATAAAGTATGTTTTCTTTAGAAACTTCCCAAGCATTTTGGCAATCCACAAGCGCTAAATCGGCGTAATAGCCAACTTTAATAAATCCGCGTTTTTCAATTTTGAAGATTTTGGCAGGGTTATGGCAAAATTTCTCTACAATTTTCTCTACGGAGATTTTTCCTTGTAAATGGGCTTCAAAAAGGGCCACTAAAGCGTGTTGTACGAGTGGTCCACCGGAAGGAGCTTCTGAATATTTTTTTGATTTTTCTTCTAAGGTATGTGGGGCATGATCGGTTGCTATGACGTCAATCGTGTCATCCAATAAGGCTTTCCAAAGTGCCTCACGGTCATTTGCCGTTTTAACAGCAGGATTCCATTTGATAAAATTGCCTTTGGTTGCATAATCGTCATTGGTAAACCATAAGTGATGCAAACATACTTCGGCTGTAATTTGTTTTTCTTCTAGAGGAATTTCATTTGTAAACAAAGCCATTTCTTTGGCAGTTGAAAGATGAAATATATGCAGTCGTGCTCCTGTTTTTTTGGCTAATTCTATTGCTTTTGAAGACGATAAGTAGCATGCTTCTTCACTTCTAATTAAATGATGAACAGTAACCGGAATGTCGTTTCCAAATTCAGTTTTATAGTGTTCCAAATTTTTTCGGATGGTTGATTCATCTTCACAATGAACAGCAATCAACATTTTGGTGCTTGAAAATATTTTCTCTAACGTTTCTTCATTATCTACCAGCATGTTCCCGGTTGAGGAACCTAAAAACAATTTAATACCCGCTACATTTCTAGGATTGGTTTTCAAAACCTCCTCTAAATTGTCGTTGGTACCACCCATCATGAATGAGTAATTGGCATATGAAGTAGCGGCTGCAATTTGGTATTTTTGTTCTAATAATTCTTGGGTTACCGCATTTGGAACGGTATTCGGTTGTTCAATAAATGAAGTGATACCTCCAGCAATGGCAGCTCTGGATTCGCTTTCGATGGTACCTTTGTGCGTCAATCCAGGTTCTCTAAAATGCACCTGATCATCAATAGCGCCCGGAATGAGATAATTCCCTTTGGCATCAATTACTTGATCTTGTTCTCTTGAACTGATTTGACTTGAAATTTCAACTATGAATTCGTTTTCTATCAATACATCGCCTTCAAAAATAACGCCTTCGTTTACGATTTTTGCATTTTTAATTAAAATTGAACTCATATTACAGCTGATTAAATAATTTTCTAATACGCAAAGACACTACGCCAAATATGGCTTCTTTGATGATTGAACCACTCATTTTTGACTGACCTTTTGTGCGGTCTGTAAAAATTACGGGGACTTCATGTAGCACAAAGTTTTTTGAAAAAGCTCTGTATTTCATTTCAATTTGAAAGGCGTAGCCAATAAATTTAATTCGATCCAAATCTATTTGTTCGAGTACTTTTCTGTTATAACAAATGAATCCGGCTGTGGTATCCATGATTTTCATGCCGGTTATCATGCGCACATAAACCGATGCAAAATAAGAGAGCAATACTCTGCTTAATGGCCAGTTTACTACATTTACACCTGTCACATATCTTGATCCAATCGATAAGTCAGCGCCCGATAAATGACACGAATCGTGTAGTTTTTCTAAATCGTGTGGGTTGTGTGAAAAATCGGCATCCATTTCATAAATAAATTCATAAGTTCTTGCTAATGCCCATTTAAAACCATGAACGTAAGCCGTTCCTAAACCCGCTTTTTTGGTTCTTACTTCAAGAAACAGACGGTCTGAAAACTCAGCTTGGAGTGCCTTCACTTTGTCAAAAGTCTTGTCGGGAGAATTATCGTCAACAATTAAAATATGAAATTCTTTGTGAAGCGAAAAAGTAGCTCGAATGATACTCTCGATGTTCTCAATTTCGTTATAAGTTGGAATAATTACGATGCCGCAGTTCATATTTGACAAATAAAATTTTGACAAAAATAATCAATTTATATTTTGTTAATCTTAATAATATAATAATAGTATCAACAAAGAAAAATTACTAATTTTGCTTCGATGATTTTACTTGATTTACAGTACAGAATAATAGAAAGCAAAGATTGGGCATTTATGATGTTTCTCTTGGCTTTGTTGTTGGTTGTTTTTATCAAATCTACCTTCGAAAAACGATTTTTTGATTTCAGCCGAATCATTGTATCCGATAAATACCACCGCATCTATAAAGACAGTAGTAATATATTGAGTCTTTTTACCATTTTTATTTTCATTGTCAACATCATTTCTTTGGCCTTTTTTATCCAATTGGTTGCTGTTTATTATGGATTGGCAATACCCTCAGATTGGGTGCTTTTCATCAGAATCTCGACGTTGTTATCGGTGTTTATTTTGGTGAAATATTTAATCGAAAAGATCGTCGCAACTATTTTTGGCATTGAGGAAATCATGGATGAATACAATTTGACTAAAGTTAATTATAGAACCTATGTTGGATTGTTGCTGCTTCCTTTAACAGTTGTCATGTATTACAATCCTGGGCTTTCTCATGCTTTGATCGTCCCTTTATCTGTCTTGCTTATCGGGATTAATCTCTTTACTTATGCCATCACATTTGTGAGATATCAAAATTTTGTATTAAGTAAATTGTTTTATTTTATTTTGTATCTTTGCGCCTTTGAAATAGCACCCTACTATTTCGTCTATTATTTGATTAAGAAAAATTAAAAAGTACATGTCAAAATTGAAAGTGAAAACGATTTTGGTTTCACAGCCAGAACCTAAAGTAGAAAATTCTCCTTATTTTGATTTGCAACAAAAGCATAAGGTAAAGATTGAATTTAGACCCTTCATTCATGTGGAAGGTTTAAGTGCAAAAGACATAAGAGCTCAAAAAATAGATTTGAACCATTTTTCGGCAATTATTTTGACAAGTAAAAATGCAGTAGATCATTTTTTTAGAGCGGCCGAAGAAATGCGTTATAAAGTTCCGGAAGATTTAAAATATTTTTGTCAGTCAGAAGCCATTGCTTATTACCTTCAAAAATACGTAGTGTACAGAAAGCGTAAAATCTATGTAGGTCAGAAAGATTTTGTTGACATGACTACCTTGTTCAAAAAATACAAAGAAGAGAAATTTTTACTTCCTTCATCGGATCAATTGAACTTTGATATCCCTCAAACATTGGATGCATTGAAATTAAATTGGACACAAGGTATTTTTTACAATACGGTAATGAGTGACTTGTCTGATTTAGCCAATGTATATTTTGATATTCTAGCGTTTTTTAGTCCGACTGGAATCAAATCGTTATTTAAAAACTTCCCTGATTTTAAACAAAACGATACCCGTATCGCTGTTTTTGGAAGCACCACACAAAAAGAAGCGTTAGACCATGGTTTGCGCATCGATATTTTGGCTCCTACACCTGAGACTCCTTCCATGACGATGGCGTTAGAAAAGTATGTTGCTGAAGCAAATAAAGGAAAGTAATTATCCCATCCCATATACAAAAAACCCAAAATCATTGATTTTGGGTTTTTTTTGCAACATTACCTCGTATTGTGTTGAGGTTTTATTAAGCTGAGTTTGTTATCTATACTTGCGGACCCGCATTAACGAGTGCTTCGCCTTCTTTGTTGTCCGTATATTGTTTGAAATTATCGACAAATAGATGCGCTAATTTTTCTGCTTTTTCAGACCAAACGGACTCATTTTCATAGGTATTTCTAGGGTCTAAAATGTTTGCATCCACATCGTGCAATGCCAGTGGCACTTCAAAATTAAAGATAGGAATGTTCTTTGTTGCTGCTTTTTCAATCGATCCGTCAAGAATGGCGTCAATAATGGCGCGGGTATCTTTGATGGAAATACGCTTACCTGTTCCGTTCCAGCCGGTGTTGACCATATAGGCAGTGGCCTGATTGGCCTCCATTTTTTTAACTAATTCTTCTCCATATTTTGTAGGGTGTAGCGATAAAAAGGCTTTTCCAAAACAAGCAGAAAAAGTAGGTTGGGGTTCAGTGACACCTCGCTCTGTACCTGCTAATTTTGCGGTAAATCCAGATAGAAAATAGTATTTAGTTTGTTGGGGAGTTAATTTTGAAACCGGGGGAATGACTCCAAAAGCATCTGCGGTTAAAAAGATCACTTTGTTGGCAGCTCCCGCTTTTGAAATGGGTTTTACAATGTTATGGATGTGGTTGATTGGATAGGAAACCCTCGTGTTTTGAGTAACAGATCCGTCCTTAAAGTCTATTTTTCCAGAGGAGTCCAAAGTTACGTTTTCTAACAAGGCATCTTTTTTAATAGCGCCAAAAATATCAGGTTCGTTTTCAGCACTTAAATCGATGGTTTTTGCATAGCAGCCACCTTCAAAGTTAAAAACTCCTTCGTTGTCCCAACCATGCTCGTCATCTCCAATTAATTGTCTCTTTGGGTCGGTAGAAAGGGTGGTTTTACCCGTTCCAGATAAGCCAAAAAACACAGCGACATCGCCATTTGCTCCTTTATTAGCCGAACAATGCATGGACGCAATTCCTTGTAATGGTAGATAATAATTCATCATCGAAAACAATCCTTTTTTCATTTCGCCACCATACCAGGTACCGCCAATTAATTGGATTTTTTCAGTCAAATTGAACGCCACGTAAACTTCAGAATTCATTTTATGTTCCTCAAAGTCTTTGAAAGACGTTTTGGATGCATTGATGACAACAAAATCAGGTTCACCAAAATTGTCTAATTCCTCATCAGTTGGTCGAATAAACATGTTTTTTACAAAATGTGCTTGCCAAGCTACTTCCATGATGAATCGAACTTTTAGTCGGGTGTTTTCATTGGCACCACAAAAAGCATCAACAACAAACAATCTTTTCCCGGATAATTGTTTCACAGAAGTTTCCTTCAATGCATTCCAAGTAGTTTGCGAAATGGGTTTGTTGTCGTTTGGTGCTTTTTCTGAGTTCCACCAAATGGTGTCTTTTGTAATTGCATCTTCAACAATATATTTATCTTTTGGGGATCTTCCAGTAAATTCTCCGGTCATTACATTTATAGCACCTAATTCGGAAACTTGGCCTTTTTCATATCCATTTAAATGAGGATCTATTTCTTCCTTGTATAAAAATTCATACGATGGATTGTAGATGATTTCAGTGGGATTTTTGATTCCATATTTTTCTAACGAAATCGATTTCGTAATTTTGGCGTAGTTCTCCATAAAAAAATAAATTGTCTTGTTGTAAAAGTTTTTACAAAGGTAAAAATAATTAACTACAACGTTGTAATTAATTTAATTTTTATGATTTTTTTGATAGAAATTGTTTGGCAAAAAGCCCCCAACCTATAATTAATAAAAGGCCTCCGATGGGTGTGATGATTCCAAAAGGTTTGAAATTCAGATGTGTAACGTTTTGTGTGGCTAATAAATAAATGGAGCCCGAAAAAAATAAAACTCCAAAAGAAATAAATGAAAAAATCAATTTTTTAATTTTTTGATCAATTTGTTGATTCAATCCCAAAAATAAGAAAAACAAAGCATGGTACATTTGGTATTTTACTCCGGTTTCAAATGTGGCAAGTTCTGTAGTTGATAACACCTCTTTTAGAGAATGTGCGCCAAAAGCACCCAATACAATGGCTGTTAATCCAAAGGTTGCACCTGTAAAATTTATTTTTGAATCCATGATCGTTATTTTTGTTTGTCAAAATTACTTGAATAAATAATAAAAAGAAAACAAATTTTGGATTAATAATTATGATTTTCACAAAAAAAGTTTTCAAATTAGATCAAATTATTACATTTGTTACACAAATAATTCACATGAGAACAATATTAATTATTGGAGCTGGTCGATCAGCATCCTCTTTGATCCAATACCTATTAGATAAGTCAATAGAAGAAAATCTTCACCTTACCATTGCCGATTTGTCCATAGAATTGGCGATTCAAAAAACAAAAAATCATCCCAATGCTACTCCACTTCAATTTGATATTTACAATTCGGAACAGCGAAACAGCGAAATAGCCAAAGCAGATGTTGTCATTTCTATGCTTCCGGCCCATCTTCATTTAGAAGTCGCAAGAGATTGCATTACGCATAAAAAACACATGGTAACCGCTTCCTATATTTCGGAAGAAATGGTTCAACTTGATGAGCAAGCCAAAGCAGCTGGTTTGATTTTTATGAATGAAATTGGTTTGGATCCAGGAATTGATCACATGAGTGCCATGAAAATCATTGATGAAATCAAAGATAAAGGGGGAAAATTGTTGCTTTTTGAATCTTTTTGTGGTGGATTAGTTGCTCCCGAATCGGATAACAATCTATGGAATTATAAATTTACATGGGCACCCAGAAATGTTGTGTTAGCAGGACAAGGTGGTGCTGCCAAATTTATTCAGGAAGGAAAATACAAATACATTCCTTATCACAAACTTTTTAGACGAACCGAATTTCTTGAAGTAGAAGGATATGGGCGTTTTGAAGGATATGCCAATCGCGATTCGTTAAAATATAGAAGTATTTATGGATTGCAAGACGTGCTAACGATGTACCGAGGAACGATTCGTAGGGTAGGTTTTTCTAAAGCATGGAATATGTTTGTTCAACTTGGAATGACCGATGATTCTTATATTATTGACAATTCTGAAACGATCAGTTACCGTGATTTTATCAATTTATTTTTACCTTATTCCCCGACGGACTCGGTAGAAATAAAAACAAGAATGTCTTTGGGAATTGAGCAGGATGATATTATGTGGGACAAATTACTTGAACTTGATTTGTTTAATCCCAATAAAATTGTTGGATTGAAAAAAGCAACTCCTGCCCAAATACTAGAAAAAATTCTTTCGGATCAATGGACACTGAGTCCATCCGATAAAGACATGATTGTGATGTACCATAAATTTGGTTATGAATTGGATGGAAAACAATACCAAATCGACTCAAAAATGGTTTGTATTGGCGATGATCAGACGTATACGGCTATGGCGAAAACAGTTGGACTGCCAGTTGCGATGGCTACTTTGCAAATTTTGAATAAAAAGATAACGACTCCAGGCGTTCAGCTGCCGATAAAAAAAGAGGTATACCTACCTATCTTGAAAGAATTAGAAAGTTTAGGCGTTCAATTCAAAGAAACAAACATGCCTTACATTGGTTACAACCCCGATCAATTGGTCGGAAATTAATTTTTACTAATTTTTCTATTGTTGTTTATAATTTAAACTAAAGTATGTATTTTTGTTTCAAATGTTAGACAAATGAAGATAAATTCTTTACAAATAGAAATTGACGGAATTGACAAAGAAATTCTTCGGGATTTGATGGAAGACGCGCGCAAGCCCATTCTACAAATTGCAAATAGAATTGGAATTTCGGGTGCGGCAATTCACCAACGATTAAAAAAACTAGAAGAAGCCGGTGTTATTTCGGGTAGTAAATTCATCATTGACCCCAAAGTTTTGGGTTATAAAACGATGGCATTTGTGGGAGTTTATTTAGAAAAAGCTTCCAGCAATTATGAAGCGGTAAAAGAATTGAAAAAAATTCCAGAAGTGTTGGAATGTCACTACACAACCGGTAACTGGAGTATTTTGATAAAAATTATTTGCCGCGATAACGAACACCTAATGCAATTACTGAATCAAAAAATTCAACCTATTAAAGGGGTTTCCAGAACCGAAACATTCATATCTTTGGAACAACAAATAGAAAGACAAATACAGTTATAATATGCTTACTAAATTCTCAAAAGAAAATATATTACTCGGATTTTATGTGATCTATATTTTGATTGCTGGACTTATGTTCGAACTTTTTCCTGGAAATGAAAAGCAACCCAACGGAGGCGTTTTGATGTTGTATCTCTTCATTCCAATTAGCATTGTTTATTTTATGTTTCACTTGATACGACAATTATTCGGTAAAATAGACCATACCAAGTGTATGCTAATTCATGGAGCTGTTTGGGCTTCCATTTTAATTATTCTAACCGTTTTCAAATCATAAAAAAATCCGCTTAAAGCGGATTTTTTAATTTATACTTTCATTATTTCGGCTTCTTTTGCCAGTAATAATTCGTCAATTTTTTTAATAAAAGTGTCGGTTAACTTTTGAATGTCATCTTCGGCACTTTTACAAGCATCTTCTGATGTACCGTCTTTTTCAAGTTTTTTGATGTCGGTATTGGCATCTTTACGTGCATTTCGAATTCCGATTTTTGCATCTTCCGCTTCTGATTTTGCTTGTTTTGCCAAATCACGACGACGCTCTTCTGTAAGTGGCGGCACACTGATGATGATCACATCTCCATTGTTCATTGGATTAAACCCAATGTTGGCAATCATGATTGCTTTTTCGATGGCTTGAAGCATGCTTTTTTCAAAAGGTTGAATAGTGATGGTTCTAGCATCTGGGACATTTAAATTGGCAACTTGAGATAACGGCGTTTGAGATCCATAATAATCAACAAAAACGCTTCCCAACATTTGTGGAGAAGCTTTACCAGCTCGGATATTTAAAAATTCTTTTACTAAATGATCGATAGAACCATTCATTGATTCTTTTGCTTCGTCGATAATAAATTCAATTTCTTCAGTCATTTTTCTATGATTTTAGTTGATGAGTTTGTACAAACGTTTTATTTATATGTTTACCACGGTTCCAATGTTCTGTCCTTCACAAATTTTAAGGAGATTCCCTTTTTGATTCATATCAAAAACCACAATTGGCAATTTGTTTTCTTGACTCAAAGTAAACGCCGTGGTATCCATTACATTCAATCCTTTCTTCAATACATCATCAAACGAGATGTAATCAAATTTGGTAGCACTTTTATCTTTTTCAGGATCGGCTGTATACACACCATCTACACGAGTACCTTTCAATATCACATCTGCATTTACTTCAACACCTCTTAGTACTGCAGCTGTATCGGTTGTAAAATAGGGATTTCCTGTGCCTGCTCCAAAAATAACAATTCTTCCTTTTTCAAGATGACGCACCGCTCTTCGTTTGATATACGGCTCAGCGATCGATTCCATTTTTAAAGCTGTTTGAAGTCGCGTTTTTAAACCTTTGTCTTCAAGTGCTCCTTGTAACGCCATACCGTTAATTACGGTTGCTAGCATTCCCATATAATCGCCTTGAACGCGATCCATGCCCGAGCTTACACCTGCAACACCTCTAAAAATATTTCCTCCTCCAATGACAATCGCAATTTCAATTCCTTGGTCGTGTATCGCTTTGATTTCTGTGGCATATTCGGCTAGTGTTTTAGGGTCAATTCCATATTGTTTATCGCCCATTAGCGCTTCGCCACTCAGTTTTAAAAGGATTCTGTTGTATTTCATCAGGTGTGTTGTTTATCTATTTGATGGTGCAAATATAAACATTTCGTAAATTTTATGAGTACTAGTTTTCGCTATTTTTTTTAGGGGTATCTCGTTCAATTTTTTGGTAAAATTTTACACGGATTTGGCATTTGTTTTAAAGCGACACAAGATTTTACATAGGAAATTCTATTACAATCAAGGCAATTTTTTAATATTTAGCTTGTAATTAAAGGCCTAAAAAGTACGTAAGGAAATACCAATACTAAGAGATCCCACCGAATTGGAGTTATGTATGGGCAGGTTGTATCCAGACACTTCGATGAAAATGTTGGTGTCTTGATCGGCTTCGTAACTGATGCTGAATTTTTTGTATTCTCCAGATAGATTCCCTCTACCAAGTGCAAACCCTTTTCCGTACCCAGCTTGAAGCACGATTCGGTTTCCATACCCAATATTGGGACTAAAGCGAAGGTTAGCATACACAGGAACTGCTACTAATTTTTCACGACCAATAAATTCGATTCCCGCATGCGCACTTACCGAAACCCATTTTTGATGTTGGATGCCATAACCAAACTTGGCATTGATACCATTGGGTAAGAACCAATAATCATTCCGAGTGCCAAATTGATTAATTTCTCCATAATTTGCATTGGCCTTCAACGGAACGGCAAGATCAAATTGTGTGAAAGTTGTTTTTTTCTTTTCGATTTCTTTCGAATCGTAGGTTTGTTGTGCAAAAGAAAAAGAAGATATTACGACAAATAATAGAATGAGATTATACTTCATTTGTGTTGATTTTTGGTAAAAATTGTTCAGGACTTTGCGCATTTGTTACGTCGTAATCGCCAATTTTAGTACGTCTAAGAGCAGAAAGATGCGCCCCTGATTGCAGTGCGATACCAAAATCAAAAGCTAGGGAACGAATGTAAGTTCCTTTGCTGCATTGTACTCTAAAATCAATATTGGGTAGGTTAATGTTGGTTATTTCAAATTCATAGATGGTCGTTTTCCGACTACTTATTTCCACTTCTTCACCTGCTCTAGCATGTTCGTATAGTCTTTTTCCGTCTTTCTTAATAGCTGAGAAAACAGGTGGTTTTTGGTCGATTTCACCCAAAAATAATTGCGTGGTTTGCTGAATTAATTCAGGGGTAATATGAGCCGTTGGAAAGGTTTGGTTGATTTCTGTTTCTAAATCATAAGAAGGTGTTGTCCCGCCAACCGTTAGAGTACCGGTGTACTCTTTGGTTTGAGATTGAATTTCTGTAATTTTTTTGGTGAATTTACCCGTGCAAATGATCAGCAGTCCTGTTGCCAACGGATCCAAAGTGCCGGCATGGCCAATTTTGAATTTTTTTGGCAAGTCAAACTCTCTTTTTAGCAAGTATTTTAATTTATTCACGGCTTGGAAAGAACTCCAAGTTAAGGGTTTGTCAATTAGTAAAATTTGACCTTCAAGAAAATCTTCCGCTGTTTTCAATACAATTATTTTTGGATAGAGAAATAAATCAACAGGGCTGTTCCGGCAATAATTCTATAGTAACCCCAAGGTTTGAATCCGTATGTATGAATGATTCCAATAAAAAATTTGATTGCCATAATGGCGACAACAAAAGCGACAAGATTCCCAATCAAAAAAAGCTGAATGCCTTTATCGGTTTGAATCAAAAGTTCGTATCCTTTTAGGTGTGTATTTTCATAAGTTTTCAAGAAAATAGAATAGACCGTAACGGCAAGCATCGTTGGTACAGCCAAGAAAAAAGAAAATTCGGCCGCATTTTTTCGGGTCAATCCTTGTTGCATTCCGCCAATGATGGAAGCAGCCGATCTGCTCGTTCCAGGCATCATGGCCAAACATTGCCAAAAACCAATGCTAACAGCCTTCTTAATTGAAATTTCATCTTCTGTGTGGATGATCGGATTTTTGAAATAGTTGTCGATGAAAATCAACACCACCCCACCCAAAATCAACACAATGGCAATAGGAATGGGGTTTCCTAAAACAGCTTCAATTTTATCATCAAATAATTTTCCTAACACAAGTGCGGGAAGTACAGCACAAGCCAGTTTTATATAGAAATGGAATTTGCTAAAATCAAAAAACTTTTTCCAATACAATGCAACCACGGCAAGTATTGCCCCAAACTGAATGGAAACCTGAAAAAGTTTCACAAAATCATCATTTTGAATTCCAAAAAAGGAACTGGTAAAAATCATGTGCGCCGTTGAAGAAACAGGAAGGTATTCTGTTAATCCTTCTATGAATGCAATGAGTAATGCTTGAAATAAATCCATTCTTGTAGTCGTTAGTTTAAAATAAAATCAAAAAGAGAGTTTATTTTTTAGAATTTTTGAAGATAGAATAAATGGTGATTCCAAACCCAATTAATACCACCGTTGGCGCCAAACGAATACGTTGAAAATTAAAAACAGTTTCGTTAAACACTTTCGGATCCTCACTGCCGCCACCTGCCATTAAAATAAATCCGATGGTAATGACAGCAATTCCAATTAATAGCCATTTGTAATTTTCTTTATCAAAAAGAAATTCCGGTTTTTGTTCGTTTTTTTTCATGGATAAAAGCTGATTCGTTGGTATTTAAAGAATCTTCACAGAATTAATATAAATCGTCCGTTCTAAGGTTTAAAAAGCGTTGGGTAGCAAAATGTGTGCTGATCCAAGTAATCAAAATACCTAATACAAGCACACCCAGTAGAACCAAAGTAGTCAAGACGGGCTCGTTGAAGATATCCAATTCAGGAAAATTAGCAGCAATGTAAAATAATATTCCAACCAAAACGGCAATCGCTAACAGCGAACCAATAACACCCAACAAGATGCTTTTTCTTACAAAAGGTTTTCTAATAAAAGCCTTGGTAGCCCCAACCATTTGCATGGTTTTGATGATGAATCGATTGGCAAAAATTGATAAACGTAAGGAACTGTTGATCAACAAAATAGAAATAAAGGTAAAAACACCGCTGATGATCAACACCCAAAAACTGATGCGTTTTACATTGTCATTTACAAGGGTAATCAATTGTTTGTCATAGACTACATCCGCAACCAATTCGTTTTTTCTGATCTGTGCTTCAGCTGATGAAAATCCAGGATTGGTCACATAATCTGCTTTTAAGTGAATGTCATACGAATTGTACAAAGGGTTCGCTCCTAAATAGGCAGTAAAATTTTCACCCAATGTAGCTTCATGTTTTTTCGCTGCTTCATCTTTGGATACAAAAACAAAATCTTTTGCAAAAGCAGAGCCTTTGATTTCCGATTCAAATGCTTTGAATATCGTATCGTTTGCTTCGTTTTTGAAAAATACGGTCATCACAATATCTTCCTTGAAATTATCAGACAGTCGCTTGGAATTAATCACAAACAGACCCAGTAAACCCAGTAAAAACAATACGAGAAATACACTCAGAACTACTGAAAAATAAGAGGAAATTAATTTTCTTTTTTGATATTTATCAAATGATGATCCCATGAAATTTTATTTTAAGCCGTAAAAATACTAAAGAATTTTTGTTTTCAATAACTAACGCTCATTAATTTCTATTTATTATGCAGTTTTGATTTTTTCAGGAGCTATTTCCGGCTATACACTTCAAGTCCTCACAAAAAAAAGGTTTTGTTACCTAAGTAAAGTAGTTTACCCCGTAGTTTTAACCAACCCATTTCTTTTTTTTGCTCCGGGCTTTACGTTGCTATCCGGGCTAAAGAAAACGCTAGGACAACCCTTTTTGATTTCTAAAATGGGCCCCCAATTCAACCCAAAAAAAGCGGAAATAAAACCTGTTTGTGAGCCATCAAAAAATGAAATAACCCGGAAGGAAACACCTGCTTTTATCAATAAAAATTCTACATTTGCAAAAAATAGTTTACAATTACAGAATCTGTTGCACTGATGAAATACAATCCGAACGAAATTGAAGCCAAATGGCAAAAATACTGGGCACAAAACCACACTTTTGCCGCTCAAGAACAATCAACAAGCAATCCACTACCCAAATATTATGTGTTAGATATGTTTCCTTATCCTTCTGGAGCAGGATTGCATGTGGGGCACCCCCTTGGATACATTGCTTCTGATATTGTGGCCCGTTTCAAAAGACACAAAGGATTTAATGTATTGCATCCGCAAGGGTACGATTCGTTTGGTTTGCCGGCAGAACAATACGCCATCCAAACCGGACAACATCCCGATACCACGACCAAAGAAAATATTGCGCGTTACAGAGTTCAACTAGATAAAATTGGTTTTTCCTTTGATTGGGACCGTGAAGTTCGAACGTCTAATGCCGATTATTACAAACACACGCAGTGGATTTTCATCCAATTATTTAATTCTTGGTACAATAAAAATACCGACAAAGCAGAAGACATTGCAACGTTAGTTTCAACTTTCGAAAAAGAAGGAAATGCCAATGTAAATGCAGTGTGCGATGATCACATCGCGGGTTTTTCTGCTGCTGAATGGAACACCTTTTCAACCGAAGAACAACAAAAAAGACTGTTGCAATACAGATTGACTTATTTAGCAGAAACCGAAGTAAACTGGTGCCCTGGATTAGGAACTGTTTTGGCCAACGATGAAATTGTAAATGGGGTTTCAGAGCGTGGTGGTTTTCCTGTGATTCGAAAAAAAATGACCCAATGGAGCATGCGTATTTCAGCCTATGCCGAACGTTTGCTTCAAGGTTTAGACACCATAGATTGGACAGAAAGTATCAAAGAAAGCCAACGCAACTGGATAGGGAAATCCGTTGGTGCAATGGTTACTTTCAATGTTTTGCCCACAACCCACAACCCACAACCCACAACCATTTCTGTTTTTACTACAAGACCCGATACAATTTTTGGTGTAACGTTCATGACCTTAGCACCCGAAAATGAATTGGTTGCTCAAATTACAACTCCCGAGCAAAAAGCAGCGGTAGAAGCCTATGTTGAAGCTACTGCAAAGCGTTCTGAACGCGAAAGAATGGCTGACGTAAAAACCATATCGGGTGTATTTACCGGAGCCTATGCCGAACATCCGTTTACCAAAGAAGCCATTCCAGTTTGGATTGGAGATTATGTTTTGGCCGGCTACGGAACAGGTGCTGTAATGGCCGTTCCTTGTGGTGATGAAAGAGATTTTGCTTTTGCTCATTTTTTCAAAGGTCAAAACGGAATGCCCGCGATTAAAAATATTTTTAATCAAGATATTTCAGAAGCAGCATATGGCGAAAAAGGGGGTTTTGAATTAGTAGAATCCGACTTTTTAAACGGTTTAGGATACAAAGAAGGCACAAAAAAGGCAATTGAAGCCTTAGAAAATATAGGTCAAGGAAAAGGCAAAACCAATTACCGTCTGCGCGATGCTGTTTTTTCGCGTCAGCGTTATTGGGGGGAGCCGTTCCCAGTTTATTATGTTAACGGTTTACCTCAAATGATCGACAAACAATACTTGCCTATTGTGTTGCCAGAAGTAGCCAATTATTTGCCAACCGAAGACGGTTTACCTCCATTAGGCAATGCAACCCATTGGGCTTGGGATAGCAAGCAGGCGAAAGTTGTAAATAATCAATTGATTGATCACGAAACGGTTTTCCCACTTGAATTGAATACGATGCCAGGTTGGGCGGGTAGCTCTTGGTATTGGATGCGTTATATGGATGCGCAGAACGATCAGGAATTTGCTAGTCAGGATGCCTTGAACTATTGGGAAAATGTAGATTTATACATTGGCGGAAGCGAACACGCAACCGGACATTTATTGTATTCTCGTTTTTGGAATAAATTCTTAAAAGATAAAGGGTTTGCACCGACCGAAGAACCGTTCAAAAAACTGATCAATCAAGGAATGATTTTGGGAATGAGCGCGTTTGTTTATCGAAGTGAAGATTCAAAAGTGCTTTATTCAAAAGGCTTGATCAAAGATAAAAATGTACATGCTATTCACGTAGATTTATCATGTATTAACGATGTGACAAACGAACTAGATATTGCAAAATTCAAAGCACATCCATTGTATGTTGAGTACAAGGATGCCGAATTTGTATTGGAAGACGGAAAATATTTGGTGGGTCGCGAAGTCGAAAAAATGTCCAAATCAAAATACAACGTAGTCAATCCGGATGATATTTGTACAGAATATGGTGCTGATACGTTGCGTTTGTACGAAATGTTTTTGGGTCCTTTAGAACAGGCAAAACCATGGAATACGGCTGGTATTTCTGGTGTTTTCGGGTTTTTGAAAAAATTATGCCGTTTGTATTTTGATGAAAACGAACTCTTGATCACGAACAATGAGCCTACTAAAGAAAGTTTAAAAACCTTACATAAAACGATCAAAAAAGTAACCGAGGACATTGAAAATTTCTCTTTCAATACTTCTGTTTCTCAGTTTATGATTTGTGTAAACGAATTGACTACTCAAAATTGCCATGAAAGAGCGATATTAGAGCCATTGGCGGTACTTATTTCCCCTTATGCTCCCCATATAGCCGAAGAATTATGGTCTATTTTAGGTCATGAAGGATCTATTTCGAGAGTTGCTTTTCCGGCATTTGAAGAAAAATATTTGGTAGAATCAGAGAAAGAATATCCGGTTTCATTTAATGGAAAAATGCGTTTTACCATCACACTTCCTTTGGATTTAACGGTGCCTCAAATCCAAGAGATCATCATGGCCGATGAGCGAACACAAAAGCAATTAGAGGGAAGAACCCCTAATAAAGTAATCATTGTTCCAGGAAAAATCATCAACCTAGTAGGTTAAAAGATGCTCATAAACGACTGTTTTCTGATGATTTAGTAATAAATTATGAGAAGGCAGTTTTTTTTATACTTACTTTTGTCAAAATTAGTATCATTTTCAAAATGAAAAAAACCTTATTTTTTTTACTTTTCTTACTAAGTCAGCATTTCTTTTCACAAGAAATCATGAAAGGTCAAGTATTAGATTTTGATACGACAGTTCCCTTAGCTTTTGCCAATATTGGCTATAATAATGTTGAAATAGTTGCTGATTGGGAGGGAAAATTTGAAATTAAAATTGCTCCTGGCAATCAACCCATCGTTTTTTCCAAAAAAGGATACTACACCAAAAATCACTATTTGACTATCGGAAAACCTTATCTGATTGTGAAATTAGTTTCTGATGATTCACAAAAGGATCAAGAACTTTTTTCAGACAATTTAGTGAATACAATTTTGCAAAAAGTAGTCGCCCATAAAAATGTGAACCAGCCAGAACGTGTGTTCTCATCGTTTGAATATAAAAATTACGAGCACCTGTTGGTTTCGGCACAAACCGATTCTATTTCCAGTAAAATTGATACAATTATCAAAAAAAGATGGTTTGGGCAGCCTAAAATTTTGCTTGATTCCACCAATTATAAATTCAAAAAGTTATTAGAAAAACAGCATTTATACCAAACCGAGAAAGTCAATCAAATCCAATTCAACGAAAAAGGCACCAAAGAAACAATTATTGCTTCCAGGATGGCCGGATTTCAAAAGCCGCTATATGAGTTTTTGGGTCTGAATTTGGTTTCTTATTCTTTGTATGAAAACAAGTTGGATATTTTGGAAATTCCGGTGCACAATCCGACTTCCAATAACGGGCGATTGATGTTCGTTTTCAAACTAATTGATACCGTTGAGGTAGAAGGTAGACAAACGTATAGAATTTACTTTCAGCCCAAGAGAATGAATAAAAGTAGTTTGCGCGGACTCTTGTTTATTGACGCCGAAAATTACGGGATTGCCAAAGCCTTTTACCGAATTTATGGAATGGTAAATATCAATGCGATGTTTACTTTTACCTATTTAGAGAAAGAGAAAATTTGGTTTCCAAAAAAGAGAGACATCACGGTAGTTAAAGGAAATAATTCAGAAGATTTGAAAATTTTGGGTGGAACCATCAAATTTAAATCGAGTATTGAAAAGGTCAGAAAAGACGCATCCGATAATTTATATTTAAAACTAGAATCGATTCCTTTTGATGTAAAAATCAACCAACCGGTTACTATTCAGGATCCGAAAATAAAAATTGATGCCCGTCAGGTGAATGATTCCAAACCCGAATCGTATTGGGATTTATTCAAAAAAGACACGGTTGATACCCGCAAACTGAATACCTATTTACGACTGGACAGCCTTTCAATTGCTGAAAAAATAGAAAAGAAAATCATATTAGGTAAAAAAATCATCAATGGTTATTTACCGATCAGTTATGTTGATGTCGATTTAAGAAGGTTTGTTAAATACAACAACTATGAAGGATTTAGGTTAGGAATTGGTGGAGTAACCAATTCGAAGCTTTCAGACACCTATAAAGTGCATTTCTACGGCGCTTATGGGCTGAAGGATAAATCGGTAAAATTCGGAATTTCGCCTTCTTATTTACTCGATAAAGAGACCGATTCTTGGGTTAGCGCTTCCTATGCGAGTGATTTAAGTGAGATTGGTCAAATCCAATTTGCCACCCAGTCAAGACAATATAAAATTTATGATCCTCGACCAATTAATATTTCGACTTTTTATAAAAACCAATTGGCCTCCTTTTTTATAGAAACGAAGTACCTTCCAAAAACCGAAGTCTATTTTGGGCTTTCAACAAGCAGGATCAAACCCTTGTTTGATTACATTTTTAATTCAAACGATCAGAATTATTACGATTATACGATTTCAACCGCCCAATTTGCGATCCAGTGGAATCCCTTTAGCAATTATATGCAAACGACCAATGATCGCATCGAAAATGAAAAACGAACCCCTAAATTTTCATTTCAGATTACCAAGTCCTTGCCAAATTTAATGGGGAATGATTTTGAATTCACCAAGTTTGATTTTAAAATAGCGCACGAAATACCTTATTTGTCAGGTCAAAATACTTCGTTTTATTTAATGGGAGGGGTTGCATTAGGAAATGTTCCTTTGACCCATTTGTACAGTATTGTGCCAAATAATTTGAACAAAGAAACCATCCTAAAGCGAATCACTTTTGCAGGAAAAAATAGTTTTGAAACCATGTTTTTTAACGAGTTTTTCTCTAGTAAATACTTTAGTTTTCAAACGAGACACACCTTTAACAAGGTGAAATTAGCTTACAAAATTAAACCGCAAATAGCAGTTGTTACCCGTTTTGCTTTTGGAAGCATGGACCATCCAGAAAGCCATTTGAATTTTAATTACAAAACCTTAGAAAAAGGGTTTTTTGAAAGCGGTGTTGAGCTAAATCAATTGTACAAAGGATTTGGAATGACCGGATTTTTTAGATACGGTCCGTATGCATTTTCGAAGATTGAAGATAATATTTCGATTAAAATAAGCTACGTGTTGGATTTAGGTTTTTAAGATTTAATAATCAAAACAGATGGGATTGTGCTGATCCAAACACTCTGTGAATCCACTAATTTTTTCCAACTATCTATTGAAGTAATCATCAAATCTTGTTGCGCTAGAAATCCAGCTTTCATGTTAAGTTCATTTAATACAGCCACATTTTTTGGATAAGATTGACTGATAGAAGCTATTTTGTTTTCGATTTCGATGTTGTTTTTTACCTGATCATCAATGTCTAACACTGTAATTTTTGAATCGCTGTTGTAAATTAATTTTTCTGCATATTCCAATAAGAAATAATCTTCAGCAGAAAAAATAGGCACAAAAACTTCATTTAAAGAGGCTAAATCCTTATCGATGAAAATACCTAACGGAATCTTTGATTTCGAAATTATCAATCGGGTTCTATCATCAAAAGGTGAATTTTGGAACAAGCCTTCTTTTCCCGTAAATTTATCTAACAAACGATCCGGATTGATGATGCGGGTGGTAAAACCCAATACTTTTCCTAACAACGTTCCTTCAAAAATGGATTTTCCTAAGCCAACCAATACCAAATCAAAGTTGCCTTTGGTAGCAATATCTGTAATGTCGGTTTCAATATCAACGGTGGCTTTGAATATCGTAGTGATTTCTTGATTCAATACTTTTGATTCTACCAAGATAGGCTCAAAGGTTTCCTTTTCGTATTCTTCCAAGTTATAGGCGTGCAATTCATCGGATAAAGACAAATGCAATGCTGTGATGTTGGTATTTTCTCTTTGTTTTTTAACAAATCCGTTGGCAAGTTTTAGTAATGATTTTCCTTTTTCATTGCTGTTAAAAGAAATCAATATTTTAAAATTTCTATTGGAGATTTCTTTAGGGATTAAAGAATCTTTTCGTTTGAAAATAAAATTGATGATGTCAATTGCAGGTCCGGTCATAAAGGTTGTTACAAGTGCCATGATGACCATCATTGTAAACACTTCCGTTGATAAAACACCCAAATCATACCCAATGTTTAATACAACTAATTCCATCAAACCACGGGTATTCATTAGCGCACCAATCGTTAAACTATCGCGCCAATTTTGACCGACAAATTTTGCGGCAAGGGCACTTCCTAAGAATTTACCTACTACTGCAACCAGAATAATGAAACCAGTTATTTTTAATAAATACGGATCGTTTATAAGGCCAATTTGAGTACGTAAACCTGTGAATACAAAAAACAAGGGAAGTAGTAATATCAAAGAAACATCTTCGACCTTTTCAATAATAATCGATCTAATTTTCGTAATATCTGGCATGATGGCTCCGGTCAAAAACGCACCAAACAAGGCGTGAATGCCAATTATTTCTGATAGATAAGATGAAATGATCAAGGTCAATAAAAAAATCGCAACTACAGGTTTGCTTAAGTTTTCACGGGTAGCATATAAATCCCCTACTTTTTTTAAGAATGGCTTTACCAAAAAAAGCATCATCAGTACGTACACCGAAGCCAGTAAAATTACATAGAGTGAACTTGCAAAGGTTCCAGCTTTTACAATTGCGATAACGGCTGCCAACAAGCACCAAGCCGTAATGTCGTCTGCAGCTGCACACGTAATGACAATAGCGCCCAAACGTGTTTTGTGAATGCCCCGTTCTTGAACGATTCTTGCTAAAACCGGAAATGCGGTAATACTCATGGCAATCCCCATAAACAAACTAAACGAGAGAAATTCAACGCCAGCTGGTGCAAACTGATTGTAGATGTAATAGGATAATCCAATTCCCAAGGCAAAAGGAATGATGATACTGGCATGGCTAATGACCACCGCATCGTTGGCTTTGTTTTTCAATACTTTCAAATCCAATTCCATGCCTATTACAAACATGAAGAGAATCAGTCCAATCTGACTTAAAAATTGAAGATTTCCTAACGAGGCTGCTGGAAATAAAAGGGCAGAATACTCAGGGAAATACATACCAACTACTGACGGTCCTAAAAATATTCCGGCAATTATTTCGCCTATTACGGAAGGTTGCCCTACTTTTCTAAACAACCATCCAAACAAGCGAGCTGTAATGATAATGGTAATGATTTGTAGTAATAAGATGGCTAGCGGATGACTTAAATTGTGTGTGAGCGATTCTAAGAATTGATTAAAAAAACTTTCCTTTGAAACAGAAGCTTTGATGTTTCTTCCAATTTCCAACAGTTTACCCTTGGAGACAATCCAAAAAATTAAGGCAGTAAAACCTCCGGTAACAGCAAAGTAAAAAATAGTATTTTTTAATTTATTTTTCATTCGAAAAAGCGCTTTTATAAATGTGTTACAAATATTATAAAATTAATCCCAATAATATTAAAATCAATGACAAATTTATATTAATTGTTTCTATTTGAGCTTTGAAATTAATCCCTTTTAATTACCTTTGCAACCCGTTTTGCATGATATGAAAAAGATGTTAGGTATTGGTTTTTGGGTCTTTATTGCCCGAATTATCCTACGAAATAGAATTGGTATCCTGGTTGGAATTGTTTTGATGACACTTCTAATGGCTCTGCAATGGAAAAATATCCGATTTACACAAACAGAAGCCAACTTAATTCCGGCCGACGATAGTGTCAATGTGAATTACAATCAATTCCTGGAGCGATTTGGTGAAGAAGGTAATTTGGTTGTCATTGCTACAAAAGACAAGCGCCTTTTTGAACCGAAAATTTTTGCAGAATGGAAAGCTTTGATGCATGAAATCAAGTCGAACAAAGAAGTGGGCTTGATTTTGTCAATCGATAATTTGAAACTACTTTCCAAAAATGATTCGTTAGGAAAATTTCAATTGACCCCTTTTGTGGATGCATCCAAAACAAATGACCCTGCCTATCTTGCATCTATTAAAAAAGATTTTTTCACCAAAATGCCTTTCTATGAAGGCTTGTTGTTTGATAAAAAATCGGGAGCTATTCGTTCTGCGATCTATTTGGATAAAAAGATCATCAATACAAAAGCACGAAAATTATTTGTTTTAAATAAGTTAATTCCTGCTATTGATAAGTTTGAAAAAGCAACAGATATCGATCTTCATACTTCTGGTATGCCATACATTCGAACGCTGAATGCCAAAACCATTATCGATGAAATTGGGCTGTTTATTGTAGCTGCCTTATTGATCACTTCGTTGATATTTTACTTCTTTTTTAGATCGTTTAGAGCCACTTTGATCTCTTTGATCATTGTCATAATTGGCGTGATGTGGTCATTTGGTATCCTCGGATTTTTGGGATATGAAATTACGGTTCTAACCGCGTTAGTTCCAACTTTAGTAATTGTGATTGGTGTTCCAAATTGTATTTTCTTGATCAATAAATACCACCAAGAATATCAAATTCATGCCAATAAAGCCAAAGCTTTACAACGCGTTATTACCAAAACAGGTACGGCCACATTGATGACAAATATTACTACAGCTGTTGGTTTTGCTACTTTTATTGCAACCAATAACGTTTTGTTGACCGAGTTTGGCGTCGTTACTTCCATCAATATCATTGCGATTTATGTACTTTGTTTGTTGCTGATTCCTGTGTTTTTTAGTTACACACCAGCTCCCATTCCGAGGCATTTAGGGCATTTAGGTCGCGAGTACCTTACTTCGTTTATGGGTTGGATCGTTCGAACTGTAAAATACAACCGAGTAGGGGTGTATTCGCTTTCGGTAGTATTATTAATTGTCGGGATCATTGGGATTTATGAAATCAAAATTTCTGGAAGCATCATCGAAGATATGCCAAAGAAGACCGACTTTTTTTCTGACATACGATTTTTCGAAAAAGAATTTGATGGTGTTATGCCACTAGAAATCATGATTGACACCAAACGTAAAAAAGGGGTCATGAAACTTTCGGTTCTTAAACGTATGGAGGATTTGGAAGAAACCATTCAAGAAATCCCGGAGCTTTCAAAACCGCTTTCCATTGTCAATTTAGTGAAATATGCGAAGCAAGCTTATTACAATGGAAATCCGGAGTATTTTGAGTTGCCCAACCCACAAGAACAAGCATTTATTTTATCTTACATAAAAAATTCCACACAAAAATCGTCTGAGAATTTATTGAAAAGCTACGTTGATAAAACCGGTCAATATGCACGTATCACCACTTTTATCAAAGATGAAAATGGTGAGAAAATGGATCAAATTGAGGAAAGAATTCGACTGAAGGCCGAAAAATTATTTCCATCAGACCGTTACAAGGTAATCATCACAGGGAAAGCCTCAGTTTTTCAAAAAGGAACCAAATATTTACTCAATAATTTGTTGTCTTCTTTGTTGTTCGCTTTTTTATTAACCGCTGGGTTGGTAGCCATTATGTTTAGATCGTTCAAAATGGTGTTGGTGTCTATTATCCCAAATTTATTGCCTTTGCTATTAACTGCAGGTTTGATGGGGTATTTAGGAATTCCGTTGAAACCATCCACTATTTTGGTATTTGGAATTGCATTCGGACTCTCAGTAGACGATACCTTACGATTTTTGGCACAGTACCGATTAGAGTTAGCCAGAAATGATTGGAAAATCAAGAAATCAGTTTTTGCCACTTTTAGTGATGCCGGAATCAGTATGTTTTATACATCCATTGTCTTATTCTTTGGTTTTTCAGTATTTATGTTGTCCAGTTTTGGAGGGACAATTGCCTTAGGAGGTCTCGTTTCGATTACCCTATTTTTCGGAATGTTATCCAATTTGGTATTGTTGCCGTCATTGGTTTTAACCTTAAATAAGAAATTAGCCAATCAGCAAGAATATTTAGAACCAATCATCGATATATTAGAAGCGTCCGATGAAGAAATTGATGCGCTAGAAAAAAATAAATAATTTATATTTGCATACTGATTTTTTTAAATTAATTTTAAAATCAGCAACAACTTAAAATCAGCTTTTTAAAATGAAACATACCAAAGTAAAAGACTTATTAAACAGTACAAAAACCTTACATGAAGTAAACGCAAAGGGATGGGTTAGAACGTTCAGAAACAATCAATTTATTGCTTTGAATGATGGTTCTACTATTAATAATATTCAATGTGTAGTTGATTTTGAAAACACACCTGAAGAAACACTTAAAAGAATTACAACTGGAGCAGCAGTTTCTGTTTTTGGTGAACTTGTAGAAAGCAAAGGAGCCGGACAAAAATATGAAATCCAAGTGTCTAAGTTAGAAATTCTTGGGGATTCGGATGCGGAGAAATTTCCAATGCAACCCAAGAAACACTCGTTAGAGTTTCTTAGAGAAAATGCGCATTTACGTGTTCGTACCAATGCTTTTGGTGCCATCATGCGTGTTCGATCTGTCTTGGCTCATGCCGTTCATACTTATTTTCAAGATAGAGGATTTGTGTATGTAAACACTCCAATCATTACGGGATCTGATGCCGAAGGGGCAGGAGAAATGTTCAAAGTGACTGCTTTACCATTTGACGGAACGCCTCGTACAGAAGAAGGAAAAGTAGATTACAAAAAAGATTTTTTTGGAAAAGAAACGAATTTAACAGTTTCGGGTCAATTAGAAGGGGAAACGTTTGCCATGGCTTTGGGTCAAATTTATACATTCGGACCTACATTTCGTGCAGAAAATTCAAATACATCCAGACACTTAGCAGAATTTTGGATGATCGAACCTGAAGTTGCTTTCAATAATTTGGATGACAACATGGACTTGGCAGAAGATTTTATTCAGTTTGTGATAAAATATACCATGGACAAATGTGCAGATGATTTGAAGTTTTTAGAAACCAGATTGTTGGACGAAGAAAAATCAAAACCACAAGCTGAACGAAGTGAATTGGCGCTTTTAGACAAATTAAATTTTGTATTAGAAAATAATTTTAAACGAGTTTCCTACACCGAAGCGATTGATATATTAAGAGATTCAACTCCGAATAAAAAGAAGAAATTCAGTTATTTGATCAATGAATGGGGCGCCGATTTACAAAGTGAACACGAGCGTTATTTGGTTGAAAAACATTTTAAATGTCCCGTGATTTTGTATGATTACCCAGCCAACATCAAGGCTTTTTACATGCGATTGAATGAAGATGGAAAAACCGTAAGAGCCATGGATATCTTATTCCCGGGCATTGGTGAAATTGTGGGTGGATCACAAAGAGAAGAGCGTTACGACGTATTAGTAGAAAAAATGAAGGCATTAGGTATCGATGAAGAAGAGCTTTGGTGGTACTTAGATACCAGACGTTTCGGATCTGCCGTACACTCAGGTTTCGGACTTGGTTTTGAAAGATTGGTGTTGTTTGTAACAGGTATGACAAACATTAGAGATGTCATTCCTTTTCCAAGAACGCCTCAAAATGCTGAATTCTAAAATTGTTTTGTTTTCGTTTTATGTTGTGAGTAAGCAACTTCAAAATTTAAACTTTCAAACAAAGAAAAAATGCTAAAGCAAAATCTTCAATTCAAATTATCTCAAAAATTATCTCCTCAACAAATTCAGTTGATGAAACTCATTCAATTGCCAACGTTGGCCTTTGAACAACGACTTTTGGAAGAAATGAATGAAAATCCTGCTCTCGAAACAGGGAATGAGTCGGAGGAGTTTGAAAAAGATGATTTTGATACCCAAGATGAATATGATGAATTTGACGGGAATGATTCGATAGAAACGGATGACATCAACATTGATGAATATTTGAGCAACGATGAGATTCCGGATTATAAGTTACAAGCAAATAATTTTAGCGAGGACGATGATGAGAGAGAAAGCCCTTTTGCATCGCCTGTTAGTTTTCACCAAGATTTAATCAACCAATTAAATACCTTTATTTTGTCTGATGCCGATCGAGAAATTGCAGAATTTCTGGTGGGTAGCATTGATGATATGGGGTATATCCGACGATCTATTCAGGATATAGTTGACGATTTAGCATTTACTCAGGCCATTTATACCGATGAGAAAAATGTAGAGCGCATGTTGCAAGTTATTCATGAGCTAGAGCCATCCGGAGTAGGTGCGCGCGATTTGCAAGAATGTTTGTTGTTGCAATTAAAGCATAAAACACCTACCGAGTACATTGAGCTCGCTTCAGATATTGTAACCAATCAATTTGAAGCGTTCACCAAAAAACATTACGATAAATTACTTCAAAAATATAGTATTTCTAATGAGCAGCTTAAAAAAGCCATTCATGAAATAGAAAAATTAAACCCAAAACCAGGAGGTTCTTTTACCGGAAATAATAAGATTACGGAAAATATTGTTCCCGATTTTGCCATCAGAATCAATGATGGCGATTTGGAACTGACCTTAAATGGAAGAAATGCACCCTCTCTTCATGTCTCTAAAGACTACCAAGAAATGATGCAAACGTATAAGGATTCTAAAGACAAATCTAGTTCGCAGAAAGATGCGGTTCAGTTCATCAAACAAAAATTGGATTCGGCCAAATGGTTTATCGATGCGATAAAACAGCGTCAAGAAACTTTGTTTGTTACGATGAATGCCATCATGCATTTTCAAAAAGAGTATTTTTTGGAAGGCGAAGAAACCAGCCTCAAACCGATGATTTTGAAAGATATTGCCGATATGGTTGGCTTGGATATTTCCACGGTTTCTCGAGTGGCAAACAGCAAGTATGTGGATACGCCTTATGGGACAAAACTCATCAAAGAATTTTTCTCTGAAGCGATGAAAAATGACCAAGGTGAAGATGTTTCTACTCTTGAAATTAAGAAAATTCTTAAAAACGTCATCGAAGAAGAAGACAAACACAAGCCGCTTCCAGACGATCAATTGGCCGATATTTTGAAAGGGAAAGGGTATCCAATTGCCCGTAGAACAATTGCAAAATACAGAGAACAGCTCGATATCCCTGTAGCCAGAATGAGGAAAAAGATCTAATTATAAAGTATTAATACTTAATTAGAGTAGTGTATCAATGGTATTCCTTACATTATAAAGCTTGATAAGGTGCATGATTAAAACGATTGTGTTGGAAGTACTGATTGTGGCGAGTAGTGCATAAGCTGTAGTGATTGTCATCGGAAAAGCTATTTAATTGGACGGAAATGATTTTTGAACCTGAAGGTAAAAAGCCCTTCAACAGTTCTTGATTTGGGATGTTATTGTACTAATTTATTTATTTGAATTTTTGTGGGGGCAATCAGTGACAAATATACAAGTGTAAAAATAAATAAAATAAGTTATTTTACTATTTTTCCATTTTCAACAGTAACCACTTATTGAATAGAAGAAAATGCCTTAAAGAATGTAAAATTGAAGGCCTAAATTCAGGGTTTTTAGATCCATTGCATCTGTTCCTACCTGTGTGTCTTTGAACAATTTGTTTAATCCATAGTACACATAAACATTCCAAGTGTTCCATCCTGCTGTTAAAGTAGCACCATAACTAATTTTGTTGAGGTCGGCGCTGTTTTTTATGATGATTTCACTTGTGTTTGAGGTAAAAGCGTATTTGCTGTTCAACAAGTAACTGATTTTGAAACCAGAATAAATCCGCCAAAATCGATGGCTTTTGTACGTAGAATTTCTCCATCTAAGTTCAAAAGGAACTTCTAATTGATGCAGTGTAAGTTTGTTTTGGGAATATTCGGTTGTATTGGGTGCTATTTGATAAGCAATCGTCCCGTTACTATTTACGGACTGAAGTAAATTTGTGTTGTAACCACTGTAGGCATAACCTAGTCCAGCTGCAAGGGCCCATGTTCTGTTTTTGTTGAGAGGCATATCTCGTAAGAATCCGACAGAAATTCCAGGAGAAAATTTATTTTGCGAAAAAAGAGTAGGGGTGTGTTGTAAATTATTGTAGGTAATACTCGTGTAAAATTGATCTTCTCGATACAGCGAATCGACCGAAATGGTATCGGTTGCCACTTTTTCTTGAGCAAATAAGGTGCTCACTATTAAGAACGATAAAAGGGCGTAGTACATTCGCATGTTGAAGCAATTTAATCGAATATTACTTATTTTTTGCAGAGAGGATGGGATTCGAACCCACGATACAGTTACCCATATACAAACTTTCCAGGCTTGCTCCTTCAACCACTCGGACACCTCTCTATTGAACTGCAAAGTACTACAAAAAAAAGGGAATTACCAAAGATTATTCCATTTCACCTCGCAAAGAAGTTTCGAAGATGGTTTTAAACAAGTTAGGAGCCACGTTTTGACCTAATAGGTACATTAGTTTTGTAATGGCTGCTTCGGTGGTGATGTCTTTTCCAGAAATAACACCAATTTTTTTAAGACCAATACTGGTTTCATAATGCCCCATACTCACAGTACCACCTGTGCATTGTGTTACATTGATGATATGCAACCCGTTTTTTATGGCTTTTTTCAAGAGATTGATGAACCATTCTTCGGTGGGAGCGTTCCCCGATCCATATGTTTCTAGTACAATTCCTTTTAGATTTGGGATCGAAAAAATAGAGGTCAACACTGATTCGTTTATTCCAGGAAACATTTTTAAAATCATGACCTGTTCGTCCAATTGTTTATGAACCATTAATTTTTTGATTCGAGCAACAGGAAGCAACGCTTGTTGATTGACATTTAAATGCACACCAGATTCGGCCAATGCAGGAAAATTAGGTGATGAGAATGCTTTAAAATGTTCGGCGTTTATTTTTGTAGTTCGGTTACCTCGGTACAATTTGTATTCGAAGTACAGGCAAACTTCTTGAACAACAGGTTTATTTTTTTGGCGTAACGAAGCAATTTGAATAGCTGTAATCAGGTTTTCTTTTGCATCCGTACGTAAGTCACCAATAGGAAGTTGAGATCCCGTAAAAATAATAGGTTTGGATAAGTTCTCAAACATAAAACTTAAGGCAGATGCCGAGTACGACATCGTATCAGATCCATGGAGCACAACAAATCCATCAAAATTCGCATAATTTTCCTCGATCATGCTGGCAATTTGTACCCATTGTCCCGGATTCATATTAGAGGAATCGATGGGATTTTCAAAGGAAATGGTTTCAATTTGACAATCCAATTGCTTTAATTCGGGGATTTTTTGAAGTAATTTTTTAAAGTTAAACGCTTTCAAAGCGCCCGTTTCAAAATCCTTCATCATACCGATGGTTCCCCCTGTGTAAATAAGCAATATGTTGGGTTGACTGGTCATGTGCTATTTTGTTTTATTGACAACGGGATTCGCATACATAGCAAGAAAACTCTCTTTCATCTGATCATTGGATGCATCAATACGTTTTTCAAGACGCTTGATAAAGAGGGTTTTTTCGTCTTCTGTATAATGTTGCGCATATTGATTTGATTGGTTCAAAATATCAAATGCAATATAATTGGTTGGCCACAATTTGTACGATTGTAATATCGAATGGTCAATCGCTTGAGCCAAAGCTTGAATTTGTTTGTTTCCGTTGTCAAATTCAGATTTAATTGCATCTAATTCGTTATCGAGCACTTTCCCAATATGAATGTGAATGCGTTTTTTGGGACCCATGATGCCACTTAACAATGTGGTGAAATCTTCATTCTTTTCTTTGATGTAGATTTCATTATTCATTTCAGCCATTAGTTGCGGCATTTTCAATGCATCTGTTGGATCATATTCATACGAGATAGAAACCGGAACTATTTTCAATTTTTTAAAATAATCGGTCAAATCTTTTTCGTCACTACCCATACCCAGCATTTTCAATACGCCAGTATGTGTCGCATCATTCCCGTCTTTTGTGCGTCCTTCTCTTTGTGCAATCCAAACAGAGCGGTTTTCTCTCAAAAGTAATTGTCCGATGTATTCCGACATTAATTTTGAACTCTGTAGTAACTCTCTAGGAGCTAAACCACGTTGTACCACAAAATTTCGGTTCAGTTTGGAAAGGGTCAGCAAAAAGGATTTTTTTACCAAATTATCTCCAATAGCAGATGCTGTCATGACCAATCCATGGTCAAAAAGAGCAGCATTCAGTAAAGAAGTGTCTAATATAATGTCTCGATGATTCGAAATAAAAAGATACGAAGTATTTTTTTCTAAAGTTTCAAATCCAGAAGTTGACAGCCCATCCGAAGTTGTATTTAAAACTCGTTGAATGGAATGATAGATAAAATTACATTGAAAATCACGAATGGAGTGTGTTTTCTTTAATTGATCTTTCCATTGATTGTCCTCCAATTCGGGGTACGTAAAATTCATTAATGCTTTCATCATGGGATGATCACACGAAGCTTTGATTGCATCGTTTACTTCAGCATCATAAAACGGACGAATGGCATCAAATTTTTGCATTGGTTTTCAATTTTAAGCAACAAAATAACAAAAAAAATATGAAACAGCAATTGAATTTGAGTTAAATACCAAAAACAGCTCTTGCATTTTCCGTAGTGATACGTGCAATTTCTTCAACTGGTACTTGATATAAGGTTGCAAGTTTTTCGGCAACCAAAATTGTGTAAGCACTTTCATTTCGCTTGCCACGATGAGGTGCAGGGGCAAGGTAAGGTGAATCGGTTTCTAGTACAATATGCTGTAAACCGATTTGTTCTATAAATTGATCAATTTTACCATTTTTAAAAGTTACTACACCGCCAATTCCTAATTTCAATCCGTATGAAATTGCTTTTTTTGCCTGTTCCAAATCGCCAGAGAAGCAGTGAAAAATTCCAAATAGTTCAGGTGATTTTTCTAGTTCCAATACTTCAAAAACTTCGTCAAATGCATCGCGACAATGAATGTTTATGGCTAGTTTGTGTTTTTTTGCCAACTGAATCTGAAGTTGAAAGGCAGTTTTTTGAATGTCTAATGTGGTTTTGTCCCAATATAAATCAATGCCAATTTCACCAATAGCATAAAATTTGTGCTTCCCCAATTGTGCTTCTACGTGAGCCAATTCTTCCAAATAATTTTCTTTTACATAACAAGGATGCAAGCCCATCATTAAAAAAATGTGATCGGGATATTGTTGCTCCAAATCGTACATTTCATTCGTATACGTACTGTCTATAGAAGGAATAAATAAGCGAGAAACTCCGGCATGGATGGCTCTTTGTATGACTTCTGCTCGGTCATCTTTAAATTCATCTGAATATAAATGGGTATGGGTATCGGAAAAAATCATGGATTAAATGTAATAATTAAGAACGCTTTTTAAAGGATAAATAGGCTACAATGGTGCTTAATAACATCAATGCACCACCCAAAATAAAGGGTGCTCCGGGAAATTTGAACGGCGCTTCATTGTGTGTGAAATAGAAAAATACAGTCGACATCATGGGTGGACCAATAATTGCCGAGGCACTCATTAAACTTGACATCGTACCTTGAATTTCACCTTGTTCATTCGCCGGAACTTGTTCAGAAATTACGGCTTGCATCGCTGGTCCTGCGATTCCACCTAAACAATAGGGAATTAAAAAGACAAACATCATCCAGCTTTGGGTTGCAGCTGCAAATAAGAACATCCCAAAGGTATACAAGGCCATGCCTACATAAATACTTTTTTCATTTCCTAATTTTGGATTGATCCAACGAATCAAACCTCCTTGTACAATTCCTACCAAAAGTCCAATAACACCTAATGAAATTCCTACCATTTTTTCGTCCCAATTGAATTGGTACATGGTAAAGAAACTCCAATTACTATGAACAGCATGAGAAGCCACATACAGTAAAAAAGTAGCCACGACAAGTCCAATTAATTGGGGGTATTTTTTTAAATGAAGTAAGGCTCCAATTGGGTTGGCTCTTTTGATGTCAAAAGCTCTTCTGTTATCTTTGTCTAACGATTCAGGTAAAATAAAAAAGCCATATAAGAAATTCAGTAAACACAATATGGCAGCGGCATAGAATGGAACTCTAGCGCCAAATTGTCCTAACAATCCGCCAATAACGGGTCCGATGATAAATCCTAATCCGAAAGCTGCACCAATCATTCCGAAGTTTTTTGCGCGATTTTCAGGCGTACTCACATCGGCAATATAAGCAGATGCTGTTGTGATGCTAGCTCCTGTGAGTCCGGCAATAATTCGTCCCACAAACAACCATTCAATGGTAGGAGCAAATGCTAATAACAGGTAGTCCATTGAGAATGCAAAAAGCGAAATCAATATGATGGGTCTTCTACCATATTTATCACTTAGGTTTCCAATGAGCGGTGCAAATAAAAATTGAGTGATGGCATAGGCAAATGTAAGCCATCCACCAATTTTTGCTGCTTCACTGATGTCGCCATGGATTAATTCTTTGATCAATTTTGGAATTACGGGAATGATGATGCCCCAGCCCGTGATGTCGATCAGCATGGTGATAAAAATGAAACCGATGGCCGCTTGTTTTTTTGATTTTGTCATACCTGAATTTTGATTTACAAAGAAACAAAAAAAAATCCCAAACTCTAAGAAGGGTATGGGATTTAGTATTTAGTATGTTTGAATGTTACAATTCAAATGCTTTTTTCGGATTGTTATCACAAAGCAATTCAACAGGGTTTTCCAATGCTTCTTTTACAGCAACTAAGAAACCAACTGATTCACGTCCATCAATAATTCTGTGGTCATATGATAGGGCCACGTACATCATTGGGTGAATTTCTACTTTACCATTTACTGCAATTGGGCGCTCAATAATATTGTGCATTCCCAAGATTCCAGATTGCGGAGGGTTGATGATTGGTGTAGATAACATACTTCCAAAAACACCACCGTTGGTAATGGTAAAAGTTCCACCTGTCATATCATCTACAGAAATTTGACCATCACGTGCTTTGATTGCCAAACGTTTTATTTCAGCTTCCACACCACGGAACGTTAAATTTTCTGCATTACGAACTACAGGTACCATCAATCCTTTTGGTCCCGATACTGCGATTGAGATATCACAAAAATCAAAAGCTACTTTATGGTCACCATCCATCATCGAATTCACATCTGGAAACAATTCCAAAGCTCTCGTAACTGCTTTTGTAAAGAACGACATGTATCCTAAACCAACACCATTGTGTTTTGCTTTGAATGCATCTTTGTATTCGTTACGTAAGTTGTTTATTGGCGTCATGTTCACTTCGTTAAACGTAGTCAACATAGCCGTTTCGTTTTTAGCAGCTACTAAACGTTCAGCTACTTTACGACGCAACATCGATAATTTAATTCTTTCAGTACCTCTGCTTCCACCTGTTGGAGTTCCCATAGAAGGAACTGCATTGACAGCGTCTTCTTTCGTGATACGTCCATCTTTTCCTGTTCCAACAATGTCAGAAGGTTGGATGTTTTTTTCGTCTAATATCTTGCGAGCAGCTGGAGAAGGTGCTTGTGTTGCATACGTTGCTGCGGCAACGGGTGCAGCAACCGGAGCTTCTGCCTTTTTTTCTTCTACTTTTGGTGTTTCTGCTACAGCAGCAGGAGCAGAACCAGATGGTTTAGCGGCTCCCGTATCAATCAAACACACGACAGCGCCTACAGCAACAGCGTCACCTTCTTCGGCTTTGAGTGTAATAACACCACTTGCTTCCGCTGGTAATTCCAAAGTTGCTTTGTCTGAATCAACTTCAGCAATAGCTTGGTCTTTTTCTACATAATCGCCATCTTTTACTAACCAAGTTGCGATTTCTACTTCTTTGATTGATTCCCCAGGTGAAGGGACTTTCATTTCTAAAATCATCTTTTTATAATTTTATTGTTGTTGTATTATTATCTAAATAAATTTTTATCAAATACCATTCGAATGGCATCTGCATGACGCCTTCTATCTCTTGTATGGCTTCCAGAAGCTGGAGCAGCATAATTTTTTAACGAAGCCAAACGCCACGGAACCAAATCAAAATTAACCAACATATAGCTGTAAGCTCCCATGTTTTTCGGTTCCTCTTGTGCCCATACATAATCATCGGCATTTGGATACGAAGCAATAATTGCTTTTAATTGTTCGGTTGGTAATGGAAATAATTGTTCGATACGAACCAAAGCTACATCATTTCTTTCTAATTTTTCTCTTTCTGCTAAGATATCGTAGTAAAATTTACCGGTACAGAATACAACTGTTTTTACTTTTGATTTATCTACAGATGCATCGTCAATCGTTTCTTGAAAACTTCCGTTTGCTAAATCCTCTTGTGTAGAAATACATTGTGGGTGACGTAGTAAACTTTTTGGAGAGAATACGACCAATGGTTTACGGAATTTCGTTTTCATTTGTCTTCTCAACAAGTGATAGAAGTTGGCTGGTGTGGTACAATCGGCAACGTACATATTGTGTCTCGCACAAAGTTGTAAATAACGTTCCATTCTGGCAGAAGAGTGTTCTGCTCCTTGTCCTTCGTATCCGTGTGGTAACAATAGCACAATTCCATTTTGGTTGTTCCATTTGTCTTCTCCACAAGAAATGTATTGATCAATCATGATTTGACAACCATTCGAGAAATCACCAAATTGCGCTTCCCAAATCGTTAATGCATTCGGATTTGCCAATGCATATCCATAATCAAATCCTAAAACACCATATTCAGAAAGAAATGAATTAAACACGTTGAATTTTCCTTTTTTAGAGGCAACAGCATTTAATAAAATCACTTCTTCTTCACTGTCTTCAACTTTTACCACGGCATGACGGTGTGAGAAAGTTCCTCTTTCTACATCTTGTCCTGATAAACGAATGTCATATCCTTCTTGTAACAACGAACCATATGCCAATGCTTCAGCGGTACCCCAATCAATTTGATTGTTGTCGTACATGGTTTTTCTGTCGGTTACAATTTTAGAAATTTTATTGATGAATTTCTTATCTGATGGTAAAGTAGAAATGGTTTCTAAAATACCGTCTAATTTTTTCTTGTCGTAGCTTGTGTCTACTTTTTGAAGCATTACATCATCAGACACCTGAACAAAACCTTTCCACTCATCTTGCATGAATGGCTTGATGATGGTCAAGTCTTTTTTACGAGAAGCTTGAAGGTTTTCGTCTAATTTGGCTTTGTAATCGCTTTCTATTTTGTTTACATAAGCCTGATCAATGATGCCGTCAACAATCAATTTTTCGGCATAAATATCTCTTGGATTTTTATGACGCGCAATGATTTTGTATAAAACGGGTTGGGTAAAACGAGGTTCATCACCTTCATTATGTCCGTATTTTCTATATCCTAAAAGGTCAATAAATACATCACCTCCAAATGTCATTCTATAATCTAAAGCAAACAACATCGCATGCACTACTGCTTCGGTATCGTCTGCGTTTACGTGTAAAACGGGTGACAAAGTCACTTTGGCTACGTCGGTACAATAAGTAGAAGAACGAGCGTCCAAATAATTGGTGGTAAAACCAACTTGATTGTTGATTACCAAGTGAATTGTTCCGCCGGTTTTGTATCCGTCCAATTGGGCCATTTGTACAATTTCATACACAATACCTTGTCCGGCAACAGCGGCATCCCCATGCACAGCTATAGGCAGTACTTTTGAGAAATCGTCTGGAAAATATTTATCTTGTTTGGCACGAGTAATTCCTTCAATAACAGCTCCCACAGTCTCTAAGTGAGAAGGATTAGGTGCCAAATTGATGTTGATTGATTTGCCTGATTTTGTTTTTCTTTCAGAGGTTAATCCTAAATGGTATTTTACATCTCCGTCAAAATATTCTTGATCATAATCTTTTCCGTCAAATTCAGAAAAGATGTCTTGCGTAGCTTTGCCAAAAATATTTGCCAAGATATTCAACCTTCCACGGTGCGCCATCCCCATTACAAATTGTTCTACTCCTTTTTCAGCAGCAGCTTCAATTAATGCGTCAAGGGCAGGAATGATACTTTCTCCTCCTTCTAATGAAAAACGTTTTTGACCTACATATTTGGTATGTAAGAAGTTTTCAAAAGAAACGGCTTCGTTAAGTTTATCAAGAATGTTTTTCTTTTGCTCTGCATTAAAGTTAGGCAGATTATCGTTGATGTTTAAACGATCTTGGATCCATTGAACTACTTCTGGTTTTCGAATGTACATGTACTCAACCCCAATAGATTGGCAATAAACATTCTCTAAGTGAAGTATGATGTCTTTTAAAGTGGATGGTTTTTGTCCTAAAATTTTAGCCGCATCAAAAACAGTATCCATGTCCGCTGCCGACAAACCAAAATTCTCAATCGCTAAGTTAGGTGAGTAAGTTCTTCTGTCACGAACCGGGTTTGTTTTTGTAAACAAATGGCCACGAGATCTGTAACCATCAATTAATTTCAACACATTAAATTCTTTCAGTACTTTTTCAGAAACCTGTCCGCTTGAAACAGCATGCGATGAATAATCAGCCATTTGTTGCATGGCTTGTTCTTCATTGTAGGTAGTCATTCCGAAGTCAAAACCTTGAAAAAAGGCTCTCCAACTTGGTTCTACACTATCAGGGTTTGAAAGATATTGCTCATAAGTTTGAGCAAAAAATTCAGTATGAGCTGCATTTAAAAAGGAAAACCTATCCATGATATTTTATGTAAGTAATCGTATCGTTAAAAAAATTACTGCAAAAGTAAAATATTTCTAACAATCTTTTATCGTTTTTACTACTTTTATCTCGCTAATTAAATATATATACCGAAATGAAATTAAAATGGCCGTTAAATAGTAAAAATCGTCTCCTTTTTTGTGTTTCTTTGTTTGCAATATGTGCTTCATCAGCGCAACAAAACGAGAAGACCTCTACGAATCAGTTTTGGGAGAAAGTTCGATACGGAGGAGGTTTTGGGTTGGGATTTGGAAGCGGTTATACGGATATTACTCTAGCCCCCAACGCCATTTATCATTTCAACGAACACGTTGGTTTGGGAATCGGAATACAATCGAGTTTTAACAGGCTAAAAGACCGTTATGCCTCTTTCTTGTATGGAGTGAACGCGATCGTTTTGTACAATCCCATAGAGGAGTTGCAATTGTCTGTAGAAATTGAGCAAGTACGAGTGAATGCTACTTATCATACAATACCCAATCCTATTCACGAGCAATTCTGGAATACAGGCTTGTACCTTGGTGCCGGTTACCGAACGGGGAATGTAACCACCGGATTGCGCTATAATGTGCTTTTTGATCAAGACAAGAGTGTGTATAACGATGCCTTGATGCCTTTTATCCGATTTTCTTTTTAAGAAATAATTTCTTAATCATTAATTTCCTAAAAAAAAATAATTAGAACGTAAGTTTGCCTCCTATTTTAAACATCATGAAAAAAATAATTGTACTCTTCCTTTTTATTCAATCGCTTTCACTTTTCTCACAAAAAGAAGGACTTCAATCGGGTCCTATGGTGGGTTATTGCGAAATGAAAGAAGCCATGATCTGGCTGCAAACAACAAAAGAAGCCTTGGTTCGAATTGACTATTTTGCCTTGGATAATCCCAAGGAAGTTTTTACTTCGGCTCTTTCTAAGTCTGATGACAGCAACGGATATACCCATCACATCGTTTTAAATAAATTACAGCCGGGCAAACGATACCATTACGATGTTTTTTTGAATGGAAAAAAAGTAACATTGCCTTACGAAACTACGTTTTCATCTAAAAAATTATGGATGTACCGAGAAGATGCTCCCGATTTTTCGGTCGCTTTTGGTAGTTGTACTTACATCAATGAACCTGCTCTCGACCGACCAGGAAAAGGATATGGAAGTGGGTATGAAATTTTTGAAAGCATTCATGCTAAAAAACCAGATATCATGATCTGGGGAGGCGACAACACGTATTTGCGTGAAGCAGACTGGGACAGTAAGACCGGAATCTACCATCGGTATACCCACTCTAGGTCAATCAAAGAACTACAACCTCTGTTGGCAAGTACCCAACATTTTGCTATTTGGGACGACCATGATTTCGGACCCAATGATGGGGATCGTAGTTTTTATTACAAATATGAAACCCAGCAAGCATTTAAAGATTTTTGGGCCAACAAATCGTATGGTTCAGATCCCAGTCAGAAAGAAGGTGTTTATTCTACCTTTAATTGGGGAGACGCACAATTTTTCTTATTGGACGATCGCTTTTTTAAATCGCCCAACGATCGTTTGACAGGTGATAGAACCATCCTGGGAACCGTTCAATTGGAATGGTTAATCGATGCATTGGCAAGCTCCAATGCAGCTTTCAAAATCGTCGTAATCGGCGGACAAGTTCTCAATACCTCTGCCCGTTTTGAAAATTATGAAACGTATCCTCAAGAAAAACAAAAACTACTTTCTGAAATAGAATCAAATAAAATAAAAGGAGTGGTTTTTTTATCGGGTGACAGGCATTTCTCTGAATTATCTAAAATGCAAAGACCCGGCACGTATCCACTTTATGACTGGACGGTTTCGCCCCTAACATCTGGAATCGGAAATTCATACAAAGACGATGTCAATACAAACAGGGTAGAAGGAAGTTTGTTTCCCCAGCATAATTTTGGGGTGCTTTCCTTTTCAGGAAACAAAGAAAATCGTCAATTAAAATTGACTCTTTTTGATATGGAAGGGAAGGAACTTTGGAACCAAGTCATTGCCAAAAAAGAACTGGAATAGGTTAGTAGTGGTTGCGAAACCAAACTTTCATCCACTCTCTTTTTAATACTAAAAACGCAACTTGATGTGACATTTCAAAAACATCCGTTCCATCGAGTTGTTTTACTTGCTCTTCAGGAACGTCAATAATGTACAAAAGGTTCAAATATTCGGCAAATTTGTACTGAATGAGTCGGTATATTTTATCGTGTAAAGCACTTTTTAATTCCTCGGGCGTAATTGAAATTGGCAGGTCGATGGGTTCGTTCGCAAAATTGAAATCTTTGTTTACTTGCTCAACCAATTTTAGATACAACTGTTCTTTTTCTGCTTCACTTAGTAAATGATCTATCGTAGAAGGGGCAATAAAACTAGACATTACGATTCATTAATTTTTCGCCAAACATTTTCAGAATTACTTTTTTATCTTGGCCGATATTCATTTTTTCTAAGGTATCAAAAGCTTTGAAAGTATACTCTTCAATCGCTTGCTGGGTGGCAGCAGATGCGCCAGAAGCATTGAATAATTGCTTAACAGAATTTATTTTATCTGTATTTTCGGTGGGTTGAATTGAAAACAAATGCGATAATTGTTCTTTTTCCTCCGCACTAGAAAATTCCTTTGCTTTAAGATATAGGTAGGTTTTTTTATTTTCGATGATGTCTCCACCAACTTGTTTTCCGAATGTTTTTGGGTCTCCAAAGGCATCCAAATAGTCATCTTGCAATTGAAAGGCAATCCCTAAATTCAATCCAAAATCATAAATCAAATTGGCGTTTTCTTCCGATGTTTTTGCTACAATGGCTCCCATTTTCATGGCAGCACCTACCAAAACAGCCGTTTTGTATTCAATCATTTTCAAATATTCTGTAATGGTAACATCGTCTCGGGTTTCAAAATCAACATCATATTGTTGGCCTTCACAGACTTCCAATGCTGTTTTACTGAATAGTTTGGCTAAATCTCTAAAAATAGCAGGTTCGTATTTCTCAAAATGTTGGTAAGCCAAAATCAACATCGCATCGCCCGATAAAATTCCGGTATTGATGTTCCATTTTTCATGTACCGTTTCATTCCCGCGACGCAAGGGTGCGTCATCCATAATATCGTCATGAACCAATGAAAAATTATGAAACACCTCAATAGCAGTAGCCGCTTCAATCGCTTCTCTACAATCTACATCAAAAATTTCGGTGGCCATCAAGGTCAGAACCGGACGCATTCTTTTCCCACCAATAGATAAGATGTAATCAATCGGTTCGTATAAATTCTTCGGCTCTTTCGAAAGTGAGAGTCCGGCAAAATAATTAGAAATAACTTCTTGATAATAGGAAATAGATTGCATTGTGATCCGGTTTATTTGAATCACAAAAATAGTTTATTTTATAGAAATAGGGTGCTTTTTTTTTGGCATGTCCCCAATTGCCAGAATTGAAGTGAAAATCTGCTGGCAATTGGGGTCGGGCTTTTGGCTCTATCTCTTGTTTCGCTGTCGCTACACAAGAGGATGCTGCCTCAATCCCTCATGCAAGGCAATGTCTTTATTTTCACAATGTTAAATTCATATTAAATTTTTGCAATACCACGGAAACTTTTTTGGTGTTTAAAGTTTCCGTTCTATATTTGCACCCGAATTAGCACGAATCATGAAAGATAAGATTGTCAACAAAGCAACCGAAATGTTCTTAAAACTAGGTTTTAAGAGCGTCACCATGGACGATATTGCTAGTGAAATGTGTATATCAAAAAAAACGATCTATAAATATTTTTGCCATAAAGAATCCTTAATTAACGAAACAACAGCTACTTTTCACGACCAATTTCATCATGGGATTCAAAAGATAGTAGATTTGAATTACAATGCAATTCAGGAGAATTTTGAGATCAGAAAAATGTTCAAAGAAATGCTTCAGTCTACCGAGACCTCTCCGGCCTATCAATTGAAAAAACATTACCCCGAAATTTATTTTAAAACAGCTACTCGTTCCATCAATGAATGTAAGTCGATGTTTGAGAAAAATTTAGAAAAAGGAAAAGCAGAAGGTTTGTATCGTTCGGAAATCAATGTGGAAGCCTATGTGTTTTTTTATTACACCTTATTGTTTAGCATCAATGAAAACACAAGTTCTGAAAAGGAAGCTAAAAAACTCGAATTGTTGGCACTCGAATACCATATTAGAGCCATGGCAACTCCTTTAGGAATTACAGAATTAGAAAATCAATTATCCAATCCAAATATTTAATGAATGAAAAATAAATGTACATTATTCCTGCTGTTGTTGGTTACCACTATTTTTGCTCAAGACAAAAAAGGTAGTTATGCTTTTTCTTTACAAGAAGCTGTAAACCATGCTTTACAACACAATTATTCAGTAATCAATGTCAACAGAGATATTGAAGCGGCCAAAAAGAAAAAATGGGAAACTACCACCATGGGTTTGCCTCAAATAAATGGAGGTATTGGTTATCAAAACAACATTGAAATTCAAAAATCGTTGATTCCAGCTGAAATTTTTGGAGGTACACCGGGTACTTTTCAAGAGGTAGCTTTTGGGGTGAAACATAATATGAATGCAAGTGTAACCTTGAGTCAGTTAATCTTTGATGGATCTTATTTGGTTGGATTGCAATCGGCTAAAACGTATTTGAAAATTTCTGAAAACGCAAAAGTAAAAACCAATCAAGAAATTACCGAGCTGGTGATTAATTCCTACGGGAATGTTTTGTTGGCAGATGAGAGCATTGTTATTTTAGAAAAAAACAAACAGAATTTGGAAAAAACATTGTTTCAAACCAATGAAATTTTCAAAAACGGTTTGATAGAAGAAGAAAATGTAGAACAATTACAAATCACATTGACTTCTTTGAACAATTCACTTAAAAATGTCAAACGCCAACGTACGATTGCATTAGATATGTTGAAGTTATTACTCGGTATTGATTTGGAAGATACCTTGCAATTGACTGAAAAACTAGAAGTAGTGAGTCAGAACAATGTGGACCTTCAAATATTATCCACCCCATTCGATGTGAACAATTCAATTGATTATCAAATTGGTAAAAATGTAGAGCAATCAAAAGAGTTGTTGTTAAAACTGGAAAAGAGCAAAGCATTGCCATCGATTGGTGCCGCTTTAAATGTTGGATACAACGGATTTGGAAACCAGTTTAATTTTTTATCATCCGATCAAAAATGGTTCAATTATTCTAATCTGGGAGTAAGCATGTCGATTCCGATTTTTAGTAGTTTAAGAAGAAGTTCTAGAACCCAGCAAGCCCAAATTGCTTTGGAACAATCAAGAACCGAATTGACTCAAACTCAGCAAAAACTTCATTTGCAATTTGAAAAAGCAAAAAGTGATTACGAGTTTAGTTTGGAACAATTAACCAACGCAAAGAGCAATTTAAAATTGGCTGAAAGAATCGAAAATAAAAATGAAATCAAGTTTAAAGAAGGGCTAGCTTCAAGTTTTGAGTTAACCGAAGCGCAACGACAATTGTATGCCACTCAGCAAAATTACCTGCAAGCCATGCTTGATGTAATCAACAAAAGAGCCACTTTAGAAAAATTAGTAAGTAAAAATTAACATACATAAAAAATGATATTTCAAATTCAAAATAACTCAAAAATGGTAAACAAAATCACATTACTTGTCGCAATTACATTCTTTGTTATGTCTTGTGGAAATAAAGACAACAATCTAACGATTGATCAATTAATTGCAGCTAAAAACAGCAAAGAATTACAAGCAAAAAAATCTCAAATTCAGGCTGATTTGGCAAAAATTGAAGCGGCTTTGGCTACTTTAAACGTTAAGAAAGAAGAAGCTTTGGTTTCTGTAATGACTTTAAAAGACACCCTTTTTAATCATTATTTAGACATTCAAGGAAGTGTAAATACCAAAGAAAACATGTTGATTCAACCCGAAATACCAGGTACTTTAATTGCACTGAATGTTAAAGCTGGACAACGTGTCAGTAAAGGGCAAGTTTTAGGTAGAGTAGATGATGGAGGATCAAGCCAACAAGTGGCAAGTTTAGAAACCCAATACCAATTGGCTAAAACTACTTTTGAAAGACAAAAAAACTTATGGAATCAAAAAATTGGTTCTGAAATTCAATATTTACAAGCACAAACTCAAATGTTAAGCCTACAAAGATCGGTAGCTCAAGCAAAAGCGATGTTGGCCAAAATAGTGATTCGCGCTCCATTTTCTGGAACAATCGATGAGGTATTCGTAGAAAGAGGACAAGTGGTTGCTGCGGGTCCACAAGGATTGATGCGTATTGTGAATTTGAATAATATGTATGTTTCAACAAGCGTTCCTGAAAGCTATATCGGAAAATTAAAAGTAGGTACAGAAGTAGATGTTTTCTTAACATCATTGAATAAAAATTACAAAGGAAAAGTACGTCAAGTAGCTAATTTTATCAATCCAAACAATAGAAGTTTCGGAATTGAGGTGAGCATTCCGAATCCAGAAAATTTATTACGTCCAAATCAGGTTGCTAAATTAAAAGTGATCGATTACACAGCTAAAAATGCCATTGTAGTTCCGACCAACGTGATTCAAGAAGACGGAAAAGGAAACAAATATGTATACGTTGCAACAGAGGTAAATGGAAATACAGCCACCGCAAAACAAGTCATTGTTACGCTTGGAAAATCTTCGGATAATGTAACAGAAATTGTAAGCGGATTGTCGGCAGATGACATCATTGTAACAGAAGGGGTAAACACCATTTCTGAAGGAATGAAATTAAATTTCTAAAGTATAATTGCAACCTGAAACAAAAATTATGTCACATCAAAATAAAGAATTCAGTATATCGAGTTGGGCAGTTGATAACCGAGTAACGGTTTACATCTTGACCTTCATTATTGTCATTGCAGGGCTTGTGGCTTATACTTCCATGCCTCGTGAAGATTTTCCAGAAATCATTGAAAACAAAATATACATCTCTTCTGTTTTTCCTGGAAACTCAGCAGAAGATGTAGAGAAATTGGTAGTAAAACCTTTAGAAAAAGAAATCAAAAACATCAGCGGAGTTGATAAAGTGACTTCCAGCTCATTTCAAGACTATGGAATGATCATCGCCGAGTTTTCGGATGATGTTACGATTGAGCAAGCCAAACAAAAAATAAAAGACAAGGTGGATAATGCCAAAGCAGATACCGATTGGCCCAATATGGACAATGGTAGCAAAGTAGAGCCGAATGTTTTCGAATTGAATATTTCGGAAGAAGTGCCTATCTTGAACATCAATTTGCAAGGAAATTACACCACGCAGCAACTGAAAAAATACGGTGAATTATTGCAAGATGATTTAGAAGAAATTTCGGAAGTTAAAAAAGTAGACATTCTTGGAGTGGATGACAAAGAGGTTGAAATCGCAGTAGATATTTTCAAAATGACTGCAGCGCAAGTGACTTTTGATGAAATTCAGAATGCCGTGAAGTACGAAAACATGACACTTTCTGGAGGAAATTTGACTTCACAAGGATCTCGAAATAACATTCGTATCGTTGGAGAATTCAAAGAGCCAAAAGAGCTTGAAAACATCATTGTGAAATCTTTTGGAGGAACCGTTTACTTGAAAGATATTGCGACCATTAGCTTTAAAGAAAAAGAAAAAACAACCTATGCTCGTGAAAAAGGGACAGAAGTTGTGATGTTGAATGTGAAAAAACGTTCCAACCAAAACATGATTTCGGCAATTGACCAAGTAAAAGAAAAAATTAAAACGGCTCAAGAAACCTATTTGCCAAAAAACCTAAAAGTAGAATTGACCAACGATCAATCTTCTCGAGTTGAACACCAAGTAGATGAATTATCAAACCATATCATTTTCGGAATCATTTTGGTAATGATTGTGCTAATGTTTACCATGGGACTTCGTAATTCGCTGTTTGTAGGAGCTGCTATTCCTTTGTCAATGATGATTGCCTTTGCAATCTTGTCTATGGCAGGCCTTACGTTGAATACCATGGTGCTTTTCGGACTTGTTATGGGACTGGGGATGTTGGTAGATGACGGTATTGTTGTGGTTGATAATGTGTACGCCAACATGCAAAAAGGGATGACCCGAATTCAAGCTTCTAAAGTTGGAATTGGCGAAATTGCATGGCCTGTAATTTCTTCTACAGCTACTACTTTGATGGCGTTTTTACCTTTTGCCCTTTGGCCTGGAACCATGGGTAAATTCATGAAATATTTCCCAATTACATTAACGGTAACATTAACCGGCTCTTTGTTTGTAGCCATGGTTATCAATGCTGCTATGACCGGAGGGTCTATGGCATTAGAAGATAAAAACATCAAGAAAAAAAGCTTGCGTTTTTATACCATTTTATTTTTGGTTTTAGGAATTGTTTTGGCGGTGCCCGGAAATATCTACGACAGTAAATTGTTAAGAGGATTAGGTCATTTATTGTTGATTTCGGTTGGATTGATGTGGTTGTACTATTGGAAAATTTTCCAATGGACACAAGATTTTCAGTACAGTTTCTTCCCGCGAATGGAAGAAAAATACAAATTGTTTTTAGCCAAAATTTTGACAGGTAAAAATGCTTGGAAAGCACTTGGTGGAATCATCGTATTGTTGATTTTCTCTTTCGTTCTTTTGGGGGTTTTTCCAAGAAAAGTATTGTTCTTTCCAGACAATGTGCCAAATCAAGTTATTGCTTACATTGAGTATCCGCAAGGAACCTCTATTGACAAAACAAACAAGGCTACTTTGTTTGTAGAAAAACAAGTTGTTAAAATATTGGAGAAATATGTAGATCCAACTACAAATAAAAATTTCTTAGCAGAATCAATCGTTTCTCAAGTAGGAGTAGGTGCTGGAAATCCAAATGTGGATGCAGGTTCTGCTTCAGAAACACCGTTTAAAGGGAAAGTAACAGTTAATTTTTCTGAATTCAAATTCAGACAAGGAATCAACACGGCCGACATTCTTGAGGAAGTGCGTTCCAAAGTAAAAGGAATTGCAGGAGCCACTGTTACCGTAGAAAAGGATGCAAACGGACCTCCAGCAGGATATCCAATTAGTATTCAGTTAACCGGCTCTGATTATGATGAAATGATCGTAGAAGCCGATAAAATGATCGCTTTTTTAGATTCTAAAAACATCCCTGGAATCGAGAAGTTGAGTATCGATATCAACAAGGAAAGCCCAGAGCTTGAAGTAAAAGTGGATCGTGCCAATGCCGGAAGTATGGGTATTTCTACAGGTCAGTTAGGATTTACCTTACGTCGATCTGTGTACGGACAAGAAATTTCTACATACAAAGAAGGAGACGACGACTACAATATTGTGGTGCGTATGCAAGAAGACCAACGTAAAAATGAAAACATACTTTTCAATCAATCGTTGACGTTTAGAAATCAAAACAATGGTCAAATCATGCAAGTGCCTATATCTGCTATATCCAAAACAGATAAAACTACAACCTATAACCAAATCAAAAGAAAGAACCACCGACGTATCATGACGGTTTATTCGAATGTACTGACTGGTTTTAACGGTGATGAAATCACGAAACAAATTCAAGAAGAATTAAAATCATACAAATTTCCAAATTCTGTTACCTATTCATTTTCAGGTGTACAAGAGGAGCAAGGTAAAAACCAAAACTTCTTGATGTATGCGTTGTTTTTAGCTTTGGCCGGAATTACAATCATTATCGTATTACAGTTTAATTCTGTTTCAAAAACAATCGTGATTATGTTTACCGTGTTGCTAAGTTTTAGTGGAGTATTTTACGGTTATGTAATTGCCAATATGGATTTTGTGATATTGATGACCATGATGGGAATCATTTCGTTGGCCGGGGTGGTTGTTAAAAACGGAATTGTATTGATGGACTTCTTTGTCTTGTTGTTAGATAAGAAAGTTGCTGAAAATAACCTAGAAAGCCACGACGATTTATCGTTAGAAGAAATAAAAGAAGTGATCATCGAGTCAGGAAAATCTAGACTTCGTCCTGTATTGTTGACCGCATTAACAGCGATCTTGGGACTGATTCCTTTAGCTATCGGATTAAATTTCGACTTCTTTACCTTGGTAACCGATTTTAACCCACACTTTTTTATGGGTGGTGACAATGTGATGTTTTGGGGGCCATTGGCTTGGACCATCATCTTCGGATTGACCTACGCTACTGTGTTGACATTAATTATGGTGCCAGTCATGTTCTATTTGGTAAAAAGAACCAAGTACGCATTGAGAGATCGCAGCAATGCAAAAAAGGCCCTAGAAGATTAATCTAGTGTAGGTAATAAAAAAAAAGGGTTCGCATTGCGAACCCTTTTTTATTGTACTTTTTTATAACAGACTAGTTAGAAAAAAATAAGTTTAGTTTTTATTGGCAATAGCTTCGCTTTTCCAGCTTTTTGTCATTGCAATTCTGTTCTCGGTATAATCAACTTCGTTCAATGAGGTGTTATTCCAAAAAAACCATTTACCTACTTTTTTTCCGTTTTCATATTCAGCAATCGCTTGTTTACTTCCGTCTGCATTGTATGAAACCCATTTTCCTTCAAGCAAACCATTTTTAAAGAAACCTACCTGCTCTACAGCTCCGTTTTCATAAAAATAAGTTGCCTTTACCATTCCGTTAACTTCCTCCAATTGAGGCGTTTTGCTTTGTCCAAAAGACAAACCAGTTACCATCAGTACTGCAATCATTAAAAAATTTCTCAAAACATTTGGATTTTAATAGTTAATAAAGTTAGGCAAATATAAAAATATATTTACAATAAAAAAACATTTACTTAACAATTTGGTAACATTAGAGAAAATTTAACATTTGCTCAAAAAAAAGCAACAAAAAATCCAGTTTCAACCAAAGTCAAAACTGGATCTATTTTTTTGGAACGAAAGGTTATTTCAATAACGCATCCAATGTTTTTTGTAATCTAGGGTTAGAGGGTCTATCTGCGTCGGCATTGACTACTTTTCCAGTTGGGTCAATTAGTAAAAAACGTGGAATCGAATTAATTTCAAAATATTTGATGAAATCGGAAGTCCAATTTTTATCTGCAAATAATTGAATACCTCCTAATTGTTTTTCGGTTACGAATGTTTTCCATTTTTCATGATCTTTATCGGTGTCAACTGAAATACTTAAAAAAGCAATGTTTTTACCGTGGTATTTTTCTTCTACCATTTTCAAAGAAGGAATCTCTGCACGACAAGGCCCACACCAAGTTGCCCAAACATCAATATATACATACTTACCTTTGAAATCTTCTAATTTTGCTTTTCCACCCGCATGATTTTCATACTCAAAAGAAGGTGAAGCCGTGTTGTTGAATTTTGCTTTGGCTAATTTTTCAGCAAAATATTGTTTGATTCCTTTCTCTTCTCCTTCAATTGATTTTTTTTGAAGTGCAATAAAATCCGGATCCAGTTTGCTGTTTTCAATTTCTTTCAAACTTGCGGCAAATTTTGTGCCTACTGCTTTATTGAAATCCGCTTCGTTCATTCCTAATATTTCATCCCAATCATATGCAGCTTCCGATAAGTTCTTTTTGGCCAAAAAATTATTTTCTGCGGCACCAATTCCGGTATACGCGATCGTTTCATCAAATTGCGATGCGTCCATTTTCATTTGTAAATCATACCCCGATTCTAGGTATAAATCAGCATATTCTGCCCCGTCATACAAAGAATACATCCCGTTTTTAGCTTCAAAACTAGCTTCAAAATGTCCGTTAGCATCTCCTTTGATCTCTTTTACAATGATTCGACCATTTTTAATGAATATCATATCCCCGTTTTTGTTGGTGACGTCTGCTTTAAATTTGATGGTATTTTCTTGTGACCACCCTAAACTTGCGATGGTTAAGGAAACTAATAAAATTATTTTTTTCATTTTTTCGTTGTTTACATTATTACAAATCAAATATAGCACAATATTTATTTAGCAAAATCAATATTAACAAAAAATTTTAGGCATAAGTCTGCATTAAGTTTTTTACTTTTGCAACCAAAGACCCTCGGTCGAGTTTTTACATACTATAAAAAATAATACGAAATGTACAGAAGTCATTCATGTGGACAATTAAATGCCACACATATCAATAAAGAGGTAACACTAGCAGGTTGGGTTCAAAAATCGCGTGACAAGGGATTTATGATTTGGGTTGACTTACGTGATCGATACGGAATAACCCAATTGATATTTGATGAAACCAGAACAGAGAAATCGGTTTTTGATGCAGCTAAATCGTTGGGAAGAGAATTTGTAATTCAGGTAGTTGGTACCGTGATTGAAAGAGAATCTAAGAATGCCAACATGGCAACGGGTGATATTGAAATATTGGTTTCAAAATTAACGGTTTTAAACCAGTCGATTTTGCCTCCATTCACAATTGAAGATGAAACAGACGGTGGTGAAGATATCCGAATGAAATACCGTTACCTAGATATCCGAAGAAATCCAGTTAAAAACAGTTTGCTTTTCCGTCATAAAGTGGCCATGGAAGTTAGAAAATACCTTTCAGACCTTGATTTTTGCGAAGTAGAAACACCTTATTTGATCAAATCGACACCAGAAGGAGCTCGAGATTTTGTGGTACCAAGCCGAATGAATCCGGGACAATTTTATGCTTTACCACAGTCGCCACAAACTTTCAAACAATTATTGATGGTGGGTGGAATGGACAAATATTTTCAGATCGTAAAATGTTTCCGTGACGAAGATTTACGTGCCGACAGACAGCCAGAGTTTACACAAATTGACTGCGAAATGGCGTTTGTAGAACAAGAAGATATATTGAATGTTTTTGAAGGGTTGACCCGTCATTTGCTAAAAGAAATTAAAGGTGTGGACGTTGCTGAATTCCCAAGAATCACCTATGACTATGCGATGAAAACCTATGGAAATGACAAGCCAGATATTCGTTTCGAAATGAAATTTGGTGAATTAAACGAAGTCGCGCAACACAAAGATTTTCCGGTATTCAATGCTGCAGAATTGGTTGTAGGTATTGCCGCTCCTGGTTGTGCAAGCTATACAAGAAAAGAAATCGATTCATTGATTGACTGGGTAAAACGCCCGCAGGTTGGTGCTTCTGGAATGGTCTATGTTAAATATGAATTGGACGGAACGTTAAAATCATCGGTAGATAAATTTTATGACGAAGCCGATTTAAAAAAATGGGCAGAAATCACCCAAGCAAAACCAGGAGATTTAATTTTGATTCTATCGGGTAATGCCAATAAAACGAGAACCCAACTTTCTGCATTGCGAATGGAAGTTGCTACGCGATTGGGATTGCGTAAATCGGATGAATTTGCACCTTTATGGGTAGTTGATTTTCCGTTGTTAGAATGGGATGAAGATAGTGAAAGATACCATGCAATGCACCATCCGTTTACCTCTCCAAAACCAGAGGATATGGAATTAATTACTACAGATCCAGGAAAAGTGAGAGCCAATGCCTATGACATGGTCTTGAATGGAAATGAAATTGGAGGAGGATCTATCCGTATCCATGATAAAGAGTTGCAAAGTAGAATGTTTGCACTTTTAGGGTTTACACCAGAGCAAGCAGAAGCGCAATTCGGATTTTTAATGAACGCATTCCAATTTGGAGCTCCGCCTCATGGTGGATTGGCGTTTGGTTTAGATCGTTTGGTTGCCATTTTAGGAGGTCAAGAAACAATTCGTGATTTTATTGCATTCCCAAAAAATAATTCGGGTCGCGATGTCATGATTGATGCGCCAGCAACGATAGACGAATCGCAATTAAAAGAGCTATATATTCAATTGGATTTGAAAGAATAAGGTCCGGAAAATACTGAAAATCAATATTTTTCAAAAATAATTGTTGAAAAAAACATTTTGTATTATTATAAAGATTACATTTGTTTATTATTAATATTTTTACATTACAAAATGCGCACAGGAACAGTTAAATTTTTCAATGAATCAAAAGGTTACGGATTCATTACAGATGATGAAAATGGAAAAGACATTTTCGTTCACGCAACAGGTTTAAGAGCTGAATCACTTAATGAAGGTGATAAAGTTTCTTTCGAAGAAGAAGAAGGAAGAAAAGGTAAAGTAGCTGCTCAAGTAGTAGTTATCGAAGACTAATATATATTATTTTTTGGTTACCTCAAATGGTAAAGCGCCCCGTTCACGGGGCGTTTTTTTTTGTTTTATATTGGCATAATTTAAAATAATTCTAAATAAGCATTTTTTGGGTAAATATTTACAAACGTTTAACCTCACTTTATTGTGAATTAAATATTGCGATGTATATTTGCAGCTATTTTAGTTTTTTCAAATAAAATTACAGTAAAATGCAATCAACACAATTAGATTATTTCCCAATATTAATGCAGTTTTTACTAGCTGTAGGATTTGTAGTGGGGACCATCATAATTTCTGGCAAACTTGGGCCTAAAAGAAATTCGATCAATAAAGATAAAAATTTTGAGTGTGGAATCGAGTCTGTTGGAAATGCTCGTATTCCATTTTCTGTAAAATACTTCTTAGTAGCCATCATCTTTGTATTATTTGACGTAGAGGTTATTTTCTTATACCCTTGGGCAGTAAATTTCAAGGAGATGGGAATTGAAGGAATGTTAAAAATGGTAGTATTTATGCTTTTGTTATTGGTGGGATTCTTTTATATCATCAAAAAGAAAGCGTTGGAGTGGGAATAATCAAAACAGTAATTTTTTTATTTCAATAAAAAATGAGCGATTCAAAAATAAAAATGGTAGCACCACCAGAGGGTGTGTCTGGAGAAGGTTTTTTTGCAACTAAATTGAATGATGTTGTGGGTATGGCTCGTGCCAATTCACTTTGGCCATTGCCTTTTGCAACGTCTTGTTGTGGAATCGAATTTATGGCAACAATGGCCTCTCATTATGATTTGGCAAGATTTGGTTCGGAGCGTGTAAGTTTTTCACCTCGTCAAGCAGATATGTTGTTGGTAATGGGAACTATTTCTAAAAAAATGGCCCCTATTTTACGTCAAGTATACGAGCAAATGTCTGAGCCACGTTGGGTGATAGCTGTGGGTGCTTGTGCTTCTTCAGGAGGTGTTTTTGATACGTATTCTGTACTACAGGGAATCGACAAAGTGATTCCGGTAGATGTGTACGTTCCAGGATGTCCGCCAAGACCCGAACAAATAGTAGACGGTGTTATGCAACTTCAAGAATTGGTTCGTACCGAATCGGTTCGTCGAAGAAGTTCACCAGAATATAAAGAATTATTAGCTTCTTATAACCTATAATAATGGCATTAGAATCGGCAACAATACAAGAAAAGTTAGAACAAAAATTTGGCAATAATGTGTTGAATTTTGGTTTTCAAAAAGATATATTTTCGCTAGAAGCAACGCCAGAAGTGATTCATGAAGTGATTCAATTCTTGAAAGAAGATGCGGCGCTTAATTTTCATTTTTTGACAGATTTATGCGGTGTACACTTCCCTGAAAATGATGAGCAACATCAATTTTCTGTGGTGTACCATTTGCACAACTGGGTTGAAAATGTACGTGTAAGAGTACGTACTTTTTTAACAGAAAATCCAGAAGTTGATACCATTACAGATCTTTTTCTTACAGCCAATTGGATGGAAAGAGAAACTTGGGATTTTTATGGAATCAATTTCAAAGGTCATCCTCAATTGAAACGTATTTTGAATATGGATGAGATGGTTTCTCACCCAATGCGAAAAGAGTTTCCGATGGAAGACAGTGGAAGAACCGATAAAGATGATCGTTTCTTTGGAAGAACCGTAATTAATGAATAATTGATTCGAATTTAGGGATCAATTATTAGTTTCAATAAAAAATTAAATTAACAGACATAAGAGAATTATTCGGTAATCATCAAATGTCAATTGTCAATTAAAAAATGTCAGAACTATTATTACCACCTGAGCACCGTTATGCTAAAATTATTGAGCAAAAGCTGAATGAAGATGGAAGCGAACTTTCTATTCTTAATTTAGGCCCAACTCACCCAGCTACTCACGGTATTTTTCAAAACATACTATTAATGGATGGGGAGCGTATTGTGGAGGCAGAGCCAACCATTGGATACATCCACAGAGCTTTTGAAAAAATTGCTGAAAATAGACCTTTTTACCAAATCACGCCTTTGACAGATCGAATGAATTACTGTTCATCTCCTATCAATAACATGGCATGGTGGATGACGATAGAGAAACTCCTGGATATTGAAGTTCCAAAAAGAGCACAATATTTACGCGTAATCGTGATGGAGTTAGCACGTATCACCGACCACTTGATTTGTAACTCTATATTAGGTGTTGATACCGGTGCCTATACCGGGTTTTTATACGTTTTTCAATTCAGAGAAAAAGTTTACGAAATATACGAAGAAATCTGTGGGGCTCGTTTAACGACCAACATGGGTAGAATTGGAGGTTTTGAAAGAGATTGGTCTCCAGAAGCCTTCCGCAAATTAGAAGTGTTTTTAGAAGAATTTCCAGTCGCTTGGAAAGAATTTGAAAACCTATTTGAAAGAAACAGAATTTTTATTGATAGAACGGTAAATGTGGGTGGTATCACAGCTGAAAAAGCAATGGCTTACGGATTTACAGGTCCTAATTTACGTGCTGCAGGTGTCGATTATGATGTTCGTGTAGCGCAACCTTATAGTTCATACGAAGACTTTGATTTCATTGTTCCCGTTGGAAAATCGGGTGATACATACGATCGTTTTTGTGTTCGAAATGCAGAAGTTTGGGAAAGTTTAAGCATCATCCGTCAAGCATTAGATAAATTACCAGAAGGACCTTATCATGCAGACGTTCCAGATTATTACCTTCCTCCAAAAGAAGATGTGTATCACAACATGGAAAGCTTGATTTACCATTTTAAAATTGTAATGGGTGAAGTGCCGGTTCCAGTGGCAGAAATTTATCATGCAGTAGAAGGTGGTAACGGAGAATTAGGGTTCTATTTGGTTACAGACGGTAGTAGAACACCTTACCGACTTCATTTTAGAAGACCTTGTTTTATCTATTACCAAGCTTACCCAGAAATGATTCAAGGTGCATTACTTTCTGATGCAATCGTTATATTATCTAGTTTAAATGTAATTGCGGGCGAATTAGACGCTTAATAATTATGGAAAAATCACACATCAAGCAAGAGATAAACATTACCGAATCATTGATGAATCGCATCAATGAGTTGATAAGTCATTATCCATCTGACAAACAAAAATCGGCATTATTACCCGTGCTGCACGAGGTACAAGATGCACATGATAATTGGTTGAGTATTGAGTTGCAAAACAAAGTTGCAGAAATACTCCAAATCAAACCCATCGAAGTCTATGAAGTGGTCACTTTTTATACCATGTTCAACCAACGACCAATTGGAAAATACATGTTTGAGTTTTGTCAAACATCTCCTTGTTGCCAACGTGGCGTTGAAGATTTAATGGATTACACCTGCGATAAATTGGGTGTAAAAGTGGGCGAAACATCACAAGACGGAATGTTTGAAGTACGTGGAGTAGAGTGTTTAGGAGCATGCGGATACGCACCAATGATGCAGTTGGGAGATTTTTACCAAGAGCATTTAACCAAAGAAAAAATTGATCAATTAGTATCAGATTGTAAAGAAGGTAAAATCACTTTACACGATAAATAATATCATGGGAAGAAAAATATTATTAGACAAAATTAATGTTCCAGGGATCAAAACCTACGAAGTTTACCGCCAAAATGGAGGGTATGCCTCTGTTGAAAAAGCATTAAAAACACTCACGCCTGATGAGGTTACAGAAGAAGTAAAAACTTCTGGTTTGAGAGGACGTGGTGGAGCTGGGTTTCCTGTTGGAATGAAATGGAGCTTTATTGATAAAAAATCAGGCAATCCAAGACATTTAGTTTGCAACGCAGACGAATCTGAGCCAGGAACATTCAAAGACCGTTATTTGATGGAGTACATTCCCCATCTTTTAATCGAAGGGATGATTACCTCTAGCTATGCTTTGGGAGCCAATTTATCTTACATCTATATTCGTGGAGAATATATGTGGGTTTACAAAATACTAGAAAGAGCCATCGCAGAAGCAAAAGCTGCCGGTTGGTTAGGAAAAAATATCTTGGGATCTGGATTCGATTTAGAACTACATGTTCAAATTGGAGGAGGTGCCTACATTTGTGGTGAAGAAACTGCACTGATTGAAAGCTTGGAAGGAAAAAGAGGAAACCCTCGTTTAAAACCACCCTTTCCAGCAGTAAAAGGACTTTGGCAAAACCCAACGGTTGTAAACAATGTGGAAAGTATTGCCTCTGTGCCATGGATTGTAAACAATTCGGGTGCCGAATACGCAACCATCGGAATAGGTAGATCTACGGGCACCAAATTGATTTCTGCTTCAGGAAATATTAAAAATCCAGGGGTTTATGAAATCGAATTAGGAGTTTCTGTATATGAATTCATGAATTCTGACGAGTACCTTGGAGGTATGGAAACAGACCGACCTCTAAAAGCGTTGGTTCCTGGAGGAAGTTCTGTGCCAATTTTACCAGAACATTTAATTTATAAAACGGCGGCAGGTGAAGATCGTTTGATGACGTATGAGAGTTTATCAGATGGTGGATTTGCAACAGGATCAATGTTAGGTTCAGGTGGATTTATTGTCTATGATGACCGCGCATGTATCGTTCGAAATACTTGGAATTTTTCACGTTTTTACCACCACGAATCATGCGGTCAATGTACGCCTTGTCGTGAAGGAACCGGATGGTTGGAAAAAGTGTTGTGGCGTATCGAAAACGGACAAGGACGCGAAGAAGACATCGAATTATTGTGGAGCATTCAATCAAAAATTGAAGGAAATACCATCTGTCCATTAGGAGATGCTGCTTCATGGCCTGTTGCTGCTGCAATTCGCCATTTCAAAGACGAGTTTGAATACCACATCCGTTTCCCAGAAAAGGTAAAAAATAGAGACCACTTTGTAGCAGAGCCTTTTCAAAGTGTTAAGCATTTAGTAGTAAAATAAGAAAGAAAATAGTTTACAGTTTTAAGGAATCATTTTGATGAACTACTCAAAACTAATAAAACAACATTAGATAATGAAAGTAACCATAGACGGTCAAGAAATTGAAGTAGAAGCAGGGACAACGATCTTGCAAGCTGCTCGTATGATTGGTGGAGAATCTGTTCCGCCAGCCATGTGTTATTATTCTAAATTAAAAGGCACCGGCGGAAAATGTCGTTGTTGTTTAGTTGATGTTACCAAAGGAAGTGATGCCGATCCAAGACCAATGCCAAAACTTGTAGCCTCTTGTGTTACAGGATGTCAAGACGGTATGGAGATAGCAAGTAAATCTTCTGAACGTGTAACCGAAGCTAGAAAATCAGTAACCGAGTTTTTGTTGATTAACCACCCATTGGATTGCCCAGTGTGTGATCAAGCAGGGGAATGTGATTTACAGAACCTAAGCTTTGAACACGGAAAATCTCAATCACGATTCATCGAAGAAAAAAGAACTTTTGAACCAGAAAACATTGGGGATAAAATTCAATTGCACATGAATCGTTGCATCCTTTGTCAACGTTGTGTTCAAGTGGCAGATCAATTGACTGACAACCGCGTTCACGGGGTATTAAACAGAGGGGATCATGCTCAAATTTCAACCTGTATTTCTGCAGCGATTGACAATGAATTTTCTGGAAACATGATCGATGTTTGTCCGGTTGGAGCTCTAACAGACAAAACGTTCCGTTTCAAATCAAGAGTTTGGTTCAACAAACCTTTCAATGCTCACAGAGAATGTACGACTCCAGGATGTTGCGGAAAAACGACTTTATGGATGTTTGGTAATGAAATACAACGCGTTACAGCTCGTAAAGATGAATACCATGAAGTAGAAGATTTTATCTGTAACACGTGTAGATTTGACAAGAAAGAAGTAGCAGATTGGACAATTGAAGGACCAAGAAAATTTGAGAAAGATTCGGTTATCAACCAAAATAATTACACGAGAAAACTTGAAAAAGTAGTCATTGAAACCGAAAAAGGAATTCTTTCAGGTAGAGATCAAGATAGAAAGAAAATCAGTATGGTAGAGATACCGTTTACAACTAACAATTCTAAATCATAAAAAATGGATAGTGCATTTATTATAGAAAAAAGCGTTGTTATTGTAACCGTTTTTGCCCTTACGATGATCATGGCCATGTATTCTACTTGGGCTGAACGTAAAGTAGCCGCATTTTTGCAAGATAGAATTGGTCCTAATAGAGCAGGAGCTTGGGGATTATTACAACCTCTTGCAGATGGATTAAAATTGTTTTCAAAAGAAGAATTTTTTCCAAATACTCCAAACAAATTTTTATTTATTGTAGGTCCGGCCATCGCTATGAGTACGGCATTAATGACCAGTGCAGTGATTCCTTGGGGAGATAAATTACACTTGTTTGGTCGAGATATTCTTTTGCAAGCAACAGACATCGATGTTTCCTTATTGTACATTTTCGGAGTTGTCTCTGTTGGTGTTTACGGAATCATGATTGGTGGATGGGCATCCAATAATAAATTCTCATTGATGGGTGCTGTTCGTGCAGCTTCTCAAATGGTTTCTTATGAAGTTGCCATGGGATTGTCAATGATTGCTTTGTTGATGATGACAGGAACTTTGAGCTTGAAAGAGATTTCAGTGCAACAAGCTGGGATGAACTGGAATGTGTTTTACCAACCTCTTTCTTTTTTAATCTTTTTAATTTGTGCCTTTGCAGAAACCAACAGAACCCCTTTTGATTTAGCCGAATGTGAATCGGAGTTGATTGGTGGTTATCATACCGAATACTCATCCATGAAAATGGGATTTTATTTGTTTGCTGAATATGCGAACATGTTTATCTCATCTGCAATATTATCGGTATTGTTCTTTGGAGGATATAATTATCCAGGAATGTCTTGGGCAATCGAAAATTGGGGAGTAAATACAGCTAATGTACTTGGTTTCTTGGCCTTATTTATCAAGATATGTGGATTTATTTTCTTCTACATGTGGGTGCGTTGGACGATTCCAAGATTTAGATACGATCAATTAATGAATTTAGGGTGGAAAATATTAATTCCGCTTTCAATCATCAACATTATCATTACAGGAATTGTCTTGTTAAGAAATGAAATACTAACATTTTTAGGATTCTAAAATGAATATAGAAGCTATATCATTATCGGGCAGAAAGAAACAAGTATCCAATAAGCAAATGACTTTTTGGGAACGACTTTATTTAATTGCCATTGTGAAAGGTTTGTTTATTACGATCAAACACTTATTTACAAGAAAAGTAACCATCCAATACCCAGAGCAAGTACGACCATTTAGCCCGGTTTATCGCGGACAACACATGTTGAAAAGAGATGAAGAAGGTAGAGAAAACTGTACTGCATGTGGTTTGTGTGCCTTGTCTTGTCCTGCAGAAGCGATCACCATGAAAGCAGCAGAAAGAAAAGCGGGTGAAGAACATTTGTACCGTGAAGAAAAATACGCTGAAATCTACGAAATCAACATGCTTCGTTGTATTTTTTGTGGATTGTGCGAAGAAGCTTGTCCGAAAGACGCAATTTATTTGACCCTTTCTAAAGAACTTGTTCCTGCTCAGTACAACAGAGAAGATTTTATTTTTGGAAAAGATAAATTAGTAATGCCGTTGGATGTTGCTATGAAAAATACTCAACTTAAAAACGCTAATTAAATGTCACCAATACTATTATTATTTTACATTTTATCTGCAATCACACTTGGAACAGCGTTTCTAACCATTTATAGTAGAAATCCAATCCACTCAGCAATTTACTTAGTAATTTGTTTCTTTAGTATTGCAGGACATTACTTATTGTTTAATGCGCAATTCCTTGCAGTTGTTCATATCATTGTTTATTCGGGAGCCATCATGGTCTTGTTTCTTTTCACCATCATGTTGATGAATTTGAACAAAGAAAATGAAGTGCATAAGCCCCGTATTACCCGTTTAGGAGCAGTTGTAGTGATCTGTTTGATGTGTCTTATTTTCATTGCTATTTTCATCAATTCGAAGACCATTGTGGGTGATTATGATAGTAATGGAGAAGATTTTCAATCCATTAAAAAACTTGGTCAAGTACTCTTAAATGAATTCATGGTTCCTTTTGAATATGCTTCTGTATTGTTATTGGTTGCTATGATTGGAGCGGTATTATTATCTAAAAAAGAAAAATCAACGAAATAAGATGGACAATATTTTAAATCAAATAGGTATCGAAAACTATCTTTTTTTATCAGCAATACTTTTTAGTATTGGGGTATTTGGGGTATTGTATAGAAGAAATGCTATCATCGTTTTTATGTCGATAGAAATCATGTTAAATGCGGTGAACTTATTGTTTGTTGCTTTTTCAACTTATCATCAAGACGCAGAAGGGCAAGTGTTTGTGTTTTTCTCAATGGCAGTTGCTGCAGCAGAAGTAGCAGTGGGTCTGGCCATTTTAGTTTCGGTATACAGAAACTTAGGATCGATTGATATAGCTAATTTAAAAAACTTAAAAGGATAATCTCGAATGGAGAAGAATTTAGTTTTAGTATTGTTATTAACCCCGTTTTTAGGGTTTTTATGTAATGTTTTCTTCGGAAAAAAAGTTGGAAAATCTCTTTCGGGTGCCATTGGTACCTTGGCGGTGGCTACTTCTTTTGGTCTGAGTTTATATTTTTTCAGTGAAATTTTAGGATCTAAAAAACCAATTGAGGTTTCATTATTCGATTGGATCCAAGTAAGTAATTTTAAATTAGAAATTGGATTCTTATTGGATCAATTGTCTCTTCTTTGGTTGCTGTTTGTAACCGGTATTGGGTCTCTAATTCATTTGTATTCGATCAGTTACATGCACGACGATGAAAACATGCATAAGTTTTTTGCTTATTTGAACCTTTTCATTTTCTTCATGATTACCTTAGTAATAGGAAGCAATTTACTCATCATGTTTATTGGTTGGGAAGGCGTTGGTCTTTGTTCGTATTTACTAATCGGATTTTGGTATAAAAATCAATCGTACAATGATGCAGCAAAAAAAGCGTTCATCATGAATAGAATAGGGGACTTAGGTTTCTTAATCGGTATTTTTATCATCGGACATTTATTTGGAACTTTGGATTTTACCCAAATCGCAAAAGGAATGCAATCAGAAGTTTTCTTAAAAGCGATTGATCTTCCATTACTTAGCGTTGCCGCATTATGTCTTTTCATTGGAGCAACCGGTAAATCGGCTCAATTACCACTTTATACTTGGTTGCCAGACGCAATGGCTGGTCCAACACCTGTTTCTGCATTGATTCACGCAGCTACCATGGTAACAGCGGGAATTTTTATGATTACTCGTATGAATTTCTTGTTTGATTTTGCTGCAGATGTGCAACACATCATCGCTATTGTTGGGGCTATTACTGCTTTAGTGGCTGCCACCATTGGATTGTTGCAAAATGATATTAAAAAAGTATTGGCATATTCTACCGTTTCTCAGTTAGGGTTAATGTTCTTGGCTTTAGGAATGGGAGCCTACACGGTTGCAGTATTTCACGTAATTACACATGCCTTCTTCAAAGCTTGTTTATTCCTTGGTTCGGGATCGGTTATCCACGCCTTACATGGAGAACAAGACATGCGAAAAATGGGCGGACTAAGAAAAGCGATGCCAATTACCTTCATCACCATGTTGATTTCCACATTGGCTATTGCGGGTATTTTTCCTTTTGCAGGATTCTGGTCAAAAGACGAAATTTTGATGGTCGCTTTTGAACACAACAAAGCACTTTGGATCATTGGATCTGTTGCGTCAATCATGACCGCTTTCTATATGTTCCGATTGATGTATTTAACCTTCTTCAGAGATTTTAGGGGTACCGAAGAACAAAAACACCATTTGCACGAAAGTCCTAGTTTGATCACCATTCCATTGATCGTTTTGGCGGTTTTAGCTACAATCGGTGGGTTGATCAATTTACCAGGAAGCAATTGGTTGAACCATTATTTAGAGCCGATATTGGCTACTAAACCTGCTCACCACGCATTGGGTAACGAAGATTATATGTTGATGGGAATTGCTTTAACTGGCGCTTTAGTTGGTATTGTTTGGGCGTATTTCAAATACATCAAACAAGCCTATGTGCCAAAAGACGATCAAGAAATTTCTGGTTTTGCATTAGTTGTTTACAACAAATTTTACATCGATGAATTCTATGATTTATGTATTGTAAAACCCCTAAATAGTTTAGCTGGTTTATTCAAATCGGTACTTGAGCCTGCTATTGGTTCTTTGGTATTCGGTTTCGGAAAAGGAGCTTATTTTTTGAGTAATCAAGGAAAAAAATTACACACAGGTAGTGTCGGGTTTTATTTGTTTGCTTTTGTTATTGGTGTTTGTGCCATATTGATTTATTTATTTATAGCTTAATAATTTTACACAATGGATGTAACTTCTATACTATTATTACTTTTAATTGGAGCCTTGGTTACTTATTTCTCTGGCGATAAGTTGGCTTCTAAAGTAGCGCTGATATTCAGTTTGGCAACTTTTGGTTTGTCTTTGTACTTGGTTTCTGTTCTTTCCAATGGTGGCAACATCAGCTTTTCTATGCCTTGGATGAATTTACCAAAAATGACGCTTGCATTCAAAGCAGACGGTTTGAGTATGGCGATGGTGCTTTTAACTACAGCACTTACGCCAATCATCGTTTTTTCTTCTTTTGCAAATCAGTTTAAAAGTGCCAAAAGCATCTATGCATTGATCCTTTTCATGTCGTTTGCAATGACCGGAACATTCCTTGCAGCGGATGGATTATTGTATTATATCTTTTGGGAATTAGCTTTAATTCCAATCTATTTCATAGCCCTTATTTGGGGTAACGGCGACGCAGACGAACGCAAAAAAGCGGTGGTAAAATTCTTTATTTACACCCTTGCAGGTTCTTTGTTTATGTTGATTGGATTTGCTTATTTATATCAAAAAGCGGGTTCGTTCTTATTGGAAGATTTGTACAAAATTCAATTGTCAGGTCAAGAGCAAGCATGGATTTTTGTTGCTTTTTTCGCTGCTTATGCGATCAAAATTCCACTGATCCCTTTCCATTCTTGGCAAGCAAAAGTGTATCAAAAAGCACCTACCGTTGGTACAATGTTACTTTCTGGAATCATGCTTAAAATGGGATTGTACAGCGTAATCCGTTGGCAATTACCAATAGCTCCTTTGGCTGCTAAATTTCATGTTACCATCATGTTGGTTTTAGGAATTGCAGGAACGATCTACGGATCTTTTTTAGCATTGAAACAAAACAATCTTAAAAAATTATTGGCATATTCTTCTTTGGCACACGTTGGTCTAATTGCTGCAGGTGCTTATACATTAACTCTGGACGGACTTAGTGGTGCTGTATCGCAAATGATCGCGCACGGATTTGTAATTGTTGGTCTTTTCTTTGCTGCCGAAATTATCTCAAGAAGATTTGACACGAATAATGTAGATGAAATGGGCGGAATTCGTTCGCAAGCGCCTCAATTTACTTCGTTGTTCATGATACTTGTTCTTGCTTCTGTGGCTTTACCGGGAACATTCAACTTTATTGGTGAATTTACGGTTTTGTACAGTCTTTCTCAAGTTAATTTGGGTTACGCTGTAATTGGAGGAACAACCATCATTTTAGGTGCTTATTACATGCTTAAAATGTTCCAAAGAGTCATGCTTGGCGAAACCAACGCAAAATCGTTTAAAGATGTATCCATGAACGAAACCATCGTTTTTGTGGTGATCATTGCCTTTTTACTTTTCTTCGGATTGTATCCAAAACCAATTGTAGATTTTGTGGCACCCAGTTTAAAAGAAATTTTAGTAGTTATCAATAGCGCATCATAAGGCTTAAAAAAGTAGATAAAAATGAATACATTATTAGCAATAGTAGGTTTAGGTATTTTTACATTAATTGCCGAAATTTTTAACCTAAGAAAATTAATTGTTCCCATCGCTGTGGTTGGGCTTTTAGCTATTTTAGGTCTTACTATTTCCGAGTTCAATACTCCAGCAAGTTTTTACAATAACATGATTGTGGTCGATAAATTTTCTGTGGCCTTTTCAAGTTTGTTTATTATTCTAACGGTGTTTTTGGTAACCCTTAGTCAGGATGTTTACAAAGATCATCCAACAAAGATTTCTGATTTCATCGCCATCAAAATATTTCTTTTGTCAGGTGCCGTTGCTATGGTATCTTTTGGGAACATGGCCATGTTTTTCTTAGGAATCGAAGTTCTTTCGATTTCGTTATACATTCTTGCTGCAAGCAATAGATTAAATGTAAAAAGCAACGAAGCAGGGATGAAATATTTCCTTATGGGATCTTTTGCATCAGGAATATTGCTTTTCGGAATTTGCCTAATTTATGGTGCTACTGGATATTTTGATATTGCAGAAATCAAAGATTTATCACAAGGTCTTGGAATGCCCATTTGGTTTTCTATCGGCGTAGTGATGTTGTTGATTGGTATGTTTTTCAAAATTGCAGCTGCTCCTTTTCATTTTTGGGCACCGGATGTTTATGAAGGTTCGCCTGCTATCACAACAGCTACCATGAGCACATTGGCAAAAGTTGTGGCTGTAGCTACATTATATAAATTGATGAGTTCTTTCATGCCGCAATTATCAGATCATTTTCAAATGGTGATTGTAATTGTTTCTATTTTGTCGATGTCCATTGGAAACATCATGGCTTTGCGTCAATCGAATGTAAAACGTGTGCTAGCATTCTCAGGTATTTCTCATGCAGGATTTATGTTGATGGCGTTGCTTAGTATTTCTACTGCTGCTAACACCTTGTTGTATTACACAGCTGCCTATGCTTTGGCTGGGATCGCTTCGTTTGCAGTAATTGTATTTGTATCGCAGTACAAAGGAAATGAAGACATTGAATCTTTCAACGGATTTGCAAAAACTAACCCGTTAATGGCTGCAATACTTACAGCTTCTTTGCTTTCGATGGCTGGAATTCCTGTTTTTTCTGGATTTTTTGCAAAATTCATCCTGTTTACACAAACCATTCAATCGGGTTACTTATCTCTTGTGATTGTAGCAGTGATTAATTCCATCATTAGTGTTGGGTATTACTTTAAACTGATTATTGCGATGTACACGAAAGAGAACACGCAAGAACAACAAAAAGCACCTTTTGTATACGTAATTGTTGCACTTGTTGCTATTGTATTAAATATCATCATCGGAATTTATCCAACCCTAGTGACCAACTTATTGGCATAAATTCTATCCTAAAACAATATCAAAACTGTCCTCCTTGAGTGACAGTTTTTTTTGCGATTTTATTATGAGTAGTGTTTCAATCAAGCAGTTTTTCTATCGATACACATAGTAATAATACCAATGTAAATGCAAGGGTGTAAATTGTTTTCATGTTAGAATTTGTTAGGAAAAGTTTGAATGATTACCCCCTTTGCTTGCAAGCACCCCTCAGTAGCAGGATTGTAAATGATTTGACCCGGTGCGGGTGGATTTTTTTCGTACACAACTTCATCTGCGTTTTGGCCCCCAGGTGCATTAGCGTGTGCCTCTTGATAAACCGGATTTGTTCCGCCGATTAGGGCAGGAGGAACCACGCCAATTTGGTCTCTTTGATTGATTTTAGCTCCGTTGTAGGCTTCAATTACTTCGTGCAGCATTCCTTCGCCTGGTGTTCCTTTCACTCGATCAGCACGCTCTAAAACACGCACATTTACTTCTTGTTTCGCAGTTGCTATACCCGTTTTTGTATCCAGAGTACTGCCTTGAAATTCGCCTTGCAAGATAGAACCCGTAACGGAAGAAGATAAATTATCGGTTGTGTTGATGATCGCAATAACCGAGTGATCATCTATCGCACAGATGAACAAGGAAACCTCTTTAGAAATAACTTGATTTGGGTTTAATTGGTAAGCTACTTTTCCTTTGTGATCCATTGTAAGAGTAAGTTGAGTACCTACTGCTTTTTGCAATTGATCGAAAGCTTCTTTGTCGTGTGTACCCGTTAAGATCACATCATTATTTGGGGATCGTGACCTTGTAAATAGAATGAGGATCTTATTCCTGGGTACGTTTTTAGCTACTTTGAGAGTAGAATTCGACGCGTAGTCATGAAAAGCGCCACAGTATTTTTCCCCAAGACGGTTTCGAGAGAAAAAAGGAATAGTAACAATAGAGCATAAAAAAGCCCCCACAATTTTTTTTCTTAATTTCATACTGATACAGTATTCGTTAAACAAATAAAAATCGTGGGGGGATTTTATGTTACAAATGTAATAGAAAAATCAATATCTTGATTTTAGGGTGGTATTTTTTTCTAATTCACCTACTTTTTCGTGCTAAAAATCATAAAATATTTGAAATTAAAAAATAGATTCCAATAGAATTTATGGAATTTTACCCAAATCAGTAGGAATAAAAAAACCGCCCTCTGTTGCTAGAAGGCGGTTTTGGTTAGTCTTTGATTTCTGTACCATTTTGGTCAAAAAATCGATAATCGAGGTACGTGTATGCATCTCGTGGTATGATTTTCACCCATTTTTTATGTTCAAAAAACCATTTTGAACGTATCGATGGAAAACCTTTTGTTAAATAGGCTGCCACAAATGGGTGTACATGAAGTACAATTTTTTTGTGGTCTTTTACAATTCTTCCAAGGTCGAAGGCTATTTTATCAATAATTAATATCGGAGCTTCAATTTCACCGTTAGAATTATTTGGGTCTTCTTCTCTTGTTTTGATATTTACTTCTGGTCGCACTCTTTGTCTCGTTATTTGGACTAATCCAAACTTTGATGGAGGCAATATCTTGTGTTTGGCTTTATCGTCGCTCATTTCATCTCGAAGGAAATTGAACAGTACTTGACGGTTTTCTGGATTTTGCATGTCTATAAAATCGACAACAATGATTCCACCCATGTCTCGTAGTCGTAATTGTCTTGCTATCTCGGCAGCGGCAATCATGTTCACTTCAAGTGCTGTATCTTCTTGATTGTTGGCTTTGTTTGAACGGTTTCCAGAATTCACATCAATTACGTGCAAAGCTTCTGTATGTTCAATAATCAAATAAGCTCCTTTGCTCATCGAAACGGTTTTACCAAAAGAGGTTTTTATTTGTCTCTCGATATTGTATTTCTCAAACAATGGGGTGTCTTTTGATTGATAAAACTTGACCATGTTTTGTTTTGAAGGATCTATTTCTTTCAAATATTCCTTTGTTTGGTTGAATAACTCTTCTTCATCTACTTGAATACCTGTGAAGGTATCATTAAATACATCTCTTAATATTGACGATGCTTTGCTAAGCTCGCCTAATACTTTTGATGGATGATGAGCAGTTACTAATTTTTTACACATTGCAATCCACCTATCATTTAGGTTTTGCAAATCTTTTTCTAGTTCGGCTGCGTTTTTGCCTTCGGCTACTGTTCGCACAATAACACCAAAACCTTTTGGTTTGATCGCTAGGACAAGTTTTTTTAATCGGTCTTTTTCGGCTTTGTCTTCTATTTTTTGAGAAACAGAGACTCTGTCTGAAAAAGGAACGAGAACTAAAAATCTACCGGCAAAGGAAAGTTCAGAGCTTATTCTGGGTCCTTTGGTAGATATAGGTTCTTTGACTACTTGTACTAATACGGATTGATTAGCGCTCAATATATCTGTTATTGAACCGTCTTTGTCAATCTCGTTTTCAAACTTAAAGTTTTTTAGGGAGAAATCTTTTATTTTACCTGCGCTTACAAGTTTTATGAATTTCAAATAAGAGGCAAGATTTGGACCTAAATCGTGGTAATGTAAAAAGGCATCTTTTTCAAAGCCAACATTTACAAAAGCAGCGTTTAAGCCGGCAACAGGTTTTCTAATTTTGGCAACAAAAATGTCACCTACTAAAAAACTGTTGTTTTTTTCTTCTTTCTCTTTGTGTAATTCAATTAGTTTTCCATCTTTTAATAAGGCAAAATCTACACTATTTTCACTAGATCTGATAATCAGTTCTTTATTCACATTGTAAATTTTTATCCAAACATATAATTACTGTTGATTTCAACTCGTAATTAATTGTAAGGATGGATTAAACATTAATTTTTTTACAGGATTTACCCGAAGAATTTTATAGATTGTATTGGTAAAAAACACATCTGAAATTCAGATGATTCGCTATCAAAGGGATTCTATAAATTCGTTTTCAATGAACGTTAAAAAGAAAAAAGTAGTTTATAAACTACTTTTTCTTTTTGTGACGGTTAGCTCTCGCTCTTTTTTTACGTTTGTGCGTCGCTACCTTATGTCTCTTTCTTTTTTTACCGCTTGGCATAGGTTATGTTTTTTATGATTAATAAATATTTTTTTTATACTGCAATTTCTGTTTTTGTTTTTACTCCTTCAACAAATACTTTAGCTGGTTTGAATGCTGGAATATTGTGTGCTGGAATTTTAATAGTTGTATTTTTAGAAATATTTCTACCTGTTTTCTCAGCTCTTGTTTTGATGATAAAACTTCCAAATCCTCTTAAATAAACGTTATCTCCTGTTTCTAAAGAGTTTTTAACTTCTTCCATGAAACTTTCAACTGTAGATTGAACGTCTCCTTTTTCAAGTCCAAGTTTTTCAGAAATTTTCGCTACGATATCTGCTTTCGTCATTTTCTTTCGTATTTATATTATGTGTAATTTTTTTTGAGAGTGCAAATATATGAATTAAAAATGCAATATTTCAAGGATATTTGATTAAAATTTAATCAGATAATCTTTTATATTTGTAAGCTATTTAATTTTATGGATTTTTCTAACTCTTTATTGCATTGGTATTTACAAGAAAAGCGCGATTTGCCTTGGAGAAACACCACAAATCCTTATAAAATTTGGTTGTCAGAAATCATTCTCCAACAAACCAGAGTAGCGCAAGGATTACCTTACTATTTAGCATTCACGGATCAATATCCAACCATTTTTGATTTTGCTGCAGCAGACGAAGAAGCTATTTTAAAACTTTGGCAAGGATTGGGTTACTATTCTCGTGCACGCAACATGCACAAAACGGCGCAACAAATCGTCAATGAGTACCAAGGTGTTTTCCCGAACAACTATGTAGATTTATTAAAATTAAACGGTGTCGGACCCTATACTGCAGCTGCGATTGCCTCTTTTGCGTTTAATGAAGTGGTACCGGTTGTAGACGGAAATGTATTCCGCGTTTTATCAAGGTTTTTTGATGTTGATACGGATACTTCTTCCTCAAAAGCAAGAAAAGAGTTTTTTGAGATTGCCCAATTACTCATTTCTAAAGAGCAACCCGCTTTGTTTAATCAAGCCATCATGGACTTTGGAGCCATCCAATGCGTGCCTCAAAATCCTAATTGTGCGCAATGTGTTTTTTCGGAAGCTTGTATGGCATGTCAAAAAAACAAAGTCAACGAACGACCTGTTAAATTGAAAAAAACCAAAGTCACCAACCGCTTTTTGAATTACTTGGTTTTTAGAGACGATGAGAATCATACACTAGTGAACAAAAGAACGCAAAAAGGAATTTGGCACAACTTGTATGAGTTTCCGGTGATTGAAACAGATTCAGAGCCTACTTTTGAAGCAATAAAAGCACAAATTGAGCAACAATTTACCGAGCATGAAATGGTTGATATTTATGTCTTCAATGATTTAAAAATCACGCATAAATTGTCGCACCAAAATTTAACCTTGCGTTTTTATAATATTCAAGTGCAACATAAACTTGCAAACGGAATTCATCTGGATGATCTAGAGAAACTCCCGTTTCCAATAGTCATTCATAATTTTATTCAAAAGTATATTTATTAAATTTATATTTGTATTTTTGAAATTATTAAAAACCAAACAATTATGGCAGGAACGTTAAATAAAGTAATGCTAATCGGTCACTTAGGTGATGATATTAAAATGCATTATTTTGAAGGAGGAAATTGCATCGGTCGATTCCCATTAGCAACGAATGAAGTTTATATCAATAAACAAACGAATGAAAAAATCACCTCTACAGAATGGCACAATCTTGTGGTACGAAACAAAGCAGCTGAGATTTGTGAAAAATTCTTAACCAAAGGGGACAAAATATATGTAGAAGGCAGAATCAAGTCGCGTCAATGGCAGGCTGAAGATGGTACTACTAAATACACAACAGAGATTCAGGTAACTGAATTTACCTTTTTGAATGTTAAAAAGGAAATGGAAAACAATAGAAATAATTCGAATGAGTCAAAATCGGTTGATTATGATTCTGCCGATGCACCCATCAATGATTTACCCTACTAATTTATTGTTTAATTAATAATAGGTTGCTTGGATCCTGAACCCAGTTTTTCAATTTTAAAAACAATTGATTCCAATTTATTTTTTGGAGCCCTTGCTATCGTTGTTTTTTTGTTTCTTTTAGCGATGCTATCCGCTGCAGAAGTGGCCTTTTTTTCGTTAACAAAAAAAGACTTGGAAGACTTATCTCATCGGGCTAATCCGCGTGCAAACCTAGTGATTAAATTACTAGATACACCTAAAAAATTATTGGCAACGCTTTTGATTGCCAATAATTTTACTACCCTTTCAGTCGTACTATTTTTCTTTCATTATTGCTCTGCATTTTTTACCGCTATTGGTTCATCTACGTTGCGATGGATCGCAGAAGTAGCTTGTGTTACTTTGTTATTGTTGTTGTTTAGAGAAGTAGTTCCCAAAATAGCAATTCACAAAAGCAAGGTGAAATCGGTGCTGTTTATGGCTTATCCCATCGGTCTATTAGACAAACTGTTTGCGCCAATTAGCGTTCCTTTACGTAATTTTTCTGAGTACGTTTCCCATAAACTCGGGAGGCAAAAAACTAGTTTTTCGGTTGATCAACTTTCTCAAGCATTGGAACTTACTTCATCAGAAGCGACTTCAGATGAAGAGCAAAAAATATTACAAGGCATCGTCACTTTTGGGAATACCGATGTCAAGCAAGTAATGAGCCCAAGGGTGGATGTTTTTGCGCTCGATATGGCATCCGCATTCACCGAAATTTATCCGCAAATTGTTGAAAAAGGTTTTTCTAGAATTCCGGTGTATCAAGACAATATCGACATGATCAAAGGCGTTCTGTTTGTGAAAGATTTGATTCCGTATATTGATGCAACCGATTTTAATTGGCAAGAATTGATTCGGGACCCGTTTTTTGTCCCAGAAAATAAAAAACTCGACAACTTGCTCAAAGATTTTCAAGGCATGAAAAGTCATTTGGCCATTGTGGTTGATGAATACGGTGGAACCTCTGGAATCATCTCGTTGGAAGATATAATTGAAGAGATAGTAGGAGACATCAGTGATGAATTTGACGGAGACAACATCAACTTTTTGAAGCTTGCGGACAATAAATTTTTGTTTGAAGGAAAAATCAACTTGAAAGATTTCTACCGAATGACCCATGTGGACTCCTCTTTGTTTGAAACTAGAAAAGGAGAAGCAGAAACTCTGGCAGGATTCATCCTAGAAATAATAGGGAATTTTCCGAAAAAAGGGCAAAAAATTAGTTTTGAAAATTGTATTTTTACCATCGAATCAATTGATAAAAGAAGAATAAAACAAATAAAAGTACTCATCGATGCCTAAAAAAATATATTTCTTTGGAATAGCCAGTGTGTTGTTTTTACTGCTTTTAGTGAGTTGTAAAGACGAGGTATTACCTAAGCCTTCAAGTCAATTACGTCTTGATTATCCGGTTGCCGAATATGCTTTTTTTGAAAATCATTGTCCAGTTACCTTCGAAATGAATAACGATGCTTTTATCAAGGAAGATGGTACTTGCGGTTTTTCTATTACGTATCCAAAAATGAAAGCGACGATTTACTTAACCTACAAAGGAGTTCATGGGGATATTGATTCCTTGTTGAAAGACGCTCAAAATCTTACCTACAAGCACGTAATTAAAGCTGATGATATTGTGGAGCAGCCTTATTTAAATCCAGAAAAAAAGGTCTACGGAATGTTTTATCGAGTGGGAGGGAATGCGGCAACGAATGCCCAATTTTATGTTACGGATAGCCTACGACATTTTGTAACAGGTTCGGTATATTTCTATACCAAACCCAATTATGACTCCATCATGCCCGCTGCAGATTATATCAGAAATGATATGCAACATTTGATGGAAACTATTCAATGGAAGTAAACTTATTTACCCACTTTTAAATCAGAAACTTTATAAGTAGCTCCGTCTGCTGCAGCTTCAGCTTTTTTCACCAAATCATCAGCGGATAATTTATCTGCGTCAAATTGAACCGTTGCTTGTTTTTTTTCAAAATCAACGCTCGCTGTTTGTACACCATCCATGTTGGATAAATCTTCTTCAATTGTTTTAGCACAACCAATGGCGCAAGTCATGCCTTCAATATGAAAAGAAGCTGTCTCCGGATTTTTAGCAGGTGCCTTTTGAGTTTTTACAGCCGTAGCATCTTTTGTTGGTTGGCTTGCTGTATCTTTACAACCAATTAACGAAACAGAAAGTAAGCCGATGCACACAATTTTGTTAAAAATAGTCATGGTATTGGGGTTTTGTAATTCGTAATTATTATCCTAACAAAGTTAAAGTTTTTTGATGTGATAGATGGTAAATTTATCACAAAATTTTTTAGATATGGAGTTGAAAAATTTGAAATGGGTATTGCTTGTTGCGCTTTCGCTGATATGGGGAAGTTCCTTTATATTGATAAAAAGAGGTTTGGTTGGACTTACGCCCATGCAACTCGGATCGTTGCGGGTATTGTTTTCAGCTGTTTTTTTGATCCTTATCGGATTTAGAAGCCTTACCGAAATAAAAAGAAATCATTGGAAATACATAGTATTGACTTCTTTTTTCGGCACCTTTATCCCCGCATTTTTGTTTGCATTGGCGCAAACTCAAATCAGTAGTTCGGTGAGTTCGATTCTCAATTCATTGACGCCACTCAATACCTTATTACTGGGTGCCTTGGCATTTGGACTTACATTTAAACGAACACAAATAGTGGGAGTGGTGATTGGTTTAATCGGAACGTTATTACTGATTGTAAATGGTGCTTTAAACCATCCGGGACAAAATTATTGGTACGCACTATTGGTGTTGGTTGCTTCTATTTGCTATGCGTTGAACGTAAATTTATTAAAAAAATACTTGGCCGATGTAAAGCCATTGAGTATCACAACAGGTAATTTTTTGGTGTTGTTTTTTCCAGCTCTCGTGGTGTTGCTTAGCACTGATTTTATCAGTGTTATGAATGATGAAGCGGTGCAACATTCTCTCTTGTTTATAGGGGTATTGGGGGTTGTAGGTACCGGAATTGCCAATATTTTATTTTTCAAGTTGATACAAATCTCGTCGCCTGTGTTTGCTACTTCGGTGACGTATTTAATACCTATTGTCGCTTTCTTTTGGGGATTACTAGATGGCGAAATGCTGACGCCTGTTCAGTTTGTAGGTGCTTTTGTCGTGTTGTTGGGTGTTTATTTGTCCAGTAAAAAGTAGGTTTCAGATTTTGCTTTACGCCAAAATAAGTTGATTCTAGTTTAGCTCAACAAGACCATTTAATAAGGATTCAATTTTTGTTTTGTTGCTATCTAATAAACTTTTTGACGAATAAGTGATGAATTGTACTGTTCCGTTTTTGTTTGAATAATAATAGCCGTAATAAGAAAATTTAATACCTTTTATAGTTCCAGTCATTTGTAGAAGAAGTATTTTGTTACCGTTAACTACTCTATATTCTTCTTTCACAATTTTAAGGTCAGGAGCTGCTGTTTTTCCATTTTCTAGTGCAATTGATTTTAGTGTTTCTAATGGAATTTCTACTTTTTCGGTGATGATCATGCCATAAATATCCCCGCTTTTCAAAATCAGTTTGTATTCTGCTTCTGAAGCTTCGGTAGCTTTCTTAAAAGACCATAGTTTTGGGTTCAACCAAAACCCGACATTAAACTTGTTGCTTTTTAATAAAAAAGTGGATGCATTGTCTTTTTTAAAACTAATTGAATTGGTTGGAGTTTCATTATCTGATATTTCTTCTTCATTCTGGTATTTCCATGTTCCATCTTCATACAACAATACCTCTTCGCCGTTTTCAGTAACTGCTTTTTGTTGTGCTTGGATGGTAGTAATGGTTAACAAGCTAATTAAGGCTAAAATTATTTTTCTCATCTGATGGGTTTTTATTAAGTAATAAATTTTCATTTTTATAGTCAAATACAACAACAACTTTCATTCCATGCATCATTATTGACATTGGTCAAAAATAACAAAAAAGCTTCAAGTATCTATAAATAATTATCGCTACTTACCACATGTCTGCATGAGGGATCAAGGCGGCATCCTTTTGTGGCGTGCAGCGCTGCAAAAGATACAGCCGAAAGCCCGACGGTTCTTACCGGCATGCCATAAAAAAAACCGCCATTGCTGACGGTTTTAGTTTTGATTTGTTTGGGGTTATTCAAAATCTTTGTCGGAAACTCCTTCGTTGATTTTGATTTCAGATAGTTTGATGTTCAATTCAATTCCGATGTTCATCACGATATTGAAAGGAACTTTTACTCCTTTTACATCTTTGTATTCGTTGTAGTAAGTAGTAGCTGTCATTTTTTTACCTGCTTGCTCACTTGTTTTAGACTCGGCAGTTTTTAATCCGCTCGTTACGTCAAAATAATGTGTTGTATTTCCGTCTACTACAGCATAAGCATCGCTACCGTTGATTGGCTCAATACCAGATAGAATGACACCTGCTTTTGTAGCAAGAAGCGTTTCTGAGAACGGGATTGCATTTTCTTTCATGTCTTCAAGGTCTTTTCCTTCGATGGCTTTTTTCTGACCTTGTTGCACTGCATACCCACCTTTTTGGTTGGCAACTTGTTTCATCAAACTCATACCTCCCATGGCTAGTTCTACACTCATGTTTCCTTTACTGTCTGATTTAGACGTGTAAGTCAAAGGTGCGGGCGCTTGCGGGATAGAAGTCGTACCTGTTGAGGCAATGGTTTTTACGTTTTTGATTGCTTTTTCACTACCAATAACTGCTATGTATTTATCGATAACTGTTTTGGTTGTAACTCCTGCAGGAGCTGGTTTTTTCATAGCTGGTTTTTCGGTTGGGTTACCGTATTTGTCAAAATAGAAAATAGGCATTTTCAATTTTTCTAAACCTGGAATCACATCGGTACCTTTTCCTACCACTACGATACGAACTTGGTCTGCAAGAAAGTATTTGTTGGCTACTCGCATCACGTCTTCTGCAGTTACTGCATTGATGTTTTTGATGTAGTTTTCATAAAAATCTGCGGGTAATCCTTGTGTTTGGATGTTCAAAGCATAACGTGCAATGGTTGCTGGTTTTTCAACTTGCATTACAAATCGTCCGATGTAACCTTGTTTTACGTTGTTAAGCATTTCGTCGGCTACTTTTTCAGTTCTGATTTTGTTGATTTCTTTCATGAATTCAACCACTGCACTGTCGGTAACCATGTTTCTTACTTGCGAATTGGCTTTGAATAAGCTCGATTGATTTTTGTCAAATCCTACACTTGAACGCGCACCATAAGTCCACCCGTGTGCTTCTCTTAAATTCATGTTTAAGTAGCTGTTGAAGTCGCCTCCAAGCACTTGGTTGGCAATGATTACTGGGAAGAAATCAGCATCGGCCATTTTTAAGTCAACCGTATTGATTACAGAAATCTCTGATTGAACCGCATTGGGCATGTCCACAAAATTGATTTGTGTGGATTCTACGTTTTTCGGATTTGAATACTTTAATTTAGGAGCTGTTGCTTTTGCCCATGGGTTGAATAATTTTTCAACGGCTTTCTTAACTTCTTTCAATTTTACGTCACCTGTAATCACCAAGTAAGCATTTTCAGGAACAAAGTAAGAAGTGTAGTTGTTTTTTGCGTCTTCTAGGGTCACGTTTTTGATCGTTGCTTCCGAAAGATATTCTCCCGAAGGATGGTTTTTTCCATAAGCAAGAACGCCTTCCACTCTTCCGGCTACAGAAGTAACACTTTTTTCTTGTGTTTTTAAGTTTTCGATCAATTTTTCTTTTTCTTTATCCAATTCTTCTTGAGAGAAATTTGGATTCAAAGCACCATCGGCAAGAAGTTCTAAAATTCGTTTAGAATATTTAGACAATCCCGAAGCCGAAGCTCCTGATGAGAAAAAGTTGATGTTTGCTCCCAAAAAGTCAATTTCTTCGTTGAATTTGTCTTTTGAAACGGTAAGTGAACCATTTCCTATCAAACTACTGGTTAAATTGTCTACTCCTTTTTTGTTGCCTTCTGCATACGGAGTGTTGTCAATAGTTAAATTGAACGATACTCTTGGAAGTTTGTGGTTTTCAACAACCAATACTTTTAATCCATTCGGAAGGGTAAAAGTTTGGGGTTTGTTGATGTTGATTTTTGGTGCAGGTCCTGATTGAGGTTGCGGTCTGTCTTGTGCTTGCATAATTACGGTAAAGAACAAACTTGTTACTAGTAATGCTATTTTTTTACTCATACTATAAGTTTTAATTTTGTTGCTATTTTGATACATCAAATGAATTATTTAGATTGCTCGTTAGAGTTAGACTCTGCTTTATCTTTAGCAGGTGCATAATCTAAAATCAATCGTTGATTTGGATTCAAATATTTTTTAGCTATGTCTCTAATCTCTTCACGAGTGATCGAGCGGTAGATTTCAATTTCTGTATTGATTAAGTTTACGTCTTTGTACAACATATAATATGTTGCTAAATTATCGGCAATACCTTCTACACTCGAATTGCTGTTTACGTAATTGTTATCGTAAATGTTTTTCAATTTTTGCAATTCATTTTCAGAAATCAATTCAGTTTGTAGTTTCACGATTTCTTCATCTACTTCTTTCAATAAATCAGCCGAAGTGTTTTCACCTTGAGGCAATCCATAAAGAATGTAGGTTCCGTGATCTTCTTGACTGTAGCTAAAGGCACCAATTTGTAACGCCATTTTTTTGTCGTCAACAATTTTTTTGTACAATCTAGAACTTTTTCCTTCCGATAGGATGGTAGAAATCATGTCCAATACTCGAGCATCTCTTGTTTTCATTGAGGGAGTTCTGTAAGCAGCAACCACCATTTCTTTCTGAATATTCGGATCTTCGAAGCGCGCTTTAATCGTTTCTGTGATCGGATCTTCGTTGTATGTTTGACGTACAATTGGAGCTCCTTTCGAAATCGATCCAAAGTATTTCTGAATCCATTCTTTCGTTTGTGCTACATTGCTGATGTCTCCTGCAACGACTAAAACGGCATTGTTCGGAATATAAAATTTCTTATTAAAAGCTTGGAATTCTTCCAAAGTGGCAGCGTCTAAATGATCCATAGAACCAATGGTTGTCCAACGGTAAGGATGGTTTTTAAACATGTTTTTCTTTACTTGCGGAATCAACTGACCGTACGGACTGTTGTCATAACGCAATCTTTTTTCTTCTTTTACAACTTCATTTTGAGTATCCACACCAATCTGATTAATCACCGGGTGTAACAATCTTTCAGATTCCATCCACAAGCCCATTTCTAAATTATTTGAAGGAAAAACTTCGTAATAATACGTACGGTCTTCGGTTGTGTTGGCATTGTTTGTACCGCCATTGGCTGTTACTATTTTGAACCATTCACCACGCTTGATGTTTGCTGTTCCTTCAAACAATAAATGCTCAAAAAAGTGAGCAAATCCAGTTCTGTCTGGTTGTTCGTCTTTGGCACCTACATGGTACATTACAGAAGTGATCACGACTGGAGCCGAATTATCATTGTGTAAAATAACATGCATTCCGTTTTCTAAATCATATTCCTCAAAAGCAACCTTTTGAGAAAAAGCAGTTCCTCCTAGCATAAGCAAAGTACTTAAAGCGATTAGTGATTTTTTCATAAATAACTATAAATTTTAGTTGACAATTACATTAGTAACCCCATGATACTTAATGTTACACAAAAATAAAAATAAATGAATACCCAATCCTTAATTTTAAGTTAAAGCTATTTTTTCACCGCCTTTTCCAGCCATTTGCTATAGCCTTCCGTGGCTTTTTGTTTTTTATGCGCGCACAAAACGAGCTCCAGGAGTCGCTGTTTTGCATCTATAAAAAAATCAAAAACCCACTCTCAGGGCTGCCGCGCCTGTCTAGGGCAAAGGTTTTGTCAAAAAAGAAAAACACTTTTTTAAAGAAGTGTTGTAGAAACAAAAAAAAGTTATATATTTGCAACCTTAAAAATTAATAAACAATTTGTTATGTACGCAATCGTAGAGATAGCAGGGCAACAATTCAAAGTAAGCAAAGACTTAAAGGTTTATGTGCACCGTTTAGCTAATGAAGAAGGATCAAAAGTATCTTTTGATAAAGTTCTTTTATTAGACGACAATGGAAATGTAACTTTAGGCGCCCCAGCTATAGAAGGTGCTTCTGTAGAAGCAAAAGTG
>JACCDN010486374.1_pt1 | contig 88164 bp, 76 predicted proteins | sample 7441691 | NCBI WGS metagenome assembly JACCDN01 (sample SAMN15323439, study PRJNA562643) | freshwater metagenome | isolation source: river surface water | place: USA:Blue River Watershed | collected 2017-08-16
CCAAAATAAGTATGTCAAAACAACCGCTGATTAAACAAGATGGAGTAATTATTGAAGCACTGAGCAATGCTATGTTCAGAGTTAAGCTTGAAAATGGTCACGAAATCTTAGCAACAATTTCTGGAAAGATGCGTATGCACTACATCAGAATTTTGCCTGGTGATAAAGTAGGTGTGGAGATGAGTCCATATGACTTAACTAGGGGAAGAATTATTTTCAGACATAAATAAGTTGAAAGTTTTTCTAAAAAAAACGAGTTTAAAAACATTAGGAATAAATATTTAAAAACAAAAAGATGAAAGTTAGAGCATCTATCAAAAAACGTAGTGCAGATTGCAAGATCGTTAAGCGTAAAGGCGTATTATTTGTGATCAACAAAAAGAATCCTCGCTTTAAGCAAAGACAAGGATAGTAAGGCTTTCAGCGGAGACGCTAAAGTTTTAAACAAAAACAAAAATTAAACAAAAAACAAGTTTTAGCATATGGCTCGTATTGCCGGTATAGACTTACCAAAAAACAAAAGAGGAGAAATTGGATTACAGTACATTTTCGGTATTGGACATTCTACTGCTCGTTATATTTTAGACAAAGCAAACATCAGTTACGATAAAAAAGTAAATGAGTGGAATGACGATGAGCAAACTGCAATTCGTAATATCATCAATGCTGAATTCAAAGTAGAAGGTGCTTTACGTAGTGAAGTTTCTATGAGCATCAAGCGTTTGTTAGATATCGCTTGTTATCGTGGTTTACGTCACAGAAAAGGTTTACCTGTTCGTGGTCAAAGAACTAAGACTAACTCACGTACTCGTAAGGGTAAGCGTAAGACAGTTGCTGGTAAGAAGAAAGTAGCTAAGAAATAATAATACATAGGTAGTCACTTCGGTGACTACCTTTTGTTATATAAATCCGAATAAAATTAGATCCTAAGCATCAAGTTTAGGGGAGATTTACTCGGTTTCCGCTTCGGCGGAATTTCAATTTAAATAACCCGCTCTTTTTACGCGTAATTATTACAAGTAAATTGGGCACACCTCAAACAAAATGGCAAAACCAAACAAGGCACAGAACAGTGCGAAAGCCGCTGCAAAGAAGAGAGTCGTTAAAGTAGACGCTTCTGGTGAAGTACGTATCAGCGCAACATTCAACAATTTAATTATCGCTTTCACTAACAAAGCTGGTCAAGTTATCAGCTGGAGTAGTGCAGGTAAAATGGGCTTCAGAGGTTCTAAAAAGAACACTCCATATGCAGCTCAAATGGCAGCAGCAGACGCAGCGAAAGTTGCATTAGATGCTGGTGTTAAAAGAGTAGAAGTATTTGTTAAAGGACCAGGTTCTGGTAGAGAAGGTGCTATTCGTTCTATCTCTCAATCAGGTATCGAAGTAATTTCTATCCGTGACGTAACACCTATGCCGCACAACGGATGTCGTCCTCCAAAACAAAGAAGAGTATAATTACTGCAATTTATTTTAACTATTTATAAACCAGGATGCATCATTGATTTTAGATTTTTACTGATGATGCGTCGACACTAAAAAATCAAAAAAAAAGAAAGATTATGGCACGTTACACAGGCCCCAAAACAAAAATTTCCCGCATTTTCGGCGAACCAATTTTAGGTAACGCAAAATGGTTGGGCAAAAACAGCAATCCTCCAGGACAACATGGTGCACAACGCAAGCGTAAGCAATTAGGCGAGTATGCATTACAATTAAGAGAGAAGCAAAAAGCAAAGTATACTTATGGCGTTTTAGAGCGTCAATTCCGTAAGACTTTCGAAGAAGCATCTCGTTTAAAAGGTGTAACTGGTGAAAACTTGATCAAATTATTAGAAGCTCGTTTAGACAATACAATTTTCAGAATGGGATTGGCAGCTAGCCGTCCTGAAGCACGTCAATTGGTTGCACACAAGCATATCGCTGTAAACGGTGATGTTACCAATGTGCCTTCTTATACATGTCGTCCAGGTGATATCATCACTTACCGTCCTAAGAGTGCTCATAATTCTTCTATCGTTAGCAAGCAACGTGCTAGAAACACTAAGTTTAGCTGGGTAGATTGGAATGAGAACGAGAACAAAGGTACTTTCATTGCAATGCCAGAGCGCGAAGCAGTTCCTGAAAACATTAAGGAGCAATTGATTGTAGAATTGTATTCTAAATAGTAGGTAGCACTTAACAAAATTTCTTTCTAAGGAAAGAATCAAATAAAAAAAAGTAGTAACATGGCTATATTAAGTTTTCAAAAACCGGATAAAATTGTTTTACAAAAAGCAAATGATTTCGAAGGACAATTCGAGTTCCGTCCATTGGAGCCAGGCTTTGGTTTAACATTAGGTAATGCTTTAAGAAGAGTTTTATTAAGCTCTCTAGAAGGTTTTGCTATTGTAGGTATTAAAATCGAAGGAGTTGATCACGAGTTTGCTACGATCAAAGGAATTACTGAAGACGTAACAGAAATGATCTTAAACTTAAAGCAAGTTCGTTTTAAGCGTAAGGCAGATCAAGATGTTAGTTCTGAAAAAATTACTTTATCTATCAAAGGTGGTAGCGAATTTAACGCTGGTCATATCGGTGAAGCTTCTCAACAATTCCAGGTGATGAACCCAGAATTAGTGATCTGTTTCATGGATCCTACAGCTAAATTAGATATTGAATTAACGATCCAAAAAGGTCGTGGATATATTCCTGCAGAAGAGAATAAATTAAAAGATATGCCATTTGGTTATATCGCAATTGATTCTATTCACACTCCAATCAAGAACGTTAAATACTTAATGGAGAATTATCGTGTGGAGCAAAGAACAGATTACGAGAAATTAATCTTGGAAGTTGCTACAGATGGTACAATTCACCCAGAAGATGCTGTAAAGCAAGCTTCTAGAATCTTGATCCAACACTTCATGATCATCACTGACGAGAACATTACCTTCGACAACAAAGAAGATAAGAAAGAAGATGTGGTGGATGAGCAAGTATTACAATTAAGAAAAGTATTAAAGACTCCTTTAGAAGATTTAGATCTTTCTGTACGTGCATTCAATTGCTTGAAAGCTGCTAAGATTAACAGCTTGAGCGAATTGGTACAATACGAGCAAGAAGATTTAATGAAGTTCAGAAACTTTGGTCAAAAGTCTTTATCTGAAATCGAGCAAGTATTGATCGAAAGAGGATTGAGCTTTGGAATGGACTTAGGAAAATTAGGATTAGACAAATTAGATTTACAATAGTCCTCAAGGATTTAGTAGGTCATTATTTATAACCGAGCGAAAGCTCAAACCTTACAATTCCTGACACGGTGTAAGGATAAAACTTAAATGTCATGCGTCACGGAGACAAAAACAACAACCTTGGAAGAAAGAAGGCTCACAGAGAAGCCTTATTGATGAACTTAGCTTGTCAAATTATTACGCACAAGCGTATCGTTACTACTTTAGCTAAAGCTAAAGCTTTAAGAAAATACGTTGAGCCATTAATTACGAAAACTAAGAAAGCAGGTTCTAAAGAGGAAATTAGTCACAATCACAGAATTGTGTTTAGCTATTTAAACGATAAAGCTGCTGTTAAAGAATTATTTACAGTAGTAGCTCCTAAAATTGCTACACGTCCAGGTGGATACACTCGTATTATTAAATTAGGCATTCGTCCAGGTGACAATGCTGAAAAAGCAATGATTGAATTGGTAGACTTCAACGAAATTTATGGCAATTCAATAGCTTCTGCTACTGAACCAGCTAAAAAGACACGTAGAAGTAAATCAACAGCCGCTCCTAAGAAAGAAGCTGCACCTGCGGAAGCTGCTGCACCAGCAGAAGAAGCTCCAGCTGAGCCAACTGCAACTACTGAAGAAACTCCATCAGCTGAATAATGAATTAATTCATTTTACATATAAGGCAAGACTTTGGTCTTGCCTTTTTTTTGCCTAATTTTGAATCATAAACATAGACACCTAACTATATGACCACACAACCAGCAATTTTAGTTTTAGCCGATGGGAATGTTTTTCATGGTCAAGCCTTTGGGAAAATTGGAACGACTACAGGCGAGATTTGTTTTAATACAGGAATGACTGGTTACCAAGAAGTATTCACAGATCCGAGTTATACAGGGCAAATTATCATTATGAGCAATGTTCATATTGGTAACTATGGTGTAAAAGCAACGGATGTTGAAAGTAAATCTGTAAAAATTCACGGTCTAATAGGAAGGAATTTAGAAGAAAAATTTAGTCGTGCACAAGCAGATGGAAACTTAAATGATTATTTAATTGAAAATAACATTGTTTCGATTGAAGGTTTAGATACGAGAGCATTAGTTACGCACGTTCGTCAATCAGGTGCAATGAACTGTATTATATCTTCTGATAATATAGATGTAGATGCTTTGAAAGCGCAACTGGCTAAGGTTCCTAGCATGGATGGCTTGGAATTAGCAAGTTCAGTAAGTACAAAAGAAGTATATGAATTGGGAGATGTAAATTCTCCAATTAAAGTTTCTGTTTTAGATTTTGGTGTTAAGCAAAATATTTTACAATGCTTAATCGATAGAGGAGCACATGTAAGGGTGCATCCTGCTAAAACAGATTTCGCAACTTTAAAAGCGTTTAATCCAACAGGATATTTTTTATCTAATGGTCCTGGAGACCCTGCGCCAATGGATTATGCTGTAAAAACAATCAAAGAAATATTAGCAGAGAAAAAGCCATTATTTGGAATATGTTTAGGTCATCAATTATTAGCAAGAGCAAATGATATTCCAACCTTTAAAATGCACCATGGTCATAGAGGCTTAAATCATCCTGTTAAGAATATTATTACTGGTAGATCAGAAATTACTACTCAAAATCATGGATTTGGAGTAGATCCAGATGCAGTTAAAAACCATCCTAATGTGGAAGTGTCACATGTGAATTTGAATGATGATTCAATAGAGGGAATTCGTTTAAAAGATCGACCTGCATTCAGTGTCCAGTATCACCCAGAAGCAACGCCTGGTCCACATGATAGTCGTTATTTATTCGATGATTTTATTGCTTTAATGAAGTCAAATTAATTGTTATTATAAATCACACCTATGCTAAACCTTACAATCATCAATGGGCCTAATTTAAATTTATTAGGGAAGCGTGAGCCGGGTGTTTATGGTTCTGAAACCTTTGAAGACTTTTTAGTGCAATTAAAAAAAGCATACCCCCAAGTTAACTTCACCTATTATCAGTCAAATATAGAAGGGGAGTTGGTGAATGCAATTCAGCAATATGGGTTTAATCAAGACGGGATCATATTAAATCCTGCAGCATATACCCATACATCGGTAGCAATTGGCGATGCAATTGCATCTATACAAACACCAGTGATCGAAGTACACATCAGTAATGTGCATGCTAGAGAAGATTTTAGAAAAATTTCACATGTATCCGCAAAGGCGACTGGGTCAATTGTTGGTTTAGGTTTAAATGGATACCGTTTAGCAACAGCATGGTTTGTAGATCAAGCTGCAAATAAATAATTAAAATTCATTAATACCTGGTCCATGCAGTCTATAAGGATGGATTATTCCCAAAAAGTAAAATGGTTAATCGGACTTTCGATCATTGTAAAATTGGCTTTGTCTTTTTTACTTGAACTTGGAAATGATGAAGTCTATTATTTTACGTATGCAGTTCAACCAGATTGGAACCATTTTGACCATCCTCCAGTTGTTGGATGGATGATTCAATTATCTACATTGAATTTAAATTGGGTTTCGACACTTTCTATGCGTCTTGGAAGTATTGTTGCTGCTGCAATTTCTACATGGTTTGTATTTCGAACTGGAACTCTAATAAAATCAGAGCGAGCAGGATGGATTGCCGCTTTGTTATATTCCTTTTCAATTTACACAAGTATCATAGCCGGTTTATTCATTATGCCAGATAGTCCTCAAGTCTTGTTTGTTACTTGGAGCATCTATTTAATGTCTAAATGGATTGTTAGGCCACATTTATTTAGCATTCTTAATTGGCTTGGATTAGGTTGCTTAATTGGTTTAGCTACATTGAGTAAAGTACATGGTTTGTATTTATGGGCTGGGTTCGGCGGTTTTATTTTATTCCATCAGATAAAAACATTTAAACAGCCTTATCTTTATTTAGCCGCATTGATTACATTAATTATGATTCTTCCAATTGTTTATTGGAATATTGATAATGACTTTATTACTTATAAATTTCACTCGAAACGCGTTTTACATTCGGGTATTCAACTTGGTAGTTTTTTGCAACAAATTCTTGGAGAAGTCCTTTACCAAAATCCATTTGTTTATTTAAGCTGTTTGATTCCATTGATTCGGTTTAAAAAACTACAAACCCTATTTCAAACTCAAAATAATAATCAGCAACTTTCTTCCTCTATATTGCCTTTACTTTTATGGCTTAGTGTGCCTTTAATCGTTTTGTTTTGGGGCGTTTCTTTATTTAATCCCACCTTACCACATTGGACTGGTCCAGGTTATATTGCTTTGTTTGTAATAGCTGGGATCTATTGGTCTGAAACTTCAATTTTGTTAATTCCTACATTCATCAAATGGGCAATGGGCTTTGTCGGATGCTTGGTCATTGGATTTGTCCTATTGGTACATGTTTTTCCAATCCAATTAGGGGCCAAAACACCAGAAAATTTAGGAGAGTACAACCCAATCAATGATGTAACGGGCTGGACACAGTTTAGCGCCGAATTTAAGGACTTAGTTGTAAAGGATGTAAAAGTGAATACAATGAAGGCTAAGTCGCCAATTTTGGTCTCTAAATGGTTCCCAGCAGGGCATATATTATTTTATACAGCTAGGCCAATTCAAAAACAAGTTGTAGCTATAGGGGCACTTGAAGATGTACATAAGTTCGCATGGATAAATGAAATGCAAAAGGGTTTAGAAATAGGGCAGGATGCCTATTTTATTCAACCATCCAATTTGCCTTATAATCCTACTAATTTGGTCTTGCCCTATTTTGAAAAAAAGGGTAAGACGGACACAATAAGAGTACAAAAACGAGGTGTTTTGTTAAGGGAATTTTATGTGTATCGATTCAAAAATTGTCAGCATTTGCCAGCACCGATCTTGCCTAAAAAATAAAGTTTTCAAAGTCTTTTCTGTAAGATATGCTTACTCCTTGACGGTTTCTTCTGCCCATACTGCCTCCAATAATATCAAGGCTATTCCTATTAAATATAATTGCGCGTAGTTTTTTATCTTTTGTTAAAACGAATTCTATATTCAAGTCAGGCAACCATTGGAAATTATTATTTTCAATAGTTGATGCCGATCTTAAATTAAAGTCAAAATCACCTCCAAGGTTGACAATTACTTTGTCATTGAAAAAGCTTCTTCCTAATTTCAGATTTACTCTTTGACGATCTATCTTATTAGAATTGATCGCAATTCCTGATCCTGTTGGGTCTAATAGATTGCCACTATTGTAGACTTTAGATCCAATATCAAAACGCATGCTTTGGTCGCCAGTAACTTTATTCAATAAATTTGTAACAGACTTATTTATTTCTCTAGTCAATAATTGTGAAATAGAATTGATACCAATAGTGGTGACACTATACGCGTTATTGGTATTGCCAGTATTGAAACCTACTGGGGCAAAAGAGTTAAAAACAATTAAGAAAGAAACCTGTTTGATAATTTCATTGTCATCACGCTCTAGCCTTGATATAAACTGAGAAAATTCATTGTCCGTACTAATTGGATTGCCAGGAGAGAAGGCCAATGTAAATTTAATATCTGGTCTAGCTAATTTATTTCTTAATGCGGCAATCACAAATACATTGCCCCTATATGATTTAACAGCAGTGCTAAAATTAGCATTACCTACTAATTCGTTCAAACTAACTCTTTCAGCGGTGTATCTTGCATCTACATGAATGTCTGCTTCATAAGGATTGCCAGTCCACTCAATAAAATTACCAGCCTCTGGTATCAATTCAAAAGGCTTTCTAATGAAAGATTGGAAGTTAAAGTCATATTTTCCTCTTTCAATATTATATTTACCACGCATTGTTAATGGTTCAATATTACCCGCTCTAATTTTAATCCGACCATTTCCTACTGCTTTAATTACATCACCAGTGAGTTCGTCTAAAATAACATCAATTTGTGTTTTATTGTCAGCACTAACATCTAAGTCTACTACTAAATTGTAAGTGGGTATTTCTGTATTGCTAATGACAGACTTTCCAATTTTTTTAAACACAATGAACTCAGACTTGCCTGTTTCTTTACTTGTTGAATTGGGTAAATAGATATGTGAGCTGTCATTTACATCCGCATTGATGGTCATTTTGATATTTTCTTCTGGACCACGTATTGTCATGGATGCTCTGCCAACAGCTTGTCCATAGAAATAACTATTATCAATAATGTCCATATTTACAAGTTCTATCTTTGGACTCTGCATCTCCATATCGTATACTAAGTGCTTGAATCTTTGATGCAAGATTTTTCCTTTGAATTGAGCTGTTCTATTTAATTTGTCTTTTACTTGAATTGTGCCAAAATCAATTCCTCGATCATTGAATTCAATAGACGCACTATCTATAAAATAAGGCACTTTTGTATAATCAACCTTGAATGAGGCATTGTTAATTTTAGCTAACCCACTTAAGTCGGGGTTTTCGATTCGACCACCAAAATGAATTTGTCCTGATGCTTTACCTTTTAAATCGGTTAGAACACCACCAATAAATTCTTGAACAAGACCAAAATTAGACTGATTTAATGTCAAGGTAGCATCCAATGGATTTAAACTATCATTGATACTATAACTACCTTTTGCTGTTAAATTGTATTCATTATTTGGGCAATTCAAATCAAATGGTACAATGCCTGTTTTGGAATCGTAGGATGCTTTAAGACTTGTATTGCCCAAAGGGGTGGAATTAAAGCTTAGTTGATTAATTGCGCCTTTTAAATTAAAAGAAAAAGCCTCGTTTAGTTGATTCAAATCGATGGTCGCATTGGTGACGCCTTCTAATTTTGGATAACTGAAAAACACATTGGTTATGTCCCCTAAAATGACATTTTCTAATTTAACCTGTAATCCGTTTTTATCAGTAGGGTGATTTTGGAATTCTAATTTTTGCAATCCTTGTGTAATCTTGAATTGTTTTGCAAAAGTGTTATTCTTTCTTATAGAGATTTCTCCTCCATTTTGGATATCCCATTGTTTTTCATTTAAGATAAAATAGGAGGGCGTCCATTTAATGCTTAAACCATCTGTGAAGGTGTTGATTTTTCCATTTAATGTTAGATAAGATAGAGCAGATTTACTTTCAGCTTTTAATTTAAAGACGGAAACATCTTTAGAAGTAGTTACCTGTAATGTGGGGTTACTTAATTTAAAACTATCTGTTAAATTAAATTGAGTACCTGTAAGGTCTAGCTTTAAACTATCTTTATTACCAATGCCATTAATATTGCCGTTTGAAATAGCAAATTCATTCCATTGTGCATAGGGCATTTGAGCTTTTAATTGCAAAGTTTGCTTGTCGGTATCAATTCTTCCATTGATTGACATATTGTTGAAACCAGAGAATTCATTTCTAAATATGCGAATATATGGCTCGAAATAATTGGTCTTTATTTGAAAAGAGAAGTCTTGATTTACAGGGGTCTCTTTTAAATTTTTGATATAATTTGGTATATAACCCTGTAAAAAATATTGAACACTATTTGGTAATTGATTGATATTAAATTTCCCAATGATGCTTGCTTGTATATCGTCACTTGAAAGCGTGATTCTTTTTTTACCTTCAGCAATACTTGATTTTACAGCAATAGAGTCAAAATTGATTGTAGTGGCATTACTTTTTAATTTTCCGTTGTAAAATTTAGCAAAACCTATAAAATTATCAATAGTGGATCCTGCAAAATTCACATCCAATAAACCAGTAAGTTGAATCTGGTTTTTAGAAAATTGCAAAGCACTCAAATTAGCGTTGGTTAAATCGCCAACAGCATTAAAGCTAGGTGTTGCATTTGTAAAGTCTACTTCTAAATTACTTATGAAGTTAATGTTTGGATCTTTTATTTTGATTGATCCGTTGTATGCTTGCTTTTGTAGGACGCCATTTGTTTGTATTTGAGCATAAGTATAACCATTGAATTGAATTGAATCAATTTGACCGTCAATATTCGTTTTAATTTTATTTAAATTGAATGAACTTCCAGCAATTTTTCCTGTGAAGTTCAAGAGACCTAAAGAAGGAATTTTCAATAGTTTTCCAGCATTAAATCTTTTAGCAGTTAAATTGCCTTCATAGATTGGTTCTTTATCAGTAGGGAATTGTAATCTGATAGAAGTAGCGGCAGTACCAATATCTGTTGCCAGATTCCCCTTGGCTATGAAATCATAAATGGTGCCATTAAGTATGCCATTGTAATAGAAATTACCAAATGCATCTAGTGGAATTTCCTTTAGGTCTTTAATTTCAGGTATCCAATTACTAAGATCTTGGATATTTGTTTTTGCAATAAACTGATTCAATTGAATGAAAGTATTTTTCATTTCAGGAATTCCAGTCATTGTCAAATCTCCTCTAAGGAATGATTGACCATATTGCGCTGATAAATTAGAAGCTTTAAAATCGTCTACGGTACCATTGAAGTTGAAACTAGTTGTAATTTTTTGATTGATATTTCTCAGTTCTGGTGCGAAATAAGCAATGTCATCGAATGCTACAATGGATTTATTAATCCGTCCTTTCATGTTTACTTTGTGCATATATTCCTTAAAATCAGGAATAAATTCCTTGTATTCCATGGCGTAATAGTTGCCAATTGTGCTATTATTTGTCTTTAATTCTAATGACGCTAGTTCCATTATCTGGGGCGTCATCTTAAACTGGGTTGCTAATTTTTTAATTATAAAACCAGATCTTTCTTTCAATGATAAATTAACATTTGCACGAATGGTGTCTGCAATAAAACTTGCATTTTCAATTTTGGCATTTAAATCATTCATGCGAATATGTTCCCCATCAAAATAGGGTACAGGCTTGCCAAATCCGTATTCAATCCATATTTTACCTTGGAGTATTTCAATTTGTTTAGCAACAATATTTAAGTTGCCTTCGTTGAAATATAGTTGATTTTTAATCGAGGGCTTTTTCTTCTTTTTTGAAACCGGTGCTAATCCTGGTTTATCTAAGATGTAATAAAATGGCTTATCTAAAACCAATTTTTCAATTTCAATTTGTTTGTCTTTAAACTGGTTAAAATTGACTAGCACATGTTTGGCTTCCAATTTTGTTGTACTCCCAATCCATTCATCATCCTGTATGAATCGAATATTTGTAAAATCAATTTTCTTTAAATCAAATTGTTGTGTTTTGTTATTGCTGTCTTTTGATTGAAAATGATCTAATATGAATTGATAATTCCATTTTGGACTTTTCCTGTGTAGATAGATACTTGCTTTTTCTAAACCTATATATCCAATGACAGGGTTATTATTTGAAAATAGTAAGTCAGTCACTCTAAGTTTAAGTGTTTGTGCAAACAATAAGGTGTCTTTTTGCTGATCTTTAACAAGTATATTTTTGATATCAAGTCTATTGAACAAGGAAAAACTTAAACCATCTAATTGCACATCAGTTCCAAGGGTTTTGCTCAAATTACTTGCAATTTTTTGTCCAATTTTATCCTGTACACTAGGCAATAGCAGTAGCAAGTAGGATAAAAAAAGTAATCCTACCAACGCGGCTAATAGTATACGAATTAGACTAAGCTTATTTTTGAGCAAGGGGGTCAATGTTTTAAATTGTATTAGAAATTAATAGCCTGCAACACTGTCATCTCCACGTTTATCTCCCGCAGCTATTCTTTTCCCGTCTGCTTGAATCATAACACCTTCCATTCTTCCAAATGCACCTCTTTTTGTAATTGTATATCCTTTTTCTCTCAGTTTATTAACTGTTGCTTCTGGGAAGTCGGCTTCTACACTCACCACATCAGGCAAGTGTTGATGGTGAAATCTTGGGGCATCAATTGCAGCCTTTAAACTCATTTTATGATCAATGATGTTTATTAATCCTTCATAAACTTGGTTTGGAATTGTGGTGCCTCCAGGTGTGCCAATTGTGATATATGGTTTGTTATTTAGGGTAACAAGGGTAGGTGTCATTGAACTTAACATTCTTTTTCCGGGCTGAATAGAGTTCGCATCCCCACCTAATGCACCATACATGTTTGGCACACCTGGTTTTATACTAAAATCATCCATTTCGTTATTCAACAAAAATCCAGCTCCACCAACGATAGTTTTATTTCCATAAGTATCATTCAATGTTGTTGTCACCGAAACCATATTACCAGCTTCGTCAATGATACTAAAATGTGTCGTTTGCTCACTTTCTTTTGCAATACCTGCTTGAATATTTTTACTAATACCAGCTACGCCTTGTTGATAATCTTTCATTCTTTCTTGTGCATAATTATTGCTGGTTAAAGTCTTTGTAGGTACTTTCCAATAGTCAGGATCGCCCATATGTTCTGCTCTATCTGCATAAGCCCTTCTTTGGGCTTCTACCATTAAGCTTACAGATTCAAATGTGTTAGCGCCCATTACACCAACCGGATAAGGTGCAATCATTTGCATCATTTGAGCAATCAAAATACCCCCACTAGAAGGAGGTGCAAAGCTAATTACATGGTGACCTCTATAGTCGAATTCAATTGGTTTTCTAAACTTAGGAGTGTATTTTTTTAAATCTTCTAAGCTTATAAAACCATTACTATGTTTCATTTCTTCCACAATCATTGCTGCGGTTTCTCCTTCGTAAAAGCCTGCCTTGCCTTTAAGCTGTATACGTTGAATGGTTGCTGCCAGTTCTGGTTGAAATAATGTATCTCCTGCTTTCCAATTTTCTTTTCTAGTAAATGCCGATGCTTGAGCACTATTCTTTGTAAAGTTTTTTCTTTCTGCATTCAATCCTCTTGCTTCTCTTTCTGTAATTACAAATCCATTAGCTGCTAATTCGTATGCTGGTTGCAAAAGTGTTTTCATTGAAAATTTTGCATAAGGAAGGGTGCTAAACATTCCTGCAACACTTCCAGGAACACCTGAGGCTGAAGCACCTGAACGGGACATGCCTTCTATAGGGTTGCCCTTTTCGTCTAAATACATATCTCTATTTGCTTTACTTGGTGCCACTTCTCTATAATCTATCCCCATTAAAACGCCATCTTTGCTTCTTGAAAGTAAAAACCCACCTCCACCAATATTGCCAGCACCAGGATAAACAACGGCAAGAGCAAATTGAACAGCAATGGCTGCATCGTATGCATTTCCTCCATCTTTCATGATGGCAGCTCCTACCATACTTGCTAGAGGATGGGCGGATGTGACTGCAGCCTTTTGATAAGCTTGCTCTTTAACGATTGAATATTGGTATGGATTAATTTGTGGATGTTGCTTAAAGAAGGTTTGCGCTGTTGATGTTAAACCGAACTGAAATACTGCGATACCAAGCAGGCAAAAAACCAAGAATTTCTGTTTCATAGAAGGTAGATTGAGCAAGTAAATTACTTAATTATTTAGGTATCAACAACTCGGGTGTTCAGTTGTGTAAAACTATCTGTATATACAGCCTTTTAGGCCCTATAAAAAGCCTATTTTTAAGACCTATTAATATCCAAATTATGCATCAAAAATCTGTCCTTAAAACAATTTTGTGGGTAAGTTTATTTATCCTGCCGTTTTCATTGCTTGCGCAAGTAGTTTCTCCAGAACAATTTCTGGGCTATAAAGTAGGCACTCGATTCACAAGACACCATCAAATTGTGGGTTATTTTAATGCCATCGCTGCAGCTAAATCAGATATGGTTAAACTTATTCCTTATGGTAAAACAAATGAGGGTAGAGATTTAATGGTTGCTGCAATCGGTTCAGTTGAAAATATTAAAAATCTAGAGCAAATCAGAAAACATAATCTTGGATTAGTGGATGGGTCTGTTAAGGACATCAATCAACCAGGTATCGTTTGGTTAAGCTATAATGTGCATGGCAATGAGCCAGCTTCTTCTGAGGCAGCAATGCTTACTTTATTTGCATTGGTTGACCCATCTAATGCTGAAACCAAAGAATGGTTGAAAAATACGGTGGTTATGATTGATCCATGTATCAACCCAGATGGTCGCGATCGTTATGTAAACTGGTACAATAATGCAGTTGGAACTACTTATAACGCAGACCCTGCTGCAAGAGAACATATGGAACCATGGCCTGCTGGCAGAACCAATCATTATAATTTTGATTTGAACAGAGACTGGGCTTGGCAAACACAGGTGGAGACGCAACAAAGAATTCCTTTATATCAAAGTTGGTACCCTCAAGTGCATGTAGATTTTCATGAACAAGGATACAACGAGCCTTATTATTTCGCACCTGCGGCTGAGCCTTTACATGATGTTTTAACACCATGGCAGAAAAATTTCCAAGATCAAATTGGGAAGAATCATGCAAAATATTTCGATAAGAATAATTGGCTATTCTTTACAAAAGAACGCTTTGATTTACTATATCCATCTTATGGCGATACTTATCCAATGTACAATGGTGCGATTGGCATGACTTATGAGCAAGGTGGAATTGGTGCTGGATTGGGCGTAGTAGATGACAGCTATGATACAGTAACACTAGTTGCAAGAGCAACACATCATTTTACTACAAGTTTATCTACCATTGAAATTTGTGCTGCTAACCAAACACAATTGTTAGATAATTTTAAAAAGTATTATGATAACAGTCGTCAAGGAACAATTTCTGACTATAAGACTTTTGTCATGACTGCAAAAAATGCGAGTCAATTAGAAGCTTTAGCTAGTTTATTAAAGAAAAATAATATCGAATACGGAACTTTAAATAATGCAGAATCAAAGTTTAAAGCATTTGATTATTACACAAAAAAAGAAGCTGATTTTGTAAATGAAGGGTATACTTTGGCTGTAAATGTAAACCAAGCACATAGTGTTTTAGCGCGTGTTTTATTAGAGCCAATTACCCAAGTAAATGATTCTAATACTTATGATATTACAGCATGGTCTCTACCTTATGCTTATGGTGTTCATGGCTATGCATCAAAGTTGCCCTTGTCAATTACACCAGGATTCAATTACAAGGCGCCAGCGATTACAACTAGTGCTTATGGTTATATCATACCTTACCATTCATTTGCAACAGGTAAGGCCTTGGCTCAATTGCTTAAAAATAATGTGAAAGTGCGTTATGCAGAAAAAGCTTTCACTATGAATGGAAGAAATTTTGAAATTGGTTCATTGGTTGTTTTAAAAACAAGTAATCAAGGCAATTGGAGCGATATTACGAAAGCTGTTTGTACAAGTTTAAATATAGAAGCTGTTGCAGTAAATACTGGATACGCAGAAAAAGGAGCAGATTTTGGATCTCCAGATATTGCGATCATCAATCATGCACCAAAAGTGGCTATGTTAACAGGTGAACATGTTGCTGCATTATCAGCAGGTGAAGTTTGGAGCTTTTTTGAGCAACAACTAAACTATCCAATCACTCAATTAACCTACACACAGTTAAGCAGAATTGATTTAGATAAATATGATGTATTAATTGCACCAGATGGACAATACCGTGATTTAAATTCAAAACCAATTACAGATAAATTACAAGCTTACCTTAAAAAGGGGGGTGTTTTGATTGCGCTAGAAAATGCTGCTAGTACATTAGCTATAAATGCTGATTGGGGGATTCGTTTAAAAGAGTCGGCAAAAGAAGAGAAAGCTTCTGTTCAACAATTAGTAAAGTATGCCGATAGAGAAAAAGAGTTCTTAAAGAGTTCTATCCCTGGAGCTATTTACAAAACTTATATGGATGAAACACATCCATTAGGTTTTGGTACGAATGGACTGTATTTTAATTTAAAGCAAGATAAAGTGTTATTTGAACCATCAAATAGTGCATGGAATATTGGTAGCTTTAAAAAGGATAGTTACATCACTGGATTTGCTGGTGTAAAAGCAAAAGCTGCATTGGAAGAAGGTGTAGTAATTGGCATGAAACAAGTTGGCGCAGGTAAATTGATTTATATGACAGATGATCCTATTTTCAGAAACTTCTGGGAAGCTGGAAAGTTAATTTTAACCAATGCGGTTTTCATGCACGGTAAATAATATTCAATATTTTTATTTTAATCAGATGAAGAAAATTCCATTGTTTTTATTGAGTATCGTTCTAGGCATAGAAGCGATTTATGGACAAAAGAATAGTGCAGAGATTTATACTCAATTAAAACAAATGGAAGTACTTGGCAGTGTTTTATACATTGCTGCACATCCTGATGATGAAAACAATGCTTTTTTACCTTATCTAACAAAAGAACGTTACTATCGTACTGCTTATCTCAGTTTAACAAGAGGAGATGGAGGTCAAAATTTAATTGGTAAAGAACAAGGTGTTGAATTGGGTTTAATTAGAACTCAAGAATTATTGGCAGCCAGGATGCAAGATGGTGCGGAACAATATTTTTCTACAGCTTATGAGTTTGGTTTTAGTAAATCTGCCAAAGAAGCTTTAACCATATGGGACCATCAAAAAGTGCTGAGTGATGTTGTTTGGGTGATTCGCAAATTTCAACCCGATGTCATTATCACTAGGTTCCCAGGAGATGCTAGAGCGGGTCATGGACACCATGCAGCCTCCTCCATTATTGCACAAGAAGCTTTTGTCGCAGCTGCCGATCCAAAGCAGTTTCCTGAACAATTTAAATACGGTGTACAACCCTGGAAGGCAAAACGCATTTTATGGAACACTTTTAATTTCGGTACAGTCAATACGACAAATGACAATCAACTAAAATTAGAAGTGGGTGGTTATAATCCAATTATTGGGAAAAGTTATGGGGAGATTGGTGCCGAAGCTAGAACCATGCATAAAAGTCAAGGAGAAGGCAGACCAAGAAGAAGAGGATCTTATTTTGAATTTTTCCAACATTTAAATGGGGACAGTGCAAAATTGGATATCATGGAAGGGGTAAACACTAGTTGGGCTCGTTTACAAGCAACTTCTATTCAAGCGAGTATAAAAAACATTATTAGTAGCTATAACATAAATGACCCTGCTGCTTCAGTTCCTTCATTAGTAAAATTATACCAACAAATAAATGCATTGCCCTCTTCCAATTGGAAAAATTACAAGTTGGATCAAGTACAAGAGATTATAAAATCTAGTGCTGGTATTTATTTAGAAGCTACGATAAATCAACAGCAAGTTATCCCAGGTGAGAAAGTTAAAGTACAATTTTTATTTAATCAAAGAAGCAATACAAATTCATTTTTGCAAGCTGTTCGTTTGCCATTCATTGATACACTATTTAATAAGTCGTTATTAAATAATCGAAATATTGAATTTAGTTATATCCTTAAAGTTCCAGATAATAAAGATATTACACAGCCTTATTGGTTAAAAAAACCAAAGAAAGAAGGCATGTTTGTTGTAGATGATCAAGTACTTATTGGTAAATCTGAAAACGATCCAGAATTTGATGGGGTAGTCAATGTGGAAATAGAAAAGCAGCTATTTAGTTTTAAAATCCCTTTACAATATAAATACCTCGATCCAACAAAAGGGGATGTTTACCAACCCATAGCGGTGGTTCCTGATATTGAATTAAAATACAGTAAGGATGTCTATTTAGCAAAGCCTGGCGCACCCATCATTTTAACTTCTCAAACAAAAGATCATAAAGGGAATATTGAAACCAAAGATGTAATTCATAAAGCAAGTGAATTACCAACTGAAATATTTTCAATTCATTCAAAGTCCATCGAATACGATCATATACCTACGATTACCTATTTTCCGAACGAATCCCCAAAAATTGTTGTGCTGGATGTAAAAAATACATCCAAGCATATTGGCTATATAGATGGAGCTGGTGATAAATTACCCGAAGCATTAGTTGAATTAGGTGCCCAAATAACCTATTTAAAAGAAGAAGATATTACAATAGAAAAATTAAAATCATACGATGCGATTGTAGTTGGTATACGTGCTTTTAATATGTACGCATACTTATCAGATAAACAAGCTATTTTGAACGATTATATAGCCTCAGGAGGTAATTTGATTGTACAATATATAAAGAGCAATCAAGTGGGCACTCATAATATCAAAATGGGGCCATATCCATTTACCATAAATTCAGGTAGACGTGTGACAGAAGAAAATGCAGCAGTAAGTTTTTTACTTCCCAATCATCCAGTTTTGAATATTCCGAATAAAATCAACGCAGAAGACTTCAATAATTGGGTACAAGAAAGAAGTACTTATCAAGCAGAAAATATCGATACGCATTTTCAAACTCCTCTGCAAATGAACGACACAGGAGAAACACCTAGTCAAGGAAGCTTATTGATTGCACCATTTGGGAAAGGCAATTTTGCCTATGTAAGTTTGGCGTTATTTAGACAACTACCTGCAGGCAATCCAGGTGCGTATAAATTATTAGCAAATTTAATCTCTCTTCCAAAAAATTAATCTTCCATGAAGCAACGTAGAAAAATTAGTTTCTTTATGCTTTTGATCATTGGACTTGGCATTGGTTGGATGCTCAAGAATGTAAAAGTTGGATTAATGGTTGGTATCCTGATGGGCTTGTTCCTCACCAGCTTTGTGAATCCATCCAAATCGTGTGGCAAGGGCAAAAGCGATTAAGCCAAGACCAGTTACAATCAATCCACTTAACATCATTTTAGGGCCTGTAGAATAAAAGATTGCTACCCAAATAATAATCGCTATGAATAATGGAATAGGGAAGAAGGGCATCTTCCAAGGGAAAAAATCTTTACCTCTTCTTTTATATAGAATTAATAAGCCAATAGCTTGGCCAATAAATTGAATCATAATACGCATTGCTAGAATACCATCAATAACCTCTTTCAATCTAAATAACAAACTAAACACAAAAGCAATCGCACCTAATACCAATAATGAGCGATGAGGGAAATGTAATCTAGGATGCAGTTGTGCGAAAAAAGAGAAAAAAGATTTGTCTTGAGCAGCTGCATAGGGGATCCTACTGTAACCTAAAGTTGCTGAAAATACAGAAGCGAAAGCGACCATCAAAATTAAGACGGTGGCAATAGCACCCGCATTTTGACCATATAATGTTTTGATATAATCACTCACTACAAACTTGCTATTTACAATGGTCTCAAATGGCAATACACTTGCTACGCTCACGTTCATTGCTAAATAAAGTATAGAAATTCCTGTAATTGATATAAACATGCTTCTAGGAATATTCTTTGTAGGGTCTTTTATTTCTGCTCCTAGATGACAAACATTATAATAGCCTAAATAACTATAGACAGTCTTAACACTGGCAAAACCAAGTGCAGCTACTAAACCATATTCAATTTTAAGCCCGTCATTGATATGTAAAATAGGTTCCATGAAATTACCATGTGCAATGCCACCAAAGATGATCCACAATAGGGTTGTAATTACACCCACCCATAATAAAACAGATATTCTTCCAATGGATTCTATATTACGGTACAATAAACTAATGACTAAGATAACTACTGCTCCACTCACTAATTTTTCTTGGAGAAAACTTAAATGAAAAAAGAAATTGGCATATTGTGAGAAACCAATTGCAGCCGAAGCAATTACTAAAGGTGCTTGAATCATTGTCTGCCATACAAACAAAAAGCTCATGAGTTTGCCCCATTTTCCACCATAGCCTTCTTTTAAAAAATGAAAACTACCACCTGCTTTTGGAAGTGCAGCGCCTAACTGACTCCAAACCATCGCATCTACATAGGATAAAATTGCTCCTGCAATCCATGCGTATAAAAAATAGGGGCCACCCATGATCTGAGCTACGACACTCAATACGACAAAGGGGCCGATGCCTACCATATCAATCATATTGATGGCAGTTGCATGCAAAAGACTTAATTTGCGGTCTAATTTAGGTTTCATCTTATCAACAAGATAATAAAAAATTGCTACAATTATGATCGATTCATTCAAGCAAGTAAGCTGGGCAAATACAGCTTCTATTTATGAAGTGAATATTCGTCAATATACTGAAGAGGGTACCTTTAAAGCGTTCCAATCACATCTCCCAAGAATCAAAGACATGGGTATTGATATTTTATGGTTCATGCCCATTACAGCAATTAGTCAAACTAATAAAAAGGGGAGCCTTGGTAGTTATTATGCATGTAGTAGTTACACGAAAATTAATCCTGAATTTGGTACGGATGCAGATTTTAAAAACTTAGTAGATGCTGCACAAGCATTAGGTATGAAAGTAATTATTGATTGGGTGGCCAATCATACAGGAAGACATCATGAATGGATGACACAAAACCCAAGTTGGTTTGCACAAGATGCATCGGGTCATTTTACAGAACGTAATGGCTGGGATGATGTGGTAGATTTAAATTATTCCAATACTGCTATGCGTGCCGCTTTGATAGATGCAATGTTGTATTGGGTAAGAAATTTTAATATAGATGGATTTAGATGTGATATGGCACATTTAGTTCCATTAGATTTTTGGATGGAAGCCCGCACAAAATTAGAGCAAACAAAACAATTGTATTGGTTGGCAGAATGTGAGGAGTTATCTTATCATCGAGTATTTGATACTACTTATGCTTGGTCATGGATGCATGCCACTGAAAAGTTTGGGAAAGGACATCATGGAATACATGAGGTTTATAATGTCTTGCATCAATATGCACAATATCCAAATGGTGCCTCTAAATTATTTTTCACATCCAATCATGACGAAAATAGTTGGAATGGTACAGAGTATGAGAAGTATGGTGTTGCTGCAAAAGCTTGGGCCGTTTTTACTTTCACATGGAATGGGCAACCCTTAATTTATAGTGGCCAAGAATTACCCAATCAAAAAAGATTGGCCTTCTTTGATAAGGATCAAATTCAATGGACCAATCTCCAGCCAACGCTACATGATTTTTATAAAACCTTATTAACTGCAAGAAAGCAATATCCAGTTTTACAAACTGGCAATGTGTTTAATTTGCCAACAGAAGCAGGGGTGATGGCTTATATAAAACAAGATCAATCAAATATTGCATTAATTATTTTAAATCTGTCCGAACAGATTCATCTAGTCCCAATTAAACATGAAGCATTTAATGGTAGGTTTACCAATTTATTTTCGGGGCTAAGTTTCGAATTCAATGGGGATAGCCAATTTGAATTAATGCCAGGAGAATACATAGTCTATATTAAAGCTTAGTTTCTTTTATCCTGCTGGTAACTAATAAACTCCATCATTTCGGCTAAGCTAAAACTACTTAAATTTTGTGCGGCAGTTAATCCTGCTTTTTGTGCAACTAAAACACCATATTTACAATCCTCATAACCTTCTATGGCATGTGCATCAGGATTGATTGAAATCAACACATCTTGTTCCATTGCTTGATGAATATAGCGCCAGTCCATGTCTAATCTTCTTGGGTGTGCATTTAATTCAATGACTACATTGTGCGCTGCGCAGGCTTCAATTATAGCTTCGTGATTAATTGGATATCCTTTTCGACTTAAGAGCAATCTGCCTGTAGCATGCCCTAAAATGCTTGTGTAGGGATTTTCGATCGCATTCATTAAGCGCATCATTGCTTTTTCTTCTGTCATTTTCAAATTTGAATGAACAGAGGCGATTACTAAATCAAATAATGCTAAAATTTCATCAGGGTAATCTAAACTACCATCATTTAAAATATCGGACTCAATACTTTTAAAAATTACAAAAGGTGCTAGCTTTTTATTTAAGAGGTCAATCTCTTTGTGTTGTGCTCTAATTCTATCTTCTTGTAAACCATTGGCATAGAAAGCTGACTTAGAGTGGTCACTAATTACCAAGTATTCTAATCCTTGTTCTTTTGCTGCTAATGCCATTTGTTCAATCGTATGTAAACCATCACTCCAGGTACTATGCGAATGGATGATACCTTTGATATCTGAATGTTGAATTACTTTATTTAATCCTTTTGTTTTTGCTTTTTCAATGATGGATGGGCGCTCTCTTTGTGCCGAAGGAATAAATGGAACGGCTACCTGTTCGAAAATAGCTAATTCAGATTCGAATGCTTCTGAAATATCAAAATTTGGAAGCATTTGCCAAGCAGTCCAAAAATCTGGACTAGATGCCAAGCTGAAATCTTGAATAAAAAATTGATTCTGATTTACAACATACCATCTTAATTCAAAATTATCAGGCCCTTTGCAACTTAAATAGTTGTCAGCTTCTGTACAAGTAAATCCTTTTTCAACTAACCAATGCTTTAAGTCTGAATGGGGTGTTGTGGTTACAATGTCTAAAAAATCCAAAGTTTCCATCTGTCTTTTGAAATGTCCAGATATTTGATGTTGTTCATTAGGGAACTGAATATTTAACGCATTTTCAACTTGCGCAACTGTTTCTTGAACTTGTTGATATAAGAAACTGCCTTGGTTTTGAAGGTAATAGTTTAGGGAATCCTGAATACTTTGCTGTGTCTTTGCTCCAAATCCTTTATAGTTGATCAAACGATTCTCTTCACATGCATATAATAGCTCTCCAATACTTTCAATACCTAATTCTTTCCAAATGGTTATTATCTTTTTTGGCCCTAGTCCTTTAATTTTCAACATCTCTAATATACCAGGAGGAGTCTTTAAGATATAATCTTCTAGAATTTGTAATTTTTTTGTAGCTAATAAATCCACAATTTTCTGCGCCAATGCTTCCCCAATACCTCTAATGCCTGCTATTTGAGCCGGGGTCATATCTTCTAATGGGTCGTTTAATCGGTCTAGGGTATATGCTGCGTTACTATAAGATTTTATTTTAAATGCATTTTCTCCATGGATGTCCATAAGTTTAGCAAGCAAACTAAAGTATTCGGCAATTTCATAATTGTGCATAGGCAAATATAAATAAAACAAAGGAGTCCTTTAGAGGAGTGGAAAGTAGGGGCATAAAAAAACCCCCGATGAATCGAGGGTCTTTCAATATTATCCGAAGATAATTATTTCTTTTTAGCAGCAGCTTTCTTAGGAGCAGCTTTCTTAGCAGCTTTCTTAGGAGCAGCTTTCTTAGCAGCCTTCTTAGGAGCAGCTTTCTTAGCAGCTTTCTTAGGAGCAGCTTTCTTAGCAGCTTTCTTAGGAGCAGCTTTCTTAGCAGCCTTCTTAGGAGCAGCTTTCTTAGCAGCTTTCTTAGGAGCAGCTTTCTTAACTACTTTTTTTGCAGCTTTCTTAGGAGCTACTTTCTTAGCAGCTTTTTTTGCAGTTGCCATGTTTTTTAGATTTAATGGTTAGTAAATATGCACTAAAAGTAAAAACTTTTTTAATAACTACAAAAACTTTTTTTTTAAGCCACTAATTCAGCAGGAACTACAGAAACTGTTGTTTTGTTGTTTTTGCCCTTTTTGAACTCAACAATACCATCTGTCAATGCGAAAATAGTAAAGTCAGAACCTAAACCTACGTTCTTACCAGGGTGGTACTGAGTACCTCTTTGACGAATTAAGATATTGCCGTTTAAAGCTGGTTGACCACCATATATCTTAACGCCTAATCTCTTACTTTGTGAATCACGGCCGTTCTTAACGGAACCTTCACCTTTTTTGTGTGCCATAGTATCTTAGTTTAAGCTATGTTTTCGATTTTGATTTGAGTATAGTGTGTTCTGTGACCGTGTTTCTTGCGGAAACCCTTTCTTCTCTTCATTTTAAAAGCGATCACTTTGTCACCTTGAACTAGGTCGTTTGTAATTTCAGCCTTCACTACCGCTTTAGTCGCGAAAGAGATGCTTCCATTATTATCAACGAATAATACATCATTGAATTCAACTTTGTCTCCGGTTTTACCTTGCAGGTGAGGTACATACAAGCTATCTCCTGCTTGTACTTTGAATTGTTGTCCTGCGATTTTAACTACTGCTAACATAATTGTCCAAAATTAGGAGGGCAAAGGTAATTATAATTATCTCAATATGCAAGGAATTCTTAAAAAATATAATTTAGGTTTTTTTTAGGCTTAGAAACCCCCTTGAGGTTTGAAGTTCCGTGAAATACCCCCTAAATTTGTTCCTGACTGTAAAGTCCTTAACTGAACCCTATGAATATTAAGTCATTATTGGCAAAACCCTTTGCTAATGTCATCTATCGCCAAATTCAAAAAGAGCGAAATACGGCTTTGTCAGATCAGCAAAACATTCTAAATCAATTAGTTAAGACAGGAAAGTCCACCATTTTTGGGAAGGAACACCGTTTTAGCCAGGTACAAAATCCTAAAGAATTTCAAGAAGCAGTTCCTTTAAGAGACTACGAGGCATTTAAGAAATATATAGAACAAATCAAAAAAGGTACCCAAAACGTACTTTGGAAGGGAAAACCCATCTATTTCGCTAAAACAAGTGGAACAACCAGTGGGGTAAAATATATACCTATCACAAAGGATTCAATTAGTAACCATATTAATGGTGCCAGAAATGCCTTATTAACATATATGGCCACCACCGGACAAAATCAATTTGTAAATGGCCGTATGATCTTTTTAAGTGGTTCACCCGTTTTGGAAAGAGTCGCCGATATTCCTACAGGTAGATTAAGTGGGATTGTGAATCATCATATCCCTGCTTATTTAAGAAGCAATCAATTACCGAGTTATCAGACGAATTGTATAGAAGAGTGGGAAGAGAAATTAGATAAAATTGTAGAAGAGACTATATCAAAAGACATGACTTTAATTGGGGGTATCCCTCCTTGGATGCAAATGTATTTTGATCGTATTGTAGAAAAGTCTGGTAAAGCAGTTAAAGATGTATTTCCAAACTTACAAGTACTTGTTCAAGGTGGGGTAAATTTCGAACCCTATAAATCAAAATTATTTGACACCATTGGCAAGTCGATCGATACGATTGAATTGTTCCCTGCAAGCGAAGGATTTTTTGCATTTCAAGATACAAGAGAAGAACAGGGTTTATTATTAAATACGAATAGTGGTATTTATTATGAGTTTATTCCTTTGGCCAATATCCATGAAGCAAATCCCGTTCGATTGAATTTGTCACAAGTGGAATTAGGTGCGCAGTATGCGTTAATAATCAATAGCAATGCAGGTTTGTGGGGTTACAATATTGGCGATACCGTTAAGTTTGTAAGCATCGATCCATATAGAATTATTGTTACAGGAAGGGTGAAACATTTTATATCCGCATTTGGAGAACATGTGATAGGGGAAGAAGTGGAAGCAGCAATGTTGGAAGTTGCAAAAGAAATGAATGTATCCATTGTCGAGTTTACTGTCGCTCCATATATTACTCAAGGAGATGGTAAAAGTTATCATGAATGGTTGGTTGAATTTGAAAGGGCTCCAATGGATATTGATTTATTTAAATCCAAATTAGATCAAGCGATGTGTGCTAAAAATGTATATTATCATGATCTTATTACTGGTAATATTTTAAGCCCTTTGGTCTTAACTACTTTACCAAAAAACGCCTTTATCGATTACATGAAATCAGAAGGGAAACTAGGGGGGCAAAATAAAGTACCAAGATTAAGTAATGACCGTAAAATTGCGGACGCTTTGCACGGCCAATTGGGCAAATAGTAAGAATAAAATAAAAAGCGTATTTTTAACCACAAGCAAAAAACTGGATGAGTCAAAAAAGAATTGCCATTTTCGGATCTACAGGTTCTATAGGAAAGCAAACCCTAGAGGTGATAGCAGCGAACCCGGACTTATTTGTCGCTGAGATCTTGACGGCTCATGCGAACGAGTCCTTATTAATTGAACAAGCTTTACAGTTTGAGCCCAATATTGTGGTGATTGGAGAAATCGGCAAATATGCCATTGTTAAAAAAGCATTAGAAGGTAAACCAATAAAAGTTTTTGCAGGAGAAGAGGCACTGGAGCAAGTTGCTGCGATGGATTGCTACGATTTTATGATGGCAGGTATTGTTGGATTTGCCGGCCTAAAACCAACTATAACTGCTGTTGAAAATGGAAAGGCAATTGGACTAGCAAACAAAGAAACTTTAGTTGTCGCAGGAGATATTGTAATGCGGACTGCAAGAGAAAAAGGTGCAGCGATCATACCAGTTGATAGCGAGCACTCCGCTATTTTTCAATGTTTAGTAGGTGAGGGGAATAATCCAATCGAAAAAATAATTCTTACTGCAAGTGGAGGTCCTTTTCTTGGTAAGAAGCCCAACTTTTTAGTCAATGTTAAAAGAGACCATGCTTTACAACATCCTAATTGGAGCATGGGTGCAAAAATATCTATCGACTCTGCCACGCTCATGAACAAAGGCCTAGAAATGATTGAAGCAAAATGGTTGTTTGACTTAATGCCAGACCAAATCAAAGTGGTGGTTCATCCACAAAGTATTATTCATAGTATGGTGCAATTTCAGGATGGAAGTATTAAAGCACAAATGGGTTTGCCGGATATGAAATTGCCTATTCAATATGCAATGGCATTTCCAAAAAGGTTGCAAAATGATTTTCCAAGATATCATTTCGACAAACCGAATACATTGACATTTGATGAACCAGATGTAAAGACCTTTAGAAATTTATTATTGGCAACAGAAGCAATGAATTTAGGCGGGAACGCACCATGTGTATTGAATGCCGCAAATGAAATTGCTGTCTATGCTTTTTTGAAAAATAGAATCGGATTTTTAGATATGACAGATCTAATTGAAAGAACATTAGAGAAAATTGAGTTTATCGCTAATCCAAGTTTGGATGATTATTATGAAACCGACGGAGCTGCAAGAGATTTTGCTGCTTCCTTAATACAATTATAACACATGTATCTAGCTGCTATCGATTTAACAGTACTTGCTACTAAAACTGCACAATTTATTTTATCTTTTTCTATCATCGTTGTATTACATGAATTAGGACATTTTATTCCAGCTAGATTGTTTGGAGCAAGAGTTGAGAAATTTTATTTGTTCTTCAATCCAGGATTTAGTTTATGGAAAAAGAAGATAGGGGAGACAGAATATGGATTAGGATGGATTCCTTTTGGAGGCTATGTTAAAATCTCGGGTATGATTGACGAGAGCATGGATAAAGAACAATTGAATAAAGCACCTGAATCTTATGAGTTAAGATCAAAGCCTGCTTATCAAAGATTGATTGTGATGTTGGGTGGGGTGATTGTAAATGTGATTTTAGCCATTGTTATTTTCATAGGTATTGCTTGGTATTGGGGAGATGATTTTTTACCTGCAAAAAATGTAAGTTATGGAGTACATGCTACAGAGTTATCTAAAAATGTAGGCATTCAAGATGGCGATATCATTGTATCCTTAGATCAAAAAGAGTTAACAGATTTTTTTGAATTAGAATCAAAGATAGTTTTAGAAAATCCAAAAACAATTCAAGTAAAAAGAGGAGATAGTTTGTTGAGCTTAGCAATCCCATCTACAATGGCTGCGGATTTAGCAAATACAAATAACACGACTGCATTTGTCCTGCCTTTATTCCCTGTTATTGTAGACTCAGTTGGAAAGACAGCTGTTGTTGTTGAAGGTAATTTTCAGAAAAACGATACTTTGCTAAGTATCAATGGCGAATCCATTCAATACCAACATGAATTTATTGAAGTAAAGAAAAAATATAGTGATTCATTGGTAACAATAGTTGCAAAAAGAGGCGCTGATACTGTTAAGATTAGAACATTAATCAATAACAAAGCACAACTTGGTTTATTTGTAAAATTACCAATGCAACTTTTCAAAACCGTACATCAAAATTATTCTTTCGCAGAGGCTATTCCAACAGGAGTAAAAAGATGTTATTCTACTTTAACTAATTATGTAACAGGGATAAAACAAATCTTTACTGGCAAAGTGAATCCAAACGATTCATTAGGTAGTTTAATCAGTATTGGAAATACATTCCCATCACAATGGGATTGGGAAAGATTCTGGACTCTAACAGCCGTATTTTCTATTGTATTAGGATTTATGAATGTGCTTCCTATACCAGCTCTGGATGGAGGACACGCTTTATTCATTCTTTTCGAAATGATCACAGGTCGTAAACCAAGTGATAAATTCATGGAATATGCACAAATCGCGGGTATGATCTTAATGTTTGGCTTAATGCTATATGCTTTAGGATTAGACTTTTGGAGATTATTTAAATAGGTAGTTCTATTAAATCCATTTATTAGTTGTAATTTTGTTTTTGCTTTAATCGCAATTATTGGGGTCGTATGGTTTTGACAGCAAGCGTAGCGGTTGGGGTAAGCATGTAGTGCGTTGGGTAATTAGCACTTTAATCTGAATACCAAACAATCAAAAGGCGAAACAAACTACGCCATGGCTGCTTAATTCAGTGAATTAACTTCCATTATGGCCGAGCGAGCAGGTAGGCCCTTTACCCGCTCCTTAGCTTAATCAAAACAAAAAGGGATGCGATAAGCATAGGCTGTGCCGCTTATTTAAGTACCATACAGCTAAGTAATCAATTGGTTTGTGTTTTTCCTGCTGGTTGCCGACAAATAATAAAACAATAAACATGTAGAAGACCAATGGTAACTTTGTTTGGACAGGGGTTCGACTCCCCTCGACTCCACTAAAAAATTAAATCCCACTTTTTGTGGGATTTTTTATTGTTTTTAATTGAACAATATCAAACAAGGATTGTTATAAAACTATAAAAATCAATTAGTTTTTATAAGGCTTTCAGCCTTTGTTGTATTTTTACAAATAATTATAAAAAACAAAAATAGATATGGATAATCAAAGTTCAGGCGGAGCAGGAAAATGTCCTTTTACAGGAGCTACTACGCTTTCTGCAAAACAAGGAAGTGCAGGCACTGGCCCAGTGAATAGAGACTGGTGGCCGAATCAATTAAAGCTAAATATTTTACGTCAACATTCTGACAAGTCTAATCCAATGGAAAAGACTTTCAATTATGTTTCTGAATTCAAGTCTTTGGATTTGAAAGCAGTAAAACAAGACATTGTTGATTTAATGACGAATTCACAAGAGTGGTGGCCAGCGGATTACGGACATTATGGTCCTTTCTTTATTCGTATGGCTTGGCATAGTGCAGGTACATATCGTACAACTGATGGTCGTGGCGGTGGTGGTGCGGGAATGCAACGTTTTGCGCCATTGAATAGCTGGCCTGATAATACGAATTTAGATAAAGCAAGATTGTTATTATGGCCTATCAAAAAGAAGTATGGTCGTAAATTATCTTGGGCTGACTTAATGATATTAGCAGGAAACTGTGCTTTAGAGTCAATGGGCTTTAAAACATTTGGTTTTGCAGGTGGAAGAGAAGATGTATGGGAACCACAAGAAGACGTGTATTGGGGAAATGAGCGTGAGTGGTTGGGAGATAATAGATATTCTGGTGACCGTGAATTAGAAAATCCTTTAGCTGCAGTTCAAATGGGTTTAATTTATGTTAACCCAGAAGGCCCTAATGGCAATCCTGATCCAATTGCGTCTGCACGCGATATTCGTGAAACATTTGCTCGTATGGCAATGAATGACGAAGAAACTGTTGCATTGATTGCTGGTGGACACACATTTGGTAAAACACATGGCGCTGCTGATCCAGGTAAATATGTAAGTAAAGAGCCAGCTGCTGCAAGTATCGAAGAGCAAGGCACAGGTTGGAAAAATACTTTTGGAACTGGTAATGCGCAATACACCATCACTTCTGGTTTAGAAGGTGCTTGGACAACTACACCTACAAAATGGAGTAATAATTATTTTGAAAACTTATTCAAATTTGAGTGGGAATTGGTAAAGAGTCCAGCAGGTGCACATCAGTGGAAACCTAAGGCTGGCGCAGGTGCTGGAACAGTGCCAGATGCACATGATCCATCTATCACGCATGCACCAACCATGTTGACAACAGATTTAGCGTTGATTTTAGATCCTGCATACGCACCTATCTCAAAAAGATTTTATGAAAATCCAGATCAATTTGCAGATGCATTTGCTAGAGCATGGTTTAAATTAACACACCGTGATATGGGACCTCGTGCAAGATACGTTGGACCAGAAGTGCCTTCAGAAATTTTAATCTGGCAGGACCCAATTCCTGCAGTGGATTATAAATTAATTGAAGCTGCAGAAATAGAAACTTTAAAAGCGAAAGTACTTGCTTCAGGCTTGACTGTTTCTGAATTAGTTGCAACAGCTTGGGCATCTGCTTCTACTTTCCGTGGTTCAGATAAAAGAGGTGGAGCGAATGGTGCAAGAATACGTTTAGCGCCTCAAAAATATTGGGCTGTAAATAATCCTGCACAATTATCTAAAGTATTAGATGTATTAGAATCGATTCAAAAAGATTTCAACGCCAATGCAATGGGTGGCAAGCAAGTTTCTCTAGCAGATTTAATTGTTTTAGCAGGATGTGCAGCAGTTGAAAAAGCAGCGAAAGAAGGAGGCGTATCGGTTAAGGTTCCTTTCACACCAGGTAGAGCAGACGCTACACAAGAACATACAGATGTGGAATCATTTGCAGTATTAGAGCCAATTGCAGATGGTTTCCGTAATTACATTAAACCTCGAACGCTTGTTTCTGCAGAAGAAATGTTGATAGACAAAGCACAATTATTAACCCTTACAGCGCCAGAAATGACCGTTTTATTTGGTGGTATGCGTGTGTTGAATACCAATTTCGATCAATCTAACCACGGCGTATTTACAAAAACGCCAGGTGTATTGACAAATGATTTCTTCGCAAACTTGATTGATTTCACAACGACATGGAGCGCAATTGATCATTCTCAAAACGCATTCCAAGGGGTGGATAGAAAAACAGGAGCGGTTAAGTGGACTGGAACGAGAGTAGATTTGATCTTTGGTTCTAATTCAGAATTACGCGCATTAGCTGAAGTCTATGCATGTGATGATGCGAAAGAAAAATTCGTACACGATTTTGTTGCTGTTTGGAATAAAGTAATGCAATTGGATCGTTTTGATTTAGCATAATCAATTTTAAAATATAAAGCATAAACGAAGATGGCCTCAAAAGGGCCATCTTTTTATTTATAGATAATTTTCATTTCAAGATTTAGATGTAAATATTTCGTTCATATAATTCCTGTTTTTTGTAACAAAAAAATGATTATTTTGAAATACAATTAAACAGTGTGCTATGAAAAAAAATACCAGGTTCATTTTATTAGCAGTGGCAACATGCTTTGCCTCTTTAACCGTGATTGCACAGGAAAGCCCTTTAGAGGGCCGTTGGGATTTAACGGTGGATATGGGTGGTGGTCGAATGGCTCCGTCTTGGTTAGAAGTACGTCATTCAGGTGTTAAAAATTTGTTTGGAAGATTCGTGGCAGATGGGGGAAGTGCAAGACCTGTTGCACAAATTTTTTTCAAAGATGGTAAATTGAATTTTACGATTCCACCGCAATGGGATAGGACAGAAAATAACTTAGTGGTAGAGGGGGTATTAGAAGGGGATCAATTAAAAGGCACCATGGTTGTTCCTTATGGACAGAAGTATACTTGGACAGGTGTGCGTGCACCAAGGTTAAATAGTTTGAAAGAAGTACAATGGGGTAAACCTATTCAATTATTAAATAAAACCGATTTAACGGGTTGGGAAGCAACAGGAAAAAATAATCAATGGCAAAATATCAATGGGGTATTAACGAGTTCTAAGTCAGGAAATAATATTAAGACTATTGGCACTTTCGAAGATTTTAAATTACACATAGAGTTTAGGTATCCAAAAGGAAGTAATAGTGGTGTGTACTTAAGAGGTAGGTATGAAATTCAAATCGAAGACAATCAAGGTAAAGAGCCACAGAATGTATATTTAGGCGGCGTATATGGATTTATTGACCCTTGGGAAAATGTAGCAAAAGCACCAGGTGAGTGGCAATCTTATGACGTGACACTAGTGGGTAGAATGGTTACAGTGGTTGCCAATGGCAAGACCATTATATTTAAACAAGAAATTCCAGGTATCACAGGTGGTGCGCTTGATAGTAATGAGGGTGCTCCAGGCCCAATCATGTTACAAGGGGATCATGGTCCAATAGAATATAGAAATATAATAATTACTCCAGCAAAAAAATAACTTCATCTATCTTGATTCAATTTTAATTGTTAATCAATATTTGAAAAGGTTATACACGTATAAAAAAGCCGCAATTTTGATTGCGGCTTTTTTATGGGATAAAATGTTTTATTTAATGATCACGACTTCTTCAAAAGGAACACGGCGTCGTTCTCCCCAAATACCAGCTTCCGTTCCCTTACCAACACTTATAATCATATTCACTTCGGCCATTTTGGGAAGTCCTAAAGCTTGTTTTACTCTCACTGCATCGAAGCCCTCCATAGGGCAGGATTCAAAGCCTTCGGCTGCGATGGATAACATAAATGTTTGAGCTGCTAGAGCACATGATTTATGAACAGTGATTCTTTGATCTGCTCTGCCTTTCATTCTAGTCATAGGTCTGAATGCGCCAATCAATCCACTTAAACTTCTTCTTAATAAACTCAAAAAACCAAATTGATCCGTTCCATAAGCCAATGGCATTAATTTACCATAGTAGGTCATTAGTTTATCTTGACTTGGAGTAGTTTCACCTGTTATGCCTTTTTTAATGATGTCTAAATGCCATTGAACTCTTTGCTTCCAGTAGTCTTGACGAGTCACAAACACCACCAATTGTTTGGCAGTTCTTGCTGCATTTTGGTTTAAACAATATTCGTGAAAGTCTTTTTGTAAAGATGGGTCTTGAATCCAGTAAAATTCCCATAACTGCATATTACTGCTATTAGGAGATAGGATGGCTCTTTCTAAGCTTCTCTTAATCACTTCGTTAGGCACTTCCACATTTGGGTCGAACTTTCTATTAGACCTTCTTTTTTCAATTATTTCATCAAATGATTGCGATAAAGACATATAATATTATAATTTAGATCAAGTTTAAACAAGGAAACTTAAAAGTAAGAATTGTTATTTATATAAGTGATTAATTAATTGAATTATGATAAAGAAAGTATTGTACGGATTTGTTGCATTAATCGTTTTAACGATTGGTCTAGCATATATACCACCATTTGCACATTTAAGAAATTTTGCAAAATGGGGTAAGCATTCGATCCATGACTATAAGACCCATCCAACAAGACTTGTTAAAGCTGCCACAGTTCCTCAGTTCTGGGATTTGGATAGCGCTTACAATAAAGCAGTTATGCCTGACTCTTTAATGCTTGCATTAGATACCAATGATACCCATGCATTTTTAGTCATCCAAAATGGAAAGATTGTTTACGAAAAATATTTTGACGGGTATAATTCAAAAACTTTGAGTGGCTCTTTTTCTGCAGCAAAAAGTATTATTTCCTTATTAATTGGTATCGCAGTACAAGAAGGTAAAATCAAATCTATAGAAGAGCCTGTTGGTAATTATGTACCGCATTTTAAAGAAGGAAAATTAAGTAAAGTTAGAATTGTTGATTTATTAACCATGAGCTCTGGCACCAATTATAAAGAATCAGATAAAAGTTATTTCAGTATGAATGCCTATGGCTATTATGGAGATAATGAAAATTATATGGTGAATAAAATGACATTTAAAGAACCTGCAGGTGCTTATTGGGAATACAGAAGTGGTGACACGCAAGTTTTAGGGTTGGTTGTTGAAAAAGCATTTGGAGATAATATTTCTAATTTAGTTTCTGAAAAGTTTTTACAACCCATGGGTGCAGAAGTTGATGCACTATGGTTATTAGATGGAGATCAAGAACATGAAAAAGCTTTTTGTTGTTTTAATGGTGTTGCAAGGGACTATGCAAGATTTGGTCAATTGATTTTAAACAAAGGTGCTTGGGGCGGAAAGCAAATTGTAGATTCCAATTATATCTTTAAAGCAACTTCGCCTGCGACTTATTTAAAGGACAGAACAGAGTCCGATAAGCCTGTGGATTATTATGGCTATCAGTATTGGATCATACAACACAAGGGAATGACGATCCCTTTTCAAAATGGCTTGTTTGGGCAATATGTATTTGCCATCAAAGAAAAAAATGCGGTGGTCGTTAGATTAGGAGAGACAAAGCCTGTAAAACCAATTCACCATCATCAGCCTGAAATTTATTCCTACTTAGATGCAGCACTATCGGTATTAAAATAGTGTAACAGAAAATAAAAAAGCCGCTCGAAACTTCGAGCGGCTTTTTTATTTGAAATATATTTTTAGAATAATCTCATTGCTTTTGCAAAATAGGTAATTACACCTGGAAGTGCTAACCAGAAAAATTCTCTATAAACGAATAATAATACAATCATAATGGCGAACCATAAAAAGAATAATGCCCAATATTTTTTCGTGTTAGTTTGTGCTTCCATTTGATGCTTTGTTTTAAATTTTTAAATGCTGCTGCAAATATACAATAATTCTTATTTTGATCTATAAATTTGGTCCGTAGGTATATTTTAGATCCACTTTCCAGCCCTTTGGGGTCTCCATAATTTTAAGCTTATGGACCTTATTGTCAAAAGAATTCTGGTAATTCATGATCGTAACAGTACTATCAACAGCACTTATTTCATTAATTTGGATAGAAGCAAGTCTTAATTGTTGACGTCCTTCTTTATCCAAGGCAAAATAGTTTGTAGCCATTTTTTCAAATAAGGCTAGGTTCTCGTCATCTTCTAAAACGTAGAATTTGGCTTTTTTAAAATTGCCCTGCATGCAATTTTCAATAAAATACCTTCCACCATCAAGCGGGTTATCGGCTATTTCATATTGATCAGATGGGGTACATTGCCAAAATAATAAGGCTAAAAACAGGTATTTTAATTTTTGTACTAGCATAGCCAAAGTTACATCTTTAGGTAGTATTTTTGGAGTATAAAGCGAACACATGAAAAATTTACTCTTATTGGTTGGTTTATTGATAGCCACAGCAGGTATTGGACAACAAAAACATCCAGCATTTATGCAGCAGGGCAATATATATGAAGTGAACATCCGTCAATATACAAAGGAGGGCACATTTAAAGCTTTTGCAAAGCATTTGCCTAGATTACAAAAAATGGGTGTCCAAACAATTTGGTTTATGCCCATTCAGCCTATTTCAAAAGAAGGAAGAAAAGGTAGCTTAGGTTCTTATTATGCAGTTGCAAGTTATACAGATGTCAATCCAGAATTTGGAACGCTTTCCGATTTTAATCAAGTAGTAGATCAAGCGCATGCTTTGGGTATGAAAGTTTTGATTGATTATGTACCAAACCATTCTGGAGCAGACCATCCTTGGTTAAAGACTCATCCAGACTTTTATGAAACGGATTCAACAGGCAAACCTACTTATACTGCCGATTGGTCTGATACTAGAGAGCTGAATTTCAAAAATATAGTGATGCAAGATAGTATGATCAATACGATGAAGTATTGGTTAAATGCAACAAAAATTGATGGGTTCAGAGTAGATGTTGCTTGGGGTGTACCCTATAGTTTTTGGAATAAGTGTATTCCAGCATTAAAATCAATCAGAGATATTTATTTATTAGCAGAAGCGGATGATGCTAAATTACATGAAACTGGTTTTGACGCGACTTATACATGGACTGAGTTTCATGTGTTGAATGATATTGCAGCTGGCAAGAAGAATGTATTAGCTTTAGATACTGTGTTGAACAAAATTGAAACTGATTTTATAAAAGGTGCTCATAGATTGTATTTTACAAGCAACCACGACGAAAACTCTTGGAATAAAGCAGACTATGCAACGATGCCTGGAGCAAGTCATGCACCATTTGCTGTATTTACACAAACCTATAATAGAACGATGCCTTTAATTTATAGCGGTCAAGAAGAACCGGTATTAAGACCATTGGCGTTTTTCGAAAAAGATAGTATTGAATTCAAAAATTACGCGCGCGCAAATTTTTACACAGCCTTATTAAAACTAAGAAAATCCAATACTGCATTTAGCGAGAATGCAAATTTTAAAAGATTAACAGTGAGCGCTCCAGACAATGTGCTGGCTTATGAAAGAACTAATGGAAATGACCAAGTGGTAGTAGTATTAAATTTATCTAATCAAGCACAAACGATTAAAGTGGATGGGGTAGCTTCAAACATAAAATTTGAAGAGTTGTTTACCAAAAAAATAACTACAGGAGTTGGGACTTTGAATATGCCGGCTTGGGGATATCTAGTATTTGTTAAAACTAAGACAGCTAAATAAATTTTCGATTTAATCATCACAACTGTTGTATAAATAAAGCCACTCATGACAAAACAATTTCTTGTTGACCAAATCAAAACAAAGCAATCTTACTTATGTGTTGGATTGGATACAGATATTGAAAAACTACCAGCTGGTTTACCAAAAAATAAGGCAGGTGTGATTGCATTTAATAAAGCAATCATTGATGCGACAGCGGAATACTGTGTGAGTTATAAAATTAATACGGCGTTTTACGAATCTCAAGGAATAGAAGGATGGGAAGCAATGGAAACGACTTTGGCACATATTCCAAAAACACATTTTACCATTGCAGATGCTAAAAGAGGCGATATCGGAAATACATCGGCTCAATATGCAAAAACTTTTTTTGAAACACTACCGTTCGATGCAATCACTGTTGCACCCTATATGGGTAAAGATAGTATTGATCCATTTTTAGCCTATTCCAATAAATGGACGATCGTTTTGGGTTTGACATCTAATCCGGGTAGTCAAAATTTTGAACAACAAAAATTAGCAAACGGAAAATTTTTATACGAATCTGTTTTAGAACAAGTGGCGAGTTGGGGCACACCAGAACAATTAATGTTTGTAGTGGGTGCGACAAAATCCAATGACCTTGAAACCATCAGAAAAATTATACCTGCACATTTTTTATTAGTACCAGGCGTGGGCGCACAGGGAGGTAGCCTAGAAGAGGTAACGAAATATGGGAAAAATGATTCAGTTGGTTTATTAATCAACGCAAGCAGAGCTGTCATATTCGCAAGCAGTGGTACTAATTTTGCAGAAGATGCTGCTATTGCAGCTCAGGGTTATGCAGCAGAAATGCGCGCATTATTAGCGTAAAATAAATTTCTATTAAGTGACGGCTTTAAAGAATTTTCAGACTGGTCTAATTAATCAAGCCGAACAGTTTCACCTTCGGTTTTTGCGATTACAATAGTTGCTGCACTGTTTCCAATAATATTTGTGATTGCTCTGGCTTCACTCATAAATTTATCTACCCCTAATAAAAAGGCTAGACCTTCTATGGGAATTTTTTGCATGGTAGCGAGGGTAGAAGCAAGTACAATAAATCCACTTCCAGTAACACCTGCGGCGCCCTTTGAAGTGAGCATTAAAATAAGCAGCATGGTCACAATTTCAGAAGTGCTTAAATCAACATTGTACAATTGAGCAATAAAAATAACCGCCATTGATAAGTAGATGGATGTGCCATCTAAATTAAATGAATAACCAGTAGGCACGACTAAGCCAACCACCGATTTTGAGCAACCCATCTTTTCTAATTTATTCATCAAGGAAGGCATTGCGGGCTCCGAAGAAGAAGTTGCAAAAACAATAAGCAGTTCTTCCTTTATATTCTTTAAAAGTTTAAAAATGGACAATTTGTAATAACGTAAAATAAGCCCAAGAATTACAAATACAAACAAAGCCATTGTCATATACATGGTCACCATCAATTTTCCTAGGGGCAATAATGTCGCCAATCCGTATTTGCCAATTGCATAAGACATGCCGCCCAAAGCACCAATTGGAGCTAAATACATGACCCATTTCAAACCCATGAAAACATAATGTGTTCCTCTTCCAATTTGATGAATATAATTTTCTCTTTTAGGTAAAAAGTTCAACACAAATCCAGTAATGATCGCTAATAGTAAAATTTGCAAATTAGTGTTATTCGCAATGATGCCCCAAAGATCAAAATTGGTTGATTGGGTATATTTAGTTGGATCTTGCATTTGTAAATTCGACTTGTCTATTTTGCCTGGCTGAAACCACAAAGCAACAACTACGCCAAGTGCTAGTGAGAGGGTGCTAACAACTTCAAAATAAACAAGCGAAACAAGTCCAATTCGTCCAACTTTCTTTAAATCCCCCATACTAGCAATGCCAAGGGTGACCGTTAAAAAAATAATTGGATAAGTAAATATCTTAATGACTTGAATAAAAACTTTGGCAAGTGGTTCCAACAGAACTGCTTGCTGCGGATAAAATACCCCAAGAAAAATGCCCAAAAGAATGGCAATGAGTACATAAAAACTTAAGTGCGTGATGATTTTTCTCATATCAAATTTGGGCGAATTAATGCCTTGTAAATATAGTTTTTTAAGCGCTTTCTACTACCTTTATGTCCTAATCATTATAATTAAAATTACCAACCATGGCAGTAAGAGCAGATTTGTTTGAGTCACCCGATTACTATCAATTAGACGAATTGATGTCAGAAGAAAATTTAATGGTAAGAGACGCTGTAAGAACGTATGTAAAAACTGAAATATCACCCATCATAGAAGAGTATGCTCAGAAGGCAGAATTTCCAAAACAAATCGTAAAGCAACTAGGGGATCTTGGTTGTTTTGGACCAACTGTCCCAACAGAATATGGAGGTGGGGGTTTAGATTATATCAGTTATGGATTGATGATGCAAGAATTAGAAAGAGGAGATAGTGGTGTAAGAAGTACTGCGAGTGTACAAGGGTCTTTAGTTATGTTCCCAATACATGCTTATGGTAACGAAGCGCAAAGACAAAAGTACCTTCCAAAATTAGCTTCTGGTGAGTGGTTGGGTTGTTTTGGTTTAACAGAACCAGATCATGGTTCTAATCCTTCTGGCATGTTAACGAATATCAAAGACGCAGGTGATCATGTTATTTTGAATGGTGCTAAAATGTGGATTAGCAATGCACCTTTCGCACAAATAGCGGTTGTTTGGGCAAAGAATGAAGCAGGCGAAATTATTGGCTTGATTGTTGAAAGAGGAATGGAAGGATTTACAACACCTACCACACATGGCAAATGGAGTTTGCGCGCAAGTGCAACTGGAGAATTGGTTTTTGACAATGTAAAAGTGCCTAAGGAAAATATTTTACCAAATATAAAAGGATTAAAGGGCCCTTTGGGTTGTTTAAGCAAAGCTAGATTTGGTATTGCATGGGGTGCAATTGGCGCAGCAATGGATTGTTATGATACAGCCTTAAGGTATAGCAAAGAGAGGATTCAATTTGGCAAACCAATTGGTGGCTTCCAATTACAACAAAAGAAGTTAGCAGAAATGGTGACTGAAATTACCAAAGCGCAATTATTAGTATGGCGTTTAGGTGTTTTAATGAACCAAGGACGTGCAACTGCTGCACAAATTAGTATGGCAAAGAGAAATAGTTGTGAAATCGCTACCAATATTGCTAGAGATGCAAGACAGATGTTAGGTGGTATGGGTATCACTGGTGAATATTCAGTGATGCGTCATATGATGAACTTAGAAAGTGTTATCACTTACGAAGGAACACACGACATTCATTTATTAATTACAGGTATGGATGTGACAGGATTTAACGCATTTAAATAATTTATGGCAGCGGAGAGAATTTTTTTAATAGGGATGATGGGTTCTGGTAAATCTCATTGGTTAAAGCAGTTGGCAAAATGGAATAAATCTGTTGGCTATGACTTAGATGCTTTGATAGAAATGAATGAGGAAAAAACAATTTCTGAGATTTTCAATGAGGACGGTGAAGCTTATTTTAGAAAAGCAGAAGCTAAAATATTAAAGTGGTTTAAAGAAAAGAAAAAGTATGTGGTAGCAACTGGTGGCGGTACCGCTTGTTTTCAGGAGAATATGGATTTCATGAAAAAAGAAGGTGTGGTGATTTGGTTAGATGAATCTGTAGAAGTACTTGTAAAAAGATTAGCCAGTTCAAAATCAACTCGTCCATTAATAGCTGATCTTACCGACCAAGAATTAGCTAATTTTTTGGAACAAAAATTAGTAGAACGTCATCCTTATTACAAGCAAGCGCATTATCGTTTGAGTTCAGATCAAATCAGTGAATCGAGTCTTAAAAAGTTAATTCAGAAGCATGTATCGTAAAATATTATTTTGGGGTATTGGCTTTGCATTAACAGCAGTAATACTTGGCGCATTTGGTGCGCATGCATTAAAGTCAATTTTAACACCAGATAAATTACAGAGTTTCGAAACAGGGGTTAGATACCAAGTCATTCATGCTTTGGCATTGATCTTGTTGGCTATCTACCACCAACAAAATGCATCTAATTTTAATTTAAATAAAGGGATCGGGTTTGCTGCACATTTTTTTATCGTCGGAAGCTTCTTATTTTGTGGCTCAATTTATGGTTTGGCATTCTTGTCTTTGACCGATTCAAAATGGTCCATGGTTCTTGGTCCAATCACGCCCTTGGGGGGGCTAAGTTTTATGTTAGGTTGGGCTAGCTGGGCTAGGGTTGTTTGGATGAATAAAGCGGATTTGTAGCAGATTCTTTTTATATTTGTTCCCATGGCAAATTCGCTTAAAAGCAAAACAACACCCAAGGTAGATTCTCCGAATTTAAATCCTGATAAAGAAGCAGACGTAGTTGTGTCTGAAGTTGTGAAAGACGAACGTACAATGAAGATTTTGGGACTAGTATCTTTATTAGTCAGTCTACTTCTTTTTGTCGCTTTCACATCTTATTTATTTACTTGGCAGGAAGACCAAGACATGGTGCAATTGTGGAGGACACAATTATTTTCATTGCAGGATGTAAAAGCAAATAATTTATTAGGATATATTGGCGCTTTTGTAGCCTACCAAATTATGTTCAATGGTTTTGGTTTAGCTGCTTATTTATTCTGTACTTTCTTTTTCGTTTTAGGTGTAAATTTATTCTTCACTAAGCCTATTTTTAGCTTATGGCGTAATTTTAGATATGTATTAGTGGGGCTTTTAGTTTTAAGTACCTGCTTTGCTTATTTCACCCCTGATACTGCATTCTCTTGGGGTGGTGCATTAGGTGAATACAGCAGTAGTTGGTTAATTAAATGGTTAGGCCGATTTGGAACTGGCGCTATCTTATTTATTGCAGGCTTTAGTTATTTTATATGGAGATTTAACCCAAGTTTCAATGTTCCTAATTTTGATTTTTTAATTCCAAAGAAAAAAGCGGAAGACACTACTTTTATTAGTGAGGATACCGAAGAAGCAGTAAAGCAAGAGTGGGATTTAAACAATCCTGCGCCATCTGTTACGCCTGCTGCTTCAGGCAATACCTTAAAGGAAAATACTTCAGGAATTTCTGTTATCATGCCGGAGTCTGACGACGAAGCCGAGGCGGAATCACTCGGAGAATTGGGGCCAAAGTTATTTATAGACGAATTATCATTAAAGGAGGAGGGGGAGGAAAAAAAAACGCCATTAGGTAGCGAAGGGGCAGACACTATTGAAGAAGAAGCAGCGTCTGATGGTGAAGCCGAGCCGGAAGAAGAAGAAGAAGAAGATGATGATGATCTTGACATTGATGATGAATTATTAGAAGACCTAGACTTAGAAATTAATGAGGTACCTAAGGAAACTGTTGCAGCAGCAGTTGGCAGTCTTGCAACAAAATATGATGCAACCTTAGACTTAAAAAATTACAAATACCCGCACATTAATTTATTAGAGACCCATGGCTCTGAAAAAATTGTACAAGATCCAGAAGAGTTGGAGACCTACAAAAATCAGATCATCGCGACTTTAAAAAATTATGATATTGCGATTCAACGTATCTCAGCAACCGTTGGACCTACCGTTACCTTATATGAAATAGTTCCTGCGCCTGGTGTTCGTATTAGTAGGATTAAAAACTTGGAAGATGATATTGCACTTAGCTTAGCAGCTTTGGGAATTCGTATTATTGCTCCAATTCCTGGTAAAGGCACCATTGGTATAGAAGTGCCAAATATTCGCAAGTCAATTGTAAGTATGAAAACTTTGTTGGCTAGTGAGAAATTTCAAACAAGTCAACATTCATTACCTATTGCGATTGGTAAAAAAATTGACAACGAAAATTTCATTGTCGACTTGGCAAGTATGCCGCACTTATTAATGGCAGGTGCAACGGGTCAAGGTAAGTCTGTAGGGTTGAATGCAATATTAGTTTCATTATTATATAAGAAACATCCTTCTCAATTAAAATTTGTCTTAGTTGATCCTAAGAAAGTGGAATTGAGTTTATACCGTGTAATTGAAAAACATTTCTTAGCAAAATTGCCAGGAGAAGAAGATGCAATTATTACGGATACTAAAAAAGTAATCAATACATTGAATGCATTGTGTATTGAAATGGACAATCGTTATGATCTATTGAAAGAAGCTGGATGTAGAAATATCAAGGAATATAACGAGAAGTTCACATCAAGGAAATTAAATCCTGAAAAAGGACATCAATATTTACCATTCATTGTTTTAGTTGTGGATGAGTTTGCAGATTTAATTATGACTGCAGGTAAGGAAGTAGAAATGCCAATTGCTCGTTTAGCTCAGTTAGCGCGCGCAGTAGGTATCCACTTAATTATTGCAACACAAAGACCATCTGTTAATATTATTACTGGTACTATTAAAGCGAACTTCCCTGCACGTATTGCATTTAAGGTGTCAAGTAAAATTGATAGCCGAACGATTTTGGATGCAGGTGGTGCAGAGCAATTGATTGGTAAAGGAGATATGCTCGTAAGTTACAATGGAGAGATTACGCGTTTGCAATGCGCTTTTGTAGACACGCCAGAAGTAGACCGAGTATGTAATTTTATTGCAGAACAAAAAGGGTATCCTGATGCTTTCTTATTACCTGAGTATATAGATGAAAAAGATTTAGAAACATCTGGCTTTGATGCGGGCGACAGAGATAGTTTATTTGAGGATGCCGCTAAATTGATTGTAAGTGCGCAGGTGGGATCTACCTCATTCATACAAAGAAGGATGAAATTAGGCTATAATAGAGCGGGAAGGTTGATGGATCAGTTAGAAGCTGCTGGCATAGTTGGACCTAGTCAGGGGAGTAAACCAAGAGAAGTTTTGTACAAATCGGATGCAGAGCTCTATGATTTCTTACAAAACCTATCATAATCCATCCTTAATGTCTATTTTTGCAACTAGAATAACACAATCAATTTCTTAGACTATATAATCCCTTTATGAGAATAGCTATTATCTGTTTATTGAGTTTATTATCTTTTAACCTTTCGGCTCAAAAAGATCCAAATGCAAAAGCTATCTTGGATAAGGTTGGCGCTAAAGTGAAGGCTTCAAAAGGGATTTTAGTGAAGATTCAACTTGTTTCAAAGAACAACAAGGGCAAAGCCTTAGGCACAAAATTGATTCAATTGAAAATGAAAGGGGAGAAATACTTGCTAAACGAAGGGAAGCTAGAGATCCTTTGTGATGGCAATTCAATTTTCAATTTTGACGGGGTAAATACCATTTCAAAGTCGAGTTTATCCGAAACGGAGCAAACCCTAAGTCCACAGAAATTATTATCAGGTAATTATGATAAAGACTTCAATTTCAAATTATTAGCTCAAAATGCCGCTACCGCGACCATTGAGTTATTCCCTATAGATCGTAAAAAGGGGTTTCAAAAGGTTACTTTAGTAATTGACAAGGTAAAATCAGCCTTGGCAAATGCCATTATTTTGGACAAAAGCAACAATATTACCGATGTAAAAGTGGTATCTATCAACTACACAGCTAGTTTAGAAGACAAACTATTCGTTTTCAACAGGGCAAAATACCCTAAAAACGTAGAAATATTTGACTAAACTATTGATTTAGTAACGCTTTTATCCCTATCTTTGCAGCCGAAATAAACAAAACAAAACCGTAGTTAATTGTTAACTACAATAAAAGAAGTTCTACAATGTCTAACTTAACAACAGAGAAAAAAGCAAGCATTTTTGCTGAATTTGGTGGTAAAGCAACAAACACTGGTTCAATTGAAGGTCAAATTGCTTTATTAACACAACGTATCGCGCACATTTCTGGTCATTTAAAGACCAACCACAAAGATCATTCAACTCAAAGAGGTTTAATGCAATTAGTGGGTCAGCGTAAGCGTTTATTGGTTTATTTACAAAAACATAACCTTACTGGTTACCGCGCGCTAATTGAAAAATTAGGCTTAAGAAAATAATCATGAACTACTTATAATAGCTGTCCCAACTGTACTACTACGGTTGGGATTAGTTGTTTATATGCGTCTGTTTTTTTCTAAGCTATTTCAATTGTTTTTGTAATTGATTCAATAGAGTACATTCTCACACACCAAAATTTTTAAAAAATGTTATCACAACCAAAATCAGTAAAATTCGAGATCAATCCTGGTCAAGAAATTTTTATAGAGACAGGTAAATTAGCACGTCAAGCAGACGGAGCTGTTACCATCAAACAAGGCAATTGTATTTTGTTAGCAACTGTAGTTGCCAACAAAGATCCTAAAGACGGACAAGACTTTTTCCCATTGAGCGTAGATTACCAAGAGAAGTTTGCATCTGCAGGCCGTATCCCAGGTTCTTTCTTTAAAAGAGAAGCACGTTTAAATGATTACGAAATTTTAACAAGCCGTTTAATTGACCGTGCGTTAAGACCTTTATTCCCAGAAGATTATTTATGCGATGTGCAAGTATTAATTTCATTGGTTTCTAGTGATGAAAATGTAATGCCTGATTCATTAGCATGTTTAGCTGCATCTGCGGCTTTAGCTGTATCCAATATTCCTATTAAGGAAATTATTTCTGAAGTTAGAATCGCGAAGATTGATGGCAAATTTGTAATCAATCCTTCAAAATCTGAATTAGCTAAATGTGAATTAGAATTCATCATTGCTGCTACTGAAAAGAACCTGATGATGGTTGAAGGTGAGGCGAAAGAATGTTCTGAGGAAGAATTAGTTCAGTGTTTAGAAATTGCACACGAAGCAATCCGTAAGCAAATTAAAGCACAAGCTGAATTAAGAAAAATCGTTGGTATTACAGAAGTGCGCGATTACAAAAAGCCTGAGCAAGACGAAATGATCCGCGAAAAAGTATATGCATTTGCAAAAGCAAAAGTAGACGCGATCGCAAGATTAGGTTCAGCAAAACACGAAAGAAGCGATGCATTTACTGCATTGAAAAAAGAAATCATAGAGCATTTAGGAACAGAGATTACTGACTTGCAAAAGAAATTAGCTGGAAAGTATTATGAAGATCTTAAGTGGGAAGTGGTTAGAGATATGATGGTGGATAGCCGTATTCGTTTAGATGGTCGTAAATTAGATGAAGTACGTCCTTTAGCGATGGAGATTGGTCCATTGCCAACTCCACACGGATCTTCTTTATTTACAAGAGGGGAAACACAATCTTTAACAACAGTTACTTTAGGAACTAAGTTAGATGAGTTAATGCAAGAGACTGCGGCAAGTGCAGAGTATGCAAAATTCTTCTTGCACTATAACTTCCCTCCATTCTCTACTGGTGAAGTGAAAATGATGCGTGGTGTAGGTCGTCGTGAAGTAGGGCATGGTAACTTAGCAATGCGTTCATTAAAACAAATGTTACCAGATAGCACCGTATTCCCTTACACAGTGCGTGTAGTTTCTGATATTTTAGAATCAAATGGTTCCTCATCAATGGCGACTGTTTGTGCCGGTTCATTAGCCTTAATGGATGCTGGTGTGCCAATTCCAAAACACGTAAGTGGTGTTGCAATGGGATTGATTTCTAGAGAAGATGGCAAGTATGCGATCTTAACAGATATCTTAGGAGATGAAGATCATTTAGGAGATATGGATTTTAAAGTAACTGGTACACGCGATGGTATCTGCGGTGTTCAAATGGACATCAAAGTAGATGGCTTAAGCATGGACATTATGAGAGAAGCATTATCTCAAGCAAGAAAAGGACGTTTACACATTTTGGATGCCATGTATGAGTGTACACCAGCTGCACGTGCAGATGTGAAGCCACATGCGCCAAGAATGGTTAAGATAATTATTGATAAGGAATTCATTGGTGCGGTAATCGGGCCAGGTGGCAAAATTATCCAAGAAATGCAAAGAACAACGGGTGCAACTATCAATATCGAGGAAGTGGGCAACCATGGCGAAGTAAGCATCTTCTCTGCCAACAAAGAGAGTCTTGACGCTGCTGTAAGATGGATCAATGGTATCGTAGCGGTTCCTGAAATTGGAGACGAATACGAAGGTGTTGTGAAAGGTATCAAAGAATTCGGTGCTTTCGTTGAATTCATGCCAGGCAAACAAGGCTTATTGCACATTAGTGAAATTAGCTGGAAGCGTTTGGAAACAATGGATGGTATTTTTAACGAAGGAGATACAGTAAAAGTGAAGTTGATTGGATTGGATCCTAAAACAGGAAAATTCAAATTAAGTCACAAAGCTTTATTACCTCGTCCAGAGCAAGCACCACGTGAAGACAGAGGTCCTCAACAAGGTTAATTTTTACGCGCCTTGTTTGTAAAAAGGTAAAGGCGCTAAAAAATTCTTATATGAAATAAAAGAGAGGACCCCGTAAAGGAGCCCTCTCTTTTATTATGTAGAAAAGTTAATATTACGATTTTACAATAAAATAAGCCCTGCGAATACCGCGGGGCATTTTTTTAGGGGGTAACTTTACAACAAGAAAGCATTATTATGTCTAAAGAATATATACAAATTGAGTTCGACTTTGACAATCAGGAACAGTTCGAGTTGTTGGTAGCTGAACTAGCTGAATTGGGTTTTGATGGCTTTAATGAGGAAGAGTTGGAGTCTGTACAAAATGATGGAGTGGACCGAACCAATGGTATAGGTGTGGGTGCGGGGCATTGCAAAACCTTTATGTTATCCTCGCAATTTGAAGCTGAAGAGATTGAAAATGAATTAAATATTATATTTAATAAATATAATTTAACTTATTCTAAATCAATTATTAAAGATCAAAATTGGAATGCTATTTGGGAGTCAAATTTTGATCCAGTTAGGGTAGGTGACTTTGTAGGTATCAGGGCGCATTTTCATCCTGAATTTGACCCACCAGTTGAGTATGAAATTAAAATCACGCCGAAAATGAGTTTTGGAACTGGGCATCATGCAACTACATTATCAGTGATGCAATTGATGCAAAACCTTGATTTTAAGGGTAAAACAGTATATGATTTTGGGACAGGTACAGGTATTTTGGCCATTTTAGCCGAAAAATTGGGTGCCTCAAAGGTGCATGCAGTGGATAATGATGATTGGTGTATTGAAAATGCAGAGGAGAATAGCTTTAATAACGGAGCTAAAACAATTATCATTGAAAAGGTTGCATCAGCCTTACAGCAGCAACAATACGATATCGTTATTGCAAATGTGAATAGGCATATCATAGAAGCGAATATGGATGAGTTGACAATGATTGGCAAAACTGGCGGAATTTTAATTCTAAGTGGCTTACTAACTGAAGATCAAACAGATATGATAAATCTAGCTGCATCTAAAGGATGGAATTTTCAACTCACCCAACCCTTGAATGGCTGGGTGAGTTTGTTGTTCAATAGGTAGAATTGATTCTAAGTAATTGGTTACTAACAGGCATTTATTTTTTTGATTGTATATTTGTCTACCCCAAAATTGATTCAATGAACGAAATAATGCTTGTCATAGTTGCTTACCTTTTAGGATCTATACCTACTTCGGTTTGGGTAAGCAAATCAGTATTTGGAATTGACATTCGCCATTATGGAAGTGGAAATCCTGGTGCAACTAATACATTTAGAGTATTGGGTACCAAATGGGGTGCCTTTGTAATGACTGCAGATGTAACAAAGGGAGTAATTGCTACATCATTGTATATTCTAATGCCTTATTATTTACAGAATGAATTAGCAAGGACCAACTTTATGATTGCCTTGGGATTAGCAGCTGTAATAGGCCATGTTTTCCCAATTTGGGCTAATTTTAAAGGAGGAAAGGGTGTTGCAACCTTGTTAGGGATGGCTTTGGCTATTCAACCCATGGTTGCCTTGATTTGCATTGTTGTTTTCTTAATTACCTTATTTACCACAAGATTTGTTTCATTGAGTTCAATGCTAGCAAGTGTCGCATTTATGGTTTTGATTTTGTTTATTTTCAAGGAGAAAGAAACCTCATATAGAATATTTGCCATCATAGTCGCCTTAATGGTTGTGGTGACACATCAAAAGAACATAGGAAGGTTACTAAAAGGGGAAGAGCATAAAGCCCCTTTATTCAAAAAAAACAAAAAAGAGAAGGAATAATTAGGCCCTAAAGCATTTATTGTAATTGATTATCAATTAATTACGTGACTTTGTTCAATTAACTACTTGCAACTAATAGGAATTGCTTAACTTTGCAATCCTAATAAATCCTAACATTTATGTCGATCAGTCAGAATATTTTGGAGAAATTACAGTTAAAGGATGAGAAAAACTTATTAATTCAAGGTCTACCATCTAGTGTAGAGAAGCAATTCGCTAAGTTAAATTACTGTAAGAATCTGACACCTTTATTAAAAGCTAGGAAAATTGATTTCGCACTTATTTTCGCAATAAACCAATTGCAGTTAAATAATATTCTAAAAGAAGTTTTTTCAGCATTGACGAATGAGTCTAAATTATGGATTGCTTATCCTAAGACAAGCTCTAAGATCGTTTCTGATTTAAATAGAGATGCAAGTTGGGAAATTCTAGCAAATAACGAATATGAAGCAATTCGTCAAGTGACTTTGGATCATGTATGGACTGCTTTACGATTTACTAAATACGACCAAATTCCAAATAGAAATAGATCTTTTGCCGACTTTAAGTCTCCAAATATTGAGATAGATGATTTCGAGAAAAGATTGATTGCTTTGCCTATTGAGGTTGAAAAATTATTTCAGTCACATGAAGAAGCTAGAGAATTCTTTACATCGCTTTCTATCATCAACCAAAAGGAGTATTTAAGTTGGATCAATGGTGCTAAAAAAGAAGAAACAAAGCAAAAGCGATTAGAAGCTACTTTAGAAAAGCTAATTGCCGGAAAGCAGAATCCTTCTGAGAAATAAAAGCCCCAAAAATTTACTTAAAAATTACGGTCCCAATGATTTGGGTTAATTCACGCTCTGCATCCTTAAGGTGCTTGTGGATATGCAATAATTGAATTTGTTCCTCTCCGTTTACTTTCTCCATATCCTCTTGATTCTGACGAATCATTTTTTTGATTTTTCTAAGTTTATAATACAATAAACTTACTTCCACATCTTGGTGAAAGGTTACACCTTCAACTACTTTTTTAATGCCCAACTTCTCGTTCCATCTATGACTTAACTCGTGTTCAGGTTCAAAAAGCCCCATTACCATTTGTTGTATTTGTGGATCTTCGTGGTATTGTAAAGTCTTATTATTAGGCATTTTACCCTCTGCTTGCCATTGGAAATAAACTTTTACCAATTGTATCATATCTTGATTGTCTAAAGGGAAGGGTTCTAATTCTTCTGCAATCCAGGTAGAAACCAGTTTTCCATCTGTCAATACTTCATTGCCATGTTCAATTAACAATCGTACTAAATTTTTCTCATGTAAAAAGTCCTTGTCAAGGACAATATCAATATTGTCAATGTCTTGTGGTTCATTCTGGAAGCTAGGCATTAGGATGGCTGCTTCGTCATAAGACATCTTCTTTTCTTCTTTGACAATCTTGTCTCGCTTGAATTTATTGACCAATTGCGTCAAGCCGGTTTCGTCAATCCTTAAGATGTCAGCACATTTGCGAACGTATTCCTGCAGTTTGGTAAAATCTTCTGCTTTATTGATTTTACTTAAAGTCTCCGCCATTTGATTGACTAGACTATTCTTTTTATTCAGATCGCTACCAACTTCTTTTAATTGTACTTCTAGTTGAAAAAGGATAAAGTCTTTCTTTGCAGATTGTACAAATTCCCTAAAGGCGTCTGGTCCAACTTTATTGACATAACTATCAGGATCTTCGTTATCTGGGATCAATACTAATTGAACATTCAATCCTTCTTCTAATGCCATATCCAATCCCCTTAATGCCGCTTTAACACCAGCCGCATCACCATCATAAATAATAGTCAGGTTTTGGGTATATTTTTTGACCAATCTCAATTGATCAATAGTCAAGGAAGTTCCACCACTCGCTACCACATTTTCAATCCCTGCTTGGTGCAAGCTCACTACATCCGTGTAACCTTCCACTAGTAAACATTCATTGGCTTTATCAATAGCCGTTCTAGCAAAGTAAGACCCGTATAAAATTTTACTCTTAATGTAAATTTCGTTCTCGGGCGTATTGATGTATTTTGGAGAGCGATCATTTTTGGCAATTTGTCTCGCTCCAAATCCAATGATTTTACCTGTCGTATTATGAATAGGGAAAATGATTCTATCTCTATAATTATCCTGCCATTCACCATTGCGCTCCACCACCAAGCCGGTTCTTGCAAAAAGTTCAGGATTAAATTGATTTTGAATCAAAGCTTTCGCTAGACTATCCTTTTCAGAAGGATTGTATCCAATTTTGAATTTCTCAACAATGGGTTTTAAAAAACCACGATGCTGCATATAGCTTTGAGCAATGGTAGCACCTGCTTCAGTATCCCAATATTGTTTGGTGAAAAAGTCCATTGCAAAATGGTTAATCGCATATAAACTATCTGCAGTTTGTTGTGCGATTTTTTGAGCTGGACTTGTTTCTGTTTCTTCTATTTCGATATTATATCTCGCAGCCAGCCACCTTAATGCCTCTACATAACTATATTTTTCATGCTCCATCAAAAAGGTGATGGTATTACCACTCTTGCCACAGCCAAAACATTTGTAAATTTCTTTGGCAGGTGAGACTGTAAAAGATGGCGATTTTTCGTTGTGAAAAGGGCAGTTTCCTAAATAGTTCGTACCTCGTTTTTTCAATTTCACAAATTCGCCCACCACATCAATGATGTCAATTCGGCTGGTAATTTGTTGAATGGTTTGAGGCGTAATCATAGGAGCGCGAATTTAACAAATCTTATACTATTCTTGGGTAGAAAACTCCATATCATCGCTATCTAATAATTCTCGTTCAATTTCTTCCATTTGTACGATGTCCCAGGCTTCTGTTTCAGTTGGTGTCAGGTTCATTATTTCGCCAAATTCTGTCAAATCTAGCGCGTTTTGAAGGTCATCTGACAAGCAGCAAAGTACAAAACTGGTATTATTGTCATAGAATAGCTCTTGGTGCTGCGCAAAAAGCTCCATAATGCTTAATTCCCAATGCTTTACCTCAGAAAGGTTCACAACTAAGTTTTTGGGGCTATTTGTACCCAATTTTTGGATCAATTCTTTCAATTCTGGCACGAGATTTGAACTAAGACTATGGTCGAGTAGGCTTAAAACGGTGAATTTCTCTTTTGTATCTATTTTATAGTTCATAATCACATACTTTAGGGTAAAAATATTCGTTTATCTAATAACAGCTCGAAAAAATAATTATGGATAACAATTTTTCAACACAAGTTAAGGAAATCATCTCTTATAGCAGAGAGGAGGCTTTAAGATTAGGCAACGATTTTATTGGGGCGGAGCACCTTATGCTGGGTTTGATCCGTGATCAGGAAAACACAGCCATCAAGGTTTTAAGGCAATTGAATGTGAATTTGGGCGAATTAAGAAAAGAGATTGAATTGGCCGTTAAAGATAAGTCTGGTAAAAATATAGCGAATATCAACAGTCTGCCTTTAACAAAGCAAGCAGAAAAAGTGATTCGTGTAACCGTCTTAGAAGCAAAAGCTTTAAAAAGCCCAATGGTTGAAACCGAGCATTTATTACTAAGTATTTTAAAGAATAAAGAAAATATAGCCACACAAATTTTAAATCAATTTGATGTGGACTATGATTTATTCCGCAATGAATTAGGTATGGTAGGATCTTCTCCTTCTGCACCATCAAGTCCAAGTTCAGAATACCAAGAAGAGGGCGATGATGAATTTGAAGATGAAAAAGGACGTGGCAGTTTTGGTGGTGGTTCAAAAACAAAACCGAATGCGCCAAGTAAATCTAAAACACCAGTGTTAGATAATTTTGGTAGAGATATTACAAAATTAGCAGAACAAGATGCTTTAGATCCTATTGTTGGAAGAGAGGCCGAGATAGAAAGAGTAAGTCAGATTTTGAGTCGCCGTAAAAAGAACAATCCAATTTTAATCGGTGAGCCTGGGGTGGGTAAAACAGCAATTGTAGAAGGACTTGCTTTGAGAATTGTTCAAAGGAAAGTAAGCCGTGTATTATTTGACAAGCGTGTTATTTCTTTGGATTTAGCAGCTTTAGTGGCTGGTACAAAATACCGTGGTCAGTTTGAAGAGCGCATGAAAGCCATCATGAATGAGCTTGAAAAAAATAGAGACGTCATTTTATTTATAGATGAAATCCATACAATTGTTGGTGCCGGTGGAGCAAGCGGTTCATTAGACGCGTCTAATATCTTTAAGCCTGCATTGGCTAGAGGAGAATTGCAATGTATTGGTGCGTCTACATTAGATGAATATAGAATGCACATTGAAAAAGATGGCGCATTAGATCGTCGTTTCCAAAAAGTAATTATTGAGCCACCTAGTGTTGCAGATACCATTACTATTTTGAACAATATTAAATCTAAGTACGAGGATTACCATAGTGTTATCTATGATCAAGAAGCAATTGAAGCTTGTGTTAAATTAAGTGATCGTTATATGACAGATCGTTTACTTCCAGACAAAGCGATTGATGTCTTAGATGAAGTTGGTGCTAGAGTACACTTGAAAAACATTTCGGTCCCCGAAGATATTGTTGATTTAGAAAAACAAATCGAAGAGGTTAAGAACGAAAAGAATAGAGTTGTGAAAAGTCAACGTTTCGAAGAAGCTGCAAGCTTAAGAGATACGGAGAAAAAATTAGGAGAAGCTTTAGAGAAAGCAAAATTGAATTGGGAAGAAGATAGCAAGAACAAGCGTTTCCCAATTAATGAAGAACATATTGCGGAAGTGATTAGTATGATGACTGGCATACCTGTAAAGCGTATGGTAGAAGCAGAAACGACTAAGTTACGCAAGATGGCCGAAGACATGCGTGGTCAAGTGATTGGTCAAGAAGATGCTATTGGCAAAGTGGTTAAAGCGATTCAAAGAAATAGAGTAGGTTTAAAAGATCCTAAAAAACCGATTGGTACCTTTATTTTCTTAGGACCAACTGGGGTAGGTAAAACAGAATTAGCACGTGCCCTTGCAAGAAATATGTTTGACTCAGAGGAATCATTGATTCGAATTGATATGAGTGAATACATGGAGAAATTTGCAGTATCTCGTTTAATTGGTGCGCCTCCAGGATATGTTGGTTATGAAGAAGGTGGTCAATTGACAGAGAAAGTACGTCGTAAACCATACTGTGTAATCTTATTAGATGAGATTGAAAAAGCACATCCAGATATTTATAATATTTTATTACAAGTATTAGATGATGGAATTTTAACAGATGGTTTAGGCCGTAAAGTAGATTTTAAAAATACCTTGATCATTATGACTTCTAATATTGGCGCACGTCAATTGAAAGAATTTGGTGATGGTGTGGGTTTTGCTACTGCAACAAGAATGCAACAAACTGATGAAAACAATCGCTCTGTCATTGAGAAAGCTTTAAAACGTACGTTCTCTCCAGAATTCTTAAATAGAATTGATGATGTAGTGGTGTTTAATTCTTTGACAAAAGATAATATCTATTTGATCATCGATATCATCATGAAGCATGTGCTGGCACGTTTGGTAAACTTAGGTTTAAACTTAGTTTTAACGGATGCTGCTAAGGAATTCATTGCAGACAAAGGATACGATATTCAATTTGGTGCTAGACCTTTACATAGAGCAATCCAAAAGTATATTGAAGATCCATTAGCAGAAGAAATTTTAAATAATTCAATAAAAGAAGGAGACACTTTGGTAGGTGATTTAGATAAGGAAAAAACAGGCTTGACTTTTACTTTACAAAAGAAGGAGAAAGAAAAAGCATCTAAAGCGCCAAAGGAACCAAAGCAAGATTAATCTTTGGTCAACTACTTTTGATCGACTAAATAGTAAGGTCCCTCATTTTAAAATGAGGGACCTTACTATTTAGAACACTTATTGCTTATTTGATCGAGTAATTTAATTGGCTTTAAGAAGGAGTACTCCAACGATAAGATTTAAAATCTAATCCAGCTAGATCTAGCATCCTTGTAACAACAGTCATTGCAACTTCTTCTAAGGTAGTAGGTCGGCTATAAAAACTAGGAGTTGCTGGGCAAATGATTCCACCTGCTAGAGTCACCGTTTCCATATTTCGTATATGAATAAGATTATAGGGTGTTTCACGCGCCACTAAAATGAGTTTTCTTCTTTCCTTTAAAACGACATCTGCTGCTCTCGTGGTTAAATCATCACTTACGCCAGATGCAATTCTGCCTAAGGTCCCCATACTACAAGGAACCACAAACATAATATTGTATTGTGCAGATCCAGAAGCAAATGGCGCGTTAAAGTCCATTTTATGGTAAAAATCAAACGGATATTTAAGGTAGTCTTGATTGCCTAATTCGGTTTCCCATACAATTTTTGCATTATCGCTCATTATGATGCCTACAGCTTCATATTGTTCAGGAATTTTCACTAAGCTATCTAATAGTGCTTTCGCATAGATTGCACCACTAGCACCAGTTATCGATATGACGATTTTGTTTGACATAATTGAATAACAAAATTAGGTATTAAAAGTTGACCAAATGATCCATAAATAAAAAACCCCTTCAATTAAATATTGAAGGGGTTTTAGGATGTTTTGAGCTAATTTATTAGATCTTATACATTTTTTCATAATATTCATCCGCCATTCGATTGCTATCGAATTGGAAACGAACATCTTTCATGCCATTTTGAGTGATTTGTCTCCATGTATCTTTTTGCTCATAATACATTGGAACAATCTGTTGCTCTAATATTTTGTATAATTCATTCAGATCATATTCATCTTGTGCTTCAGTACTCATGTTTGCATAATCTGCCTTTGGAACCACAAAACCATTATTGCCATGGTTTACAAATTCTGGTATCCAACCATCATCTGTAGAGAAGTTCACAGATCCGTTCATCGCAGCAGTCATACCACTTGTGCCAGATGCTTCTCTTGGAACTCTTGGGTTATTTAACCAAACGTCAGAAGCTTGTTTCATACGCTTACTTAAAGCCAATTCATATCCAACCAATACTGCTACATTCTTGTAATTCTTACTTAGGTTCACTAAGTGATTAAACTGAGAAATAGCTGGATGGTCAACTGGGTAAGGCTTTCCTGCGAATATAATTTGAACTGGGTATTTTAAATTGGATAATAATTTTTCAAATCTTTCTAAATCCCATGATAAGAAGTCGGCACGCTTATAGCCTGCGAATCTTCTTGCCCAAACAATAGTCAATACTTTTGGATCAAATATTTTACCAGTTTGGTCTGCAACGATTTCAAAAGCACGCTTCTTCAAATACCATTTTCTATCATCAAATCCGGCATCATCAGCTGCTTCGGCAAATTTATACAATTGCTTATCTGCCCAATAGCGCCAGTTTTGTGCATTCGTGATATGGTCAATAGGACAGATGCCTTCATATTTGCCCCACATTTCACGGCTTACATGTCCATGCAATTCCGAAACACCATTTGCTTTTCTTGCAAATCTTAAGGCTGCTAAAGAGTGGTTGAATTGGTCATCATGGATACCGGTTAATCTTCTTACTTCATCTAAGCCTAATCCGCAGAAATAACCCATTTTATGACATAAATAAATATCATGTTTTTCGTTACCTGCTTCTTCTGGTGTATGAGTAGTGAAAACAAGACGCTTTTTAACTTCTTCTAATGATTTATGCTTGTTTAATAAGTAGAAAGCAGCGGAAAATCCGTGTGCTTCATTTAAGTGATATACTTCTGGATTGAAGTTTAGTTCATCAATTAATTTTGCACCACCCACTCCTAATAAAATAAACTGAGCCACTTTAGTTGCTACGTTCGCATCATATAAACGGTGTGTAATGGTTTGAGAAACATAATCGTTCTCTGGCAAATCTGTACTTAATAAAAATAGGGGAGCACTACAAAAAACATTCGGTGCTAAATAATAAGCTTTCACCCAAACTGGATGATCGTGAATTAAAATTTGATATTTAATCCCAGTGTCTTCTAAGAAGCTATACATCTTCTCCATAAAAGTCACTTGTAATGTTTGATCCTGATTTCTTGCTTGATCATAGTAGCCATATTTCCATAGCATACCAATACCAATCATATTTTGATTTAATTCAAATGCACTTCTTAAATGTGAACCAGCTAAAAAACCTAAACCACCACTGTAAATTTTTAATGGTTGATGGATCGCAAACTCCATTGAGAAATAAGCCGCTTTTTTCGAATACTTTTCATTGATAGGATAAGGAACTTCGTAGTTTCTAAAACTCATGTTTTTGTTCTTTGGTTATTTTGACCCGCAATATAATCCTATTTGACTTAAATTTTGGGCAAAGCCAATCCTAGTGTGGATAACAATCGTTTGCAATGGCAGAATGTGGATTATTTCTTAGCCTTTGGCTTTCTTTTCTTGTCGTAGCTATCATTAAAATAACAGGTCATATTTCTATGATTCCCACAATTCCCATCTTCTTTAATCTTAATGATGTTGCCAGTGATAGTAAATTGAATTGTACAAGGATCTCCTTTTTCAGAATAGGTAGCTTGATTTTTATTAAAATTCAATAGTCCTTTTAATTCACCAATACATGTACCTTCTTTCTTTTCGAAATGCATGAAAAATTGGTATTTATTTGCAGTACCAAAATCTCTTAAGGAAATAAAATTCTTTTTATCTCTTGCATAGTCTCCACTATAACTGTTTGCCATTGGCAATGTATCGATTGGATTTAAGATTGCTTTTTGTTCAGGCTTAATATTCGCATCAAAATAAATTAATTTAAAACCTTGTTCAGTATAGGCCCAACCTTTTTTTTCGTTGGTTAAACCTTGTTCGGGATCTAATTTATTTTCTTCAATCAAAAATGTTGGTTCTTTATTAATAAGTAAAGTTTTACCATAAAACTGAGATCCTTTATGCGTTAAATCAAATTTTGTCAAAATTTTGAAGCCTAAAAAAACATTCTTTTTACTAAAAGTGATCACCGCTACTTCTTGATTTTTGTTTTCTTTTATAGTCAGTAATAAATAATATTCAGCCTCCTTTTCAATTTTCCCTAATGGATAGAGTTTTACATTTTTTGATTGACTTGGAACAATCGATTCGATGACTGAATCTGGCACGAATTGTTTTAAAGCTTTTTTCCCAATTTCCAAGGTATCTGTAAGCGTGGTCAAATTCGTATCGTTTATACGAAGAGGCAATTCAATATTTTTGAAGGCTTTATTAAAATCGTTAATTTTTAATGGAGACTCTCCAGACAGGTCGGTTTTGGATTCAGAACATCCAATTAATGCCAATAGGATTAATAGACAACTTAGTTGGCGCATGGCACTCTTTTTTGCTAAAATAGGCAAGAATATGAGTTTCACAAAGGGTTTATGGTTAAATTTACATTCAATTATGTTTAATAAATCCTTAGATCAACTTCATGAGTCAGTACCAGTTCAAAATAAAACTGGTTGGAGGAGGTTTTTTGCCTTTATTGGACCAGCATATTTAGTGAGCGTTGGCTACATGGATCCAGGTAATTGGGCAACAGATTTGCAAGGTGGTGCTGCATTTGGTTTTCAGTTAATTTGGATTTTATTACTAAGTAATATCATGGCCATCTTACTTCAAAGTTTGAGCGCACGTCTAGGTATTGTAAGAAGATTGGATTTGGCTCAAGTGAATAGAGAGACCTATCCAAAGTTTGTTAACTTTTGTCTTTATATATTAGCTGAATTAGCCATTGCTGCGACTGATTTAGCAGAGGTTTTAGGGATGGCAATTGGTATTAAATTATTAACAGGGTTGCCTCTAATGTATGGAACTATTATAACAGTTACGGATACTTTTTTATTCATGTTATTGCAACGCTATGGAATGCGTAAGATGGAGGCATTTATTTTTGTATTAGTTGCAACTATAGGTGGTAGCTTTCTTGCCGAGATGATCATTGCGAAACCAGATTTAGCAAGTGCCGCAAAGGGCTTAGTGCCGTCTGTTTTATCACCTGGTGCATTGTATATTGCAGTGGGTATGATTGGGGCGACTGTGATGCCTCACAATTTATACCTTCATTCTGCTTTGGTGCAAACAAGAAAAATAGAAAGGACAAGTGCCGGTATTAAGAAGTCTTTATGGTATAATTTTATTGATAGTTCTTTTGCCTTGAATGCAGCTTTTTTTGTAAATGCAGCCATATTAATTTTAGCAGCAACTGCATTTTATCAAACAGGGAATCAGTCGGTCGCAAAAATTGAAGAAGCACATGCTTTATTAGCACCATTGCTTGGATCAAAGTTAGCTCCTATTTTATTTGCTGTTGCATTGATTGCTGCGGGACAAAGTTCCACCGTAACTGGTACGCTTTCGGGCCAGATTGTAATGGAAGGGTATTTGAATTTAAGATTGAATCCTTGGATAAGAAGACTACTTACTCGTTTGGTTGCGATCATCCCAGCAGTCCTTGTAATCGGCTTAATGGGTGAAGGAAGGGTAGATGAGTTATTGGTTTTTAGTCAGGTAATTTTGAGTTTGCAATTAGGATTTGCTGTTATCCCTTTAATTCATTTTGTAAGTGATAAAAAAACAATGGGAGAATTTGCTATTCCTAGATGGGTGAAAATCATCTCTTGGTTGGTGGCAAGTATATTAGTTTATTTGAATGCAAATTTAGTTTTCGATTTTGCATATGCTTTTTTAATTGGTTCAAGTGCTTTGATTATAAAGAGCTTAGTAGTCATTATGATTCTTTTCTTTTTTGCCTTGCTGCTTTATATCATTATTTATCCAATGCTCCAATCGCAGAAAAAGCAAGAGAGAACAGCATTACATGGTGCAGCTGTTGAATTAGATTGGACAAAAGTGGAGCCAATTGATAGAATTGCGATAGCTGTCGATTTTTCGACAGGAGATGCTAATTTGATCAAGTCTGCAATTGCACAAGCACATCTTGGCTCCCAACTTACATTAATCCATGTTGTTGAGAGTGCTACAGCTAGTTATTTAAAAGATTCAAGTGACGATGAGGAGTCTAGAAAAGATAAAGAAAGACTAGAAATATATGCCAATTCACTTAGAGAAAAAGGTTACGATGTAAGGGTAGAATTAGGTTATAAAAATAGAGTTAAAGAGATTGTAAGAATTGTAAATAATATTGACGCACAGTTGTTAGTTATGGGCGCCCATAGACATCAGGGCTGGAAAGACTACTTCTTTGGTGAAACAATTGAATCTGTTCGTCATAAAGTAAGTATGCCAGTTTTAATTGTCAACCATTCTTCTTAATTATCTACCTGCTTTTTAGCTACATTTTGTACATTTGCAGACAAAATTTTAAAACATATGGGACAGAAAATTAAAGTTGCCAATCCAGTAGTAGAATTGGATGGAGATGAAATGACAAGAATTATTTGGAAATTCATTAAGGATAAATTGATTTTACCTTATTTAGAGTTGGATATCAAGTATTATGATTTAGGCATGGAGTACCGTGATCAAACGAACGATCAGGTAACTATTGATGCTGCTAACGCAATTAAACAATATGGTGTAGGTATTAAATGTGCAACCATTACACCCGATGAACAAAGAGTAGAAGAGTTTAAGTTAAAGCAAATGTGGAAGAGCCCTAATGGCACCATTCGTAATATTTTAGATGGTACTGTATTTCGTGAGCCAATAGTATGTTCTAATGTACCACGTTTAGTACCAAACTGGACTGCACCTATTTGTATTGGACGTCATGCATTTGGTGATCAATATCGTGCGACAGACTTTGTAACAAAAGGCAAAGGTAAATTAACTGTAAAGTTTGAAGGTGAAGATGGCACTGTTCAAGAATTTGAAGTATTTAATTTCAAAGGTGATGGTGTTGCTATGGCTATGTACAATACAGATGAAAGTATTTATGGATTTGCAAGAGCTTGTTTTAATCAAGCATTAGCAAAAAAATGGCCTTTATACTTATCTACTAAGAATACTATTTTGAAGAAATATGACGGTCGTTTCAAGGATATTTTTGAAGATGTATATCAAAATGAATTCAAAGCAAAATATGCTGAAGCAGGGATCACATATGAGCACAGATTGATTGATGATATGGTTGCAAGTGCTTTAAAGTGGAATGGTAATTTCGTTTGGGCTTGTAAGAACTATGATGGCGATGTACAATCAGATACAGTAGCACAAGGATTTGGTTCTTTAGGTTTAATGACTTCTACTTTAATTACACCAGACGGTAAAGTAATGGAAGCAGAAGCTGCACATGGTACGGTAACACGTCACTTCCGTGAACACCAAAAAGGAAACAGAACCTCTACAAACCCTATTGCATCTATTTTTGCATGGACAAGAGGTTTAGAGTTTAGAGGTCAATTGGACAATAACCAAGAATTGATTCGTTTCTCTAAGGCTTTAGAAGAGGTTTGTGTGGAGACTGTTGAGTCAGGAATTATGACAAAGGATTTAGCAGTATGTGTTCATGGCAATAAAGTTAAACATGGTGAACACTATGTTTACACAGAAGAATTCTTAGATGCATTAGATAGCAACCTTCAAAAGAAGCTTGCTTAATCGAATTGATAAATAAAATAAAATAGCCACTCAATCGAGTGGCTATTTTATTTTTGAAGGTATTTGAATACCCAAATGATAATGGTTGAATTATCCTTTCTTTTTCATTTCAGCACATTTACCATCTTTCATGCATTTCTTGTCACATTTGTGTGCTTTAGTTTCTTTCTTGCAGTCTTTACAATCTTTTTTACCACAGTTTGCTGAAGCTGTATTTGCGGCCATTAACAAAACAGAGGCAAATAATACGGTTGCTAATTTTTTCATGATGTTATTTTTAAGTTGTTTTTAATCTTTTCTTACATGCAATTTAAGGATTCATTGGGAAATATTTAATATGCGCAATATGATTTAACTCATTTTTGCCTTAAATCGCCTCAAATTCTTATTTCAGCACTTCCAAAATTGGATGACCAATCGAACCGCTAGGCATTTGGATACCTAGAAGTGTGGTCACAGTTGGGGCAATATCAGTCATATAATTAACTGAATTTACTTGTCCTTTTTTGATTCCGTTACCATACCATAATAAAGGGATATGTGCATCATAATTGTAAAATACCCCATGATTGGTTCCTGTTGCATAGCCATCCATGTACCCGGATTTAGTTACAATAAATAAGTCGCCGCTTCTTTGTGGATTATACCCATTTACAATTCTTTCTCTTAATTGAACAGGCAAAGCAGCTTCAGCAGCTTCACGAGATTCAACTACTTGTAAGATGCCAGGTTTTTGCTCTACATAATTGCGCACTATTTCAACAAGGTCATCATGATCAACATGTAAACTATCCATTAATGGATGGTTAAAATGAATATTGTATTCACCAATTGCAGTAATCAACTTTTCGTCTAAGCCTTTTTTAATTAATAGTTGACCTAGTTCTTTTTTCAAACCAGACTCGCTAATCAATCCACCAGGAATTTTATGCTTTTTTGCATAATCGGGGATGTTTGCAACTGCATGATCTGCTGTTAAAAATACAGTGTAGTTATTTTTGCCAACTTGCTTGTCAAGGCTTGCCAAAAGTTGGGCAATCATTTCATCTAGTTTAATATAACCATCCATTGTCTCCCAAGAATTTGGACCAAAAGAATGTCCAATATAGTCTGGGGAAGAAAAACTAATTGCAAGTAGATCTGTTTTATCATCTTGACCCATCTGTTCCCCTGTCAATGCCTTTTCTGCTAATTCAAGCACTAGGCTGTTGCCATAAGGGGTAGATGCAATTTTACCATAATCCTTGCCTATAAATTGATTCAATGAATATGGGAAACCTTTTTGCTCTGATCCTAACGGGGTTGATTCATATGGGTTGATATCACCATCGCAATTTGCTTCGTAGATAGATCTTGCCAAACTTAAGTTCCAACCTTTTGCATATAAACTATCAACACGATGTGCTGCATTATAATCACTTACCCATGTAGGTAAGTTTTTACCATAATAAGTCGAACTAATAAAATTACCAGATTTGCTATCGTACCAAAATGCACCATCTGCACTATGACCTGCTGGAATAATAGCACCTCTATCTTTAATTGAAATACCAATCACTTTACTTTTATAATTAGTAGCAAGTTTAATCTCATCTCCAATCGTACTTGTCCATACATTGACTGGACTCATTTTGCCTGCAGCGCTACCTTCAACACCAACCGATTGAACTGTTGGATCCTCTACACAATAGACATTTTTTTGTCTATAATTATCATACCAGTTGTTGCCTGTTATGCCGTGTATTGCTGGAGTAGCCCCTGTATATACTGCTGTATGCCCACATGCAGTCACTGTAGGCACATAAGGAATCAAGTTATTATTACAACTTGCACCTTCATTCATAAAGCGTAAAAAGCCCTGCTGTGAGGTAAAGAAAGGCTTAAATTGATTGATATAATCCCATCTCATTTGATCTACAACAATGCCTACAATTAACTTTGGTTTCGTTGAAGTGCTGGATTGGGTTGATTTTGGGGATTGTGCTAAGCTTGTTATAGACAGGATTACAAAGCATAAAATGGAGTAAATACGCATGTTCACATGATTTTAGGAATGCAAAATACGCATAATTATAGGCTTCGGAACCTAAAAAATCTTAAATTTGCATCTATAATTATAAACCTATGGCAGATATTTTTGAAAGGCTGATTAAAAACTACGGACCAATTGGACAACATCGTGAAAGAGCACATGGCTATTTTGCATTCCCAAAATTAGAAGGGGAGGTTGGATCAAAGATGAAATTTAGAGGTCAGGAAATGATAGTTTGGAGTTTGAACAATTATTTGGGCTTAGCAAATCACCCTGAAGTGCGTAAAGCAGATGCGGATGGTTCAGCTCAATATGGTTTAGCATTGCCAATGGGTGCAAGAATGATGAGTGGGAATAGTGATTTACATGAGCAACTTGAAAAAGAATTAGCTGAATTTGTACATAAGGAAGATTCAATCTTGATGAACTATGGTTACCAAGGTATCATGAGTGCTATTGATGCTATCTGTGGCCGCCACGATGTGGTGGTTTATGATGCAGAATGCCATGCTTGTATTATTGATGCATTAAGAATGATTCCTGGACATCGTTTTGTATTCAAACACAATGATGTGGATGATTGCGAAAAACAATTATTGAGAGCACAAGCTTTAGTAGATAAACAACAATCAGGTGGTGTTTTAGTGATTACAGAAGGAGTATTTGGCATGGCGGGCGACCAAGGCAAATTGAAAGAAATTGCTGCATTAAAAAAGAAAGTGCCTTTCCGTTTATTAGTAGATGATGCACATGGTTTTGGAACATTAGGTAAGACTGGTGCAGGTGCAGGTGAGGAACAAGGTTGTCAAGACGAAATAGATTTATACTTCTCTACTTTTGCAAAGAGCATGGCATCTATCGGTGCTTTCATGGCAGGACCAAGAACCATCATCGATTATATCCGTTATAATATTCGTTCACAGATCTTTGCTAAGAGTTTACCAATGCCTTATGTAGTGGGAAATTTAAAGCGTCTTGAATTGTTAAGATCAAAGCCTGAGTTAAAAGAAAACCTATGGAAGAATGCATTAGCATTACAAAATGGATTGAAGGAGCGTGGTTTTGATATTGGTAAAACAGATTCAGTTGTGACACCTGTGTACATGAAAGGCGGAGTAGAGGAAGCAACTGCAATGGTGATGGACATTAGAGAGAATTATAAAATATTCTGTTCTATTGTTGTTTACCCTGTAATTCCTAAAGGACATATCATTTACAGATTAATTCCTACTGCAGTTCATACACAGGAAGAAATTGATTTGACTTTAAAAGCTTTTAGTGAAACAAAAGCAAAATTGGATGCTGGCGCTTACAAAGTAGCGGAGATCCCAGATATGGCAAATAAATAAAATAGAACAATTAGCTCAGATTCATTTCAGAGTTTAAATAACAATTTGTAATCAAATGAGTCTCCCAAAAGAGGCTCATTTTTTTGTAATGATAGTTAGATCAGTTAAACCTTAATTGAAGTAGTCGATTTGGTCTTGTTCTTTTTTAAGTATTTCGATACTTACATTTAATTCAAAACCAATTAACAAAATAAGGGCATTGATATAAATCAAGGTCATCACCACTAATACGGTACCGATAGACCCATAAATTTTACTATAGCTGCCGAAATTATTTACCCAATAGGAAAAGCCTAAAGTGGTTAATAACATTAATACTGTTGATAGAATTGCGCCTGGGGAAAGTAGAGACCATTTTTCTTTTACATGGGGGGCAAATTTATAGATGAATGCATTTCCATAAAATAACAATAGAATAATGACTGTCCATCTAATCATGTTCCAATAAGGTAAAATTGTCTTTCTTTTGATATCAAAAACATCTCTTAATAAAGTGGTTAATTGATCTTGTCCAATCAATACAAGGATACTTGCAAAAACCAATAACATTAAGATCAATGTTAAACGAAGTGCCCTCATTCTTTGGTGTAAAAAGAAGGGCCTGTTTTGCATAATTGATTTATCAAAACTTCTAATTATACCTGTCATGGCATTGGAAGCGTAAAAAAGTAATAATAAAAAACCAAAAGAAAAAATACCTACGTGCTGACTCAATAAATCATTAATAATATCTAAAATAAATCTGTATGTACTTGTATTTGGAGAAATGTCTTTAAAAACAGAAAGGATTTGCGTTTTTATTTTAAAGCTTTTTGGAAAATAAGGAATAATTGAAAATAAAAACAAGAAGCCTGCTGGCAATGCCATGATTAAATTAAAAGAAATTGCGGATGCTCTATCATATAGACCTATCGTATTTAATTGTTTGTAAAGGAATTGCAAGAGCTGAAATAAGTTAACTTGTTCGAACCCGGGAACAATAATGCGCTTTGCTTTTCTCTTAGCAAATAAAACAGGGGTGAGTAGGTATCGTAAAACTTCTTTCAAATTATGGATTCTTTTGCTTTGCTTTTTTCGCTTGGTATTCGTCTAATTTTTTTTGGTATTCTTTCGCATAACGATCATGTTCCGCATAGTTGTTGCTAAAATGATGGTATCCACTAAAGTCAGCCTTCGCAACAAAGTAAATATAATCTGTTTTGGGCGCATCAAGCACTAAGTCTATTGTCTTGGGAGCTGGTGTACAAATAGGCCCTGGAGGAAGCCCTTTCACACGGTAGGTATTATAAGGAGATGCATTGGTCAAATACTTTTCATAAATACGAGTAATCGTAAAATCCTGCATCGCGAACTTTATAGTAGGGCAGGCTTGAAGGGGCATTTGTTGCTTAAGTCTATTTTGGTACACACTTGCAATTAAAGATTTGTCAGAATCAAAATTTGTCTCTTCTTCCACAATGGACGCTAGTGTGTAAATCTGATTTTGGCTCATGCCTTTTTCAGCGGCTTTTTGTATGCGATTTTCTTGTTCCCAAAAACGAATTTGTGCTTTTTTAAATTTGCTTAAAATTTGTGACATGGAACTGCTCCAATAAAACTCATAGGTATTTGGAATAAGGATAGTGAAAAGTTGTGTTGTATCCGTATCGAATGGTTTTAAGGAGTCATTGCTATTTAAAAAATAATGTATAGCTGCACTATCTCTTTCAAACTGAACGGCAATTAATTTTGCTAATTCTCCTTTGGTTCTAACTTTATTCAAGACCAATTTAACTGTTGCTTGTTGATTGTTTCTAAGCATCCTTATGATGCTGATGATATTACTCTTGCTTTTTACACTGAATTTGCCAGGCTTAAGTTTGCTTTCAATTTGGAAGACCTTTGCTAAAAATAAAAAACTAGGTTTTTCAAAGATTATTTTTTTGGCAACTAAACTATCTGCAAGTAGTTCTATTCCTTCGCCTTTATATTCAAAACTTTTTTTATCTCCTACAAAATGTGTACTCTTTATTAGCACAACAAAGAACAAGTAGAATACAAGAACACTCAAAAGGATAGCTAATATTTTTTTCACTTTGTATGGGTCTAATTGAATGGATGCTTTATACTAAAATACAATAAAAATCCCCACCATATGATTGGTGGGGAAAAATACTATTGGGTAAGAATGTTTGCACATTCTATAAAATTATTTTTTGTTGGTATCCGCTGCCACTGGAGCTGGAGGAGGCGCAACTTGATTAGCTGGGGAAGTTGTAGTTGAAGTATTTACTTTATCCAAAACGCCATTGCTAGAAGATGCATTTCCACTTAAGAAAAGGGTAGAAGTAATTGCTAAAACAGCTATTACAGAAGCAAAAATCCAAGTGCCTTTTTCAAGAACGTCAGTTGTTTGCTTTACGCCCATGAAATTATTACTTAATCCACCTACATTGGCATTTAAACCTCCACCTTTTGGGTTTTGGATTAATACCATGAATCCTAATGCAACACAGGCAACTACGATTAATATTAAAAAGAAAGTTATCATTTGTTATTTTTTAATTGTTCTATTCGGGATGCAAAATAAACGGATTTTTCAGGAAAAATAAAACTTAATTTTTCATAAGTGGCAATTGCTTTCTTCTTATTCCCTTGTTTTTCCCATATTTCAGCCATCGATTCAGTCAAAATATCTGCTGGAACATTGGCTTTTTCAGCAATTTGAGCAATCATTTGCTCCTGATCAGGGCCAATTTGGTCAATTTGCTCATTTTGAGCCACACCTTCCTTGTTTTTAATCACTTTAAGCCAGGCTGTGAAGCTTCTTAGCTGTTGGGTGAATTTATCCTGAGGTAGCTTAGAAAGGTCTAATTCGATGCCTTGTGCGGCAAAATAATCTCTTTGAAGGCTTGGAGTAGGCTCTTTTTCATATTCTAAAGCAGCTGATTCATCTACTTCTTCCTTAAATTGAGCAATTTGCTCGGACAAAACGCTATTTAATTTTGCATCTGCGGGTGCATTAGCTTCATTTTGACTTACTTGGTTCATTAAAAAATGCACATGTAAGCTTGAAGGGAAAAATGCGGTTGTTTTAATCAATTGTGCTTCAAATTGGGGTGAAGCAGTCAATTGGTATTTTTTTGCCAATAACAATTGAAGGGAAGGTGCATAGGGATGTTCATTCGCAATTTTTTCAAGTACATCGGTATCAATCGCTTCTATTGAAGTTTGACCTGTCCATTGTTTGACTATATCGTTGATCAATAATCCGTTCATGCTTTACCAGTTTGAAAAAATTTGATTAAAAATGTCATCTGTGATGCTACGAACTATTTCATCCATTAATTGACTCTCGGCTTGATTTAAGGTCAAATTTGCAGAGAAGTCAAAATTACGGGATACATCAAATTCCTGTTCTTTATTTTCTAAAGTCTTTTTTAGAACCACATGCACTGTTACAGTAAGTCTATTGGACGCCGCTTCTTTGCCACTAACACCTACAGTTTGGGAAGGATCGTAATTTGTAATGGTAGCAAAAATTTGATAATGCGCGTCATCACTATTGGTTCTTGTTAATTTAGTTTGTCCAATAATTTTTTGTAAAATCTTATCAGTTAATAAAGGAGCTAATTGCGGATTCACATACCTTGCCCTGTTGTCAATGAATCCTATTTTGACAGTCTTAACATTGTCAGGAATCATTGCGTCTTTAAAGCTATATACCCCACATGATGTGAGTAGGATAAATAGAGAAAGGATGCTCGCAATAGGTAATTTATTCTTCAATGTCGTATTCTTTAATTTTTCTGTACAATGTTCTTTCACTTATTCCTAAGTCGGTAGAGGCATCTTTACGTCTACCTCTATGTTTTTTAAGTGCCTTTAAAATTAGTTCTTTTTCTTTATCCATGATATTTAAAGACTCTTCCACTTCAAAATGATTTTGCAAGTCATTGTCAATGATCACAGGTTGATGATTGGGCAATTGCATTGCAGGCGAGGGGATTGTTACATTGGAAATAGGAGCAATACTTGTTGTATTGATGTCTTCTTTCAATTCATTGATAATTGCTTCCTTTGTAAAATGGGCTGCTTGACCTGAGAGACTAGGATTTTGTAATATTTCTAAGAACATTTTCTTTAACTCATTGACATCCTTTTTCATGTCAAAAAAGAGTTTATATAAAATTTCTCGTTCATTAGCGAATTCTCCAACTGGCGTACTACCAGATAATATAGGCATATTATGTGCTGTATGCTTTGGTAAAAATTCATTCAATTGCATTGCATTGATATGATCGTTTTTGCTTAAAACTGAAATTTGTTCTGCTATATTTTTTAATTCACGAACATTTCCAGGCCAACTGTATTCAGTTAATAAAGCTCTCGCTTCTTCATCTAAATAAATTGGCTTTGTTTTATATTTTTCTGCAAAGTCAACCACGAATTTTCTAAATAATAAAGGAATATCTTCTTTACGATCTCTTAGTGAAGGAACACGAATTGGAACTGTGTTTAATCTATAATATAAGTCTTCTCTAAATCTTCCTTTTTGGGTGAATTCAATCAACTCTCTATTGGTGGCAGCGATAACACGTACATCTGTTTTTTGTACTTTAGAAGAACCAACGCGAATAAACTCACCGGTTTCTAATACACGCAATAACCTTGCTTGTGTGCCTAATGGCATTTCTCCAATTTCATCTAAAAATATAGTGCCACCGTTCACTGTTTCAAAGTAGCCTTTACGACTATCTACTGCACCTGTGAAAGAACCTTTTTCATGTCCAAATAATTCAGAATCAATCGTGCCTTCGGGAATTGCACCACAGTTTACAGCAATAAATGGATTGTGTTTTCTTGCAGACAAGCTATGAATGATTTGTGAAAAGACTTCCTTTCCCACGCCACTTTCTCCTACAATTAGCACCGTTAAATCTGTAGCAGCAACTTGTTCTGCCGTATTTAAAGCATGATTCAATAAAGGCGTATTGCCAATAATGCTGAATCTGTTTTTCAATGATTGTAAATCCATGGCCTTAAATTTATTGTATAATTTCTCCTAATAATGTCCCTTTTGTAAAGTTGTGAATCTTCACTTGAACATAATCTCCTTTTTTATAATTGAAGTTTCCTTTTGGAAATACCACTACTTTATTTTGACTATTACGTCCCATCCATTCTGCTTCATTTCTTTTGCTATTTCCTTCTATCAATACTTCAAACACACCACCTACATCGCGCTTATTGCTTTCGTTGGAAAGCGTCCATTGCGCATCTACAATTTCTTGAAGCCTTCTTTTTTTTGTGGCTAAATCAATATCATCCTCATAACGTCTAGCCGCTAATGTGCCAGGTCTTTCAGAATAATAATACATATAGCTCAAGTCATAGTTGGAATATTGCATCAAACTAATTGTTTCTTGATGGTCTTCCTCTGTTTCTGTACAAAAACCTGCAATGATATCGGATGAAATACTACAAGTAGGAATCAACTCACGTATACGATCAATCTTTGCCATATACCATTCTCTTGTGTAAGTTCGATTCATTAATTGCAACATTCTTGTACTGCCACTCTGAACTGGAAGGTGGATGTATTTACAGATATTATGGTATTTGACAATGGCATGTAAAACCTCGTCTGTAATATCTTTTGGATGAGAAGTGCTAAATCGAACCCTTAAGCTAGGATCTATCTGTGCCACTTGTTCCAATAACATCGCAAATGTGGTGGTTTCATTATTTTCTGGATTGCTCCAATAATAACTATCCACATTTTGACCAAGCAATACAACTTCTTTATAGCCTTTATCAAATAAATCTCTACATTCTGCAAGTATAGAATATGCATCTCTACTGCGTTCACGACCTCGTGTAAAAGGGACCACGCAAAAACTACACATATTATTACAACCACGCATGATAGAAACAAAAGCACTAATTCCATTATTATCTAATCTTACAGGAGCAATATCTCCGTAAGTTTCGTCCCTGCTTAGTAAAACATTGACTGCTTTTTGACCAGTACCTGCATCAGCAATTAAATCGGGAAGGGTTCTATAGGCATCTGGACCAACAACCAAATCCACTAATTTTTCTTCCTCTAACAATTGAGCTTTTAGTCTTTCTGCCATACAACCTAAAACGCCAACTAATACGCCAGGGTTAGCTTGTTTTAACCTTCTAAATTCAGTTAAACGTTTACGAATGGTTAATTCTGCTTTTTCTCTAATCGAACAGGTATTGATTAAAATCAGGTCTGCTATTTCTATATTCTTCGTCCCGCCAAAGCCATTTTGTTCTAAAATGGATGCGACTACTTCACTGTCTGCAAAGTTCATTGCGCAACCATAACTTTCTACATAAAAGTGCTTTTCGAAGACCTTTCCTGTTGATGCACTAGCATAGGCTTCACCTTGTCTAGCTTCATCTTGGGTTTTATCTATTAGTATATTGGATTCCATGCACTTGTTTTAAAGTGCAAACTTAATCAAAATAATTTTATGTGTCAACTTGTCAGCCTTAATTCCTAAACTGCTGATATCCAAATGGTTGAATTAGATGTAATATTCGCTTCATTCATTTTATATTTACCTAAAAATCAATCTGTTATTGACTAGTTTGTATATTTATAAAAAATTGGTCATGGTCAAAGGATTGTTTTTATTTTTTACTGTTTTATGTATGAATTTGGCATATGCCCAGGATTTGGTTGTTGCTAAACTAAGATCAGAGACTTCTAGAAATATCAAAAAAGATTCAGATACCTCCAATTGGAATTGGAAACAAGGTGGGCTATATAATTTAAATGTGTCCCAAAGTTCTTTAAGTAACTGGGCAGCAGGTGGAGATAATTTTAACATGGCTATTAACAGTTACTTTAACTATTTTGCTTTTTATAAAAAAGATAGAGAAAGTTGGGATAATAATATGGATGTCAATCTTGGCTTTGTGCAATCAACCTCACAAGGAGGTCGAAAAAATGATGATCGTCTTGACATCTTAAGTAAGTATGGTTATAAGATTGATACAGTGGGAAAATGGTATGTATCTGGGTTATTTAATTTTCGTTCTCAATTATTTGATGGCTATAGTTTTAGTGGGAACAAGGCCACATTTACATCTTCATTGTTTGCACCAGCGTATATGATTATCTCTGCAGGTTTGGATTATAAACCAGATAATAATTTTTCATTATTCTTTTCTCCTTTAACATCCAGAACAACTTTAGTTTTTAATAAAAAATTATCCAATTTAGGTAAATATGGGGTAGATACAGGAAGAATGATAAAGAGAGAAACAGGTTTATTTGTCACAGTTGGATACAATAAAATAATTGCTCAAAATATTACTTATAAAGGCCGTGCCGATTTCTTCTCCAATTATTACGATAAACCAGAGAATGTAAATTTCTTTATGACGAATATGTTTACATTCAAAATCAATAAGAACTTCTCAGCAACTTATAATTTAGATTTAATCTACGATGATAAAATTCGAATTTTTGGACCACTCAAAAAATCTCCTGGACTCCAAATGAAGAGCATGGTTGGGATTGGCTATTTTAGAAGTTTAGCTGTAAAGAAAAAAATCATAGCCCCTAAGCCAAAGCCATCTCAGGTTGTAAATGGTGAATAAGATAAATAATCTTAGTGGAGAAGTACTATTTACTTACAACCTTAAGGGTATGCTTTATTTTATTTGCCTTATGTGTTAGGTCTAAATAATCATTGCTGATGATCGTTACATGTCCCATTTTTCTTCCGGGCTTAGTAGTTGTTTTTCCGTATAAATGGACAAACACATTTTCCATTTGCAATACTTCATTTAATCCTTCATATACAACTTCTCCAGAATGACCTTCTGCTCCAATTAGGTTTATAATAGCACTTGGTAATATTGGAGCTGGATTACCAAGAGGGTAGTTTAAGATGATTCTTAACAACATATCGTATTGACTGCTATAATTAGCCTCAATCGTATGATGCCCACTATTATGAACTCTAGGTGCTGTTTCATTCACTAATATATCTCCTTTGTCATCGACAAATAATTCAATGGCAAAAAGTCCAGGGCTCTTTAATGATTTCACTACTTTTCTTGCAATTGCTTCTGCTTTCCAAAGTTGTTTTTCTTCTAATTTAGCAGGGCTTAACTGATAATCTAATAAATTATAAACTGGGTCAAATACCATTTCGGCAGGAGGGTAGATCACGGTTTCACCGGCTTCATTCATTCCAACAATTAAAGCCAATTCTTTGGTGATTTTTACCTTTTCTTCCAAAACAGAAGGGGCATTGAATCCTAATGAAATTGACTTTTCATCTTCAATAATTTGAACCCCTTTTCCATCATAACCACCTTCTGCTAATTTATGGACTGCAGGTAATAAGTCGAGATGTTGTTGTATTGCAGCAGCATTTTCAGTAACTACAAAATTGGAACTTGGAATTTCATTGGCAGCATAAAATTGTTTTTGAGCAATTTTATTCTTGATCGTTTTTATTGCTGCAGGAGTTGGATAGATCTTTACCCCTTCTTTTTCTAACTGTTCTAATGCAGCTACATTCACTGCCTCTATTTCGATGGTTAGTGCATCTAATTGTTTCCCAAATTGATACACTGTATCATAGTCTAAAATATCTCCTAAAGTAAAATGATGGCATAAATGTGCAGCAGGGCAGCTTGGATCTTTCTCTAATACATAGGTAGTTAAATCATAGTTTGCTGCCGCTTGTAAAAGCATTCTTCCTAGTTGACCTCCGCCTAATATTCCTACCTTCATATTACTAATTTAGATAGGGCAAATATAAGTTAGTTAGGTTATTTTTGCTAAAGAACCCCATAATACCAATCCCAATGAGTGAAACAATCATATCGGTCAAAAATTTAACAAAGCAATATGGAGATTTTGAGGCAGTCAAAGGCATTAGCTTCGATGTGTACAAAGGAGAAATCTTTGGATTGCTAGGACCAAATGGTGCAGGAAAATCTACCACCTTAGAAATTATAGAAACATTAAGACAAAAGTCTGGAGGGGAGGTGATTGTAGATGGCATGGACTTAGATGCAAATCCGGAATCTATCAAGAAAATTATTGGGGTGCAATTACAAACGGCTGGATTTTATCCCAACCTTAACTTAACTGAGCTGATCCATTTATTTGTTGGTTTGTATCAAATGGAGATGGATCCAATGGAATTGTTGGCAAAAGTTAATCTAGAGGATAAAGCAAAATCAAAATTTAAAGAATTGAGTGGAGGCCAGAAACAACGTTTTTCAATAGCAACAACTTTAATTAATCGACCTAAAATTATTTTCTTAGATGAACCAACAACGGGGTTGGATCCTCAAGCTAGACGTAATCTTTGGGACTTAATTCAAGAAATTAGGAATACTGGTACAACAGTTATTATTACAACACATTATATGGATGAGGCAGAAGTGCTTTGTGATAGAGTTGCGATTATTGATAGTGGTAAAATTATAGGAATCAACACGCCGAATCAATTAATTGATGAATTAGTAGCAACTGGTTTTGAAAAAGAAAAAGAAGTGAAGAAGGCAAATTTAGAAGATGTATTTATTCACATGACAGGCAAACAATTAAGAGAAGCATAAAATTAAAAATATGACAAAAGACCCAAAGTATCCAATTGGAAAATACGAATTAAAGCCTTATTCAGAAGCAACAAAAAATGCATGGATCAATGAATTAAGACATTTGCCAACTGATGTCGAAATGGCTGTATTGAACTTAGACAAAGCACAATTAGAAACCCCTTATAGAGATGGTGGTTGGACTGTACAACAGTTAGTGCATCATATTGCAGATAGTCATATGAATGCATTTGCAAGATTTAAATTAGGTCTTACAGAAGAAGTACCTACTATCAAAGCATATGATGAAAATAAATGGGTATCCACGGCGGACGTATTAGATACGCCAATCAATTATTCTATGACTTTATTACATGCTTTGCATGAGCGTTGGGCTAACTTATTAGCAAGTTTAACAGAGGAGCAATGGCAAAGAAAAATATTTCATCCTGGTAGAAATGCTGAGGTGTCACTTTGGGATTTGTTTGCTGTTTACGCTTGGCATGGTAAACACCATGTGGCTCATATCACTACTTTAAGAGCAAATAAGGGCTGGTAATTTATTTGAATTGCGATCGGTCAACTTCTGCCACTAAAAATATACTGCCAATCACAAGTATCAAATCATTGTGGTTGGCATTTTTTATTGCCTGTGTTAATGCAATATTTACATCCGCGTGAGCCAACCCATATAATCCTAGTTTACTTGCTTGTGCAACTAATTCATTCACTGGTAATGCTCTTGGAATATGAGATTGTGTGAAATAATACTCCGCCTCTTTTGGTAATAGGTTTAATACAGCATTTATGTCCTTGTCTTTGACCATGCCAGTGACAATATGTAGTTTATTGTAATGTAAAGACGACAATTGTTCTAGTAATGCTTGAATGCCATGTTCATTATGTGCAACATCCAATATAACCTTTGGGCTAGTTTGAATACATTCCCACCTGCCCATTAAGCCTGTGTTTTTTTGAATGTTTAATAAAGCTTTTCCAACTTTAGTAGCGGTAAGTTTCCAACCCATAGTGGAGAGCAACTGCGTCGCAACTAAAACACTTTTTAAATTCTTTGATTGGTATTTGCCAGGTAAGTCAGATTCAATAGTGAAGTTCTTTGCAAATAAAGGAGCGTCTAATAAGTGAATTAATGGTTGCGTAAATTCAAATAAAGCGGTGCTCCAATTGTTTTGAAAAGATTTATGTTGTAAAAAATCTTCGGCAAAATAGAGGGGTGCATTTTCATTTTTGGCTTTTTCTTCAAAAACATTTTTTGATGCAGGGGTTGATTCACCAATAATGATTGGGGTTTCCTTTTTTATAATACCCGCTTTCTCTGATGCGATAGCCTCTATTGTATTGCCTAGCAAAGCCATGTGGTCAAAGCCAATATTGGTGATGATAGAAAGTTCAGGTGTTATTACATTCGTACTATCTAATCTACCTCCCAAACCAGTTTCAATGATTGCGATGTCTACTTTTTCTTTTTCAAAATATTCAAAGGCCATGCCTACTGTAATTTCAAAAAAAGAGGGCTTAACTTGCTCAATAAATGGTTTAATTCTATTTGTAAAATCAACTACAAATTCCTTGCTACACATTTTGCCATTCACTTTGATACGTTCTCTAAAATCATATAAATGAGGAGAGGTATACAAACCTGTTTTATATCCTGCCTCCTGAAAAATGGATGCAAGCATATGACTGGTTGAGCCTTTTCCATTGGTGCCTGCAATATGTATTGTCTTGATTTTTTTCTCCGGGTTGTCTAGCAACTTACAGATTGCGATTGTATTATCTAAATTTGGTTTGATAGCTGCTGCACCAATCCTACTAAACATAGGAAGTCTAGTATATAAATAGTCAATCGTTTCTTGGTAGCTCATACTAATTGGATGGCTTATTGTACGTCGAATTTGAATTTCACAGTAACGGTAGAACTATGATCAGCAGGATTAAAACCAATTTTTGTTAAGTAGTCTACAATGGCTCTTTTGTACTTTGCATCATTTGAAGAAGAGCCTCTAGCAATTTGAATAAATCGTCCAACGCCATTTGGATTGACCTCGATTTCTGCATAAATTGTTGCAGGTGGGACATCTCCATTGAAAGAATAAGTTTTTGTCACTCTTCGGTCTCCTTTAGTGACAAAAGGGCCACCTGAACCTGTATATGCTTTCCCATTGATAGAGCCATTTGCAACACCTTGATCTCCTTTACCTCCAGCAATTCCTTGGTCTTTCACATTGTTGTAGCTATCCTGGTTATTACCTCCAGTGCCATTACCACCTGCATATTTACCCATTAAAGCTTTAGGTTTTGGTGGTACAGGAACTTCATTACTTTTTACTTTAGTTTTTGAAGTTCCAGATTTAACTGCTTCGTCGTTTGCATCACCAGTTATCGTATTTATTTTAGTGCTTTCGGCAGTTGTTGCCTTAGTATTGGTTGACTTCTCGCCTTGTTCAGGTGCAGGAGCTACTTTACTCATTGGAGGTACTTCGCCCGCTCCAGTAGAACTATTACCTAAGTTGACTTCCATGTATTCGGGAAGTGGGGGGATGACAGTTGGTGCAGGCTCTTGAAATTTAAAAACAAAAAAAACCAAGGACAAGACGATACAAATGAGTCCTGTATAAATACTTGCTTTAATATTCTTTTCTTGTTCAAAATTCAATTGCATACATTAAAATTAATGGAAAAAAACATCATAACCCAATCTTAGCAAAGTAGCTACAATTACAAATAGAAATATCTTGCGAATGAATTGGTTGCCCTTTTTCAATGCTGTTCTAGATCCAATAATACCACCTGCTGCATTGCAAATTGACATTGGAATTGCGATAGGCCATAGCACAATGCCTTTTCCAATGAATAAAATTAAAGAACCCAGATTGGTTGAAAGATTGACAATTTTAGCATGCGCACTGGCATTCAAGAAATCATATCCTAAAATGGCAATAAATGCTAATACAAATAAACTCCCACCTCCAGGGCCAATAAACCCATCATAAAAACCAATGACCAAGCAAATCAAGATGCCTTTAAGCATTGGGTATTTAATTTGTTCTTTTTGCTGTACTTGACCAAAATCCTTTTTTGTAAAAGTATAGATTGCCATAGCCAAAAGCACAAAAAATATAACCGGCTTCATGAATTGATTACTCATTCTTGTAAGTAAAAGAGAACCAGAAAACGCGGCTGTAAATGCGATTGTGGTAAAAATAAAAATCCTCAAAAAAGGGATACGCACTTTTTTCAAATATTGGTAGGTCGCAAAACAGGTGCCAAAAAAAGAGGGCACTTTAAGTGTACCTATTACTGTTGAAACTGCTTGCGTAGGCATCAAAATTAAACCTGCAGGTACTTGTATCAATCCACCTCCGCCCACAACTGCATCTACATAACCTGCTAAAAAAGCAATTAGACAAAGAAAGATAATTGTACTAATGTCCATCTTTTAATTTTGTAGGCCAAGTGTTAATCACTATCCCTGAGACAATAATGATACCACTAATTATTTGAAAAATTGTGAACTGTTCGTTGAGAATAAATAAAGCTTCGATGGAACTTAAGAATGGAATTAAAGTGCCAAATAAAGCGGTCTTTGCAGCACCTAAACGATGAATGGCCATATTCCATAATAAATACGCAATTGTAGAATTTCCAATTCCTATATACAAGACCACGAACAATAATTCGGTAGAAAACTCTACCGGTTGTACATAGGCCATTTCGTAAACAGCAAAAGGGAAAAGTAGGAGTGTACCGATGGAAAAGAGTACCAGTAGAAAACTATTATTGGATATGCCAATGGGTTTTTTTCTTACAAATACATTATAAGTGCCAAAGCAACATCCAGCGCCAATCATCCATAAATCACCTGTTGCAAATTTAAAATGTAATAATGTGTTCAGGTCTCCTTTGCTTAACAAAACAATAATACCAACTACACCCAATCCAATCCCAGCAATACTTTTCCATGTTAATTTTTCTTGCACGACCCATGCTGCCATTAATGTAGCGACTATAGGATGTATGATTGAACCATACAATGCCATGTTAATTGCAGTGGTGGAATGTCCTGCTTGATAAATCATAGTATTATAAACTGCCACACCAACAAGAGCCATCCAAAAAAAGTAACTCAGGTTCTGCTTAAAAATTTCTTTTTCTTTTTTGAAATTTTTAAGGGCAAAAGGCAACATGGTAATGGTTGCAATCGTCCATCTAAAAAAGGCTAAACTAACTGGTCCAGCTAGATGAATCGAATACCTAGATGCAATAAAATTACCAGACCAAATAACACATGCAATGATGGCTAAAAGGGTACCAATCTGTATTTGTTTGTTGTAATGTTTTTTCAAAATAATTTTTTCTATTTCACAATGTCTAATTCACAATTTATTTTCATTAATGGTGCGCAAATTCAGTATTATAATCTCCTTTGATACGCTCAATAGGAGGGTTATAATATCCAAATTTCAAATCGGGAAATTCTTCTCTAATTAATTCCATCATTTGTTTTACACCCATAATTTCTCCTGGTTCTTTCACACCGATTTTTCCAAGGTACCAGTCTGGATCAATGTTGAAATTTCGCCATTGAATCATTTTTAAACCTGTTTCTTTAATCAGTTTTCTTAGCGCTTCGTATTCCGCCACGGTATCCGTCATGCCTGGAAAAACAAAATAATTGATACTTGTCCATTTACCAGCGGCAGTCATCACTTTAATACTTTCTAAAATGTCTTCGAACTTATAATTATTAGGTCTGTAATACGCATTGTAAATTTCTGGACGAGCAGAGTTAGTACTCACCCTTAAACTGTCTAATCCAACTGCTGCCAATTCTGCCACTGCTTTCGGATTGGATCCATTGGAATTGATATTAATACTTCCTTTATCTGTATGTTTTCTGATTTCAATAATTGCTTCCTTAATCGTCTCCCACATTAATAAAGGTTCACCTTCACATCCTTGTCCAAAACTTACAATCGGGAAAGGAGCCGACATCAAATGTGGTACAGTATATTCAACTACTTCGGCAGCAGTTGGTTTAAAGGATAAACGTTCTTGGTTAGAAACAATTTCTTCTTCAATTGGCTGGAAAGAAATACAACCAATACAGTTTGCGTTACATGCTGGTGAAATAGGGATAGGGCATTCCCATCTGCCCATTGCAAAATTTCTTGCTGCAGGGCAATGATAGGTCATACAACAATTCTGCATAAGATGCTGTACCAATCTATTTTCGCTATAGGTCTTCAATAAATGATCTGCACCAAATTCAATTGTTGGTTGATCATAACCTTCACAATCTTGGCGAATATCTTGTTCTATTCTTACAGCAGGAACATAGTTAATGCCATCCTGCCATCCAACTGCTGTATAGCAAAATAAAGGCAACAAGGGTGCTTCTGGTAATGATTCATAAGCAGCAATGAATAATCCAGTATGCGCTGGCGGTATGAATGCAGCAACAGCCCATCCTTTTTCACAAAGACGCATTTCTCCTGTTTCTACATCTATTCCAATGCCCCTTCTGCCAGGTAGTTCATACAAGCTTCCACCTTCTGGTAAAGGAATCCAATCTTCTTCAGGAATAGGATAGGCGTCCCATCCAGCTCTTCCAACAACATATAAACTGTCATCTTCAAAAATATTGCCTTCGCCGTCTGAGTATAATAAATAAGGGGACTCTGTTAATGCCATAATTAGTTTGTTTTAGCTAGATGCGTTGCGCAAAAAGCATTGAATTCGTTTTTAATTGTTTCCGTAACTGGTTCATTGATTTGTTTTTGAATCAGTTTGTTATTCTTAAAATCAACGGTAATATAATCGTCTTTAATCAACATATTATTGATTTCAGCCCATGGATAGAATTTTTTTGGGAAGGTATTGATTAATATCCCTGCTGGGTCAACAGCAATCTCATAAGGGAACTTTACTTGGCGCTCAAATAAAGCAGCTACCAAGAAAATGCCTGATATCAATAAAGCATTGGGTAGTAAAAACCATCCCCAAGAAGCAAATAGTAAGCCTAAACGATAGTAAGGAACACCTCCTTTAATCTGCTGATACACGCAAAAAATCCACCAACTAGCAACCGAAGTCATGATGGCTATCAGTAAAGCAGGTTTAGGATATAATCCAGCATAGAGGGCATAAGACAGCGCCATCAAAGTGATTAAAAGCATAAACTGGCTAATCCTGTCTACGTTTTTAAAATCGGGACTTTTACAAACAATGATATAGTCAAAAAGGCGCATAATTTGAGTTTATGAGATGCGTAAAATTTGATGCAATTTAAGGCCATTTGGTTAACTTTGCGGTATGAAGAAAACACATCTTATTTTATTGGTCTTAATTGCAGCTGCAATTGTAGTGTTAATAAGCTATACAGGTGATTTAAGTAGTTATGAAACAGTGGCTTCTGCAAAGCAAAAAGAGGGTAAATATGTGAATTTGATTGTAAAAATGGACAAAACTGTGCCTGTTCAGTACGATCCTGTAAAAGACCCTAATTTATTAAAGTTCAATGTGGAGGATAGCTTAGGTGGGAAAATTGCGGTAGTTTATCGTAATGCAATGCCTACAGATATGGAAAAATCGGAGCGTTTGGTATTAAAAGGACGAGTTCAGGGGGATGCATTTGAATGTAGCTCGATTGTGATGAAATGTCCATCCAAATACAAGGATAACCCAGATGCAATGAAAGAACAACCGGTAACCATTACCAACTAATCAAAACAATTACATGCAACCAACTCAGTTTATAGGGGAACATTTGTTACCTGGACAAATAGGGTATTTTTTATCGATACTTTCTTTTGTAGCTTCTTTAGTGGCTACTTTTTCATTCGCAAAAGCATTCTATGCAAAAGAATTGGTGCTTGAGGTAAGTTGGAAAAAATTAGCGAGAACTGCTTTTGTCATTGAAGCATTGACCGTGATTGGAAGTTTTTTGGTGTTGTTTTATGTAATTTATAATCATTTATTTGAGTATAAATATGCGTATACACATAGTGATAAGAACTTGCCTTTTGAATATTTATTGAGTTGTTTTTGGGAAGGACAAGAAGGTAGTTTTTTATTATGGAGTTTCTGGCATGCTATACTAGGATTGATTTTGATCAAGAAAGCTAAAGCACATGAAGCGGGTGTGATGATGGTGATTAGTTTTGCGCAAGTGATGCTTGCTACCATGGTGATTGGCTTATATATTTTTGATTTAAAAATTGGATCAAGCCCTTTTATTTTATTAAGAAACGAAATGAGTTGGCCAATTTTGTCCAGACCAGATTATGTGAATCTTTTAAAAGATGGTACCGGATTAAATACTTTATTACAGAACTATTGGATGGTGATTCATCCGCCAATCTTGTTTTTAGGTTTTGCAACAACGATCGTTCCTTTTGCTTATGCTGTTTCAGGTATGCTAAAGAAAAACCACGAATGGGTAAAGCCAGCATTGCCTTGGGCAAATTTTTCTGCTGGGATTTTGGGACTAGGAATTATGATGGGCGCTGCCTGGGCTTATGAGAGTTTAACCTTTGGTGGTTACTGGGCATGGGATCCGGTAGAAAATGCGTCACTAGTACCTTGGTTGACTTTGGTTGCTGGGATACACACTGCCATGATATATAATAAAACAGGCGCAAGTTTAAAAGCAACTTATTTATTCATTGGTATTAGCTTCTTGTTAATTGTCTATTCCACCTTCTTAACTAGAAGTGGCATTTTAGGGGATACTTCGGTACACGCATTTACGGACTTAGGAATGAATGGGCAGTTATTGTTTTTCTTGTTCATTTTTGTCATTCCTTTTTTTGTCTTGTATTTTGTACGTTACAAAACAATGCAAGAGCCTTTAAAGGAGGATGCAATTGATAGTAGAGAATTTTGGATGTTGATTGGTTCTTTGGTATTGGTTTTGTCCGCATTGGTGATCATACTTAAAACATCTACACCTGTATTTAATAAAATCTTCGGCACACAAATTGCGCCACCAGAAGATCCTGAATTTGCGCATAATCAAGTACAAATATTTGTAGCTATTATTATTGGCACATTAACTGCAATTGGTCAGTTTTTGAAATTCAAGACTACGCCGATGGCTTATTTTAAAAAGCAACTAATTTGGCCATTAATTATTACAGCTATTATCAGTACGATCATTTTTGTTTTTGTAGGGGTAGCTTATGATGATAAAGGAGTAGGATTTTTAGGTGCTATCTATATTGCAATTTTTGCATCAGTGTTTGCAATCGTAGGAAATATTAGTTACTGGTCGGTCGTTTTAAAAGGTAAATTAAAATCGGCAAGTGCCTCGGTTGGACATATAGGTTTTGGATTGGTCTTAGCAGGGATCTTTATTTCTTCTGCAAACAAAACCACTTTGAGTTACAATACAACTGGTATCAGTCCTTTGAGAGTGGACTCTACTCAAAAAAATAATCCAGTAGGTGATCCAAGAGAGAACCTCACTTTATTTGAAACTATTGAAACAGATATGGGTAAGTACAATGTGACTTACTTGAGAGATACATTTGATGATTTAGGTAAAAGGTATTTTGAATTGGGCTTTAAAGAGAAAAAGTCTGGAGAGACATTTATGTTGTATCCGGATGTATTAAAGAACAATAAAGGCATGGAAGGGTTCTCCGCAAACCCTGCCTCAAAGCACTATTTACACAAAGATATCTTTGTGTATGTAACTTCTTTCCAAGACCATACAGAAGAAGATACTACTCGTTTCATTCCTAATCAAATTGCAGTTGGCGATTCCATTTTCTACAGCAATGGCTATATTAAATTGGAAAAAGTGAATGTGAATCCTCCTGCTGATCGTCCAGCGGGTGTGAACGAATTAAGATTGCAGTTGAATGTAGTTTCTAAGGAGGGATTAAAATATGAAGCCGAGCCGGGTATCTTATTAGAAGGGTTGAATTTGACTTCAAAAGTAGATACTGTAAAAGCACAAAATTTGGTGCTTAGTTTTAACAAAGTGATTGATCAAGAAAAAGGTATTTTAGAAATCGGGGTAAAGGAATCAACGGCTTTGACCAATTTGATTACTTTGAAAGTCTATGAATTCCCTTGGATCAATCTATTATGGCTAGGCGTGATTGTAACGACCATCGGATTTATGATGGGGGCTTATTATCGTTTCAAGAAATAGGGTTACTTTTTGTATATTAGGGTATCAAATAATATGCGACTTATTGTTTTCATACTACTGGGCTTATTTATAACTGGCTTGCCAAAGAATGCTTTGTCGCAAACGGGTGTGCATGATACAATTAGAGTAGAAGCATTTATCACCCCAGAGGGAGATACAATCCCTCAATCATGGTTACCTACTGTGATGGTTTCAGCTATTCAAACGAGGGCATTAAAAAACTATTGGAACAACTGGACAAGATTGCGTAACGCAGTCTATGTGACCTATCCTTATGCAAGAACTGCGAGTAAGGTTATTCGTTCTGTGAATGCGCAACTAGCAAATGTACAGGATGAGAAATTAAGAAAACAGATAATTAAATCTAGAGAAAAAGAGTTGAAAAGAGACTTTGCCGATAAAGTAACTAATCTGTCTGTCTACCAAGGTAAAGTACTTATGAAATTAATTAATAGAGAAACAGGCAACAACTGCTATCAGTTAATTAAGGAGTATAAGGGAGGATTGAATGCAGGTATTTGGCAGACAGTGGCATTTGTTTTTGGAAGTAGTTTAAAACAACCTTACAATCCAAATGGGGAAGATCAAGAAATTGAAAAATTGGTTTTAGAAGTACAAAAAGTATATGGTGCAAAGGGTTAATTGACCTAGTTAAATTTGGATAGGTTTTTGGGGTAGGTTTTTGTACCTTTACCCGAATAGAAAAGATCTTATGAGCGACGAAAAAAGTTTAAATTTTATTGAGGAAATCATTTCACAGGACCTTGCTTCTGGGAAACATAAAAGTATATTAACCAGGTTCCCTCCAGAACCAAACGGATACTTGCATATAGGGCATGCTAAAAGCATTTGTTTAAATTTTGGACTTGCTGAAACATTTGGTGGTGCGACTAATTTAAGATTTGATGACACCAACCCAGTAACAGAAGACACGGAGTATGTAGAAAGCATTAAAGCCGATTTAAAATGGTTGGGTTTCAATTGGATCAAAGAATGTTATGCATCTGATTATTTTGATCAATTGTATGCTTTTGCAGTGCAATTGATTGAAAAAGGTTTGGCTTATGTAGATGATAGTTCTGCGGAAGAAATTGCACAACAAAAAGGAACGCCTACTGTACCAGGTACGGGCAATGCTTATAGAAATAGAAGTGTTCAAGAAAACTTGGAATTATTTGCTGCAATGAAAGCAGGTAAATTCAATGATGGTGAAAAAGTATTACGCGCTAAGATAGATTTAGCGAGTCCAAATATGCACATGCGTGATCCACTTTTATATCGAATTAAAAAAGCGCATCATCACCGTACAGGTGACCAATGGTGTATTTACCCTATGTACGATTTCGCGCATGGTCAAAGTGATTCAATCGAAAATATCACTCATTCAATTTGTACTCTAGAGTTTATACCTCATAGAGCTTTATATGATTGGTGTATTGAGCAATTAGGCATCTTCCCATCTCGCCAATATGAATTTGCGCGTTTAAACATGACGTATACAGTCATGAGTAAACGTAAATTATTACAGTTGGTTCAAGAAGGTCATGTTCAAAGTTGGGATGATCCAAGAATGCCAACCATCAGTGGTATGCGCAGAAGAGGCTACACAGCTGAGAGTATCAGAGATTTTTGTGATCGAATTGGAATTGCAAAAAGAGAAAATATTATTGATTTCAGTTTGTTGGAATTTTGTGTACGTGAGCATTTGAATAAAATTGCTCAAAGAAGAATGGTAGTAACTGATCCAATTAAATTGGTCATTACCAATTATGAACAATCCGAAGAATTATTACATTCAGAGAATAATCCGGAAGATCCAAATGGCGGCACAAGACCTGTTCCATTTAGTAAAGAGTTATGGATTCAAGCGGATGATTTTATGGAAGAGCCAACTAAAAAATATTTTAGATTAGGACCTGGCTTATCTGTGCGATTAAAAAGTGCCTACATTATTGAGTGTGAAGGCTTTGATAAAGATGCGAATGGGAAAGTGACTACAGTGTATGCAAAATATTTCCCTAATTCTAAGTCAGGTTCTGATACTTCTGGTATTCATGTGAAAGGCACTTTACATTGGGTAAGTGCGAAGCATGCTATTCCTGTTGAATTAAATGAGTATGATCGTTTATTCAATGTGGAAGATCCAAGTAGTGCAGAAGGCGATTTTAAATCTTATATCAACCCGCATTCATTACATACAGTGACGAATGCTTGGGGCGAGCCTGCTTTATTGAATGATGCATTAGAAGACCGCTTTCAGTTTTTAAGAAAAGGTTATTTCTATCAAGATACCAATAGCACAAAAGACAAATTGGTTTTCAATAGAACTGTGACATTGAAAGATACATGGGCAAAAGAGCAAAAGAAATAACTTAATTAGTCTATTATGTTACTGAGCTTGGAACAATTTAAAAGCCATTGGGCGAAAACTTTTCCAGATAGATCGGTTCATAATACCCATTTTTTAATTGCAGTTAGTGGCGGCGTAGATAGTATTGTACTTAGTTCCTTGATGCATCAGATGGGCGCTAGTTGCACCATTGCGCACGCAAATTTTCAATTAAGAGGTGAAGAAAGTAGTAGAGACCAGCATTTTGTGGAAACATTTGCATCGCAACTAAAGATGCCTATTTTAATGAAGCGCTTTGATACATTGGCTTATGCAGATCAGTATAAAATGGGTATTCAGCAAGCAGCTAGAGAAATTAGGTATGCTTGGTTTGAAACTTTGGTTAAAGAATTAAGCTCAAGTACGAAAAATAAAGTTGTATTACTTACAGCGCATCATGCAGATGATCAGGTTGAAACAGTATTGATGCAATTTTTTAGAGGGACAGGTTTACATGGCTTAACTGGTATTCCTGCAATCAGATCACATCAACAAAATCAACTTGCGACCGACCATATTGATTTAATAAGGCCAATGCTGCCTTTTAGTAAATCTAGTATTAAAGATTTTGCAAATTTAAATGGGTTGGAATATGTAGAGGATAGTTCCAATGAAAAGAATGACTATACTAGAAATCTAATCCGTAATCAATTAATTCCACAAATGGAAGCTGTTTACCCAAATGTAAGCAAGCAAATTTTGGATACTGTTACTAGATTACAAGAGGCGGAGGCAATTGTAGATACAACTGTCAAAGCTTTTTGGAAAAAGACTATTCGTTTTCCAAAGGGGATACCGACTATTGATTTATCAAAATGGAATAGCCTTCACGGTAATGCAACCTTTATTTGGGGTTTGGTTCAAGCATACGGTTTCAAGGCTACACAAATAGCAGAGATCCATAAAATTGCAGCAGCAAATAAAGGAGCCTATATTGCTTCTACAACACATAGATTCATAAAATGGGAAAATCAAATTCAGATTGTTCCAATTCAAGATAACAAAGTCTATGAAACTATTTCGCAAGACCAAGTAATGCTTGATACTGCGTTGGGAAAATTTCAGTTTGAATGGATCGAAAATATGGAAGGGCTAAAGGTAGATACGAGTGCCCATATTGCTTATCTTGATGCCAATCAATTGAGTTGGCCATTACTGAATAGGTCATGGGTTGCAACAGATTATTTTTATCCATTAGGCATGCGTAAAAAAAAGAAGCTCAATCATTTTTTAGGTAACTTAAAATTAAGTCCAGCAATTAAATCTAGAACCACTTTAATTTGTTCAGGTGATAAAATCGTATGGATTGTTGGTCAAAGGATTGATGATCGTTTTAAAATCACCCCTCATACTCAAAAGGTATTGAAGATCACATTCTTAAGTAAAGTTTAATCTGCTCTAAAAAGCTTGCAACTACATTAAACTGTGCAATAAAATAAGCAGCTACAATCAGGAATACTACGCCATATAAAGACCCCCATAAGTGTGCACTATGGTTAATACCGTCTTGTCCTTTTTTAGATAAGTAGACTGTAAGGCCTAAATAGATTGGGCCAAATATAAAGCCAGGAATGATTGGAGGGATAATGAAAAAGCCAATCTTAATGGTGGGCATTAAAAATATTCCAGCAAAGACAATTGCGGATACTGCTCCAGAAGCGCCTAGGCTATTGTAATTGTACCTATCTTTTTCCTGAAAATAGGTGGGCAATAAACAAACTACAAGTGCAGATAAGTAAAGGAATAAGTATAATAATTTTCCATTGTTTCCAAACAGCATATGAAAATATTGTTCTACATAATCTCCGAACATAAAAAAAGAGAACATGTTAAAAGCTAAATGCATGAAATCTGCATGAATAAAACCTGAACTGATAAAACGATACCATTCATTATGTCTACTTACTGTATGAGGATGGAAGATCAATTTATGCATCAACTCTGCGTTATAAAAAGCAATAAAGGAGATGATTACGGTTGCAATGGTTATGTATAAAGTGATACTCATTATTCGTGGTGGTATTTTTCGTTCGCTAATATACTACATGCTCGGTAGATTTGTTCAGCAAGAATTAAACGTACCAGCATATGTGGGAAAACAAGTTCTGAGATGCTCCAGGTGAAATTCGCTCTTTTTTGGATGCTTTCATCCACGCCGTAAGCGCCTCCAATTAGGAATATAATTTTTTGCGCACTTTGATTGGCTTTTTGTTGAATCAAATTGGCTAAGCCAGGGGAACTTAACATTTTACCTTTTTCATCTAATAAGATTAAAATATCAGTTGCAGACATTGCTTTCAAAATACTAGTTGCTTCTGCTTTTTTAATTTGACTTGGGTCGGATAATTTAGAAGGAGTGATTAATTGCCAGTCAATAGGGTAGTAATGACTAATTCTTTTGGTGAACTGATCAACGCCTTCTTTAATATAGGAATCGTTGGCTTTGCCTACGGAGTAGATGGAAATTTTCAATTAATTCAATTTAGGTTAAAATTAGTGGAATTTGAGTATAAAATGGATTAGGTGGTTGCTTCGCAACATCCTCTTCGCAGTTGCCTTACTCAAAGCCCTTTAAAAACATCAGTGCCTGATGTTTTTGCTTTTACATTCTCATCATCGCATTAAAGCGAGCTTTATGCGATTCCTTGAATGCAAAAGCCCACGCTGTTCGCGTGGGCTTTGTGACCCCGTCAGGATTCAAACCTGAAACCTTTTGATCCGTAGTCAAATACTCTATTCAGTTGAGCTACGGGGCCATTCCACTTACTAACCCAG
>JACCDN010863821.1_pt1 | contig 88118 bp, 77 predicted proteins | sample 7441691 | NCBI WGS metagenome assembly JACCDN01 (sample SAMN15323439, study PRJNA562643) | freshwater metagenome | isolation source: river surface water | place: USA:Blue River Watershed | collected 2017-08-16
AATATGCACCAAGAACATGGAATAAAAAGCCAGGCAGTACATAGGCAAAGGAATTAATGCCAAATAGCTTAAAGGATAAAGCTGTAAGCCAAAATGGCAAATGCGGTTTATCGAGCCAGTCTTGACCTTGGAAAACTAAATCGACCCAATTACCAGTTACAACCATATGTTTTGCGATAGTGGCATATAGAACCGGATCGTCATTACGCATTAGAGGTTCAAATAAACCAATTGAATTGATTGTAAGAGCTAATATTATTAGGAGGTAAATGTTTTTTTTGGAAGAAAGCATAAGATAAGTTCCAGGCTATCAATAGAAATTTATAGTATAATACAAAATTGTTAACTGCTTGAGATGATATATAGAAAATTTATAATTGATGTTATGCAGAACAATAACATTTAGAACTGTTTAACATGGTTTATTAAATTTCATTATGGTGCGTAATAACAATTAATGATTTATCACTATCAACTTAGAAATGTTCTCTTGACTTGAAATTTCTAGCGCACCCTTAATAGCAGTTTATAGCAGCTATTATAACCGATTATTACCTAGAGGAAATACGATGAAACAAACTATCTATGATTTTATTGTAAAAAATATAAATAATGAAGAAATAAAACTTGACTATCTTCAAGGTAAAGTGGTTTTGATTGTAAATACTGCTAGTAAATGTGGGTTTACCAACCAATATAGTGAACTGGAAACTTTATATCGCCGCTATAAAGACGAAGGGCTCGAAATCTTAGGGTTCCCGTGTAATCAATTCCATAATCAGGAACCTGGGAATGAACAAGAAATCGCTAGTTTTTGCCAATTAAATTATGATGTTTCATTTCCAATGATGGCAAAAATAGAAGTTAATGGAGAAAATACCCATCCTCTTTTTAAATTTTTAAAGGCAAATGCGCCAGGAATTTTTGGCAGCCAGAAGATTAAATGGAATTTTACTAAATTTCTTATTGATCGTAGCGGCGAAAGGATTGTAAGATTTGCTCCTTATGTCAAACCATTAAAACTTGAATGTGGCATCCAAAGCTTATTAAGTTAGTTTATTTATCGTTAATCAAGAGTGGAGAAGAATATGGCAAATACAAGCAATCAGCGTATTTTAAAAAGCTTGACCTTAAGCATGGCATTAACTACCTTATCATTTCAATCATTTGCGGTAAACTCTCAGCCTGTTGCACCGGAAGTTGCAACCGGTAAGTTAGTTAAACAATTGGCCTTTGGCAAAAAGTCTATGGTAGTAACTAATAACCCATGGGCTACCCAAGCAGCCACGACGATCCTTGAACAAGGTGGAAATGCAACAGATGCAGCTATTGCTGCCGGATTTGTTTTAGGGCTTACAGAGCCACAATCCTCAGGGATTGGTGGCGGGGGTTATGTGCTAAGCTATAACAATAAGAAATTATTAGCTTTTGACGGCCGTGAAGTAGCACCATCAAGCGCAAACCCTTCGTGGTTTCTCGCTAAAGATGGCAAACCAATGAGTTTTGACGATGCAATGTTAAGCGCACATTCAGTAGGCGTACCTTCGGAAGTGATGCTCTTTTACACCATGAGTAAAAAACAGGGTAACTTAGCCTGGAAAAAAATATTAGCTCCAGCTATCAAGCTTGCCGAAAACGGTTTTCCACTTAGCCCACGGTTATACTCTTTATTGATATCTGATCAAGATGTACTAAAAAATAATCCCGCAATTAAGGCAGTCTATTTTAACCAAGATGGTACGGTTAAGGCTGTTGGCAGCATAATCACCAATCCTGAATATGCCAAAACTTTAAAGCAAATTGCAAAAGACCCAATGTCATTTTACCATGGCAAAATAGCTAAAGATATCGTTACTACTATCAACAACAAAGCCGGCCAAGAATTATTTAAAGAAAAAGACCTAAGCAAATATCAAGTCCTAACTTACGACCCGGTTTGTGGAACTTATCGCGCCAATTACAAAATATGTTCGGTTCCCCCATCTTCGAGTGGCGGAACTACAGTTTTAGAGCTTTTGAAGATATATGCTAATAACTACTCAGGCAGTGATTATGATGACCCTAAATGGATTTATAATTTTTTTGAAGCCAGCAAACTTGCATATGCTGACAGGAACCAATATCTAGCTGACCCGGATTTTGTTAAACAGCCAGTTAAAGGGCTACTTCAGGATGATTACATTAAATCACGAGCTAAATTAGTCAGTAGCCAGGCATTAGCAACGCCAGTTATTGCAGGCATTCCTAATGGAGCCGATAAAAAATATGCTCCGGATGCCAGTCCAAAATCACATGGAACCACCTCTGTGGCGATTGTTGATAAAAAAGGCAATGCAATTGCTATGACTGTTACAGTCGAGCATCAGTTTGGCAGCCACCTTTTTGTTGATGGGTTTTTCCTAAATAATGAATTAACCGACTTTTCATTTGTACCAACGGATAATAACCAAAAACCAATAGCTAATCGAGTTGAAGCAGGTAAGCGCCCTCGCTCATCAATTGCCCCGACCATGGTGTTTGACAATAAATCTGGACAATTACAAGCAATTGTTGGTTCACCCGGCGGCAGTCAAATTATTTGCTATGTCGCTAAAAATATTATCCAAATGGTTGATATGCATATGACACCATTAGATGCAGTATCTACACCAAATTTATGTGCTGTCAATACCAACCCGGTAATCGAAGCGGATAGCTCAACTATGGATAAATATATTCCGACACTTCAATCCCAAGGTGAGTCAATCGTCCGTTCAGACTTAGTTAGCGGCGAAACAAATATCTATCGCGGCAAAGACGGCTGGTTTGGCGCAGCTGACCCTCGTCGCGAAGGGATAGCAACCGGTAACTAACATTTTTCTCAAAAACAGTCGAGAAGGACCGGCCTTACAGCCGGGACTTCTTCTAGGTAAACCGTATTTTTTACTTCTCTGGAAGCTGTGTTAAGGTGTATAATAGATTTAATGGAGCTCCATATTTATCGCATTCAACCCCATACAAGACAATCGCATTGAAATCAAAAGTTTTTTGAATGTCGATGTTTGATATAACTCAAGCATCATTTCAGCTCATCTACTAGTTTGTTAATTTCTTCAAGGCTTATTTTTTCGACTTGCCCAGCTTTAACATCTTCTAAACCTAAATCAAGGGCATTAAGCTGGTTTTTAGTTAATGAACTTTTTAGCAAATACCTAACATATGAACTAACACTAAACCCTAAATCATGTGCTTTTTGTTGGATTTCTTTACCAAGTACTTCATCTACTGTAACTTGAAAACGCATCATATTTTCCTTATAACTCAACATGAATCATTTTAACTCTATATTGGGTAACTTTAGCTTTGCATCAGGCCTAATAGATCTTCTACGCTTAACTTTCCGCCTATATCTTGCCCTTCAAGTAAATCACCAGCAAGATCACGTTTGTCTTTATGTAAGTTAATTATTTTCTCTTCAATAGAGTTTTTCATAATCAAGCGATATACAGTTACTGGGCGCTGTTGCCCCATCCTGTGGGCACGATCTGCCGCCTGATCTTCAACGGCAGGGTTCCACCAAGGATCGAGAATTATTACATAATCAGCCACAGTTAAATTAAGCCCGGTACCACCTGCTTTAAGACTAATTAGAAACACATCTCCACCCTTACCACTTTGAAACGTATCAACTGCTGCCTTACGCTGATTTAATGCTACTGCTCCGTCAAGATATTGAAAACTAATATTATTTTCAACTAGTAACTGCTTAACAACGCCTAAATAGCCTACATATTGGCTAAACACCAGAACTTTGTGCTTATTTGCAATTATTTCCTGTACCAACTCTAGAAAGGTGCCTAGTTTGCTATTTTCCAGTTTAATATTCTCATCAACCAAGGTGGAATGGCAACATGCCTGGCGTAATCGAGTTATCTCAGCAAGGATGTTAAAACGTTTATTCTCATCATGATTTAAGTTAGCTAATTTCGCTAAAGCCCGCTTGCGAATTGCATCATAAAAGGCCAGCTCCTCAGTACTTGGCTCAATATAGATTAACTGTTCAATTTTAGGAGGCAATTCAGCTAGTACCTGTGACTTGGTCCGGCGTAGAATATATGGACGCACTAAATTTTTTAATGCTATGCGCGCAGTTTGATCCTTGTTGGCAATTGGCGTAATAAATTTTTTCTGAAATTTATCCAAACTCCCCAATAACCCAGGATTTAGAAACCTAAATATGCTCCATAATTCGCCAAGATGATTCTCAATTGGCGTGCCGGATAATGCGACTTTGCGATTGGCATTTAATTCACAAACAGCTTTAAAGCGTTTGGTAGTACTATTTTTGATATTCTGCGCTTCATCTAAAATTAATAAGTTCCATTCGCGAGATGCTAGCAACCCGCTTTCGTATTGTAGTAAATTATAGCTACATATCACAACATCATTATTGCTGGCATTTTGGATAGATTGTTCACGCTGATTAGCGCCATGAAGGAGAGTAGCTTGCAAAGTTGGTGCAAACCTTTTTATTTCCTCTACCCAGTTAAAGCACACTGAAGTTGGCGCCACCACCAGGCTGGCGCCACTTTGCCCTTGTTCCAACAACAAAGCAATCGCCTGGACTGTCTTACCAAGCCCCATATCATCTGCCAGGCAAGCACCAATCTGCCAATTGCTAAGCCTAGATAAATAATAGAATCCTTCAACTTGATAGTCTCTTAATTCGACTTGCAGTGTTGCTGGAATCTCTGGCATAAAGTTATTTCGCCGTTTAATATTCTGTATATGCGAATGCCATTTGTTATCTACTTCTACTTCTCCTGCCTCATCTACCACTTGTGCCAATACATTACTGTTTAAATTAAAAACTTTACTATTTTCACTAATCAATTTTAATTCATTTAACTGACGCTTAAAGCTTTGGGTTAATGCAATAAATTTACCTTCATCAAGTTGAACAAAGCGGCTATCAGCGTTATCTAGAAGCGCCAACAATCCTCGCAGTTGCAATACATCATCTCCGTCAATCACTACTTCGCCATCATATTCAAACCATTGCTGCTTTGTTTCAACGCGAATTTTCATATTGCCTGATCCGACATTAGCGATAAATTTGATACTCTCGCCCTTTGGCCATTCTATTATTATATTCGTTTTTTGCCTATACTCATCCAACTCTGAAAGAAGTTCTAAGCTTTCCTCTAAACTTTCAAATAACCATTCAAATTTACTTTGTTGCGCTATTTCCATTATAGGGCAATTAGCAATTAATTCTTTTACCGACGTTAACTCAGCCTTAAAATCACGTACTAATTTGACATGCTGGTTATTATTATCTTTACTAACCAAATTAGCTAATCCTTGAGCAGGAAAATAATAGCTGCCATTACCGAATGGTGCAACCAAAACATTTAACGCTAGCCCTTCACCATGTGGAGTCAGCTGGATTAAACACTGGCTATTTGCCACTATTTCTGGCAGATTATCATCAATAATATCTGCGCTTATCTTTACAGTTGGCGTTGTCCTACATACAACATCCAATAAACGCTGTTTAGCAGCTCTAGGAACCTCGCTTCCATTAGCACCAAGCAAAGCTGATAACTCGACTAATTCTTTAGTAAATTCAATAATTTGATATTTACTAGGGCTAAGCTTATTAACATATATTGTTTGGTTAAGCGAGTATGGAGTTAATTTAACCAAATACCCATTAGTGACTGATTTAACGTCTAATACTGGAGATTCAGTAACTAACTCCAACTTTAAATCTGGATTGTCATAATCAAATACCAATGGATGCCCAACCAACATAATTAATAATTTATTATAGTCCCACTTAAAGCGACCAGGAGAATAAATATCTGGGACCAGAGCTGAAATTGGCTGCGCGTCATAAGGCTTAAGATACTCGAAATCTATTTTTTTGAATAGGCGCCCTAAGGCTACCTCTTTACCGGCTGTCCACTGGCCATTATTACGAAGAGTCTGTTCCAGTACACTGACTTTAGGAGCCTTAGGATCTAATAACCACACTAGCCTCTTACCATTGACTACAAGCGCTGAATCGTCACTAGACTCGGTTTTACCTAACAAGAAATCTAACTTATCAACCAGGTATTCCCATTGCGGTTTAATAGTAACCAAAGAGGATACCTGTAAATTATGGTAAAATGAATCAGCTATTAATTGCAGATACTTGGCATAGTTCTTATTATGCGCCGCCATTAACTCTGCCATTATCACTTCAGCTAAGTAACACGATAACTCATGGCTCTTATTTAGATAATGTTGAACTGTTTCCCATTTGATTTCGTTAGGTGCCACCAAGGTCGCTAACCATAAGTAAAGTGCAAATATATTACAATTGAGACGAGAAACCCCATTAGCAGAAAAATACTTAATTGCCAGAGTAAAGCAGCTCTTAGCTTGATTAAAATCATTGTTTATTACACTATAAATCCCATGTAGTAAGTTTGCAAAAATAGCTAAATTTGGCTGCTTCTCTAACCGTTTAACAATTACTGAAACTATTTTATCGTGCTTTTTCTCTCGGATCAAAGCAATAGCATAAAGAATACTAAATTCAGGCACGTAAAACCAATAATCCCTATTAGTGATTTGGCTAAATTCCCGAAGAGATAAATCATAGAATTTTAGAGCATTTTTATTTTCGCCACTCAATAAATATTCTGTTGCGGCTAACATATTCTTGGCCCAGTTATTAGAGGATTCTTGCTTAATAATCGTTTGATGTGACAGAGTAACAAAATTTAGCTGGTTAAGACAGGCAGTTAATAACGGGAAATTGGCATGCTCTTGGGCTTGTGGTAATAGCTTAAGTTTATTGAACCATTTAGCATCAGGTTCATTATCGCTAATGTATGAATACCCCAGTGCTGGTGACAATTTAACAACACATAAAATTTCCTGAAAATACATTAGTCTAGATTGAAACCATTCTTCTTCAATTATTTGCTGGGAAAATAAAGTACGGTAACCCAACAATACTTTTTGCTGTTCTAGATTATCCCATTTTTGCTCAGAAAGTTTTACATTATTAATATGGATTAACATGTTAAGCGCGCGATAGTCTTCATAGTCTAGACAAAGCGGGTTCCCAAATTCAAATTTACGATAATTATTAAAATTAGGAAAAATATTAAATTGATCAATTTTCGTGATTATTAATAAATTGGTTTTGACATTATCATAATTTGTGGCAATAATACATATTGGATATAATAAATGATCATGCAATCTGAAATCTTGGTTATAATCACGAGCAAAATAACCTTCCTTAAACAATCGATTTAAGTGAAGAATATACTCATTGTAATTAACTTGTTTACCATTATTATCAATTTTCAACTGAGGCAATAAATTCGTCACCAATTTAGAATAGTGCCCTGTCAACCCACTATATATATGATGATTCTTCATACCGGTTACGAGATAAGCTAATGCTGCTACTTGTAAAATCCGCTGCTTAATTTTGTCCAAATTTCCATAATGCTCATCAAATAAATCCAAAGTTATAATCTTCTTTTCTACTGCCATTTTATTTATCTTTAATACATCAGTTAATAAAGTAAGCTTAACCCAATTTCGCAAAATATGCAAAAGGGAGCAATAGTAATTATGTCTATTGCTTTATGCTAACAGGCAGCATAAAATAGAGTTTGCATAAAATTACTAATTAAAAAAAGATTTATATTATATTTAGCTATTAATTAATAGAACAAGCAACAATAATCGAGGATATGCGTGATTTAATGATTAAGCGAAATTTTTATTTAATAGGATTACTAATTGCTAATCTAGCAATTATCGTGGCGCCATTATTTGTTACCCTTTTAAGTATGATTATTATTTTAGGTTTAACCATAAGATTTAGGGATTATTGGTTAGCAGCGCTACTAGCCGGCACTTCGCTAATAAGCTACACTATAGGTAAAATTATGCCATCAATAACCATAACAGACTTTCATAGCTCGGTAAATATAGATAACTTATATTTTGGGCTGATAATAATACCTGTGCCATTAATTATTAATAGTTTATTTATTTGGTTTCGACACGCACCTGAATAAGCAGGGAATTATAACAACACCCTACTGTGAACTAATTTAGAAAATTAATTGTAGTTCTTTCGAGAAACTGCTCTTTATCAAAAGCAATATCTCCATCACTAAATGGCTCCCCTGTGGCCTTAAGGCCAGTAAAATCGAATTTGCTCGTATCCATGAGGTGAGACGGAACTATATTTTGAACCGCACTAAACATCGTTTCGATTCTCCCTGGATAACGCTTATTCCACTCTTGCAGCATTTCCTTAATTACTTGGCGCTGCAAATTGGGCTGAGATCCACATAAATTACATGGAATTATCGGGAAGTCCTTGATAGCAGCATACTTGGCAATATCTTTTTCGGCACAATAGGCAAGCGGTCGTATAACAATATTATTACCGTCATCACTCACAAGTTTTGCTGGCATCCCTTTTAATTTACCACCATAAAACATGTTTAAAAAAAGTGTTTCAAGTATATCATCGCGATGGTGGCCTAAAGCAATTTTCGTTGCTCCAAGCTCTTTAGCAACGCGATATAAAATCCCGCGCCTTAGACGAGAACATAATCCACAGGTAGTTTTCCCCTCAGGAATCACCCTTTTCACAGTACTATAGGTATCTTCCTCTATAATCTTGAATTCAATACCAAGTTTATCTAGATATTCGGGTAATATATGCTTAGGAAATCCAGGCTGGCCTTGATCTAAATTTACTGCAATTAGCTTAAATGCTACAGGCGCAGAACGCTGCAGACTTAATAAAATATCCAGCATTGTGTAACTATCTTTACCTCCTGAGAGACAAACCATAATCACATCATCAGCCTCTATCATGCCATAATCATTGATAGCCTTACCGACATTTGCACGTAATCGCTTGTTCAATTTATTAATTTCGTATTGTTTGTCCATAAACTCCCCTGAATAACCCGCCTAAAAATGAGCTAGTAATTATACAGTAAAATCAATTAAGGCACTAATAAATAAACTCATAAAATCGCATAATTTTTATTGCTGCAAAGCAACAAGTTAGGCTAAAATATATACTTTGAAAACTTCACAAGCAACTACTTTCTAAGGTTATAAAATATGAGTGGATACAGCAAAATTGAAAAATTAATTAAAGAACACGAGATCAAATTTATTGATTTAAGATTCAGTGACACTTTGGGTAAAGAACATCATGTAACAATCCCTGCTAACCGGGTGAATGAAGACCTTTTTAAAATCGGTCAGCCTTTCGACGGTTCTTCTATTGAAGGCTGGAAAGGAATTGAATGCTCTGACATGATTTTGCGACCTGATGCTTCCACTGTAAAATTTGATCCATTTTTTGATGATGCAACGTTATTTATAACCTGTGATGTGATCGAACCTAGCACAATGGAATCTTATGACCGTTGCCCGCGCGGTATAGCCAAAAAAGCTGAAGCATTTATCAAAGAAAGTGGACTTGCAGATACTGCATACTTTGGCCCAGAACCAGAATTTTTTATTTTTGACTCAGTTACCTGGGGTAACGATATGAGCGGATGCCATTATAAAATTAACGCCGAAGAAGCAGCTTGGAGTTCAGACAAAGATTATGAAGGTGGTAATACCGGCCACCGCCCTCAAGTTAAAGGTGGTTATTTCCCACTACCGCCGGTAGATTCACATCAAGACTTACGTTCAGCAGCGTGCCTTGCACTAGAAGCTATGGGCATTCCTGTTGAAGTACACCATCATGAAGTAGCAACTGCCGGTCAATGTGAAATCGGCACCCAATTTAGCAGTTTAGTTCAACGCGCAGATTGGTCACAAACATTTAAATATGTTGTCAGAAATACAGCACACCGCTTCGGTAAAACGGTAACATTTATGCCAAAACCAATTGTCGGTGACAACGGTTCTGGCATGCATGTTCATCAATCTATCTGGAAAGATGGTAAAAATCTATTTGCCGGTAAAGAATACGCAAATCTTTCGCAAACTGCTTTATATTACATAGGTGGTATCATTAAACATGCCAAAGCATTAAATGCCATCACAAATCCATCGACTAATTCATATAAGCGCCTGGTACCGGGTTTCGAAGCCCCTGTTATTTTAACTTACTCAGCTAGAAATCGTTCTGCATCGATTCGTGTACCATTTACAACTTCAGATAAAGCTAAGCGAATCGAAGTAAGGTTCCCAGATCCTATGGCAAATCCATATCTTGCATTTAGTGCCATGTTAATGGCTGGTATTGATGGAATCATTAATAAAATTGATCCAGGTAAAGCTATGGATATCAATTTATATGATTTACCTGAGAGTAAACTAGCGAAAATCCCTCAAGTTTGTTCAAGCTTAGAGATGGCATTAGAGCATTTAAATAAAGATCGCGCATTCTTAACCCGTGGCGGCGTATTCACGGATGATTGGATCGATAGCTATATTCAATTAAAAATGCATGAGGTAACAAAATACCGCATGACGACCCATCCAGTTGAAATGCAAATGTATTATAGTTTATAATCAACAAGTTTTATTATAATCTCTTTGAAGCCACTATCAACTAGTGGCTTTTATAATTGAAAAATCCTGTAATTTGTGAGAAAATCGAGGGTTAGCTCTAAACTTAAACATGCTATCCAAGCAATTATATAAAAGCATCATAAGTACTTATAACTTAGAGTAAGCAATAATTATATATAACACCAAATGAATAAGTGTGAATAGTGGGTTTTTTTGCCCAAAATAAAGATAGTCTTCTATGACTCCATAGACAAAACAATTAGAATTAAATAAAACCTGATTATACAAGAATAAATTAACAATATGAAACGATCTTATCCTAAAAAAATAATTACAGTTTTAGTATTAAGCACCCTTACCTTATTTAGCAGTACCATAACCTTTGCAGACGAGATAAATGACGCTGCGGGCACATCATCTAGCAGCGACAACACGGATTCAACCGTAAAAGTCCCAGCGCAATCTAGTGATGCAATAGGAAATATGCTGTTGCAGTCTGTAAGTCTAATGGGGATAGCCTATAAATGGGGAGGTAATACTCCTGATACAGGTATGGACTGTAGTGGCTTTGTGCGCTATGTATTTAAGAAATCACTTGGAATTACCCTTCCCCGTACGGCCGCGGAAATGGCTAAAGTCGGTAAGCGTGTAAGTATCGATGAACTGGAACCTGGTGACCTGATATTTTTTAATACTCGGCGCGGTTCCAATACGCATATTGGTATTTATTTGGGTAATAATAAATTCATTCAGTCACCGAGGACGGGAGAAAATATCCAAATTACCGAATTAAGTGGTTATTGGGTAAAACACTTTAATGGCGCTAAGCGTGTAGTTCAGGAAGATCAAGATAATGATGGCAATACAACTGTCGAGAATTATTCTGAAATTCATGATGAAGCATTACCCACCGCATACCGTGCTAGCCGAGGTAAACATAGCCGCCACGGAAGAATTAGCCGGACTAAATTGTACGCTAAAGGTAGTAAGTCAAGCAAAAAAACTGCGCGTAGTTCAAAAAATTCTCACACTGCTAAAGGTAGTAGCGCAAAAAAATCCTCTAAGAAGAAACATCATTAATGAAACCGCAAATACCAGTCTGGCATAGATCGAATGGCGAAATTATTGCGTGCACTGAAAAGATAAAAGTAATGCGCCAAAATATTGAAGAGCTTCAACAATCTCTTCAGGATGCTTATGAAGACGCACTACTTATGGATGTTGATTCAAAACAAATCAAAGATTATTTAATAGCAATGGTAAATGGATTGGTAAATCCGTATAAGGACTAAAATGTTTAATAAATTCGAACTAATGGTTGGACTACGCTACCTGCGTGCCAAACAAAAAAACAGCTTCGTCTCTTTTATTTCCCTGGTATCAATTATTGGTATTACACTTGGAGTTGCAGCTTTAATAACCGTATTGTCAGTGATGAATGGCTTCCAGCGCGAAATCCGCAACAAAATTATTGGCGTTACTTCACATATGCAGTTAATGTCGGCAGATAATGCGCTTACTAACTGGCAGAACGTTGGCAATTTAACATTGAAAGACAAACACATTTTAGCATTTGCCCCGTATATTGATGGGCAAGGTTTAATATCTTTTGATGGTAGTGTCAGTGGAGTATTAATCCGTGGAGTCGATGCAAACTATGAACCTAAAGTAGATGATATTACTTCCAAAATGGTACAAGGAAGCTTTAACAGTCTTGAATCTACTGCTTTTAATATTGTAATTGGTAAAGACCTTGCTAGACAATTAGGTGCAACTATTGGTGATAAGATTACAATTATTACGCCAGATGGGCAAATTACTCCGGCTGGCATGATACCGCGCTTAAAGCAATTCACTATTAGTGGTATTTTTGACACCCATATGTACGAATACGACTCATCACTAGTTTACATAGACCTTACTAAAGCACAAATACTATTTAAAACACCAAATAGTGTCACTGGATTACGCTTAAAAGTTGATGATGTTATGAAAACCCAATCAATTAAACAAGATTTATACCCTCTCCTTCCTGATACCATAATTATTCAAGACTGGATAGACCAGCATCAGAATTACTTTAGCGCTGTCGCGTTAGAGAAGAAAATGATGTTTGTAATATTGACATTAATAGTCGCAGTTGCTGCTTTTAACCTGGTATCAACTTTAGTTATGACTGTTAATGACAAACGATCTGATATTGCAATTCTACGCACAATGGGTGCTTCACAAAGCAATATCATGAAAATATTTATGCTTCAAGGCGGCATTTCAGGCATTATTGGTACTGTTACAGGCACTATTTTAGGAGTCTTACTTGCAGTATTTATCGGTGATATAGTTCATGGCATTGAGTTGCTAACCCATACTAAATTGATTTCTGGTGATGTCTACATGATTGATTATTTACCATCCCAAGTTGAGTTTACTGATGTAGCGAGCATTTTCTGTGTATCAATAGCACTTAGTATTATTGCGACGATTTACCCGAGCAAAGCAGCAGCTAAAACTAATCCAGCAGAGGCACTTCGTTATGAATAAACAAATCTTAACTTGTTCTAATCTATCAAAATCTTTTAAACAAGCCTCTTTGCCTGACTTAGAGATTTTCAAAAATATCAATCTTAGCCTTAATACTAGTGAAACTATTAGTATTGTTGGAAGTTCCGGAAGCGGCAAGACATCGTTACTACAAATACTTGCGGGGCTAGATAAAGCCACTTCAGGTCGAGTTAGCATAGACGGAGATGATTTAGACCAATTAAACCAGAACCAATTATGCGCCTTACGTAACCGAAAACTAGGCTTTATTTATCAGTTCCACCATTTATTGCCGGAGTTTTCCGCTATTGAAAATACCCTAATGCCACTAATAATTTCAGGAAGCATCGGGAAAGAACAGCGAGAATATGCGCTATACATATTGGATCGATTAGGACTTAGCAAAAGAGCACATCATTATCCCAACCAATTATCCGGGGGCGAACGGCAACGCGTCGCGATTGCACGTGCTGTTGTCAATAAACCTAAAATAGTATTTGCAGATGAACCAACTGGTAATTTGGATAATGCAACCGCACATCAAGTACTGGATATTTTCTTCGAGCTGCAAGAAGAACTAAAAACTAGTTTAATAATTGTAACCCATGACCGAGAAATCGCTGGTAAAACACAAAAAACTTATACGTTACATAATGGGCAACTACATACAACTTATTAACAGATGTTTTGAGCTTTCACGATTTTTGGCAAAATAATGAGATTTATTAAAATGGTTAATTGATTTATAACGAATTGTGTAGCATATTAGATTTTGTTTACGAGCTTTGCTAATTTGTTAATTTGTTTGAGAGTAGCGAGTTTATCAACAAATAGCAAACGAGTAATACAAAATCTTATATGCGGAAGATTTGAGTTATAAATCAATTAACTTTTTAATAAATCAGATAGATTGCTTTAAAATTTATTATAGTGCGTAACAACATCAGTTATTAACAAAGGTTTCGTGCTTTTGGTGATATTGAAATAATTTAAGGAATAAGCATCAAGCAAATTGATAATAGTTAAAAGATTGGTTCATTATTAAACTTTTCTTCATTAACTACTATAACCCATGGCCTGCATAAACTAACTGGAATTAGGTTATGAAAGTTCAGCTCTCGGGCTTTTTCAATCATTATGGTTGTATTTCCATCATAAATGTCAAACTTTGGACAGATTACTTCAGCAGCAACTTTAGCTAAAGTGCCGCGGGTAATTTGCAGAATTTCGGACGCTTCACGCTGAGTTAACCCGATGGAGAGCAGGAAAACAATTTCATGCTGCCTTTTACTTAGCGCAATCGGCAAATCACTATTACTTTTAATTATATGTTCATTACTATAATTTTGACTAGTATAATTGGATAAATAATCTCGTAATCCAAATAGTCTAAAGCTTTCACCAAACAGTTGAATGGCGATAACCTTGCCGTTAGGATGAAAAATCGGTATATAATGATTGAGACGTGCGGAGCGATATAATCGATGAAAAGGATGAATAAGTATTGCAGAAATAGGCAAGCCGGTTTCAATTACCTTATCTTTTAATTCGTGTAGCTTACCTATAATCTGATTAGCGGCATCCAATGCTAAGTCAGGTGCATTTTTTAAAATTGGATATGAATCACGGGTGAGTGACCCTGAAAATTTCCCCTCAAGATCCTTCCAGCTTGCAAACCCTAAGCCACGTGCAAAGCTATTACTTGCAAATACAAAATAGCCATCAAGATCCCAGATAATCGTATTTATATTACGATCCACCAATGGCATTGCACCAGGAACCACGACCTCTTTAATATATTCTTCAATAGATAAATTATTAAACATTCTAGATTCCTTTAATCGGGATGATAAATAGTAATAGTAGTTACACAGCTTTAATTAGTGAGTTACAACCCTAAAAGTATTTCCGCAAAGCTGTGTAACTTGGGCAATTTAGATTAATTGCCTTCTAAAATAAATGGTTTAGTCTTAATTAATGCCCAAAAAGCGAACAACACCGTTACAAACAGGCAAACTACTGGAATAAAATATATTAAATGGCTTTTTTCAATTAAGCTTGTAACTACTATAGGTGTTAATCCGCCAAATAAGACAAAGCTTATATTATAAGATAGCGCCACACCAGTTAACCTAACTTCAGTTGGAAAAAGGTAACTTAGAAATATAGGCGGTAATGTAACTAAAAACCCCTGAAATATTGCAAAAATCGTTAATGCAATCGTAATAGATGCATTAATTGAGATTAAATAATAGCATAATGAAGCTGCTACTACAATCAAAGCTAAAGAGTATTTCATTAGTTTATATGGATCATACTTATTAGCTAAATAGCCCATTACGTAAATAGAAATTACGCTTACAATGGATGCTATCAATATAGCATCACTCGTAACTGACGGGCTTAATTTAACGATTTTAATTAAGTAAGTTGGCATAAAAATGATTAGTAATATAATTGGGGTGGCCATAATTGATACTAAGCCAGCTCCAATTAAAACCTTACCTAAATGCTTTTGCAATAATTCAATAAAAGGAAACGAATTATGTGACTTTAATTGTTTAAACATTATCGTTTCACTTAGTTCCCGACGAACTTGGTATGCGATAAAACATAAAACGCCACCAATAATAAAAGGAATACGCCAGCCAAAGGAATTTAACTGACTTGGAGTTAGATAGTGCACTATCGCCAAATTAATAAGCATGCCTGGGATCAACCCGGCAACAGTCCCACTAAATATCCCCCCCATACCAAAGCCGCGTTTATCAGGCATACATTCAGATACATAGACTATCATGCTTGGCAATTCACCACCTATGGCCAAACCTTGAATTAATCTAAATAAGAGCATTAGCGCAGGTGCATAAACTCCAATTTGCTCATAGGTAGGCAAAAGGCCCATGCCTATCGACGCTACACCCATTAAAATCATTGTTAAGATTAAAACGGTTTTACGGCCGATTTCATCACCAATATGGCTAAAAATAATCCCGCCTAACGGTCTTACAACATAACCAACAACGAATACCGAATAACTAGCAATAATCGAAATAAATGCGTTATGGCTTGGAAAAAACTGGCTGGCAAAATAAACAGCAAATAAACCGTAAATTGTAAAATCATAAAATTCTAGTAAGCCACCCATCGATGACAGCAACACAATTTTTCTTTGTTCTTTACTCAAGTCATAACCCAAAAAGCTTGTCATAAATCCACCTTTGTTATAAATATTTTATATTAATACTATATTTTAGCTATAAATTGCTGCAGTGGATTTACTTTTTTGCATATTTAAGCAATGAAACAGTTTTTTGCCAGTTTCAAATGACTAAAGAGAATAATCGCGCGTAACAAAGACATATTTGCTAAAATCATTACTTTGAGGAAATTAAATTTTGGCATTTTTTGGAAACTAAATGAATAAACTATTAAAGAATATACTGATTTTAGGAAGTTTAATTACTTTTGGGCAAAGTTATGCCCAGGATTTCACCGATTTAGAGACAACTTATATAAAATCGAAAATTTCTGCAAAGAATATGTGTGGCGAGAAGCTACGTTGTGGATCATTATTGGTTTCGCAATTCTATAAAAGCCACAATTATGCCCCAGTATGGGTTAAAAATGACGATTTAACTGATAATGGAAATAAAATGGTTGGCATAATAAATAACTCCTATTTAGATGGCCTAGACCCACGTGCCTACCATAGCGTCCAAATCAATAAATTAGTTGATGAAATCAATAAATTAGTTGATGAAATCAATAATACAGACGACAAAGCGAAATTAGCCAAATTATTGGCAAGTCTAGACATGGCTTTAACTGACGGATATTTTCTATATGCAACCAACCTGCATTATGGTTTAATGCCAAGTAAAAAAGTATTCCAGTACTGGACTACCGGACCTCGACCAGTTAATTTGATTAATAGTCTAAACGATGCATTAAACGACGATAGCCTGACTGAAACCATCAGTAATTTGGCACCGCGCTACCCTGGATATAACCAGCTTAAAACTAAAATGAACCAATACCAGAATGTTGCTATACATGGTGGTTGGGAGTCTATTCCTGATGGTGAAGAGTTGAAACTTGGTGATAGTGGTGACAGGGTAGCCGCATTGCAGCAACGTCTATTAATAAGTGGTGAACTACCAGAAATAAACGACAAAGGTGAATTTGATAAAGACCTAGAAAAGGCTGTAATCCTGTTTCAGGAAAATAATGGGCTATATGATGATGGGATTGTTGAAAGTGATACTCTCGCAGCCCTTAATGTACCGATTAGGGATCGGATTCAGCAAATGGAGCTTAATTTAGACAAGATGCGCTGGCTACCAACTGACCTTGGCAATGAATATGTTATGGTAAATATTCCTGATTATTCTTTAAATATTCAAAAAGATGGTAAATCAGCACTATCAATGGATGTTGCCGTTGGCGGCAGTGATCACCCTAGCTGTGTACTTACTAGCCAGATCAGCCATGTAGTCATACACCCATATTGGAATATGCCAACTGATATTGCAGCAACCGAATTATGGCCACAATTAAGAAAAGACAAAAACTTTCTGGCTAAAAAGCATATCCAAGTATTACAAAAAGATAAAAGTGGTAATTACGTAGAAATTAATCCGGATAGGATTAATTGGTCTAAACTAACACCAAAAGAGTTTAATTCTTATCGTTATCGTCAGGATCCGGGGACGGATAACTCTTTAGGCAAAGTTAAATTTATGTTTGCGAACCCTTGCCAGATTTACTTGCATGACACAAATGAATCGCAAGTATTTGACATTTACCGCCGCGACTTTAGCCATGGTTGTATCCGAGTGGGAGAGCCACAAACATTGGCAAATTACATTTTGACAAAAGAAGATGGCTGGAACAAGAAAAAAGTCGCACGCACCTTTAAAACAGGCGAAAATAAAACCGTCACTTTGACTAACCCTTTAAATCTTTACCTGGTATACTTTACTGCTTGGGATAGTAATGATGATTGGGTCCAATTTAGAAATGACATTTACAAGCTGGACAAGCCTAAAAAATACCCGGTTTATCTTCCAAAGCCTCAAGTAAAGCAAGATGATGATAATTAATGACTAAGCGAAATAATTTTTTAATAATTCTCTTTAAAGCCTTTTGTCGGCTAAGTGCTAATTATTATCGGACAAACGGCGGCATGCGTGCTGCTAGTTTGTCCTACACATTTTTATTATCCTTCATTCCATTTACTATATCAATGTTTAGTATTCTTTTTTCCACACCTTTTAACAGAAATTTGGGAGTACAATACTTCACCAAATAAAGGCTATCGTAAGTAACTTATTCCCAGTTGGACATTGTTTTAAAAATGCATTTAAAATAATTATCTTTTGAAAAGTATAACTCTCATTAGATAATTAAATCAAAATTGTAGCAAACTATGCTAGAATCATTACTTGGAAAACTAATTGGACAATCGCGGTTTTTATCGAGGAAAGTCCGGACACCACAGAATAAAAGTGCTGGGTAACACCCAGGGGCTGTTTTACAGCTACGGAAAGTGGCACAGAAAATATACCGCCTTATTGGTAAGGGTGAAAAGGTGCGGTAAGAGCGCACCGCGCAGTTAGTGATAACTGTGGCAGGCAAAACCCCACTTGGTGCAAGACCAAATAGGCGCAGAGTTTTTATTCTGGACGCTTGAATGCGCGGGTAGGTTGCTTGAGCCTTTTGGTAACAATAGGCCTAGATGAATGATTGTCTGGAGTCTTAGACTTAACACAGAATCCGGCTTACAGATTAGTTTTCCTTCTCAATACTTCTACAAATATTTCCAATATTATACCTAACTCTTCTATCACGGCAATTTTTAGGATACTTCTATGGCAAATGACCAACATCTTATTGAAAAAACCATAACATCAAACCTGACATTTCAAGGTAGCTTCATGCAGGTTATGCATGACATTGTTGAATTACCCGATGGTAGTAAGTCTATTCGTGAATATATAAAACATCCGGGCGCTGTTGCAATTTTGGCTTTAGATAATGACAATAACTTAATTATGGAACGCCAGTACCGTTATAGTGTTTCTAAGGTAATGTATGAGATTCCGGCAGGTAAACTAGACCCCAATGAAGACATTCTAACATGCGGCCGCCGTGAGCTTGCTGAAGAAACCGGTTATGTTGCTAAGGAATGGATTTATCTGGGCGATTGTTTACCTTGTATTGGCTATTCTACTGAAAAAATTGCATACTACTTAGCCAAAGATTTATCATTTACTGAACAGCACTTAGACGAAGGTGAATTTCTGGAAGTAGTCAAGCAACCATTGGATGAAGTATTCGAATTAGCCTTTAGCGGTAAAATCCCCGATAGCAAAACCCTATCTGGGCTCGTTCTTTTATATGGATACTTAAAGCGCCATGTTTAAATTGTTCTGCCTAAGCTTGGGAATAATAATTGCCCAGCTTGGGCAGGACTCTCTATCATTTACACTTTATTTTATAATTTTATGGCTATTTTTTTCTCTGCTAACACTTGACTATATATATAGCCAGGCCCCAATTAAATTAAAACTACATCATTATATTATCTGTCTATTATTATTTGCTGGTGGTTATGGTTATTCTAAATATCGGCTCCAAAGTCATAATGATTTCCTTATAAAAGTACCGCTTAATCATTTTAAACTAAGAGGCTACCTTGATAGCCCTCCAGAAACGCTAACTACTTTTATCCAGGCCAAGTTCCATATTACTTCGGGAAGATACAAAGGTAAAGAGATTCTCTTAAACTATCCGCAAAATATCATTTTACCGCTTGGTTATGAACTAGTTGTTGAAGCCAAAATACGTCCGCTTAAGTTTGCTAAGAACCCGGATGGCTTTGCCTATCAAAATTACATAGTTAGCCAAAACATTATCGCTAGGGCTATGATAACCCAACAACCAACAGACCTATGGAAGACCTATGCTCCAAAAGCAATAATTAACCAAGTACGAACACTCGTAATTAATTACCTGGAAAATAATCTAAATGGCAAAGAATATAAGGGTTTACTAATTGCCCTGGTCACCGGATACCAACATTTTATCCCGGATTACCAATGGCAAATTTTTAAAAATAGCGGTATTATTCATATAATTAGCATCTCCGCATTAAATTGTTATTTGCTAGGAATAATGCTATTTCTAATTGGCAGGTTATGTAACCTTTTGCCAATAGAGGTTATTCCAAAAAGAGTACTGCTTGCATGGTTTGGCGTAATCTTAAGTTTACTATACTCAGTTTTAACAGGCTTTGAAGTAGCTACACAACGAGCATTCTATTTCACCTTAATTGTGTCTTATTTTTTAACAATACGCTATTACTATCCGCTCCAGAATAAACTAATGTTGACGTTATGCTTAATTTTATTGCTAAACCCTTTTGCCGTAGCCAGTAGCGGATTTTGGTTCACTTTTATTTTGGTTGCCACAATTTTTATTATTGATCATTGTTATTATAAACAATCAACCGCAATCAAAAGTTGGCTAATTCTGCAATATGCCCTTTTTCTTGTTGGCTTACCCTTGAGTTTGCTTTTTTATAAATCCGTTTCCTGGGTGTCTATTTTCAGCAACTTATGGGCGATTCCTATTTTGGCAAACATTATTACCCCAATCGCAATAATTGCTACCCTACTTCATTTAGACTACCTAATACAAATTCTAGCCGATAGTTTAAATTATCTAATGATTCCCCTTAATTATCTTGCTATGATAAAACCGCATCAGGAACCCGCGCCTAATTTTGCTGTGGTTTTAATGAGTTTTATCGGTATTCTTATGCTAATTTTACCTATACCAATAAAATTTAGACTTATAACGGGTACATTTCTCTTTTCAACTCTATTTATGATTAGACCACCAAGTCTGCCAGAATTTCACGAAGCCAGGCTAAAGGTTTTTTTTCACCAGAATTTAGGTATTAGTTTACTCCAAACTAAACGGCATAATCTGTTAATAATCAATAACGAAAATGAATCTAATCTAGAATTTAGTTTATCTAAGGTTATATCCGCTTATCTAATTCAAAACCAAATAGCCTCAATTGATTATTTGATAACTAATGAATATCTTGCCCCCAGAATAATCTCAGACCTTACAAATTCCAATATTCTTATATTAAACAAGATTACCACTAATAAGAATATTGAAGTTGACGGATTAGAGTTAAAAAGTGACATTAAAGGGAAGAAGCTAGGTGTGGCGATAAATAGCGTAAAAACAACCACTTACATTGGCAATGGTCATTTCCCATTTCAAAAGCAGCACTGGGATAATCTGATAATTATGTACCCGATTAATAACCTGGATTGGGTCTGGGAAAACCCTGCCACAAATTTAATACTAAATTACCCATTAAAAAAACGCCCCTTTTATGAGGCGTTACTAGAAAATTTAGAACTTCCCGTCAAATATAGCTATGACCTTAGTTCTTCAGGTTCTATTACTATTGAAAATAACCAAGTCTTAGCCGATGCTTGGGCCGCTGGTGAAAATCATTTGGTAGAATAATAAAATCAAATTAATCGAAACAATAGTCATAAAAAATGGTCTTACCAATTTTGAGCCTTTTAAAATAACCATTTTTGCACCGGTATAACCTCCAACAAATTGCCCTAAAGCCATCACTAGACCTAGAATAAAATTAACTTTCCCAAACCACAAAAATACCGCTAATGAAAATAAGTTGCTTTTTAAATTTAGGACTTTTGCGTAGCCAGAAGCGTTTAAAAATGTATATCCCAAGAAATACACAATTGCAATAATCCAAAAGTTACCGACTCCCGGACCAAAGAATGCATCATAAAAACCCAGAATAAAACCAAAGATTGAAAAAAATAGCAGCTCTTCCATTTTTTTCTTACCTTCTTTAATGCCTAAGGATTTATTAAACAAATTAAATAAGAAAACACCTAACATCAAAAAAGGTACAATGTAGCGCATAAATTGATTCGAGACAACATTAGCCAATACCGCACCCAGGCACGCACCGATAAAGCCCATAATAAGCCCGCGGTAAACCGTCTTAAAATTAATAAGTCCGTCTTTATAGTATTTATAAACAGCAGTTCCAGTGCCAATACTGCTTTGCAATTTATTGGTTCCTAAAACCAGGGAAATCGGCATACCGGTTAATGTTAATGCTGGAACGCTTATTAGGCCTCCGCCGCCAGCTACAGCATCAATAAAACCGGCAAGAAATCCCATAAATATTAAATAACTGAACAATATAGCCTGATGATGTTCAAAAAATGCATGCATAAAATACCCCTTAATGATCTGAAGCGCAATTTTACTATAAATTTTCGGAAAGATATTACAAAAAAAATAACTTAGTTAACAATAATATAGCTAACATGATAAAATAAATTCCTCCCACAAAACCCACTAATTAGCAACGAAATCATGAATAAGCAAATACCTTTTAGTTTTAAATTAATCATAGTATTAATCTGGGCCTTGCCACAAATGTCAACTGACATTTACTTACCATCAATGCCATCCATGGCCAAATCATTTGCAACCAGCCTAGATATGATTCAATATACCATATTTTTCTATACATTAGGCTTTAGTACCGGTGCATTATTCTTTGGCCCCATTTCCGATAGAGTTGGTAGACGTCCGGTAATCCTGTGGAGCCTTGGATTAGCAACTGTGGCCAGTTTAATAACCCTATTATCAACTAACCTTGACATCATGTTCATCGCAAGGTTTATCCAAGGTTTTGCTCTAGTAGGAGTTGGTTCTACCATGCGGGCAGTTACCAAAGATATTTGCTCAGATAAAGAAGAGATGGCGCGCTTTGGAGCAATTATGGGAATAGCCATTCCTATTGCTGCTGCTATTGCCCCTGTAATTGGTGGTTATATGGAAGAATATGCTAATTGGCGGTTTAGTTTTGCCTTCTTACTTTTATATATTGCAGCTTTTTTCGTTTATGCTATCAAAACTTGGCCTGAAACCAATACCGAACGCTTAGAAAGATCACTTAAATATTTGTTTTTTGATTATAAAGAAGTATTAACAAATGGTCGATTTTTTCGTTATAACTCAATTACTGCATTTGCGCTTTGTTCAATGTATGCCTATTTGACGCTATCTTCATATCTATTACAGGTAAAAGTGGGATTAACACCTAAAGATTTTGGTTATACTAACTTATTAATATCTCTGGCGCTAATTATCTCAAGCTATCTTAACAGCAAAATGATCTATCACCGTGGAATTGATAAGATGCTATTAATTGGCATATTGCTTCTTGGCGGCTCTGGGGTATTATTTTTGCTTGGTGGGATATTTAATCTTACAAATGTATATACAATCATCATTCCGTTAATGATATTGGTTTTTGGCTGTGGCTTCATTTATCCGAATGCCAGCGCCGGTGGGCTTAGCTTATTTAGTAAAAGTGCTGGTACGGCAGGTGCCATCTATGCCTTCATCCAGATGCTCGGAGGATCAGTCGGCAGTGGTCTAATTTCACTAATGAGCCATTATGGTGAACCGCAATCCTGCCTAGGGTTACTGATAATCTTGCAAGGGATAGTTGGTGGCTACTTTGCTCGCGAGCTAATTAAACAAAATCAGCATGAGGCAAGTGAACATAATAGCCATGAAAAACCACTAAATTTTGATAGCCATTAAGGTTAATTGAGTTATAACTCAAATCTTCTGCATAGTAGACTTTGTATTACTCGTTTGCTATTTATGGATAAGTTCGCTACACGCAGATAAATCAACAAATGAAGCAACCTTCGTAAACAAAATCTAATATGCCAAATAACTAGTTATAAATCTGTTAATTAAAAAATTATTTGATCTTACTAATGAATAAAATCATGTTATCATGAAGCAATTTACTAAGTCTTAAAATATCAGGTGCTGGATATTTATTTTCTTGAGTAAATAGCTTAGTTAAAGTCATAACTAAGCTATTTTGACTAGTTGAATTTTGATTATTGTTATTTGTATCAGCTGAAGAACCGTCTGTATTCTTTGGCTTAGTTTGGTCCATTTTCCTAGCAAATGAGTTATATAATTCGTAAATTGCTTTATCGGTATCTTCTTGGGAGCCAGTCTCGGCTGGTAATTTGCTATCATTATCCGAATCTATAAATAAAATAGCATCTTTAGACTTAACCCTTTCAAAATACTCTTCAAAGATGATTTTAAGATTATTTCCCTCCAGTACTACTGGATTATAAATATTTTCATTATAGATTTGCTGCATAACTGTTTGCATCTTTGAGAGCAAATTTAAAAAATGCAATACATTGTGAACTAACGGAGTTACTCGTATACTACCGTAATAAACTAATTCTTGCTCAGAAACAGGACTCAAGAGCTGTGTCACATCATTTCGCGCAAGTTTACTTATTAATCCTTCAGTTATCAATTTGTCTTGCTCTTCTAACACAATATCATTAAATTCCACACAACTTTTTTCACCATTTGGCTTATGTAGTTCTGGCTTTATATTAATTACGGCTAGTTCTTTGCTACTAGCTAGCAACAATGCTTGTTGCGCTCGGATAATATCTTTTTCTGAAGTTAGAAAATTGACCTCTTCACAATGCATTATAAAATCAATTACATATAATTGCAGCAAATAATCTAAATACGATGGGCTTCTTGCTATATTATTACGATCTTGATTTGATTTTAACCTTAACTTTTCTTGGCGAATCAGAAAATCAGTTGCTGCACCAATATCCCTTTCTACTTCACTAATTTCTTCAAGAGAATTATCTGTTGAACGTTGTAGCATATTTTTTGTAATTTCACTAGGTAGAGTGGATAAAATTACCAGCCTTTGTATTTTAATTAGTAACATTAATGGTTTTAGTCGGTTGGTTAGATCGTTTGCTGAAAAAGCATTATCGAACTTGCATAGTTCAGTTATTAGGTAGTTACAGATATAGTTATATGTTTCTTTTTTTAGAGTAGTTGATCCAGTATAGTTAAATACTTTTATAAATTTGTAAAAAATATTATGGATATCATTTATCTTAAAATCTTTACAATACATCATATCTGCCATTTTCGCCATCCAAAATTTTATTATCTTGATTAGCTGCGCTTTATTTTTAGCAGTATCATTTATTAAAATTGGACCAAACATATCATTTAGTTGATTAAACGTTTGTAAGCCAATACCATCTTCCTTGTTTAGTTTAGACGGGCCATTTGGAAAATGGTTTATAAAAATTACAAAATAATTTAACAGATCGGTAATTTCTTTACTATCACTATCAGATATAAACTTGCGGAGTTCCTCTTTCCCGTTATTTACTACCTGTTTAAGTATTTTATCATCCTTTAGTTGTGATTCTGCAGCGCCAAATAGGCCGCCTTCGTGATTACTTAACAAATCTTTTTTTTGCGGTTCTGTGTTTCCTACAACATTAGAATATTTTCGATTTGGTTGTTGATTATTGACTCCAACTGTCTGCGTCATAATTATCTTCCTTTTTAATTAAATTAGAAACTTTTTTTAATACCTTCCAATCTCCGGTATTAAGCGCTGTTTTACTATAAACAACGATAGATTCTACAGTCATAATGCTTTATTACTTAACATAGCAATTTCCGACTATGTTTAGATTAACTTAAATAAAAATTAAAAAATTAAAAAACCTGTATCTTCGAAAGTAACCCTTGCTAATAAATTTCCATGATGGATATGATTTATCCGTGGATAAAAACATGCTGGGAATTGTTTTGCTATCCTCGTTTAAGTGGATTAGATATAAATTATTTCTTTGTGCTATAATCGTTGACAGAGCTGTATAAAGCCACATAATAACCGTTTTAAGTCTAATAGCTATGAAAAATAAAACCGATCTAAATCAAAAGCATTTTACAGCTAACCACCAAAGCGGCTTATTTTATGATTGTAATCAGCTGCAACACTGGTTACTCTATACCCCGATTGGTAAAGATATTTTACGCAAAGAACGTATTTTTCTACGCCAAAATGTTGAACATATTTTTGGCAACTACTCCTTACAAATTGGCTTAAGCCAAATTAACCTGTTACATGGTAATAAAATTCCTAACCATTATACAATCAATGTAGATTTAAAAACCGATTTGCGTTTTATGCCATTTGCAGACAATAGCATCGATTTGATAGTCTGCCCGCATGTCCTTGAATTTACCGATAATTACCACCATGCTCTACAAGAGTTTTCGCGGATACTCTCACCACATGGAAGACTAATTATTACTTGTTTTAACCGTAATAGTTGGTTTGGTTTATTTAAGCAAAAAATTCCGTTATTACGTAAAGCTAATTTGATAAGCCTAGATAAAATAAAAGCCCAGCTGCAAATGTTGAATTTTCAATTAGAAGGTGGTAAATTCTTTAGTTACTGCCCTCCATTTAGTAAAGCAACTACCCTGGCTAAATACCGCTGGTTAAATAAAGTCGGAGATCGCTGGTTTCCTACCTTTGCAAATAGTTTTGCGATTATAGTGTCAAAGGAGATTATTACTCCGACTATAATCAAGGCAAAACATAACTTATCTTATCAGCCAATTGAACCAAGTTTAGAAACAGCAAACATATGCAACAAGAATTAGTGATATATACCGATGGCGCATGTAAAGGTAATCCTGGGGTTGGCGGCTGGGGCGCAATATTGATTTTTGGTACAGTCAAAAAAGAAATTAAAGGGTACGCAAAGGAAACAACCAATAATCGCATGGAACTCACTGCAGCTATAGAAGCATTAAAAATCCTCAAGCGTAGCTGCTCGATAATAATATATACAGATTCCCAATACCTGGTCAAAGGTATGAATGAATGGCTTCCAGGCTGGCAGAAAAAGAATTGGAAAAATGTTAAGAACCCAGATTTATGGCAGGAGCTGGTAGCGCTTTGCCAAAATCACCAAATAGAGTGGCGCTGGGTTAGAGGCCATAATGGAGATTATTATAACGAACGGGCCGATACCTTGGCAAATCTGGCAATAACTGAAGAACAAGTTACAAACTAGCACTATGCGTAAACAATACTATGCACAAATCGAATGGCAAGATGATGTGCCGGTTTCAAAAATTTTTAGTGATGTTTATTTTTCAAAAGCTTCTGGTTTAGAAGAAAGCAAATATGTTTTTCTTCAGCATAACCAACTTAAAGAGAGGTTTTCTAATCTCAAAAACCACCAAAACTTTGTTATTGCTGAAACTGGCTTTGGTAGTGGGCTAAATTTTTTAGCGACTATAAAGCTTTGGCGCGAGACAGTTAAAGCCCCAAGCGCTAGACTTCATTTTATCAGCATTGAAAAATATCCATTAATAATTGAAGACCTACAAAAAATCTTGGCCTTTTTTCCTGAATTAGCCACTGAAGCTAACGAACTTATCACCCAATATAATTTAATACTTCCTTGTTACCATCGGTTAAGCTTTGCGAATAATGTTGAATTAACCCTGATTATCGGAGATATTAATGATAAGCTAGCCGAGCTTGGAATATCAGTTGATGCTTGGTTCTTAGATGGGTTTAGCCCAAGCAAAAATGCTGAAATGTGGAATCAAACCATATTTGGTCACATTGCCCGACTAAGCCGCCAAGGCACCACATTTGCAACTTTTACGGCAAGCTCGGAGGTTCAGCGGAAATTGCGCGAAACAGGTTTCAACGTGCTTAAAGATAAGGGTTTTGCCTATAAACGTGAAATGATTTACGGCAACTATAATGGTAATGATAATCAGGCAGCAACTGCGAGAAGCATCGCAGACAAACCATGGTATAAAAGGGATTTCTTGTCGCATAATCTTAATCGCCAGGTTGCGATAATTGGAGCAGGAATAAGCGGGGCGGCTACAGCCTATAGCCTTGCCAAGCGCGGATATCAGGTAACGATATTTGAAGCCAATGAAAGACCCGCATTAGAAGCCAGTGGCAATTACCAAGGTATGCTCTACGGCACATGGTCGGCCTTTGGCGGTGAAATGATGGAATTAAGCTTGTCCGGCTACCGTTATAGCTATAATCTTATTAAGAAGCTACTTAAGCCTCAAGATGAATATGAGCAGTGCGGCTTAGTTCAGTTGGCTTATAATCAACAACAGCAAATTCGCCAGCAGCAATTATTAGACGCCATGTTTCCTGAAGATTTTTTTCGTTATGTTGGCAATAGAGATATCGAGGCTTTAGCTGGTGAAAAACTTGGTATGGAATTAACTGGACTTTATTTTCCCCATGGTCTATGGATCAACCCACCAAGCCTGGTAAATGCCCTATTGTCCCACCCGAATATTAGTCTAATAACCAATTGCCATATTACCAATTTCGAGCAGATAGAAAATCAAATGTGGCAACTAAGTTCACGTAATGGCAGCATTTTTCATAGCAAATATCTGGTGTTATGTAATGCCCATCAAGTAAATAATTTTGAGCAGTTTTCCAGTTTGCCATTAAGAAAAATTAAAGGACAAATAAGTATAGCTGAAGAATCAAGTAAATTAGCCACCATACTATGCGGCAAAGGATATATAACGCCAAATCGTTATAACAAGTTCACATTAGGCGCCACATTCAAATTTAATAACGACGATCTTACAATTAATAACGAAGAGCACGCAGAAAATCTGGCAAATTTCAAAGAGCTCTTACCAAATGTAATTGATAAGTTACAAATTGGAAGCCTAAGAGGACAAGCAAACTTCCGAACCAGTCCCCACGATTATTTTCCTGTTGTTGGCCCGGTTGCCGACTTAGCTGAATTTTGTATGGCGTACAGCAAGCTTCGTCATGACGCAAATTTTAAAATTACTACTAAATGCCCTAATTACGAAAATCTTTATCTAAACCTGGGACATGGGGCAAAAGGAATACTTACAGCTCCAGCCTGTGGTGAAATAATAGCCGACTATATTGATAACACCCCAATAGCCATTAGTGAAAGTTTACGCATTGCCCTTCATCCAAACCGCCTGTATTTACGTGATCTTATAAAAAATAAGATTAAATAGCTATCATTACGCACTTTCACCTTTAGATTTTATTACCCTGCATAACACCGTGCATAACATTACATAGTAACAGTGAACAAATTGATTAAATTTAATTATGATACGTAACTTCGGCTAATTGGTAAATGGTTTCTCAAATTCTACTTTAATCCCTTCAATCAAGGTTGGATTATTACTATTCTTGATATATAAGAAATACTTATACCCAGCTAAGTCATAACAAGCTAGCGAATGAGGCTCTTCTTGGTTATTACTAAACACCCAAAAATTATTGATTCCAAAATAATGACCTTGACCTATAATTACATTTTCGCAGCGATAAAATAAGCCCATTCGCTCATAATACAAAGTCCCAATGAATGCGAAGTTTAATTTATCCGGCAATGGATCACTTGCCCTAGATGATGCTGTAGCAGAATCAGGGATCCATGACAATCCCCTTTCCAATTGCATTTTCTTGACCCAGGCAGCATTGTTGTAACTCGCTTTTCTACCGGCTCGTATAATCAAACAGTTTTGTTTATTCCCTTCCCCGGTTTTGATTTCCTCATCAAAAGGCTGGCCCTGAGTAATACTATACCACTCTGGGATAGCAGCAGGTTTGAAACTCAAGCGCCCGCGGTTATCATCACAAAGAAAATTACTGTGGCTAATTTCCTGTGCAGGTATGTTCGAGGAAATAACTATTAAATATATAGTTATAAGTATATTGCCAATTCTTTTTATCAAAATCACGCCTCACAAAACTGCTTAAAAATATCCATCTTATCCAAAATCACTAGCGAGGATCAACGAAAGTAAAGATAATATGATCCGCTTTGCCAGATTGGTATAATGAGAGAAAGACCTGCTTGCCTTCCTCATCATGACAGTCTAAGGTGTGGCTAAAGCGAGTAAAATTATTAAAAACCCACCAGTTATTTTTAAAGGCTATACCATATAAATGCCCTTCACCGATAATTACATTATCACAAATTGCCACTTTCCCTGAATGCTTATAGGTTAATTGGCCAATTAGGGCAAAATTCAGTTTGCGCGGTAAATTATCTGATGAATATTCTGATGAGGTAGCATTTGCTTCAGACCAAGGAATATCTTTTGATTGTAATTTATCTTTAACCCAGTTTACATTTTTGCCATTATTGCTCCTGCCCGCACGAACATTAAAACAATTGGGATGTTTATCAACAGTCCTGACTTCACTCTCAAATGGTTGATTTTTAGTAATACTATATGAATCAGACTCAGGATTAAGCTTAAAACTTAATAAGCCGTTATTACTATCACAAAATAAATTATCCTGAATAATTGGCTTAGCCAATAACATATTTACTAAGAAAATCGACATTACAATTGCTTTTGACCTTATGTCCATGCTACATATGCTCCTTTTATATTTTTTCTTGCTGACTTCAGAGAAACATTTTATTATTTATAGGCTCCGCTAACGGTCTTCCAAACTAATGACTAACTTGTCAGTTGCATAAGCCGGGCGCAAGTAAACAGGAATAACTGCACCTTTAGTATCAGTACAGGTTAACGAATGACTTCTAGATACGGTATTGTTAAATACCCACCAATTGTTGCCGTTACCATTGTGACCTTGGGCCAGAATAACATCTTTACATGTTAGTTTTAAGGTACGCTCGGGATTTTTTTCTGGTGTCAAATAGGAACTATTAGAGTTTAGATTAAAATCTATTGTGAGGGTGCCTTTAATGGCGAAATTTAGCTCTTTTGGGGTTTTATTAGATTTTGTTTGAGAATAAGTCATATAAGCTTTATCCCAGGGTATTCCCATTTCATCTAATTTACCTTGAACCCAGTTAACATTTGAGAAATGATTATTTCTACTTGCTCTTACTAAAATACAATTATCTTTAGTGCTAATAGTTGGTTCTAGGGTACCGCCATCAGTTACCGAATACCATACCTCATTATTATTGGGAGTAAAACTAAGATTGTTTTCATATAAATCACAAAAATAGTTGTCTTTGACTTCTGGATTAATCTTTGATAATGCATTAGCCGCCTTAACGGTTCCAGCTACTAATATTGCTCCTGCCAAAAATGAAACTCCTAGACGCTTGATATTTTTTATTTTCAAATCTTTCATTTATAAATGTTCTCAAAAAAAGTTAGATTAATTTTAAAATTACTAATAATCAATATTTCAGAGCACTTCCCTTGCTAATTAATAGTTTAAAAATTGTCATTATAATTACTACTGGCCTTATGCTCTTACTCGATGCGCTCCGGTAATTATTTTGTAACTTCTGAGAAACACCTAATTTATTTGTATATTTAAATTTTTGTTTCTCAGAAGTTAAAACTAAGTCAAAGACAATTATGACGCAGGTCTAAGCCATTAATTTTTATTTGATGGTTCTTCCAGACTAAAGCTTACTTGGTCTACCCGGTCAATCTTCCCTTTCTTATTAGTTGGTTTTAAGTATACAGGAATAAATGCGCCTTTAGAGTCAGTACAGATTATTGAATGATTCCTAAATACATAGTTGTTAAATACCCACCAATTATTTCCATTACTATTATGACCTTGGGCAAGAATGACATCTTTACATGTTAGCTTTAAGGTACGCTCAGGATTTTCTTCATCTGTTGCCAAAAAAGAACTATTAGTGTTTAAATTGAATTCTATGCTTAGAGTGCCTTTGACGGCAAAATTCAGTTCTTTTGGAGTTTTATTAGATTTTGTGGAAGAATAAGTCATATAAACTTTATCCCAAGGTATCCCCATTTCATCTAATTTACCTTGAACCCAGTTAACATTTGAGAAATGATTATTTCTACTTGCTCTAATTAAAAAACAATTATCTTTAGTGCTGATTGATGGTTCAAGACTACCGCCATCAGTTACTGAATACCATACCTCTTTATCATTAGGCGTAAAACTTAGCTTATTTTCATTTAAATCACAAAAATAGTTATCTTTAACTTCTGGATTTATTTTTGATAATGCATTAGCCGCCTTAACGGTTCCAGCTACTAATAATAATCCTGCTAAAAAACACTTCATATGCTTTATTTTCAAATCTTTCATATATAAATCTACTCCAAAAATAAGATTAAATTAATTTTATATTTGACTCGCGTCAATAATAAGTTTGGAGTATATAAAAAGTCGTCAACACCATGCATGCAACTTATAAACGAATATCAAATATATTATATAAAATTATAATTATTTAAATTAATGTTATTAATATTCGGTATAACAACACTCTACGCGATAATTAATAGTTGATTTTTGGCTAATTTTGCTGGTTTTTATGGCAAAGTAAATTGCAAATAGCATAAAATACGATACTATGAGCATATAGAAAAGTATGAGTCTAATTTAGGTAAATTTTTTATTTCTGGAGAATATATGGCAAATAGTATTAATCGTTCAGGTAATCTAAAATGGCTAAAAATAATAATAGGTGGGGTTATAACTTTTATCGTTCTTTTGATAGCATTAGTTGCCGGGATAATATTATTTGTAGATCCAAATCATTATAAGCCTGTAGTAATTTCCGTAATAGAAGATTCAACCGGTGCAAAATTAGATGTTGGGAAAATCCATTGGGGGTTTACCCCTGAGCTTAGTTTGGTTGCCGAAAATATAGTTTTTGATAGTCAAACCGGCATTACTAAAACCCTTTTATTAAAACTGGCTAAAGCAGATTGCTCGTTAGAACTAATGCCCCTACTTCATGGTAATATTGCAATCAATAAGTTAACCTTAGAAGGACTAAATATAAATTTAGTTACTAATGGAGTTAAAAATAACTGGACATTGGCAGCGAAAACAGCAACTAACGGTAGTATTGAACCACAAACAAATTATCAGGTACAATTAAGTTCACTCAAGATTAGCCGCTCAAATATAAGTTATACAGATTTAGCTAAACATGACCAATTTAGCTTAAATAACCTAAACATCACATTTGAAGATAACGATAAAGGGCCAATCAGCTTTTTAACCAATGCGAATATTCTTAGCCTTAATAATATTAGTTATTCAATTAACGATATAGTTAATGGCAAGATAGATTTTAATTATTCTCCGAATAATTTTACCGGTAGTATCACCACGAATAAATTTGTAGTTAATAATTTACTGGCAAGCTTAGGTATTGCCAAGAAAAAAATGTTCATTCCTGCACCTTGGCAAAATTTCGGTTTTTCACTAAACTTCAACGGTACCCCAAATACCCTTGTTATTAATAATACCAATGTATTTTTGGGTAAATCAATTATAAATATTGCTTTAAATATTGCGAATTTCACTCCGTTGTCTGCTACTAACCAGATCACTATTGACAAAATCGAATTAGCAGATTTTGTACCGCTAAGCGGTTATCAATTACTATTATCAAATGTTAATATGAAAGGTAGTCTGGCTAAAAGTAAATCAAACTCTTTAAATGCGCATCAAGATTTAAATGTTGGTAACCTTACATTATATGGTTATAACTTACATAGCCTATCACTAAAAATTGCCACTATTTTAAGTAATCCGCTTAAGATTATTAGCATTCCAGTTACTATCGATCAAATTAAATCATCACTTAATGCCGCTAATACCAGCGGGCCTAAAAACCTAAACCTGGTAAGTAATTTAGGCCACTTAACTTCTAGTTCAATGGACTATCAAAATGGGGTTTTAGTTACTCCGCGAATTTCACTAAATGGCCCAGATTTAAGAGTAAATGCTAATGGTAAAGTTGATACTAATAGAAATTATTTAGATTATCGTCTAAATGCCCAATTTGTAGCTGACCCGACTACCTTAACCGGCAAAATTGTTTATCCAGTAACTATGGTTGGCGCACTTAATAACCCAAATACTGAAGTAAATTGGAATAGCGTAAATAGCCAAATTGCAGCCAATTTAGGAAGCACTATTACAAATACCGGAAAGAGCGTGGGTAAAGCTACTGACTCTACTCTAAATAAAATCGGTAAAACTATTAAAGGCTGGTTCTAAGCACTCGCGAATAAGATTTTAATTCGATTATTTATAGACAAATAGTGTAAAATTATGCGTTAAAATGTAAATTTCTTATCTAGAGGGCGAATAGAATAATGCAAAATAATAACATCGTAATAATCGGAACCCAATGGGGGGATGAAGGCAAAGGTAAAATCGTTGACTGGTTAACCGAAAAAGCTTCAGCTGTAGTACGCTTTCAAGGTGGCCATAATGCCGGGCATACCCTAGTTATAAATGGTAAAAAAACAGTATTACGTCTATTACCATCAGGGATGATGCATGAGGGTGTATTATGTATTATCGGTAACGGTGTTGTAGTTTCGCCTGAAGCTCTGGTAAAAGAAATCAAAGAATTAGAAGCAATAGGTGTAAATGTCCGCGATCGCTTAAAAATTTCCGAAGCATGCCCGCTAATTATGCCCTACCATATAGCAATAGACCAGGCACGCGAAGCTAAAAAAGGCGAAAATAAAATCGGGACGACCGGACGTGGGATCGGTCCTTGCTATGAGGATAAAGTTGCCCGTAGAGCAATCCGGGTGCAAGACCTCTTTAATGAAGAAATATTTAAGACAAAGTTAATTGAGAACCTTGAGTACTATAATTTTCAGCTAGAGCATTATTATAAAGCGCCAACTCTTGATTTTGACAAAGTATACACTGAAACACTTCAATATGCAAAAGAAATTACGCCAATGGTTTCTGACGTGTCACGTAAATTATTCAATTTGCATAAAGAAGGTAAAAAAGTAATTTTTGAAGGCGCCCAAGGCACTTTACTAGATATTGATTTTGGTACTTATCCTTTTGTTACATCATCTAACTGTGTGGCTGGAGGTGCTGCAACCGGTGCCGGTATTAGTCCACGAATGATTAATCATGTATTAGGAATTGCCAAGGCTTACACTACCCGTGTAGGATCAGGTCCGTTTCCTACCGAATTAACGGATGAAATTGGCCAAGGTTTAGCTAGCCGCGGCAATGAATTTGGTTCGGTAACCGGACGTGCACGCCGCTGTGGTTGGTTCGATGCCGCTGCTTTAAAACGTGCAGTACAAATTAATGGTGTAACTGGCTTATGTATTACCAAACTTGATGTAATGGATGGAATGGAAGAAATTAAAATTTGTGTTGGTTACAAGCGTAATGGCAAAGAATATGATATTCTGCCATTTGGTTCTGATTCAGTTGTTGGCTGTGAACCTATTTATGAAACAATGCCAGGCTGGAGCGAGACTACCGCGGGTCTAAAAACTTATGCTGAATTACCAGAAAATGCCAAACAATATTTAAAACGAATCGAAGAGATAATTGAAACTCCAATCGACATTATCTCAACAGGGCCTGACCGAATCGAAACCATATTGATCAATAATCAATTATTTATTTAAACCGATAATGCCACTCCCTAGCGAGTGGCATTATAAATAGTAGCTAGATTTAAATACTATAAAAGGAATCCCCAATTAGATGGAAAGAATGGTTAACGTACTTGATAATATTCAGATAGTTCTTTGTAATACCTCACATCCTGGCAATATTGGTTCAGCTGCCCGTGCAATGAAAACCATGGGATTATTTAATCTTACCTTAGTAGATCCAATTGTTATGCCTGACGATCATTCTCTTGCCCTGTCCTCAAATGCAAAGGATGTCGTACTAAATGCCAAAATCGTATCGGGACTAAAAAATGCAATCTCTGAATCGCATCTGGTAATAGGAATGTCCGGCCGTAAACGTGAATTTAGCAGCCGGCTACAAAATCCGCGGGAAATAATGCCTGAAATCTTTGCGGCAATAAATTCAAATATGCGGGTAAGTATCGTTTTTGGTAATGAACAAAACGGCTTATCGATTGAACAGCTGCAAGAATGCAACCGCCAAGTAACCATTCCTGGTAACCCGGAATATTTTTCCTTGAACCTGGCCCAAGCAGTTCAGATTATATGTTATGAAATCTACAGTAACTTTAACCCAAATTTAGAGCACCTTAAAAATCCGGTAGAAAAGGTAAATCAGCATGATATTCACTATTTACTGCAAAACTTTACGGAATTATTTGCTTTAACCGATTTCTTGAAAAATAAGAACCCGGAGCGGACAATTGGTCGGATTCATCGGATTTTACATAAAGCCGACCTGGAACGTGAGGATGCCGATTTATTGCATGGGATTCTAAATAAAACTAAAAACGCATTAAAAAAACTTTAACCTCAAAGAGATTGCCGAGAACATCGCAAATAAAATAAAACTAGAATCGGTTAATCCTCTAATGTTGAAATCCAAAATATATTTAGGCTGTTAAACGATAAGTCTATGCGAAAATACCATGGCTGACGTCGGTATTTTGATAAAATTATTAGCTTAGCATAGAGATTGAAAAATTATGATTAATAAAAATAGTCCAGTTGGTGTATTTGACTCGGGAATTGGCGGCTTAACAGTCGTAAAAAGTATCATGCAGCAATTACCACATGAAGACATTGTCTATTTTGGTGACATCGCACGTATTCCCTATGGGACAAAATCAGTAGCAACTATTAAAAAGTTTACTGAACAAACAGTGCGCTTTTTACTGCAGCAGGAAGTTAAAGCAATAATTATTGCCTGTAATACGATTTCGGCTGTAGCGCGCGAAACAGTTGTGGCTCTTGCCGGCAATATCCCGGTTATTGATGTAATTTCAGCAGGCGCAAAAGCTAGCACAGCAATTTCAGATAACATTGGCGTAATTGCCACTCCTGCTACGATTAATAGTAATGCCTATCCACGGGCAATTCATTATATAAACCCGCGTGCGCGGGTTTATCCTGAAGCATGTGCCTTGTTTGTTCCCATGATTGAAGAAGGTTTTATAAATCATCCAGCCTTAGAGTTAGTAGCACAAGATTATTTAAAACCACTGGTTAATGCAAAACTAGATAGCCTTATTTTGGGCTGTACCCATTACCCGTTGATAAGTAGTACAATTAGTAAAATAATGGGGCCAAAGGTAAAAATCATTGACCCGGCAACGACGGCTTGTGAGGAACTTAAAAATATATTAGCTAGTACAGGTAATTTCAATCCAAACATGCAGAGAGGAAATTATCGTTTTTACGTTACTGACGTTCCTGTTAAGTTTCAGGCTATTGGTGAAACGTTTTTAAACCATCCTATGCAGCATCTAGAAATTGTAAGTGTTGAATAACCCTTAACACTAAGGTGAGATAAATAATTAGTTTAAAATGAGACTAATCGGAAATTTCATAGAGATCGACTGCTTTTTAGCGGTCGATTTTTCTTGACTAGTGACATAATATAACCTATAATATTACAAGGTAATACCTAGTAATATTATAGGACAATAAAAATGGCAACATCATTAAAGTTAAGCGATGAACTTAAAAACAAAGTTCAGCATCTTGCTGGATTAAAAAAACGTACTGCTCATTGGATAATGTGTGAAGCAATTCGTAATTACCTAGATAGAGAAATTGCCAAGGAAAATTTTAAAAATGAAGCCTTAGAAGCATGGGAAAATTTTCAAGAAACAAAACTACATCTTACTGGTAATGAAGTACAGGATTGGTTAGATTCATGGGGGACTGAAAAAGAACAGAAAGCACCAAAATGCCACGAGTAATTGTAACGTCTAAGGCAGTTGAAGGGTTAGAGCGATGTCGAGAGTTTTTAGCAATACAGAATCCTTTGGCTTCACGCCGAGCAGCTAAAGTTATTGCAGCTAGTTTTAAGCTATTAGAGGATTATCCGGAAATTGGGAGGCCACTTGATGACATTCCAGAACTAAGAGAGTTAGTAATCGAATTTGGTGCGGCTGGGTATATTGCGTTGTATCGTTATTTACCTGTTGAACAAGCGGTTTATATTCTTGCTTTCAAACATCAAAAAGAGTTACAGTTCTAATAACTACTATGATTTCTCATTCTCATGTTTATTCTTTCCTTTCGTGACCTTTAATATAACATTTCTTCAACGATGTACATAGTAATAGAGGTATTTATCTTAGACTGATAAAGACTCATTAAAATTTGTCATTTTAAAGCTAAAAATCGTATATTAACGATAAGTGTAAAGAATTGTCATACTTTATTGAAAAAAAATACACGAATTCAAACTCTTACTACCTAGCACAGTCAACTTAAAAAGCACAATAGATATAGTTTACAAGCAAAGTATCATCTTATATATTTCATTAAATAAAATGAATTCCTTTTGAAATAACATTTTACTACTACGAATAACTTTTAAGTATTATAGATAAAATAGATTTTTAATTTATCATTTTATTCCCTCAATACCGGACAGTTTTGTATTTGATACTACGTGCAACAGTTAATTTTATTTGATTTATTATGAGGGAGACTTGATTTATACGAATTATGGAGAATATTAGACTTTGTTTATTTATTGGCGTTATTTGTTGAACTGTCTGAGTCTTGCGAGGCATCAACAAATAGCCAATGAATAATTACAAAGTCTCATATTCGTAATACTGAGTTATAAATTAAGCCTCCCTCAGGATAAATCGATTATAAAAGGCGTGCATTTTTCAATACATTTATTAAAGTGTCAGGTATTAAGATTTATTCCTACTATACCAGTCACTTCTTTAAAAAGGAAGAATTTAATCCTGCTTAGCAAGAAGCAGTAAATGTTTATAATGAATCATGGAGTTAATTATCATGCAGACAGTTAAAATGAAAATATTCACAACCTCAGGACTTATAAAGAATGAAAAAAGAAGTATTAACCTGAGAGATGCAAATAATGAAATTATTAAAGTTAGATCTTACTCGATAAATAAAAGTAATCTTTCTGAAGGAACATTAAAAAATACTTTAGACTTATTTATGGCAAGACATAAAGGAGCAATCAGTAATTATAACAGTAATTCTGAAGGACAATATGAAGAGATATTCCGTAATGATAAAGCTGTGTTATTTGTTAATTCAGAAAATTCTCAGCATATGTTTAATCTCGCAAAGAAAGGTAACAATATATATCATAATACGAAACTCCCCCAAAGCAAAGAAGATATTGAGCCCAACTATTTAATGCACCAACAACTTAAAATTTCTAAAATCGCCAAAAAATACTCTAAGTGGATGAAAAACACTCAACTAACTAGTCGTAATATACATAACCTTGATAATTATAATGAATTATTAGAATTTATGTACAGCAATTCGAAACTATTTCAAGAAATATCATATCAGAACTTAACTTACCTTCAACAACAGATAGATTTACTAGGTTATCATTTTGAAACCCTACCTTCTAAAGTTGAGTTTAACCGAGCCATAAAGGGACATTTACCTATTAAAAAAATAGTAAATCATTTTGACTGGTGGATGAAGAATACAATAATTCCTCTAGATAATGGAGATTTTCAAACTCCTAGTGATGACCATTATCAAGAATTTCTAAATTATATCTCTTGCCTTAATAAGCAAAATCTAATAGAAATTGCCTTGGAATACCGGGAACTCGAGTTTCTGGTTCAGGAAATAAATAAGCTTAGCTATCATATTGATGCCATCCCTTCTGAAGCTGAATTTAACCGAATCATAGAGCTGATACCAATTCAGAAAATAGCAAGAAGTTTTGATTGGTGGATGAAGAATACAAAAGTACCGCTAAAAAATGAAGGTTATCAACCTCATAGTGATGACCATTATCAAGAATTTCTAAATTATTTTTCTAGGCTCAGTAAACAAAGTTTAGAAGAAATTGACTTGGATTACCAAAATGTTGAGCTTTTGGTTCAGGAAATAAATAAACTTGGTTATCATATAAATGCCATACCAACTGAAGCTGAGTTTAATCGGGCTGTATACAGTAATGGCCGGCGTTAAAAACAACAAAAAATTTTGGCGAAGTTTATATCTATCTTTATCAGACTAGCTAAGTTAACATTTAGTACAAAGCATTATTTGTTAATCAGTGACTAGTTTACTAGTCTCTTTATAATAAGGAAGAACAATGAGACGATTAAAATACCTTAATCTACCACTAATGCTAGTTGCATATTTTTCAATTAATCAAGTAAGCGCTGCAAAGTTACAAGATAATTTTTTCTGTGATGCTAATCATGGAAAACTTGATTTTAAATTGAAAGATAGCGACTCTTACACCATCACAAAAGGGCAGCATTTGAAAGGCGTATGGCAAGCAGTGGATAATAAATATTCCGGTTGTATAAATGTAGTTGCAGGAAGAAAAAATAGTTATGATAATCAGTTATGGGTACAAAAAGAAATACTAAGACAGCAGCTAGCCTGGGTGCCAGCAGCAATGACTAGTGCCAATAAGAAATGGATAAATAGCTACCCTGAAAAACTGAATTTTGGAGTAATGGGTACTTTATCCTATACTTTAAACGATCTGACAGTTTTCTGCGATAATGTAATTATAGCCCAACAACACCAATCAGGCGTATTTCAAAGTTCAAATATCTGGTGGGTATTTAATAATGACAAGACTATGAGTCATTACCTAAAATGTCATGATGAGTTTGGTAATGATTATCCCTTATATTTAAGTCCGAGCAAAAATAACTGTAATTATTGTGTAGCGTTTAGTTTTGACAAACCTAGCCAGTCCAACTAAACTGCATATACAATATTCTAATTACCCTGTGGCTGGTCTTCTCTTTCCAGCCACAGGCAAGCTATAATTTGAGCCCCTAACAGGAAAATTACCGAGATAATATATAGCCAAAACAGGAATAGCGGGATTGCCGCTAACGAACCATATAATATATTCTGGGTATGCGAAAAAGAACGGATATATATAGCAAAGCAAAATTTGGCAAATTCAAATAGAAAAGCTACAATACTACCCGAAAATAGGGCATATTTAAATTTGATCCGGGTATGCGGCACAAATTTGTAAATCAAGCTAAAAGCGATTATTGAACTAAAATACTGGATAATAATAATCCACCAGTAACTTCGCTTTATTCCATATTTTGGCAAATAAAAACGGATAACCTCATGAACACCTAAAAGAGCGATTCCGGTCAAGATTAATAGACCAAATACGGCAATAATCAGAATAAGGCGAATACCGATGTTTAAGTCGCTTTCATTAAAACCAAGCAACTGGTCTAAATTATAGCGTAAAGTGTTGATCATTAATAAGGCGGTAATAAAAAGAAACATCAAGCTAATGATTGAAAGGTCAAGTGCATGATGTTGAAAATTCTGCACATAGTGGGCAACTTGTTTGCCGATAACTGGCAGCGAATCGGTAAATAACCTATTTTCATAGCGATTGAAAACTTTTGTTGGCACAATCAGAGTCATTATACTGGCTACAGAAATCAAGAATGGTACAAACGACATCAAAAATGAATAGGCCAATGCATTAGCCTTTTGAAAGCCACCTTTGATAAAAAAGCCATGGCCTATTTTGACTACCATTTGCAAAAACTGCTTAATTCCTGTTCTACTTTTGATTTCCATAGCCAAACTTATATACCTGCTAATACTCATTCTAGCTATTCATGTTGTGAATAACTGTACCTTTTATCTTAATACCGGACACTTTTAGCAAATGGATTATAAAATGCTTGCGCGTAGTATCAACTACAAAAGTGTCCGGTATTAAGGATTTTATATTTTATTACACATGTAATTTTACCATTATTAGCTTAGTAAGACGCTAGCCAAAATTCGAAAATTATTGTTTGTAGTAAGGCAAAACCAGTAAATTTAGGGTATAATTCCTGCCAATAATCCTAGCGAATCAGTTAACTGATATTTCGCATTATAATGAGTTGTAAATTAATCACATGGACTTCAAAACTTATATACTAAATTTAGACAATAGCTTTATTAGCCAGGTTACTACTACCGATGGTAAAATTGATTTTACTATCGGCTTATTATGTACATTATTGGCATTTTTTATTAGCCAGTTCCTGATTAAGCGCTATTTACAAAGCAAGTTTAACCTCAAAGACCAAAGTAGTACAAACTTTATGTATTACTTATTGCAGCGGTCAACCTTTCCTTTAACTGCAATATTTTTATATATCTTAAACTATCTAAGGTTTATCATTACCACTGATAAAGTAAGCATAATTTACCCAGCACTAATATGGCTTGCTTGCTGGATGCTTATCATACGGATCATTACCGGCCTTGTGATTTTTGTAATACCCAAAGGCGCCATACGCTATGCTTTAAGTAATATTCTCTCCTTATTCCTGTGGCTAGCTTATATACTTTGGTGGACTGACTTGATTAAACCGATCATAAATGTTTTATCTGCTAGCAAGATAAAAATCGGGCCGATACATTTTACTGCCCTGTCAATGATACATGCCATAATCTCGGCATTAATAATAATCAGTATTAGTTTATGGCTAAACCGCTTGGTTGAGAAAAAAATCAATCAAACTAAGCGGATTGATAGCACTTTTAAACACGTAATTCTGCGAATAAGTAAAGCCATTATCTTTTTGGTTGTTATCCTTAGTGTAATGCCCGTTTTGGGAGTTGATCTAACTACCCTATCTGTATTTAGCGGTGCGCTGGGAGTAGGTATCGGTATTGGCCTGAAAAATTTCTTTGGCAATGTATTTAGTGGCGTTATAATTTTAATGGACCGTTCAGTAAAAATCGGTGATCGGCTAGTTATTGGCGAACATACCGGATATGTAACTAAAATAACTTCACGCCATATCGTACTACAAAGCCTTGATAACTCTGAAATATTGGTTCCGAATGAACGTTTTGTATTTGATACTATCGTCAATCAATCTTATACCGATACTACCCTATTGATTAAACTAAAAATAAGTGTTGCTTATGGCAGTGATTTGGAGCTGGCATTAAAACTACTGGTTGATTCAGCAATAGGCCACCCTGCTCTTGACCCGGCACGGCAACCTTTAGCGGCAATCGATAACTTTGGCGCTTATGCGATCGAGCTACATTTACTTATCTGGATCAAAGATCCACGAGTTAGCATGATACAACCCAAGACAGATATATATTTGAATATTGTTAAGCTATTCAATGAACACAATATTGAGATCCCGGTTCCACAGCAAGACTTACGAATCAAGGAAATAAATTCAGCTAAACTATAATAATCATGGAAATATTGATATGCTTATTTATGACGCCCATTGCCACCTAGCGGCTTTGATGACGGATCCCCGGGAATTCAGAGTAGCAGTCGCGGCGATTAAGCCAAGCGATGCTGAAGATTTAATTGCTTATCGGAGAAAAAACTCACTTGCAAAAATTGGATTTGGGCTCCATCCGTGGTTTATTGAAAATAATGACCAAATAGAATTGGATAGCAAGCTGACTAATTTGATAGACAAATTTAAGCCAGACTTCATTGGCGAAACAGGTTTAGATAAGAACAAAGCAAACTTTGCTAAGCAGATTAAGTGCTTGGAAATACATATCGAACTAGCCAGAGAATTTAAGCTACCAATAATTATTCACTGTGTACGTGCCTATAATGAGCTACTACAGACTTTAAAAAAATACTCTGGCATTTCAGGTATGATTCACGCTTATAATGGAAATACCCACACAGCCAGTCAACTTGCCAAGTTTAATATGCGCCTGGGAATAGGCAGTATAATTTTAAATAATGATAGCCAACTAGCTAAGTCAATTACTAAAATACCTAATGAACTAATCCTTCTCGAAACCGACGCCCCCTATATGCCCTCTTTTAATAAACAAAGCTCAACAACCTTTGATTGTTTATTATATGCACAGCGCCTATCTCAATTGAAAAATAAAAGCCTCGGAGAAATAATCGCCAAGGCTAATGAAAATTGGCTACAACTATTTACCTGACCGATCAGCTTTAGCCAGCTCCATTTCACTTGCCCGCAGCTCACAGGCAAGCTTATCTACTAGACCATTAATAAACCTGAACGAATCTTCGCCACCATAAAGCTTGGCTAGTTCAACTGCTTCGTTAATAATCACTCGTGCAGGAACTTCCAAGTTATACTTTAATTCAATCGCAGCAATTACTAAAATCGATTTTTCTATTTTCTGAATATCGTTTAATGAACGTGAAGAATATTCACTATAATTCTCTAGGCTTGTGCCAAAGTGCGTAATTGCCATATCTAACAAATAATGTAATAAGTCATAATTCGCCCGGACATAAATATCTTCGTTGGAATTATGTAAAAAGTCTTCGATTTCGCCGACTGAGACAGGGTTAGTTTGAAAATAATATAACCCTTGTACAGCCAAGGAGCGCGATAAACGGCGTGGAGAAAGTTTGGTAGTATGCATTAGCTAGCCTTATAGATATATCACAACATAAAATATTAATTTCAAAAATCTTCTAATTTATAATATACTAAACAAAATTCCAAGTCCAGTTGGATAGCCTTTTAAAGTTGGCTAAGATTAAGGATCACCATCGTTTTTAGTATATAACTTAATAAGTTATGAAATTTAACTTAATTAACTAAAAAAATTATAATTTATAAAAAAATTATGAAATTAATACAAGGCATGATTTTAACATACTTAACAACTAAAAAACGCCTGAACTTAAATTTAGAATTACTGTTGTTAGTGCTATTGCAATAGATGTTGCAGAGAAGGCCAGCACTGCCAAATAAATGCTGTTACGCCTAAAAAGCAGTGAGATTGACGATAAACTTATGGCAAGCTGTAAAATCACTGCAATAAATAAAAGTTTTGCTCTGATTTTGGCGCACTCGGTAATACTCATATTCATAGCGCCTAGATTATCCTGAAGGCTGTGAGCGCGAGCTTTAATTTGCTCCTTTTCTCGACTATAGCGTTCTACTGACTCCCTATATTGAGATCTTTTATCAGGTATCAGGTTTTGTCCAAGCTCATTAATAATAGCCCGGTTATTTTTTGCCTGGAAAAAATTCCACTCATTAACTAAATTTAAGGTGCCAGTTAAATGTTCAGCACGTAATCCAAGTATTCTCATTTGGATCAATTCATTTTGATATTGGACAATAGCTACACACGCACTTAGTAAAACAATTACAATAGCAATAGTATTATGGAGTAAATTGCTTGGTAATTGCTCAAAAGTAGAATTTAATTTTGCAATATTCGATCTAGGCATTACTTAACTTTCATAAAATATAAATTTCTTTACCTAACACTATTCACCATAAATGAGGTAGAAAAAAATAAAGTTAACAGGATGATGCCACATCTTGCATTGCCCTTCAACCAAAATTCTAAGGTAATAGCTGAATCTAGCTAAGAGCTTCTTATATAACCATAAATGCTCTTAGGCTACGAATTTTGCCGGTTATTCAACAGAATTAGCTTATAAAAACCCAAAAACCAACAATGTTGAGTATACACGAAAATAGTAATAACTAAATTTACCGACAAAGTTAGTAACATATTGCTAAATATTATTGCAGCGCACCACAGATAAACCTCAGCAATTCCTTGAAAAATAAGGGTAAATCGGGTATAATATACTATTATAGAAATACTTTTGGAAGGAAGCCTATGAAATTAATTTCGGTACAAGACCTAGCTCAAATTGTAAAAAAGCACGGATTTGAAAACTTCATGACAGATTTAGTTAAATACTTAAAAGAGGATTTTGTGCGCTGGCCTGAATTTGATAAGTCGCCACGTTATGCCGCTCATGTGCCTGGCGGTGTGTTAGAGCTTATGCCAACCGCAGACAAGAAATATTTTTCTTATAAATGTGTTAATGGGCATCCTGAAAATCCTCGTTCTGGGAAACAAACGGTCGTAGCTACAGGTCAATTATCTGAAATTAAACATGGATACCCTATTTTACTATCAGAAATGACCACCTTAACCGGGTTTAGGACTGCTGCTACTGCAATTATGGCAAGTGATTATTTATCACGTAAAGATAGTGAAGTTTTAGCACTAGTTGGTACTGGTGCACAAAGTGAATTCCAAGTTTTAGCGCATAAATTAGTCCGTCCTATCAAGAAAGTTCGCTATTTTGACACTGATCCACAAGCCATGGTTAAATTTGCTAACAACATGGCAAATTCAGGCCTTGAGCTAATTCCATGCCAAAATGCAGAAGAAGCATGCCTTGGCGCTGATATTATTACTGTTTGTACCGCTTGTAAACTACATGTAGTCGTAATTAAAAACGAATGGGTTAAGCCAGGCGTTCATATTAATGGCTTAGGTGGTGACTGTCCTGGTAAAACTGAATTAGATAAAGACATCTTATTTAGGGGTAAAGTAGTTGTAGAATATACTGAACAATCTATGATTGAAGGTGATATCCAGCAATTAACACCTGAAGAAGTTAAACAAGTATTGCATGCTGAACTTTGGGAATTAATTGATGGTTCTAAAGTGGGACGTGAAAGGGATGATGAAGTTACTATCTTTGATTCAGTAGGTTTCGCAGTAGAAGATTTTTCGGTGTTACGCTTAACTCATGATTTAGCATATAAATACGGTATTGGCCATGATGTGGATATGGTTCCGCCGATTGAAGATCCTAAAAATTTAATTTCAGTTTTAGGACTATAATATGCCAAGAAGTGTTAAATTTATTGGTTCGGCAATTGGAAATTGTGGCCGCGTTATTGGTTGCGAAAGCGCTCCGTATTATTTGATCAATGCACTAGCAGAAGAAGATGATTTAGTTGATTGCTGTACTTATGCCTATAAAGGCCATAAGCATGACCAAGTTGCCTTACGTAATTATTTTATTAAAGTAGCTTCGCATATAAGCTTTATGCTTAATAAAAATACCTTTCCAATTTTAATTGGTGGCGACCATTCATGTGCAATTGGCACCTGGAGCGGCGTTAGCGATTATCTTTTAAGTCAAGGTAGGGAATTGGGATTAATCTGGATTGATGCGCATATGGATGCACATCGCCCAGGGACCTCACAATCCGGTAACTTGCATGGCATGCCGGTTGCCCACCTTCTTGGCAACGGTTATGAGGAACTAGTTAGCATTCTTACCAAAACGCCAAAATTAAAACCTGAGAATCTGGTTTATTTTGGAATACGTTCTTATGAGCCGGAAGAAGAAGCATATCTAAAATCATTAGGTATCAAAGTTTATTATCAGAATCAATTATCTGAAGAAAATTTTGCTGAGCTATTTATAAGTGAATTTAACCGTTTAGCAGCAAAAACGCAAAATGTTGGGATAAGCCTTGATTTGGATGGTTTATCTGCTGAAGAATTTAGTGCAGTTGGAACTCCTGAAGATGGCGGCATAAGCGGCCATACATTTTTAGAAACCATAAAGCAGCTTGATTTTGATAAATTAATTGCGTTTGAAATTTCGGAATATAATCCAAAACTAGATTATGACCGAACATCATTAACTTTCATTTTACAGTTAGTTAACTATCTAAAAGACCGAGTAGCTAATGAAAACTAATTTGCAAATTAAAATCATCAATGAAAAAATGCGTGAGCAGCTGCCCCACTATGCAACTAGCGGTTCGGCAGGTCTTGATCTTCGCGCTTGCCTTGATGAGCCAATTTTATTAAAGCCAGGCCAAACCGAGCTTATTCCAACCGGTATAGCAATCCATATCGCAGACAACAATTTATGCGCGATGATTTTGCCTCGCTCAGGATTAGGTCATAAACATGGTATCGTCTTAGGCAATTTGGTAGGTTTGATTGACTCGGACTATCAAGGACAACTATTTGTTTCAGTCTGGAATCGCGGCAATAGTGAATTTACTATTGAACCGATGGAACGGATTGCCCAAATGGTTATAGTCCCTGTAGTTCAGGCCGAGTTTGAAATAGTTGCTGATTTCGATAGCTCCACCCGCGGTGAAGGCGGCTTTGGCAGCACGGGTAAAAAATGATAGAAAGCGCAGTAAACTGCGCTTTTTCTACAAAGTTTTCTCCATTCTCGATAAAAAGTATCACATAATCCTACAATCAATACAAATCTACTCGTCATTAATTCAGTTAATATAAGACAAACTATATTAACGAAAACTCATAAATAAAAATATATTTTGGACAAATTTCAAATCGAGTATTAATCAGATTAGATCAATATGTTAATAAAATTATCTGCCGTAAATCCAGCTAAAACACAACTATAAAAACTGTAAAGTCATTTCAAGTAACTTTTTTGTCATCTCAACTATAAAAAGTTTGTTTTAGAATTGCATAGTTAAATCAAAATAATGGCTAAGGAGAGAATCATGGTAGACACTTTACGCGCAGCGAGGCGCTCAACTTTTATACACCCGGTAAAGAGCAGTAAACAAGAAGAAACTAAAACTCAACAAAATGAATTATTCAATAATGGCTTTCAAACATATCCTGGATTTGAAATCAATCACAAGACATTGGAGCTTTTACTAAATACTTCATTAGCAGGAGCTACCACTCAAAGCAGCAAAGAATATAACTTATCAAAAGATGAACAATCATATTATATATTGCGGAATGAAGCAGATAGAGATACGATTTTAAATAATAATAATAAAGCTAACCCTGAAACTGATAACAATACTTTTGATACACTTTTTAGAAAAATGTATGGTTTATCAAAGAATATCAGCCCAAACCCAAATTTTGTTGCTGATATTATGCATGATAATAGTAAAATAGTAAACCAAACTAAACAATTTTACTCACAAAAGGTAAACTGTTTTATAAATTTTATAGAGTTACAAAAAGCATATCAAAGTAATCAATCAGAAAATAATGAGGATATTTCCAAATATCAAGCGCATTTAAAAATTGTCAAAGAAAATACAGACGATGGTCAATCAATTAAATATATAATCGAATTTATGTATGATGAATCTGTTCTCTATACAACATCATTTGACCGCAACATAAAATCGATCTACAATACAGATATTACTAATGATATAAGCCATAATGAAGATAAAGAGAAAAATGCTCTTAAATTTTTTAACGATATCAAATCCAAATTAGAACAGCACAACCTACTTTGCAAAGAACCAGAAAATATTACCAATGAAAACAGCTCTAATTACTCAAATGGAATCTACTTTGCCGGCTTTGAGGAAAATGAGATTCAGCAGTTTTTAAACCAGGATAAAGCACAACCGAATTCACAAAAAGAATTAACCAAGAGCACTATTAATACTAAATCAGAAATAAATAATACAGCAATTGTAACTGCAGCTAAAACAAGTATGACTAACCCAGTTACAAATATACTACTCAATCAAATTAATAGCTCAGGTAAACCTCAACAGGGAGCACAACCTTCACCAGAGTATGGTTTCTTTTCAAAAATATATGCGGCAATTCGGGATGCCTGGGAGAAGTTCTTAAGTTTATTCAGCAAGAGAAATGATTCAACAAATCAAATACCAGTTATGATAACTGGACATAATATTTCTGATAATAAAAATGAAGATCAACAAACACCTAACAAGATTGATGATCAGAAACACAGCTTAAAAGCAAGAGAAAGTAAAGATGATATAGTTAAGCCAACGAAAACTAAGAGTGCTAATACGTTAAATAAGAATATAAGTTCTGAAAGTCTTACATACCATCCTCAACCAAACTCATCGGATAGCCCCAAAAGCCCCAATAGAAATAAAACAACTGTAAATCTAACTGCTAATCCACGAATTTATACATCTACAGAAGTGGTAGACGCTAACAAACCAGAACCTAATCAACAAGATATCAGTACATATCTAAATACTGCAAATGAACACCTAAACCCTCAATCAAATATACCTGATATCTCAAGAAGTGAAGCAGATACAATAAAGGAAAATAGTCAAGAAGCTATTAATCAAAATACTATTAGCGGAAAGCATGATGCTCAAGTCACAAATCAGTTTTTAGTGGATGATATAAACTCAATTGAATTTCTGAGCATTTTGCTGCAAAAAGAACCGCAGAGAATTCTTCGGAGTTTTTATAACAAACCAGTTGCTGAAGAATTAAAATCAGAAATTGATAGATATATTGAAGCTTATAAAGTTCATAATTTATATATGAGTACTGAAGGATTATTGCCAGCCGACGAAAGCCTTAAAGAAAAATATTTAATTACACTATATCACTTAATAATTAATCTAAATGAGCATAGTGATTCTCTCCCTATAGATCAAGCCGTTAAAGCAGCCAAACAAGATGAAAGATTTAGAAAGGATTTTGAATTATGCGATAAAATACTTGAATTAAATGAGATTAAAAACTATTTTAACTCTGTGTATCAGTTGTGCGAAGATCTTGAGCTCCTTTCATCACCACAAGAATTCAATTCATTAATAGAATACTTAAATAATTATACTGAATACTTGATAGATGAATCAAATAGTATGTTAGACCCAGCAAAAAGAGAAACATACCAAGTACCAATAGTGATGTTTACAGCTCTATTCACAAAAGCAATTTGTTCACCTACTCTACAACTTAAGCCGCATGAACTAATGCCGTATGGTTTAGGTCAAAATATTTTGAAAATTACACAATTTCATCGTTGTTTTGCCAATATTTTAGACCCTATCTATGAAATGGCAATTGAGCACTTTGAATTTCGCCTCTTATCTAAACAGTATGAATCTGAGTTACTTCCTTTATTTAGGGAATATAATATTAAAGAATGTACACTAATTGTAGAATTTAGCAATGTGGTAATGAATATTGCAAAATTAATAAGAGACCACTCAGTCAAGCAAGATCACGAAAATGAGAATGCCAAAAACGAGGCAAAGGAAATATTAAATAATTACAAAAATCAAAGTTACTCACGAATTTTCTTGCCATTCTATGATATGGTTATATCTAATTTACCAAATCGTCCAGGCATAGAGATTAGAAATGAACTTTTAGGATAGGTTATTTAACATTATTCAGGTTAACTGGTATATTTGTAAGAATTCGATAAATATAGCCGTTTTCAAAACCGCTATACTGATTCCCGGTATTATAACTGCTTAGCGCTCTTCGCAAAGCTAGCTGGGGATCAGGCGTGGTCTTTTTGGCTTCTAGGTAATTTTTGGTAAGAATGTCGGCACTTATTTTTAAGTTCAGACATGGGTTTAAAAGGGTTTCAGGTTTTAATCTGTATTTACGGATATTTTTTATATTGACTTGGCCAAGGCCAACATCAAAATTATAGCCATGCTTATCTAAGTAGCGAATCCAGGCAACCGCCTGGCTTTCCGATTTAGGTTGAAAGCGTAAACGTGCTCCGTTAAGTCCAAGTGCTAGAGGATTGCCCTTCGATTCGGTTTTGACCAACGTCACCATAGTCACCGGGGCTACGGTTGGCGCACACTGTTTACTTAGTGCATACAGATCTAATGCCATGGAGATAAGTTAGCTAAACCAGACAATAAACGGCTAGGTTTTAAAAATATCTGCTCATTCTTTAGAATATACGATGCAATCCCCAGAAAGTGCTCATTTGCATATAGTCTAAACTCAGCATCAAGCGGAAATGAGTTAGCTTTTACAGGTAATAGATTACCATACTTAATAACTTCAAACTCGTCTTGACTAAGAGGATAACTTGGTAAATGCGTAACCAGGACATCACATGGAAGAATACGATTTAAGCCGTCAATAGCGCCGAATTCCTGAAGTTCGTCAACTGTAAAAGCTTCAGCAAGGTTGAATTGATTAGTTTTAGTCCGGCGAAGAGCAATTAAAGAAGCACCACTGCCTAAATAATTACCAATATCTTCGGCAAGCGTGCGAATATAAGTACCCTTACTAACCAAAGCTCGAAAAGTTAGCTGCTGACTTTCCGGATCATAGTTTACTAGTTCCAACTCATGAATTAAAATATGGCGCTCAGGCCTGTCAATAACGATACCTTCGCGCGCATATTCATAAAGCGGTCGACCATGATATTTTAATGCGGAATACATTGGTGGAACTTGGCTAATTGCCCCAGTAAATTTATTTAGCGCAGTTTTAATTTGCTCTAACGAGGTATTTACCGTTTTTGTCGCCACAATATTGCCTTCGCTGTCCCCACTATCAGTAATTACCCCAAGTTGGGCTGTAGCAATATATTCTTTATCGCCATCAAGCAGATAACTAGCAAATTTGGTAGCCTCACCAAGACAAATTGGGAGAAGACCGGTTGCTAGTGGGTCTAGAGTGCCAGTATGCCCTACTTTCTCAGCATTCAAGATATAGCGCACTTTCTGAATGGCTTGGTTACTGGATAAACCAAGTGGTTTATCCAGTAACATTACCCCATTGATTTTATTTCTCTGTTTCTTCGCCATCAGTAAATTCTGAGCTAACCTTATTAATTAAACTAAGGATATGCGAACCGCGCTCCAAAGACTCATCAAAGATAAATTTTAGCTGCGGCACGGTATATGTAGTAAGCCCATGCGACAATTCTGAGCGAATAAAACCTTTGGCACTTTCCAATGCCTTGGCAATATTAGCTAGTTTATCTTTTTCCAAAACCGAATAATAAATCTTGGCTAAGGAATAATCATTGGTTACTTCTACGTCATTAACCGTAACCCAGTTAACTCGTGGGTCTTTTACCTTGGTACGCAATATACTCATCAAATCCTTATGGATTTGATCGGCCATTCTTTCAGCCCGTGTATTACTTTTTTTCATTAATAATCCTATTATAAGCTACGCTGAACCTCGGAAATCTCAAACGCTTCAACCACATCACCTTCTTTGATATCGTTATAGTCTTTAAGAGATAAACCGCACTCATAGCCAGCTTTTACTTCTTTAACATCGTCTTTAAAGCGCTTCAAGCCACTTAGTTCACCGGTATGGATAACCATATTATCGCGAATCAAACGAATTCTTGAGTTACGTTTAACTATACCGTCTAATACCATGCAACCACCAATTACCAGTTTACCAAAGGTAAATACTTGACGAATCTGGATATTGCCGGTAATTACCTCACGTTGTTCTGGAGATAATAAACCTGATAAAGCTGCTTTTACATCATCAATTACTTCATAAATAATATTGTAATAACGAATTTCAATATTATTATTTTCAGCTAATTTTTTAGCGTTATTGTCAGCACGGGTATTAAAACCAACCACAATCGCATTTGAAGCAATTGCCAAATTGATATCTGATTCATTAATTCCACCAACGGCAGCATGCACCACCTGAACTTGTACTTCCTCATTAGAAAGTCGTTGTAATGAATGGGTTAATGCTTCGTATGAACCTTGCACATCTGATTTAATGATAATATTTAATGACTTAACTTCGCCGCCACCCGCAGCAAACAAGTTTTCAAGTTTAGCTGCCTGTTGACGAGCTAACCGCTCATTGCGGATTTTCTCTTCGCGGAATGTTGCGATTTCACGAGCTTTACGCTCATCTTTAACTACGATCAAGTCATCGCCCGCATTTGGAACTTCGGCTAGACCAAGAATTTCTACTGGAATTGATGGACCTGCGCTCTCAACCGGCTTACCTCGCTCATCTATCATGGCACGAACTTTACCATAGCTGGTACCAGCTAGCACGATATCCCCTTTATGCAGCGTTCCAGATTGCACTAGCACAGTTACAACAGAACCACGGCCTTTATCTAGTTTTGACTCAATTACCACCGCTTTAGCAGGTGCATCAACAGTTGCAGTCAACTCCAATACTTCTGCTTGTAATAATACAGCTTGAAGCAAATCATCAATTCCGTCACCGGTCTTGGCTGAAACCGGAACACACATTACATCACCACCCCAATCTTCAGCGACTATTTCGTAGCTGGTCAATTCCTGTTTAATTTTTTCAGGATTGGCACCTTGCTTATCCATTTTGTTAATCGCAACAACAATTGGTACGCCGGCTGATTTAGAGTGATTTATCGCTTCTATCGTTTGCGGCATTATGCCATCATCTGCAGCAACTACTAAAATAACGATATCGGTTAATTGGGCACCACGGGCACGTAAGGCAGTAAATGCTTCATGCCCAGGAGTATCCAAAAAGGTAATCATACCATTTTCAGTTTCCACATGGTAAGCACCGATATGCTGAGTAATTCCCCCAGCTTCACCGGCTGCTACTTTAGCTTTACGGATATAATCGAGTAATGATGTTTTACCATGATCCACATGCCCCATTACCGTAACAACAGGTGCGCGCGGTTTTAAATCAACTTCAGAGTGGGTAATGATTTCATCTAAGAAGCTTTCAGGGTCATTATTCTGAGCCGCAATTGCGGTGTGACCAAACTCTTCAACCACGATAATTGCAGTATCTTGATCTATTGATTGGTTAATAGTTACCATCATACCCATCTTCATTAGCTTCTTAACAACTTCGGAAGCTTTCACCGAAATTTTATGTGCAAGGTCAGCAACTGTAATGGCTTCTGGTATTGCAACTTCCAAGACTTGTGGTTTAATCGGCTTCTGAAACTCCTGGATTTTTGGCATTTTAACCGGAGCTTTGGTTTTATGCTCAGGCTTTTTAGCATGAGGTTTATGGGTATTTGGTTTTTCCTCTTCAATTACTGCAGTTTCAATCACTGCATCGATATCGGAAAACTCATCATCTAAAACTCCATCATCCAGGCTTGAGTCTTGCTTACCAATTACTTTCATTTTATTTGGCTTTTTGACTGCTTTAGTAGCGAGTGCTTTAGGACCCTTCTTAGAATCAGCATCTTCTAAGATAATAGCTTTGTCTTTCTTTGAAGCATGATCTTTTGCATGCGCAATGTCATCTGCAGCATCTTGCAATAGGATTGGATCTTCTTCATGGCTAGCATTTAAAACTATACTGACTGGTTCGCTTTGAATAATATTCTCACTACCGCCATTAACACTAGCAATGGTTTCATCAGCTTTAATTTCAGCTGTAGTAGCTTCGTCAGCTTTCCCATGCTCAGTTACTTCAGTTGCACTGGCTATTTCACTTTCCTCGTCTACAAAGTTTTTATGGATAACTTTTTTACGTTTAATCTCAACTTTGATCTGATGGTTAGAGTTTGAAGCGACTTCTTCTGTAGCTGTTTCTACTGAAGACTCTTTCTTTTTACCTAAAGATAATTTTTTAGGTTTAGCTTCGCTAGAACCGCTTAAATACTCTAAAAGTTTAACTTTATCTTCAGCTGATACAACATCGTTAGCTGATTTATTAATTCCGGCCTCGGCAAACTTACTTAACAACTCGGCCGGGGCTATATTAAGTTCAAGAGCAAATTCTTTAATGGTCATATTTTTTCCTTATTCTTGAAAATAGCCGCAGACTTCACGAGCTTTTAAAATTAATTTATTTGCAGTATCTAAATCAATACTGATCATATCCATTAGTTCATCACCGGCTAAATCAGCAAAGTCTGCAATTGATAAAACATCATGTTCTACAAGCTGCAATAATACATCTTGTGAGAATTTCACAACACTTGCTAATTCCACTGCTAATTTATCCATTTTATCTTTAAAACGGATAGTTTTTGATAGAAGCTTATTTTTAGCCCTGGTTTGTAACTCTTTAGCGACATCTTCATCAAAGTCTTCAATAACTAGCAAATCTGAAACATCAACATACGCTACTTCTTCAAGCGAAGTAAATCCATTATCAACCAAAAGCTCCGAGATGTCGTCATCAACATCTAATGCATCATTAAACATTTTAATTAAATCAGCACGCTCATGCTGCTTTTTATCTTTTGCTTCAGTTTTACCATAAATATTGATAGTACAATTGATTAAGCGGCTTGCCAAACGAACATTTATGCCATCTGGGCCAATTGCTGAACCAAGTTTATCATCTTCAACAATTACGTCAATGGTCCGTTTTTCTTCATCAACAACTATACTGTCAATTTCAGCGGGAGCCAACGCATTTAATGCATATTGCGCCAGATCTTCATTATACTCAATAATATCAACTTTCTCACCAAACAGTTCTTTAGTTACTCCATCAATCCGTTGGTTTCTAAAGCCAATACATGCGCCTTTGGCGTCAATTCGTGAATCATTGGTTGCAACTGCAACTTTAGCGCGGTTACCAGCATCACGGGCAATTGATTTAACCTCAATCCTTCCACTTGCAATTTCCGGCACATTATTCTCAAGTAGTTTAGCTAAAAAACCGTTACTTGAACGCGAAATACATAAACGCCCATTTTTAATAACCGGCTTCTCCTTATCAAAGAATCCTTTTACCACATCGCCAGGCTTTAAAACCTCTTTGGAAATCAAATCTGGTTTCATTATAATTGCTTCAACCTTGCCGCAATCTACCACAACGTTGCCACGCTCAAATTTACGAACTTTACCAACTATAATGCCATTATTGCGGGACAAGTACTCAGTTAAAACTTGATCGCGTTCTGCATCTTTAATTTTTTGTGCTATGATATTTCGTGCGGTTTGCGCAGAAACACGGCCTAAGTCAATATTTTCAAGCTCTTCTTCAATCACATCGCCGACATGGACATCATTGCCATATTTTTCTGTCGCATCAGATAATGATAGTTCTTTATCATCATCATAAAAATCAACATCAGTTACTACATTCCATTTACGGATCGTTTTATATTTTCCAGTATTACGATCGATGATAACATCAATTTCAGGGAACTCGCCATCGAAACTACGCTTGGTTGCAAATGCTAAAGCTTTTTCCAAGCTCTCAAAGACAACTTCTTTATCTAGATTCTTCTCTTTTGCAAGCACGTCAACTAGCATTAATACTTCTTTACTCATTAGTAATTCCCTCTTAATTATTTCTTTTTCGGTTCAAATATTAGCCGCGCACGACTAATACCGGCAAAATCCACTTTAAACACCTGTTCATTTGGTAGTTCCAGGCTAATTATTTCACCTTCGACCCCAAGAATCCTGCCTTCAAATACTTTTTGATTATCAATTAGTTCATAAGTTTTAATCTTTGCAAGCCGACCAATAAATCTTGCATAATCAGTTAATTTTTTTAGTGGGCGTTCTAAGCCAGGCGAAGAAACCTCCAACCGGTTATAATCAATTTCTTCAACCAAAAATACCCGGCTTAAATGGTTAGACACTTCTGCACAATCTTCAACCGTTACGCCGCCTTCTTTATCTATATAAACCCGGATTATTTTCCCTGGAGTTATTTCTACATCAACAAGTTCAAACCCAAGACCGGGTATCGTTTGTTCCAAAATACTATTTAACTTCATTTCCAACCTAACAAAAAAGTGAGCCTTTAGAGGCTCACTAGTTTTTTATTTTATATTTGTTATTATAGCATGTAAACCTTACAAAATGCAAGCTAATTGATAATTGCCAATAAATATTTCGGAAAATTTTTTATTTTTGAAGGCCATATTTATCTAAACACAGCAAAAGTGACGCCTTTTAATCGAAATAATTTCAGCAAATTTCTATACACGCCGCATTATCTTGCTCAACTATTTTATAATGAAGATTACACTTTTTTAGGGCTATCTCCAGCCTTTCCCGATACTTAGGAAAAGTTGTATTAAAAGCTATTTTGGCCCCTTTTCTTAATCTATTAAGCTTATGGTGATATTCAATAATTAACATTGCCAGAAAGGCAGGCACATAGGGTTTTACATTTTCATTCTTGTCTTGCCAGTGATAAAGATCGTCTGCAATTAGACTTAATCGCCTCTCTCCTGGATTGTAGCCAAGGGTAGCCTGATAATATCCCTTTTTAATTCCTAATTCAAGCTGCTCAATAGCTTTTTCTAAATTGCCTATGTTACTATAATACATTTTTATTAACAAATTGGTAGTTGTAACATTCATTAATTGATTAGAGTCAGTTAACATGGCCATAAAACGCGGTATACTATTTATCTCCCCGTCTTTTAGGCAAATTTTTATCATAGAAATTACTATTAGCATATTAGTCGCAATTTCATTAGGCAATTTGCTATACGTTGCAAAAGCTAATTTGGGCTGATTGGTTGAAAGGTAAGCTTTAAATAACAAATAATAGACAGTTAAATTTGGATTAACTCCAATTGTTGACATTTGCGCATATTGATCTATCACTGCTTGAGCTTTATTAAGTTGGATAAAGGCAGCCAAGAGTAAGGAATACAAAATAGTAAACTCATCATTTCCAACATTTGCAATTTTAAAATATAAAATTTCAAGCTTTTTTTGGACATTTACCTCTTTAAACCTATTAATTAAGCCAAGATAGAATTCCATATCAATCAACATTTTACTGTTTCTCATTTCTCTAATTATTTGCCCGAGCGTAGGTAAGTCATCACAATAAATAGCAGCAATTATCCCAGCTATGCAGATCTCTTTATCTGGAGCTAATTTTAAATTGAATAGCATATTATCCCAGATTTTAATTACTTCCCGATACTCCTCTGCAGCGATATAAGCATTAACTAATGTTATATAGATACTAGTTTCGCGCCCAACTTTGTGGGGTAACCGTTTAAATATATCAATCACTGTCTGCGGCTCCTTAGCCGCTAAAAAAGCCTCCATTAGCAGCCTTACTATCTTGGTGTCTATCTGATACCCTTTGAGAATTAAATTATCGTAGATTGGCAATGCTAGTCGTGGCTTCTCTATTTTAAGATAAGCACGAATCACTATTTCTAAAACGCGGTTAAGCGGAAAATTAGATTGTACGGTAAACCAATCTTCGAGTATTTTTACCTGTTCATTATATAACTTAACTACCTCTTCATAATTCTCAAGGATAAAGTATGCTTCGACAAAAACACCTAATACTTCCAAATTTGTAATATTACGGTAATCGAAATTACTTTTGACCCAGTTAATTACCGTTTGTGGTTCATAATTATCGAGAAATCCGCGTAAATCTTTTAGATAGCTAGAATTAGCACATGATGGCTCTACTAACAACTGACTACTAATAGTAATATCTTTCTCATCTTCTTTTATATCTTCAACTATATTACTAGCATCAATTGAACTGATTGTTGATTTGGAGGGTAAAGAATATAATATTTTTTCATCAGGTATATTGGTTGATGTTATCAATATACTACCTGGATCATCAATTTTTATTTCATAGTCAATTTTAAAATTAGTCAATAAATCAGTTACAGTTGTCCACAGCAGGAAATCATTCTTATATCCAATAATTAATTCGGTATTTGCTCTTATGTGGTTATTTTTAAGATGAAAATATAGAATTAATTTAGCAGCTAAGGGGGGTATATCTCTGGTTGAATTTACTGACGTTAAAGATGACGTAGTATATTTTGATGTATTATTGAAATTAATTAGATTTTCAGTTTGGCTGTATCCCAGATGAGGATGGAAACAACCGTCATGAACTGCTAAATCTAAAATAGCTAAAGCACTTTCTATCTGCCCTTCTTGCATATAGCCATCTATTAATGCATTATAACAAAGTTCATCTGGCTTTATTCCTTCGTTAGACATCTGATTTAAGACTAAGCGCGCTGAGTCAAGTTGGTTATTGTTACACATTGCTTTTATCAATTTTTTATAAATTGGCGCCGTTGGCTTAAACTGCTCTCCACAAATTGTAGTGTAAAAAAAATCAATTGCCTGTTGTGGCTGACCTGATTTAATAAAGGCATTTAATACTGTAGTGTAAGTAAGTTCATCCGCCTTTAAATCACTTGGTAAAGATTCAAATAATTGCAAGACCATTTTATAATCATTTAGCTTGCTATATGCATACATTAACAGATTATATTGTGAAATATTGATAGTAAAACTTTTTCCCTGCTTCTGGATTTCATCATAAAATTTAATTGCCTTTTGTGGTGTTTTGGCCATTATTGCTGCACGCATATACAAAACGTAGGAATTCTCATCACCAAAGTCATTTTGCCGTAAATAGATGTCAAACAATTGCATAGCTGCTTTCGGTTGATTGCACAATATACTAGCGTTCATAATCGAATTGTAAGTATTAACATCAATGTCGCTATCTGACTGCTTCAAGTGATTAAATACGTTTATTACTATAGCCCAATCACCGCTTTGGCCATAGGCATCAAAAATAGCCGTATAAAATCTATTATCAGCTAGAAGGCTATCAGAACTTTTCACTAGATCAAGAATTTTGGAGACTTCATCAACTAGACCCAAGCTAGAATATGCTCTAACTAAAATGGTATAAGTTGATGTGCTAGGCTCGATTTTGTTACTTTTCATTAATGAGGTTAGACTATTTAAGCTAGTAATATCATTAAGTTTACAGTAAATATGAATCAAAATATTGAAGGTATCTTCATTAGGTTTAATTTTTTTTCGCTTAAACTGTTTAAATAACGAGATTGCGTCCTGTAACTTACCTGTTAGTAAATAGCAATCCATTAAAGAGTTATATAATTCAGGCCTTTTAGCAGTTACTGTAACTACTAAATTAAAAACATTTAATCCATGCTTTGGGTACAATTTCATTAATTTTAAGGCAGTGTCTAATATTTTTTCCTGGTGGGCTTTATTTTGACCGTTTGGAATTAGCTGCTGCAAAGTAGCAAAATCACTTTCAAATCCTGGCTTCGGTGGTAGCATTTTAGTGTCTGCCTGCTTATGAGAACAAAATTTAGAATTAGTTTTTTCAGTTTGTGACCCGCCTTTGTGTAGGGCTAAACTAGCGAATGGATTGTTTAATTGGATCTTCTTTTGAGTAGATGGCAGGCTTTTAATCACAAGACTTCTCCTTCTGTTGCATAGCTATAATTTCCACAAAATATTTCTATAATTGGGGTTAAGAGTTTTAACAAAAAAATTGCTGAATAATGTAATAAGTTTCAAACAAAAATTTACGTAATAAATTTAAATTGAGGTTAGGCAGTGCTAAACTCCATCAATACCGGACACTTTTTTCTAAAGCTACGCTTAATTGGGATTTAAACATAAATTGACTTTTAATAAAACACACTTTACTAAATCTGTAGCGATAAAAATGTCCGGTATTGACTACTAGATTACTATTTTCTAATTCTAACTTTAGCATTAATATCGATTAATGATAAAATTAAGACTAGAAATGAATTTGGAAAATTATTAAGATTATTGATAAATTATATGAACATTGTAAAATTTCTGCTCGTTAAAGCTCAGTATCGTGCCAATATTACTGCTCAAGGGTTAACCTTTATAATAAATATTGCAGCTTTTGGCTGTACTCAAAACTATATGTTTATCTGGATTCAATTTGCATGTCAGTGCTTTTTGGGCGTTCATATTGCAAAAAGCCCGAAATTCTTTGATCAGAATATCTTTAATCATTTTATGGTGGTAATGGGATTTTATCTCGTTTCGCTTATTATTGGTGAAAATGACTTCTTGTATTTTGGCCTTATATTTATTTTCACATATTGTTTTTATATATTAAAAGAATGCGGCTATGAAAAGAGCATTAATATATGGACCTATGTACAGGCATTACTAATTGGCACAACTTTTATAACTTTTCCGTTTAAATATAAAATCCTTGCAACCATTATTGGTTATTTCGAAGCACAAATAATTCTTAATTTGTGTTTTATAATCTTTAAAAATAATGAAGAGCATTTGACCGAGCCAAGTTTCATCGAAATTAAAAACATAAGCCTTAGTGAATGGTTCAATATAAATAAGCCACAGGTTCGCTTAGCAATTCGCGGCTCTATCACGGCAGGATTATTATATGCTATTTGTGCTAATTTTCATGATATTCGCCCAAACTGGGCTGTTGTTACGGCAGTTTCAGCGTTATTGCGTGATGATAAAAGCGCTAGTTTAAGAGTTATTAAAGGAGTTACAATAGGCAGTCTTGTTGGCTGGCCCCTGGCCGTTGCATTAGTAATTTTACTAGGTACAAGTTCTGAAGCTGCAATTTTTTGCCTATGGCTAAGCCTTATCCTGGCGTTGGTATTATCCTTTGAACTTAAGACAAACCCAAGCCTAAATAAGCAAATTGCATCATCAATAGTTTTTCTTTTTTCAATAGTCTGTTTTTCGGTCGCCTTAAAAAACTTTGCTTACCCCTATTTACACCTCAAGGTAATTAATTCCCTAATCGGAGATGCCGTCGCACTGATTGTTTTAATCGCTTGGGAAGAAAGCAAAAAATTATATCCGCTTAAAGAACCTATTTCCAAAAACGCTAGCTGAATTAACAAGACAGGCTAAAACAAATAAAAAATGCAACCATTCGGTTGCAAATTATCTTATGCTTAATTTCTGATTAACTCTTGACAGAATTATCTTTGACACTTGCGGCCAGTCTTGATCTGTCACGGCAAAGACTAGTGAGTCGCGAACCCGGCCGTTATAGGTTATTGCGTGGCGGCGCAAGGTTCCCTCAGGAACGAATCCGAGTTTGGCCATTGCCATTTTAGATTTTTCATTCAATGCATCTGTCTTCCATTGTATACGATGGAATTTCAACTTAGTTAACAAATAATCAATTAGCAGGTATTTAGCCATCGAGTTAATTGCACTACCCTGATAACTCTTAGCAAGCCAGCTAGATCCCATTTCAAGGCGCCGATGGCGTAAGCTAATTTCATAAAGGCAACTAGTGCCGATAACTTTATTAGTTGAATTATCAATGATTACTAGCATAACCAAATTCTTTTTGGCATACTCAGCTAATTTTTCTGCAACAAATTCTTGGCAATTAGCATAATTAACAAAAAACCAGGTAAAGAATTCAGGATCAAAGCAAGCATTTAATTCTGTAAAATCAGAATCCTGGTAACGACGAATGGTGATGTATTCGTTACTGATATTTATATCTTCTAAATCTTTAAATTCTAACACCTGGTACTCCTTAACACTACTAATGGCCATCAGAAATTGGATTATGCTATAACTCTATTCAACCATCTCTTTTGTAATCACAACCTTATCTGAATTGATTTCAGGCAATTCATACATTCGGTCAAGAAGCAGATTTTCCATAATTGAACGAAGGCCCCGGGCACCCGTTTTACGAGCTAATGCTTTTTTAGCAATAGCTGAAACAGCTTCAGGCGTAAATTCAAGGCTAACGTTATGAATGCCAAAGATTTTTTGATATTGTTTAACTAAGGCATTTTTTGGCTCAGTCAAAATTTGCACTAATGCCTCTTCATCAAGCTCTTTTAAAATAGCATGAACAGGTAGCCTGCCGATAAACTCCGGAATCAAGCCAAATTTGACTAAATCCCCGGGTTCAGTATCTTTTAAATATATATCTTTTGAAGCAGACCCGTTTTTACTTGCGACTTGCGCACCAAAGCCAATTCCCGATTTCTCGCTTCGCATCTGGATAATTTTTTCCAAGCCATCAAATGCTCCGCCGCAAATAAATAATATATCAGTTGTATCTAATTGGATAGTTTCTTTCCCGGGATGTTTACGTCCGCCTTGCGGAGGTACATTTGAAACCGTTCCTTCAATGAGTTTCAAGAGTGCCTGCTGTACGCCTTCACCAGAGACATCCCTGGTAATTGAAGGATTTTCACTTCTACGCGAAATTTTATCAATTTCATCTATATAAATTATGCCATGTTTAGCTTTTTCAATATCATAATCACAATTTTGCAATAATCGAGTTAGCACATTCTCAACATCATCGCCAACATAACCTGCTTCGGTTAAAGTCGTCGCATCAGCAATAGCGAAAGGAACGTCTAACATCCGCGCTAATGTCTGCGCCAGAAGTGTCTTACCTGAACCAGTCGGGCCAATTAGCAATATATTACTTTTAGATAATTCAACTTCATCCGAACTATTATCCCGTACGCGGTGAAAATGATTATAAACAGCAACCGAGAGAATTTTTTTAGCTTGTTCCTGGCCAATAACATATTTGTCAAGCTCAGCTTTTATTTCTCGTGGCGTTGGAATCGGTTTAGCGACTTCAACTACTTCATGCTGATTATTAACATCTTTCGCATCAGGAGCTGATTTTAATAACTCACTACAATTTTTGATACATTCATCACAAATATAACCTTGCTGACCGGCAATAAGGTGTTTAATCTGTTCTTCTACCTTACCGCAAAATGAACATTTTTTTGACATAGTTATCCCTTTAAACTGAAGCTTCGATTTCTTTTCTATTTTGTAACACTTTATCTATTAAGCCATAAGCCAATGACTCTTCACTTGTCATAAAGTTATCGCGATCAGTATCAAGCTCAACTTGCTCTATAGATTTTCCAGTATGCTCAGCTAGCATTTGGTTTAATCTTTTTTTCATAAATAAAATATTATTAGCATGAATTTGAATATCAGACGCTTGCCCCTGGAAGCCACCTAAAGGTTGGTGAATCATTATCCGCGAATTTGGCATAGAATAACGTTTGCCTTTTGTGCCAGAAGATAATAAGAAAGCTCCCATGCTGCAAGCTTGGCCGATACAGTATGTGTTTACGTCACATTTTATAAATTTCATGGTATCGTATATTGATAAGCCAGCGGTTACCGATCCACCTGGTGAATTGATATAAAAATGAATATCTTTATCCGGGTTTTCGGCTTCTAAAAATAGCATTTGGGCAACAACCAGATTAGCCGTCTGATCATTTACTTCACCAACTAAAAATATGATTCTTTCGCGTAATAGCCGAGAATATATATCAAATGAACGTTCACCACGAGCACTTTGTTCTACAACTACCGGCACTAAATTATTCATTTCTAGCATATTATTTAACCTTATCTAAAATTTTACTTAATTCTGATTTATCTTGATAGTGAAAACTTTGTAATGTATTAACAATATCAGCAAAGCCAGGATTTGAGCTAAATTGCTGAATAAATTGTTGTTGATAATATGGATATGCATGAACCAGGATATTAGCATAGCGGTTAGCACCATCATTATCCCCTACCATTTTATGTATCACAATTTGTTTTAATAACGAGCCTGGATATGGCAAATCATTTGCTAATTTATCGATATATTTTAATTGATCAGCAGCCGACATTGCCGCACTTGTCGCTTGCGAACCTGGCATAACATAATTATCAAGTACCATCATTGCAGGTAACGCCCACATACTGTTATTATCAATTAAATCTTCCATACCTTTAATATTAGCCACATAATCATCATAATCAGTAGGAGTTTGCGTGTAATACATAAGTTGGTTATTTACTTGATATGCATTATAAGCAAGTGCCAATAAAGCTAATATTATTATTCCACCTGCGGCTTTAGTAATAGTATTTAAGTTAAGGGTATATTTGCTTGGTGCAAAAGCCAAGAAAATAACTAACAGCACAAGAAAATAAGCGTACCACAATGGGTATTCTAAAAAGCTGTGTGTCAGGATTGGAATACATAATAAAACCACAAATAAACTTTGAGTAGTATTAACTTTTCTAAGCAATAAATAAATTGAATAACCTATTCCATATATAATAGTAATAAAAGTACCAATAATACCAGTTTCTGCCATAATGTTAAATAAACTATTGTGACAATGGGTATAAAGTTTCATATTTTCTGGAATATACATAAACCTTTCAGTCATCATTATATAGATTCCATCGCGTGGGTATTGGTACCAACCAATACCGAATAGCGGATGATTAATAAATAATATTATTGCTTTATACCACTCATAAAAACGACGGTAGGTACTTTGACCGATTGCATCTGGCGATAAGCGCTCTATTCCCGTTAAATTGGAAGTAGCATGGCTAGCAGCAAATAGTGAAGTGACTTTTGGAAATAATATCTCAACTAAAATTAAACCGACAAAGAACGAGAATACAACTAAAAATACTTTTTTATAACTTGGCGCATTAGTTGCATCTTTGCGATTAGCAAACCATTTCCATAGGCCCACGAACGTGATAATCACAAAATATAATAGCACTCCACGGCGAGCAGTAAACGTAATTGCTAGAGAAAATAATATGGCATAGGCAATAAATACTATCAGGTTAATTTGCCCGACAAAAAATAAATAGCAAAGGGCAATTACTCCAATTGATACAAAATCAGTAAACTGATTTGGTTGGCCAATATTCCCAAATATATTTGAACCATCATTAATGTTATCCGGAGATACTAAGATCCAATCAGAAAAGTTATTAGCCTTACCTGTATATTGTAAATATGCTAAAATGGATTGGATGGTGACAGAGATAACCAATGACCAGCAAAGTATATTTAGAATTTTATTGCGCATTTCATCATCGCCATCAACCAACGTTGTAATCGCAACGGCAGTTAACCCAACAATTACAAATAACATGGCAACATAACGGTTATTACCAAGAAAATTGATTTGGACAAATAATGGCTGTATTAACATAAAAACAGCAAAAGCAAATGAGGCGATTGCAACTGGTGAAAACTTTAGCTCTTTTTTTATGAACAGCACCACTGAAAAAAGCAAGGTACCCACGATTAAACTAGTTGATTCAGCGTAAAACTTCGATATAGGGAAATACGCGTATGGAATTGCGAAAGGTACTATTGCCAGTACTGATAGCAATAAACCTATTAACCACGAGGCAACTTTACTATTCATTTATACTAATCACTCCTGATAAAAACATTCTGATTGGCACAAGCCAATTCCTATTATAATTATTCATGCTCGATCCAGTCTTAGACTAGGCCAAAATCATATTTTTACAAATACTATCCATCATCACTATGTTAACTACGCCAAAATGCGTACCATGGCATTCCTTTATATTCCCAATAATGGTTTACATACTCACTTTTTGGAAAATTCATTACTAGCACCTGTTGCGTCTGTTTGCTTAAAGTAATCTCTCCCAACTCTTTATACGCAACCACCTGAATGGCTAGCGCTTCTTCAACATATTCGGTATATGGGTAATTTTTGATTAATAATTGGGCCCGGTTGATTGCTGCCATATATGCTTTAATTTGCATATAATGTTGAGACCTAAATAATTCACCACGGGCAAGAGCATTCACCAAACGATTCATTTTATCTCGCGAGTCGGCTGCATATTTGGAATTTGGATATTTATTTACCACTTCCGCGAAAGCGGCATAAGCATCTCTTAGTCCTTTAGGATCCCGTTCACTTAAATCCTGATGGCTAAAACGAGACATTAGTCCATTATCATTATAATAATTGATATATCCTTTAAGATATAAGGCATAATCCATATTTTGGTTAGTAGGATACGTTTTGATAAAAAGATCAATTTCAGGTATTGCAAGTTCAGGTGTATCACTATTATAATATGCATAAGCCAAGTCAAGCATACCCTGCTGGGCATAAGTACCATAAGGATAAGTAGCCTCAAGTACTTGATAGAGTTTTATCGAGCGATTCCAATTATGCTTGGCTAATTCTGAACTAGCCTCTTTATATAGTTTCTCAACCGACCAACCCTTAGTTTCTTGACGCACTGGGTCAAGATTGTCAGAAGAACAAGAGACGATAAAAAGTGTTACAATAACCGGTATTACATATTTAAGCAAAGAGCGCAACATTATGACTTTGTCCATTGAACCGAATTTTAAAATTACTTTAGCTGATAATTCTGAAAATGACACTATTGTTTTCAAGATACCAGATGACTATATTGGCATACGTACAGACGTCGCATTAGCCGAGATTATATCAGATTTATCTCGAAGCAAATTAACAAATTGGCTCAAGGATGGACACATCCTAATTAACCAAAAGGCAGCAAAACCCAAGGATAAAATTATAGGTGGTGAAGAAGTCATTATTACACCGCCATTTAGTGAAGAGGCTCATGCATTTAGCCCCGAAAATATTCCGTTAGATATTATTTTCGAAGATGAACATGTAATTGTTTTAAATAAACCAGCTGGGCTTACAGTTCATCCTGGTAATGGCAACTGGACCGGCACTTTGCTAAATGGCTTACTTTATCATTATCCTGAATTAAAAAATATTCCTCGTGCTGGAATAGTTCATCGCCTAGACAAAGACACCACCGGCTTAATGGTGGTAGCAAGAAGTCTCTTGGCGCAAATCAACCTCGTTGAGCAGCTTCAGCAAAGAAGCGTTAGCCGGATTTACCGGGCAATAGTCGAAGGCCACCCTTTTAAAGAAGGTATCATCAATAAGAATATTGCTCGTGATCCACACAACCGGATTAAAATGGCAACTTTGGAACATGGCGGCAAAGAGGCAATAACCCGTTACCGCGTATTGAAATTTTTTGAGAAAATGAGCTACGTCGAATGCAAACTGGAAACTGGGCGAACCCACCAAATTCGTGTCCATTTTAAAGACATTGGCCACCCTTTAATCGGGGACCCGGTATATGGCAGCAAAAAAATTAATTATGAACCAGAAGTGGTCGCGGCTATTAATGAATTAAGCCGTCAGGCACTTCACGCAATTAAGCTATCATTCATCCACCCCGCTAGCCATGAAAAAATGAACTTTAAAACCAGATTAAGCGAAGATATGCGTAATTTATTAAAAGCACTGACATTTAATGAAGATTTGGCTTATGAATCTTTTGAAGAAGATGAAGATGATAGTTGGGAAGTAATATATGCCTACGATAACGAATAACCAAGTTTACTTTCAAGCCCCATGGCAAGCGCCGGCAAACGTACACACCTGTATTACGACGTCCGTAAATAATTTTAATTTAGCAAAACATGTTAACGATGACCCGCAAAAAGTTTTAGCCTGTCGGATTAAATTAAGGAATCTGTTACCCAAAGAACCATTTTGGCTTAACCAAATTCATGGTTCAGTAGTTATTAATCAGGATAGCCATTTGCAGGGGTGCAGTCTTGATGCTGATGCAAGTATTACTAGGCAAAAAAATCAAGTTGCTGTAGTAATGACAGCCGATTGCTTACCTATATTACTCACAAGCACACAAGGTGACTTTGTAGCAGCAATCCATGCCGGCTGGCGTGGACTAAATAGCCAGATAATTGAAAAAACAATTATTGCTCTAGGCAACCCTACGGCTAAAAACATACTTGCTTTCATTGGCCCGGCAATTTGCCAAAAATGTTTTGAAATCGGTGGCGAAGTACGGGATGAATTTTTAAAAATCGACCCAACAGTTAGTGACTATTTTATTCCAGGTAAATCACCAGATAAATATCATGCCGATTTGCGCCAAATTGCTGCATACCAATTGCGTAAGTTAGGCCTTGATAGTGCAAATATTACTAACCCGGATATTTGTACCAAATGTAATGTTCACTGGTTCTTTTCCTACCGGGAAAACCCAAACACTGGCCGCTTTGCGACTTTGATCTGGATAGATTAATTATTGCTAATTTACGGTAGCTATTTGAAAAATATAATTATAGTATAATAACGTCTGATTAGATTTCTTAAATCCCAATACCGGACAACCTATTTCTGAGATATTGGAATTTAAATTAATTATTAAACTTATGATTTTCTCAATTAAAATATTATGATACGCTCGAAAATAAAATTTAAAGCAGACTTTCTAATTTATTAAAAAGTTAATTAATTTATTGCTCAAGTCTTCCGCATATAAGATTTTGTATAACTCGTTTGCTATTTGTTGATAAACTCGCTTCACTCAAACAAATCAACAAATTTTGCAAACTCGTAAACAAAATCTAATAAGCTCCATAATTCGCATAAATCAATTAACCATTTTAATAAATCTTATTATTTTGCCAAAAAAATTGGTGCTAGTGCGTAATCATCAATTACAATGATAAAAGGCTTCGGTAAAGAGATTCAACCTGCAACTTAGTTCTCTAATCTAAAATATAACAGGTATTGTTATTAAAATTACAAGGTAACCGCTTATGGCTGATAACAAAAAGATTAATAAAATATTGCTACTCAATTGTTTATTATTTTCGATATTCTTTATTTGGAATCATTGGCAACCATTAACAGCTGATGATTATGACTATTCTTTCTCGAATGTAATCCATAATGGAATTTTCCTTGAAGCAATAAAAATACGATATTTCAATTGGTCTGCACGCTTTAGTGCCGATACTCTCGAATTTTTATTCTTGGGCGAGCATGCAATTAGGTATACTTTAGTAATAGCCAACATTATTAACTCGTTAGTTTTACTAGGTATTATCAATCTGCTTGCCAAAATGCTGTTTATCAAAAACTATACATGGCAGCAGTTAACTTATGTCGCTGTCTCTTTCGTCGGTTTCTTTATTGCAACTAGCTGGTTTCCGCAAGATTTCATGTGGAAAACTGTGGCGATACAATACGCGTGGGGATTTTGCCTATTCCTATTTGTCTTTTGGCGCTTTTATTTAAGCATCAATAATAATTTAAAATCGTCATTTTTGGATTTATTCGGCTTTTTGCTTGCCGGACTATTTCTGGGTGCATATAATGAAGTTTTTATTGCTGCCATCGCTGACATATATTTAACTACGCTTATCGTCTGGTATATCTTCAAAAAAGACTTTCGCCAATTATGGCAGCTAAAATATTTTGTTTTTCTATTTGGAGTCTTAGCTAGCGGCATTATTTTAATCTTAGCTCCAGGCAATTATGCCCGGTTGGCAACCCAAATTGATCCGACGCAAGTAAATACTGGCATACTTCTTAAAATAGCCATGACCTATGTCCAATTTTTCCGTTATGGTTATCATGTTGCATTTGCCATAATTATTGTATTTACATCAGTTTGGCTATATAGAAAGCATAATAAGTTACCAAATGATTTTGTCCAGTTTCTTACCTTTTTATTTATCTTATTAAATATTCATATCTTATCATTTGTAGGAATTGCTTATTATGCCATATTATCAGGGCGTATAATCCTTTTGATGGATACAATTCTATATCTGATCTTAGCAAAACTAATCTTAGCTAAATTCGAGCTTTCAGTAAATAAACAAGTTCCTAAAGGCTATCGTTTGTTATTGGCATTTATCGCAATTGGCTTAGTAGCATATGTAAGCTTTGCATATTATAATCTTCATCAGTTTATTAAAATGCGCCAGGAAATTATTGTTAGCAAACAATATCAAGCTGAGAACTTTACCAAAACTTATTTTATTCACTTAAATGGAATTGCTGCTCCGAATTTACGGACTTTTGCTGATGAGAAAAAAGCAGCTAACCCACAAGAGCAAAACTTGCAAAATGCTTATCTTCCGGAATATAAAGTCGGGAAATGGCTAAGCTACCCGGTATATTTTGATACTTTAAAAGATACTGATGGCAATTTTATCCGGATGTATTTGGAACAAGGTGTGAACTAAGCTGAAGATTGTCATGTTTCTAAAAACAAAGGCCTATGAATTAGGCCCTTTTCATATTTAGCGGTTAACAGAGGCAGCAATTCGAGTGTAGGTATGCCGCTTACCCCGAATTGCAATACTGTAGGCAAGTATATTTTCAGGAATTGCCATTCCTACATAGCCCGCATCGCCAATATGGTGGAGATCTGTCCCGGTCATTTTACACATTAATGCAATTTGCCGAATTGTTGACTCATCCGCACCTTCTTGGGAAGTACCAATAGCAGTCATTGTCAATACACCGAGGCTATGAGCATAACTAACTAAGTCACGGATATATTCAAGTGTTATTCCAGGCACTGTTCCTGGCGCAGGTAATAAAATTATATCAGCGCCCGCATCAACAAATTGATTAATTTCTTCCTTAGTTATAATATTTGCCGCTGCTTCACCTAAAATACCGCTAGCATGCATTTTACCGGCAACCAATACCATTTCTTTGCCAACTGCTTGGCTTATTTCCTTTAACGAGTTGGTTATAGCTAAATTAGATACGCCATTACCAGGGTTACCGGTTAATACCAGCATATTCACTCCCATTATCAAGGCTTTTTTAGCATTTTCGATGGTAGCTATCCTGCCTGGCTGCATTCCCCAGATTAAATCTTGCGATTTTCCATAACTAGGATCAACAGGCTCTAGATTCAAGCCGATCAATCTACCGGTTAATTCTTTTAGCTTATGAATAATATTTTCAGGTTCAATATTCCCAGGAAGCCCATTTATACATGGATTATTTACATCAAATAAATTTAATAATATTATATCTGCGCCAAAAGCGGCTGCAAATTCAGCATTGGTAATTGTCATTAAAACTGGCTGCACCGCGCCTATCGTTTCGCTAACCATTACCCTTCCCTCGCTGGCGTGAATTGCGGATAAAAGTTCTTTTTTTGACATATCTTTAAAATCAGATGCCCGGCAGTCCAAAAATCGCTTTGCCATATATATCACCCTCAATAATAAAAAAACCAGGCAAATATTTGCCTGGAATGTTTCTGATAAATTATACTTTTTCTCCAACAGTTTCGGAATTGCTCTCACTAATTGGTGGCTTAGCTTGCATGATATGCTCACGGTAATACTTAAGTTCTTCAATGGACTCATGTATATCAGCTAGTGCCTCATGCTTATTATGCTTTTTAAAACCTTCCAAAACATTAGGATACCAACGGCGCGCCAACTCTTTTATACTGCTAACATCAATATTACGATAATGTAAAAATTCTTCTAGTTGCGGCATATATTTAACTATAAACTTTCGATCCTGGTATATCGTATTACCGCATAGCGGAGATTTCCCTTTTGGAACATATTTTTTAATTAATTTTAGAATTTCCTGCTCTGCTTTGGCAAGCTCAACACCTTCTTCTTTAATCCGTGCAAGTAATCCTGAATTAGTATGGGTATTAATATTCCATTTATCCATTTTAGCTAACTCTTCTTCAGGTTGCAAAATCGCAAAGCTGGGAGATTCAGCTAAAACGTTTAATTCACTATCGGTTATTACAACTGCTACTTCTAAAACCACATTAAGATTTGGGTTTAGACCAGTCATTTCCATGTCTAACCATACTAAATTATATTCGCTCTTATTAGTTGCTACCATCAAATTAACTCAACCCTGTAATTATTATTACAAATAAAAATGGTGGCAGCGATTGCTCCACCATCAATAACCTGTATTATATCATATACAGGTTAAATGTTATCTAAACTAGCAAATTTACCCTAACTTGACTACATTGCCAGATATACTAGTCTTGTGCACTTTTAAAAATTCCGGGCTATAAGTTTGTGCTAATGCCATGCCTGACATTAAAGACAAAAATGTTAATAACTTTTTCATTGTGTAATCCTTTGTTTGAAAACTATATCTTATATAGGTAATTATATTAGAAAAAGTTAAAATTGACAAGACAACAATTTTGGTAGGTTGCCAGTAAAAATTTATTGTGCATTTGATTGATAAGTGATATCTCTTAATGTTTATATCAAAAAGTTGCCTATTTCTTATAGACGCCTACCGGCTTTAAGCCTACATCATTGATTATCCCGGCTCCGTGCGGTGAAAGTCCAATATTCGATGTTAAATCAGTTCCAGCCACCATCCCTTTATAATGATGTCCGCCCTGCCATTGAGGTACTTCAGTTACATCATATACATAGCCATTAAGTGCAACATAGGCTCTATGTCCGTTTTTACCATCATATGCTTGTAAAGTTTTAGCATTATATGTTTTGAGTTCAGTACTAGAACTTGCATTTGCAAAAGAACTAAATGAAATTACTATACCTGACGCGACGATTAATACTTTTATCAATTTATTCATGTTTAGCCTCTTGTAATATTGATAATCGTATTTATTTTAGCACAAGCTCAAGATTTAAGGTATTTAAACTAGCAATTGCTAGATAATAAAATGAGGTCATGGCTTGTATTTATAATAATCTAACTCACCATACATTAAAAAATATAAAATTGATCTACAGCCACTACTTATTGTTTTATAATAAAATATTTTCTCTAACGATTTTAAGTTCGAAAATGATCTTGGCTTATTTACTGAGAATTATTGCAAATTGATTCTTGTTATGGCATAATAACTACCTTGTCAAAGGGATCTTAGCTCAGTTGGTCAGAGCAGCGGACTCATAATCCGTTGGTCACTGGTTCAAATCCAGTAGGTCCCACCACTCCATTTTTTCAACATCAGCAATATCAGTACTTTACCCATGAAACCATTGAAATAACTAGGTTATAACAAAACTGTTATTTGTTAGTATTTGATAAAGCGTGTTAATGATTGTTATTATTTGTGGACTAAATTGGTCTAAAGAATTTTAGGTAACTTTTTGTTCTCATCCTCCCTAATAAATCAAGCATAATCTTTAAACATTATGTTGTATTTTAAGCTCTGCAATTGAAAAATTTAGAGATCAAATATGTTATTCTTATTTTTAAACCAAGGAAATTTAATCTATTAGTCAGCTTATTCTCAAGTATTTCCACCGTCTTTCTCGGCAATAATAAAACACCTTGGAATGTCGAGTGTAATTAGATTATCTATAGCTTGATTTTTAATTCCGTTATATACTATTTCCCAAAAGTAATTTTTATACTCTAGACTTAATTCACGACCGTAATTTTCCGGATCTAAAAATGGGGTTGCTGTTCCTGACTTAAATACACTAAAGGCGTCATCTACAGTTAACTTACTTTTATAATTGATCATCTCTGCTTTTTGAATAGTAAAGCCCAAACTTATCAGTAAGGCTAAGAATTCATTAATATTTAGATGATTTATCAAGAGCTTAAAGTTAGCAAAATAAGCTCTGGTAATCTGGCAATTTAAAAGCCCTGTCATTGCTTTGGTAAATTGTGGAGTAACGGTAGTCTGGGCCTGTAGAGCATACCTTCCATTTTCTTTTAATGCATTATAAAATTTACGAAGGGTACCTTGTAGATCTTTGAAATAATATGTAACAGCATTTGTTACTATCCAATTATATTTAGCATATTCATCTAATTTCTCTGCATTAAATACTGAAAAGTGAATATGTGGCCTTAATAGCTGTGCCTGCTCAATCATCTGAGAGGAAAGATCAATTCCTTGGATATTTTTTGCTTTCTTATAAATTAGATCGGTGAGATAGCCTGTCCCACATCCTACATCTAGGATAGAATCATCTGAACTTATATCCATCATTGATAGTAAATGTTCAGCGGCTATCTTTTGACTAATTGAAATTTCTTCGTATATAGTTGCTTTTTCGTCAAAATTCATAACTTAACACCCTGATTTAAATCTGTTAAACTTTAATATTTTTAAAATTTAAACTCTTGTTCAAATAACATTCTTTAAGATTCTAAACGGCGATTTCACGCACACAACCAATGAGGCTCCATCAAGTGAAGATCCGTAGATATTGCTTATTCAGATACGGTTATGATTGATTAATTCAGAAATTAAGCAATAACATAGGATAAGTGCAATTAAGCTTATTTCTTTTTATATGAGTTATCAACCTATAAAGGCTAAATGCAAAAAGTTAATTTCTATCATGTAACAAAAGAAATTTATAGAAAAACTTAAATTATTACTAAAGCATCACCATCGGTAACTGAGGGATAAATTAGTGCTTTGGGCAGAAAATTACTGTAACCCGCCTGAAGCAGTTTATTATAGAGCTGAACCCGACTAACTACATTGAATTTTAGATATAATTGCAGGTTAAATATACTATCCACCGTACTTTTAGTAATAGTTTTGCGATTGATTACGGATAGCTGTTCGGCAATTTGTTCACTGCTTAATTTTGCCATAAAAAAGAAAACCACCTGTTTCTGCCGATTGGTTAATTTAATATTACTCTCATGAAAATTCTGCCCCAGTAAAGTTTTGGGAGTAAACAAATCATAAATATGAGTATATAAATCAAAATGGGTATATTCATAACCATGATACATTAAGCCTACTACATCATTGGTAGCTGGATTAACAATCGGAGTTTTAATAAATAAAAGCGGCAGGATACTATTATTTACATGGCTAAAGGTAAGAAAGCTTTTTGTCGCACGGGTTTTAATTATTTCCTGATCATCACGATATGTGGAGGATAAGCTGTAGTTAGGCCAAATGGAAACTTTTTTGCTAACTGCAAGATTAATATTCCATAGCTTCACCAGATATGGGGAAATGTACAGATGATCACTTTCCAGGCTCTTAATCCCGCAAATTGGATTAACTAATCCAGCAACCAGTCTTTGGGTAGTTTTTATCATGTCATGTAGGTAATCGTGATTACTTAATTCTTTATTATCATTCATATTTAAATACCCTATATCTACTAATACATTTTCTCTGTTCTGCTTTAAAACAAGCGCCATTAAAAATTTTTATATTAATTTTTCTATGCTCTGAATTATAGCTTATACTTGACTTTTATACTTTAATTATTAACTATTTCTTGCCACATGCTCAATACCGGACATTTTTATTGCTACAGATTTATTAAATCGTATTTAATTATAAGTCAAATTATTCAAAAGAGTACTTTATTTATACTCAAATATTACGGATATAAGGCTTTGTATTATTCATTGGCTATTTGTTGATGCCTCGCGAGACTCAAACAGTTCAACAAATAACGCCAATCTCATAAACAAAGCCTAATACCCTTCATAATTCATATAAATAAAGCACTCTTACGAATAAATTGGAACTATTTAAATCCCAATTAAGCGTTGCATTAGAAAAAAGTGTCCAGTCTGTAATAAAAAAACCGACCTTTATAATCAATCCATTAATTGGAAAATAAATCATAAGGTCGGTTTCTGAGGTAAGGCCAGAGGTTAATCCAGCTTGTTTTTAAGGATTATTTAAAGGCTATACTAGTAACCCCGTCAAAGTTTCCACGAATATATTCACAATTAACCAAACTGCCATCTTTTGCAGCCGTACACTTAGTTAGTCTGGTAGAATCGGTTATTTCACCGGTAGGGGTGTAAACAGATCCCTGGAAAGAATTGTTTGCTACATAGGCATAATTATTATTGAATGTCATTGTAAAAGGTTGATAGAAACCACCATTGGTATCGGTACCACGACCAGAGGAGTCACAGTTCTCGAAAGTGCCATCTTTAGCTATGGTACACTTCTTAATCAGATCATGACATGAAACACCACCAACAAAAACAGAAGCATTTGGAGCATAAACAATATTATTATTAAATGCCAAGTTATAGTTTCGACCAAGACCCATATTTTTCTGGTTATTACAATTGGAAAGGCTGCCATCACTGCCTACGCTACATACAGTTACTATATCAGACAGGTTAGGGTCCGTAACATAAGCATGATTACCATGGAACGCTACTGCCGTAGGTTGGGCAAAACTAGTACCGCCACTATCCATACAGTTAGTTAACTCACCTTTACTATCAATATCGCATTTGTACACTTGATTCATGAATTGTAGTGCGATATAAGCAATATTATTGTGGAATGATATCCAACTTGGCCCAAATCCTACTCTGCTACCAGTATTATGGCAACTAGATAAAAGACCGTCAGCTCCAATGCTACATTTAAGAATCTGCCCCTCCGTATTATTGGCAATATAGACATATTTACCATGGACTGCTACTGAGTCTGCACGTACGTGATATGACGCAGGATAGTCAAGCTTCACACCACTATCCTTACAGCCGGTAAAATTCCCATCTTTTTCAACATTGCATACTTGCACCATAGTGTGATTAACCGGGTGATGCAACGGATTCATATAAGCTATATCCCAGCTAAAACCAATTGCAAGATATGCAAGTTTTGGAGGAGTAGTAGAAGTAGCATTCCTTTGTGCTAATGTATATGGAGTATCCCCAATTTCAGCAAAAGCCCCAACAGAAGCACTTGATAAAACTAATATAACTAGCAGTTTGTTTAATTTAGTGAATTTCATTTTTTGTCCTTGTATATTTAAATTAATGAGATGTTATCTGCCTCTTTCTCAGGCCATCAAGAATCAAGATATACTGCCCCAAATATGATTAATGAATCAAATATCCAGGATTTATTTAGTAGCCCTAATTTAAATAAGGCTCGTAGATCAAAATATCTATTACTACTATTATCATTGAATCTAGGCAAGAAGTATAACAACTGCTCTAATTAGAATAAATAGAATATTTGTGCTATATTTTTTCCTTGGCTTTATGCATTATGAGACAACTTTTAGCTAAATAAAGGCAAAGCAATTTATGATTTGCAACAGTTTTTACACATAAGTAGAGAAGGTAAAGTATATGCCAGACAATCGAATGAACAAGAAACTCATCTTGGCTGTTTGAATTTATTAGTACGCCAAACCAATTTATAAATAGTTTAAGCTTAACCCTTGGCTTATTTCCAAATAATTGATAACAGTTATTACCGAAATTGTGTGAACCACAAAGTAATTAACAGGCTAAAAAAGAAAATTTGATCAGATTCCTCAGTCAGATGTCACTTTTACTATAAAATAAGTGTATCAAGAATAATCATGATACACTTTCATACCATTTACCTATCCTACTTCATTTAAACTAAATGGTGTTTCTTGATAAACGCAATAGTTGAGCCAGTTGGCAAAAAGTAGATTAGCATGCCCGCGCCAGATTGCCAATGGCTTATTTTCCGGATTATCAGCGGGAAAGTAGTTGCGCGGAATCTCAATCGATAGCCCTTTATTTAGATCCCGCATATATTCATCTTTGAGAGTTAATGGATCATATTCCGAATGGCCGGTAACAAACACCTGGCGAAAATCTTTAGTCGCTACCAGATAAACTCCTGACTCATCCGATTCGGCAAGGATTTGCAATTCTTTACATTTACTAATATCCTGGCTCCGCGTCTCGGTATGGCGGGAATGAGGCACCCAAAATAAGTCATCAAACCCTCTTAGCAATTTTACTCCCTGCTGATTCAAATAATGTGGGAATATCCCAAACATTTTTTTGGTTAATGGATATTTAGGAATCTTATAGTGGTAGTATAAACCGGCTTGAGCACCCCAGCAAATATGAAATGTAGAAAAAACATGAGTCTTACTCCATTCCATAATATTTTTTAATTCAAGCCAATATTCAACTTCATCAAACTCCATGTGCTCAACTGGCGACCCGGTAATTATCAAACCGTCAAATTTTTCATCTTTGACTTTGGCAAAGGTAGTATAAAAATTTGCTAAATGGTCACTTGCGGTGTTTTTAGACTCATAAGTTTCAGTATGTAAAAAAACCATCTCTATTTGCAAGGGAGTATTCCCTAGTAAGCGTAAGATCTGGGTTTCTGTAACAATTTTATTTGGCATAAGATTTAAAATAGCAATCTTGAGCGGCCGAATATCTTGGCATTGGGCGCGCTCTTCTGTCATCACAAAAATATTTTCTGAAGAAAGTACATCGGCAGCAGGCAAATTATTGGGTATTTTAACAGGCATAATTTTCTCCCTTAATTTGAAATTTGCGCAAACGCATTATCCAAATCGGCAATTAAATCCTCAATATCTTCTATACCTACTGATAACCGGATCAAGTCAGGGGCAATTCCAGCCCCAATTAACTGATCTTCAGATAATTGAGAATGGGTAGTACTAGCAGGATGGATAATTAGCGATTTGGCATCGGCAACATTTGCCAATAAAGAAAATAATTTTAAATTGGCGATGAAATCTTTGGCTGCTTTTACGCCACCTTTAATACCAAAGGTAAATATAGATCCGGCACCTTTTGGTAAATACTCTTTAGCTAGCTGATGATATTTATTTTCGGCTAAACCAGGATAATTTACCCAACTAACACTTGGATGAGAAGCTAAATATCTTGCAATAACTTGGCTATTTTCTACATGGCGTCTTACCCTAAGCGAAAGTGTTTCTAGTCCTTGTAAAAATAAAAAAGCATTAAATGGACTTAAGCAGGCGCCAGTATCCCGTAGTAATTGCACCCGAGCCTTGATAATAAATGCCAGATTCCCAAAAGTCTCAGAATAAACTAAGCCATGATAACTTTTATCTGGTGTTGTAAACTCTGGAAATCTGCCACTTTTAGCCCAGTCAAAGTTGCCGCCATCTACAATTACTCCACCGATCGAAGTACCATGTCCGCCTATAAACTTGGTTGCAGAATGGATAATAATATTTGCGCCATGGTCGAAAGGACGGCATAAGTATGGGGTAGCAAAAGTATTATCTACGATCAATGGCAGCTTATATTCCTTGGCTATTTGTGCTAAGGCCTTAAGATCTATAATATTTGCATTTGGATTCCCAATAGTTTCGATATAGATGACTTTAGTTTTATCATTAATGGCATTTTTAAAATTAGCTATATTATCTGGGTCAACAAAGCGGGTGGTTATTCCATATTTGGGCAAGGTATTGGCAAAAAGATTATAGGTACCACCATATAGGCTTGCAGCTGAAACAATTTCATCGCCAGCGCCGGCAATATTCAAAATGGCATAAGTAATTGCCGCAGAACCAGATGATACGGCTAAAGCTGCGACTCCGCCTTCTAAAGCCGCAATTCTTTTTTCAAAAACATCGCAAGTAGGATTCATTATTCTAGTATAGATATTCCCGAATTCCTTAAGCGCAAATAAATTGGCGGCATGGTCAGTATCCTTAAAGTTATAAGCAGTAGTCTGATAAATAGGTACTGCACGAGAACCGGTAGTCGGATCTGGTTCTTGACCCGCATGAACTTGAAGTGTGTCAAAACGTAGATTTTGTGTCATATTATACCCCTTGGTAATAAATTTAATTATTTAGATAATGATTTCTGATAGTTATACTTTCTTCTTAATAAACTCATAAATCACTTGATAATATCTTTCAAATGAAACAGCATTAACCTTTACCAGATTATTAGTAGCGTTAACCGAAATATTATAAGTTGCGGTTAATTTTAATATTAATGCCTTCATCTCCTTCAGACTATCAGGATGATTTGATGCTTTAATGAGAAATTTAAAGCTCATTATAATTCTCCCGCTTTTACAGGGCTATAGCCTAAATAACTTTCAGGGAGGGACTAATTCCAGTTGATAGTTTTAATATTTATGGTTATGCAATTGCTTAGGCTTAACTATACTCATTAACAATTTTTGCCAAAGCAATTCAGGCTATAACATTATTCAAACAGTCTAGGATATCCTATTAATTTAATTTTTCAAAGGCATCTTTGACTACATATTAATAAATTTTTATTGTAATAACAGATTTGGAAAATTTCTGAATGTGAAAAATCACATAGATGACATTCGCGACATTCGCGGCATAGATGATGAAGAAAGGTATTGAAGATTGCTAGATACTATTGACAAATAACTACTTAGCTCATCGAAAGATGGAATCTTCTCTCGCTGTCTAATAAATTGATTATACTGATTATATGCTAACATGATTGAATTCTCCTAGCAAAATAAGATATAGTGAAACATTGCCCACTTAACAGTACTTTATCATATAGTAAAATAAATTGCAATAACATAATGCGATGCAACATAACCATTTTAGTTTTATTGGTATAATAGCAAACTCAACATTTAACTACAAAACTGATCGCAATAGCGATATTTAAATAAAAAAAAGGGATAGCTAGTAGCCTTGCTGGAGAAATTAGATGAATTATTCACGTTATCATGAGTTTATGGCCGAATTAGTCGGTACTATGTTCATTTTATTATTTGGTAATGGCGTCAATGCCATGTTTGTTTTATTTAATTTAGGTGGCTATACAAATATTACATTCGGCTGGGGGTTAGGTGTATTTTTAGGTATCTTAGTTAGTAATCGAATAAGCGGTGCTCACCTAAATCCGGCAGTAACGTTGGCACTGGTCATTACTAAACGATTTCCTCTAAAAAAAGCACCGTTATTTATGCTGGCACAAATGCTTGGCGGTTTTTGTGGTGCTGCGATAGTTTATTTTTTCTATCAAGCTAAGTTCCAGCAATTTGACCCGAGCTTAAGCCATACAGCGGGTATTTTTTCAACTTTTCCTGCGATTACCACTAGTTTTATGCCAGGCTTTTTTGCCGAAATTATTGCGACTATGATTTTAATGTTTGCAATTTTGGCAATTGTTGATAACTTTGTAAATGATAAAGCCGGATTTATGGCTCCATTTGCGGTAGCTGCCTTAATTGTAGGAATTGGTATGTCTTTTGGCGCAATGCATGGTTATGCAATGAATCCGGCAAGAGACTTTAGCCCGCGTCTATTTACCGCACTAATGGGTTTCAAAAATAACGGTTTAACTGATGGCAGTTTTATCTGGGCAGCTCCAGTATTTGGTTCTCTTATTGGTGCTCCACTTGGCGCTATCCTCTATGATTTAACAATAGGAAAAAAATAAGCATGAAAAAATTCGTTTTAGCCTTAGACCAAGGTACAACTAGCTCACGGGCAATTCTATTTGATAAAGCAGGAAACATCTGCAGTAGTAAACAGTTAGAATTTACGCAAATTTTCCCGGCGCCAGGTCTTGTAGAACATGACCCGATGGAAATTTGGCTAACCCAGCTAACAACCGCCAAGCTTGCCATGTCATCTATTGGTGCTCAAGCGGATGATATTGCCGCAATCGGAATAACTAATCAGCGCGAAACCACGATAGTTTGGGATAAAACTACCGGCATCCCTATTTATAATGCCATTGTCTGGCAAGACCGACGCACTTCAGATATGATAGACCAGCTAAAAGCAGCTGGTTATGCCGACTTATTTAAACAAAAGACCGGTTTGGTACTTGATGCTTATTTTTCTGGAACTAAATTAAAATGGATCCTAGATAATGTTCCTAATGCAAGGAAAATGGCCCAAGAAGGCCTTCTGGCTTTTGGAACTGTAGATACCTGGATTACTTGGAATTTAACTAATCGCCGAGAGCATGTTACAGATGAATCAAACGCTTCAAGAACATTAATGTTTAACATCCATACGGGTAAATGGGACAACGATTTACTTAAGATTCTGGATATTCCTGAAAATATGCTACCGCTAGTTGTACCCTCTTCCGGGAACATAGGTGAAGCCAGTTCCGGATTATTTGGCAAGCGTATTCCTATTTGTGGCATTGCTGGTGACCAACAAGCGGCTACATTTGGTAATTTATGTATAAAACCAGGAATGGTTAAAAATACTTATGGTACTGGCTGCTTTTTGCTTAAAAATACCGGCGAAAAGGCTTTAGAATCCAAAAATAATTTACTAACTACCACAGGCTGGCAAATTAGTGGGCAGCGAAATTACTGTCTGGAAGGTTCAGTTTTCATTGGCGGCGCTGCCGTTCAGTGGATAAGAGATGGCTTAAAATTCATAGATGATTCTGCAGAAATTGAAAAACTGGCTACTAGTGTAGAAGATAATGGCGGCGTTTATATGGTTCCGGCATTTGCCGGCTTAGGTGCTCCACACTGGGACCAATATGCTCGAGGCTTGATTGTTGGAATTACTCGAGGTACAGGCCAGGCTCACTTTGCCCGCGCGGCCTTGGAATCAATTGCATTTCAAGTAGCAGATGTGGTTAGCGCCATGCGTTCTGATTCTGGAATTGATTTGAAAGCTTTAAGGGTTGATGGTGGTGCATGTAAAAATAACTTCTTAATGCAATTCCAAGCCGATATATTAAATACAGTTGTCGAACGACCTACCTGCCTTGAATTAACAGCCCTTGGTGCCGCATATCTTGCCGGACTTGCTGTAGGCTTTTGGCATTCAATAGATGAATTAGAACAAGTTTGGAAGGTGGAAAGGACATTTGAACCCAAAATGTCCCCGGAAATTCGTGATGACTTATTGAATCATTGGCATAAAGCGGTAAATCGCAGCATAGGATGGGCTAAAGAATAATATGGCTAATAATTTTGATATTATCATTATAGGCGGTGGAGCAACAGGATTAGGAACTGCAGTAGAAGCAGCTAGCCGAGGTTATAAAACACTCCTTCTTGAAGCGTTTGACTATGGTAAAGGCACTTCGTCTAAGTCTACCAAACTGGTCCATGGTGGGATAAGGTATTTGGCTAATTTAGATTTCGCCTTAGTACAAGAAGGACTTGAAGAGCGATTTTATTTCCTTAAAAACGCACCGCATCTAGCCAAAAAGCAAACCTATTTAATCCCATTTCAAAACTGGTTTGAAAAAATTAAATATTGGCTAGGTATAAGGGTCTATGATTACTTAGCTGGCAAAAAAAAGGTAGGTAAAAGTCGCTTTTTGTCAAAGAACGAGACTTTGCAAGAAGCTCCAGATTTAAATGCCGATAAAATTTTAGGCGGTGCAATTTACAATGATGGTCAATTTGATGACTGTCGGATGCTGATTGCATTACTTAGAACTTTTGAGTCATTAGGCGGCATTAGTTACAATTACCATGAAGTAATTGATTTTATTACTAACAGTAATAGAATTAACGGCGTAGTAGTAAAAGATAAAATCAACAATCAAACTCATGAATTCTATGCAAAAGTAGTCGTTAATGCCACAGGGACATTTAGTGATAGCCTGATGAATCTTGCCGAAAAAACTGATAAATATGCTACAGTATCTGCCGCACAGGGTACTCATTTAGTTTTTGATCGGGAAATTTTTGATTCTAAGCATGCCATATTAGTTCCTGAAACCAGCGATGGACGGGTACTATTTATCTTACCATGGAACGATAAAGTAGTTGTTGGTACAACTGATGTTAAAGTCCCATCACCTAGCTTGGAACCTATTGCTCAGGAGTCAGAAATTGACTTTATACTAGAAACCCTTAATGCCTATGCAAATAAACCGGTAACGCGCAATGAAATACGTTCAGTTTTCTGCGGCCAACGGCCATTAGTAACATCAGCCAATGCTAAGAATACTGCCAAAATATCGCGTAAACACGAGATCTTTCAGACCAGTAATGGCTTAGTGACTATGGTCGGTGGCAAATGGACGATTTACCGCCGAATGGGCCAAGATACTATAGACTATATTGAAAAAGCCTTTAACTTGCCCCCTAGCAAATCGCCGACTCATGACTTAAAGCTATTTGGATATACTACGAACCCAGAAACATATCCATTGAAGGTCTATGGTAGTGATGCCAATAAGATACGCCAAATCCAGCAAGAAACCGGCAACTTTGGATTAATCCACCCTAATTTACCTTACTTGCAGGCTGAAGTAATTTATCAAGTTCGCCACGAGCAGGCCAAAACCGTTGAGGATGTGCTTTCTAGAAGGACAAGAGCTTTATTTTTAAATAGTAAAGCCGCCTTAGAAGCTGCCCCATTAGTTGCAAGTTTAATCGCTCAGGAGCTTAACCTTACCCGCGATTGGCAAGTCGACCAACTTGCTAAATTTACAGATACCGCAAGAATCTTTGGCGCATCCATTAGCTAACCTGACACTATCTCGGGATAAAAAATTGTCAAATATCAACTGATACAATGAGCTTATCCCGAGGTTTGATTTTTAGCATGTAATCTTCGATTCACCTGCCATATCTTAAAATCACAACCCATACCCACTTCGCCCAAATTCAACTCTTTACTTCTACTTCTGAGCAAATGCTAATAGATAATTAAAATCAAGGGTATGCAATAGGACTAAATTTTATTCTTGTCAATCTATTCTAGCTATGTGAAGATAAACTATGATTTTTATACAACCATCATTGTAGATTAAGCTATTTTTCCATTAAGAATCTTTAATTAATCACCCCCTTGATTTGTATATAAAATCCTTTAGTTCTAGTTACTTTTAAATCACATTAAATTAAGGAAATTACATGAGAAGAACCATCAAATTAGCAGATTATTTAACCCCTGGCAGCACGATCGAAAATGAACGGGAAAAGCCCGCTATGCGATCCCCAATCGAAAGTGAAGAAGCAAAATCAGCTAACTGGCCATTGGATAAAGAGCATAGTAATAACAATAACTTACAAAATAAATTACGGCCGGCAGAGTCTGAAGATGATATGCATCCAGAAAAGAACCCCGGAGTTGGCCAAGAAGGTTATGCTAATCAGGATCAATTCCAGACTGGCAATTAACGTAATATAGATCTACTCAATAAAGGAATTTAAAATGCGTACAAACGAATCGCAGCAAAATATTAGCACCAATAATAAAACTAAGAACCAAAAGCTTTACCAAGCTAAAGAAACTTACGCGGATAATAACCCTAAGCTAAGCCTAGAATCTTTGGATGCCGAAGAAGAGGTAAGTGCAGCCCTCCAGGTAGGCACACAGAAAGATTTTGCCAAAGCATTAAGCGAGCTAATAAAATTAGAAGGGAGCACCATTGAAGGCTATAAGCTGGCAATTAAGCACGTCGAAGATACCGAACATAAAGAAGCGTTAACTCTTTTTCTTGACCAACATAATCAACATTTAAACAATTTAATAGCCATAGCCAAAAATAATAAAATCGATTGCCTAACTACTGTAGAAGACTTCGAAAAAATTTTCTTTGCCAAAATGAGTGTGCTAGTTGGCGAATTAATTATAACAGAAGGTGATAGACCAATTTTACAAATGCTCTTAAATAATGAAAAAGACACCAATATCGCTTATGAACGAATTAGTTCACGGCAGGATATTTGGCCCGATGCTAAAGAACTGCTACAAAAAGCGTATAAAGATGAGAAAAATCATCAGAAACAGCTAATAGCTATGTTAGCTTTATAAATTATATTTACATAACGCCGACTCGGGTTATATACTCATTTATGCCAAGCAATTAGCTTTAGGTAAGCTATATTATCCCGAGTTTATAGTTAAGCCGGCCAAGTTTCTTATATTTATCTAGGCGGCTACCCACTTTTATTAACAAGTAAAATTTCTAAGGATTAAAAATGGTGAATCAATTAAATACTGGCGATAGAGTAAGATGGAATAGCATCCACGGCGAAATTACAGGCAAAGTAGTCAAAGAAATTACAACCCCAACTACCATAAAAGGGTTTACTGCTGTTCCTAAAGACGAGAAACTATATCTAGTTAAAAGTAATGCTGGAAATGAAGCAATTCATAAAGTTTCGGCGTTGACTAAACTATAAATTAAATTTATTGAAATTAATATTTTATCCAAATTTTATCCAACCTTTATTAGGAAATCTAGTAGAAATGGCTAATTTTAATAATAGATATTTATGGTTAAGTTAATATATCAGTCAACTAAGACGCTACATATACGGCCAAACGGCCGTTCTGCTGATTTCATAGCACCAAATTTTATTTATGGTTGCGCTGGGGGCTGCCGGAATAGTTATTGTTATGTAATGCGCTATAATGATAAATCAATATATATCAACGAAAATATTGATGAAATTCTTGGAATATTAAATAAACATATAATTAAGTTACCGACAAAAGTCCCCAATCAGACAGATGAAAAATTTTGGACCTATGATATCGGCTGCTCTACTGACTTAAGTCTACATTGGAAGCATACTAACTGGCTAAAAATATTTGACTTTTTTAAATCCCACCCTAAAGCAAAAGCAACTTTCGCGACTAAGTACATTAATACTAGCATGTTAGAATTTAACCCGCAACAGAAAGTAAGGATCAGAATCAGCTTAATGCCAAGTAATATAAGCAATATTTTGGAACCTAACACAAGTCCAGTAATAGATAGGATCAAGGCAATAAATAATTATGTTGAGGCTGGTTATGAGCTACATCTTAATTTTTCACCAATAGTGGCATATCCAGGCTGGCTTGAGGATTATGCTCGATTATTTGATCAATTAAACAAAAATATTGATGACAAGTATAAACCAGTAATAAAAGCCGAGTGTATATTTTTAACTCATACACTTAAACAGCATGATAAAAACCTCAAGTCTGGGCACATTCAAAGCGAAGCCTTAATCTGGAAACCAGAAGTTCAGGAAATGAAGATCAGCCAGTATGGTGGCGAAGTAGTAAGGTATAAGACCTATATCAAACAAAACTTTATTCAAAGATGGTCAAAATTACACCAAAGTATAATCCCATGGAATGAGATTAGGTACATTTTTTAATAGAGCATCTAACAGCAAACTCACGGTTTTGATAAGTTTCCCCGAAATAAAATACAATAAAATACAATTGCAGCTAAGTTAGAAATATACTTATGCCTGAGAATATTTAAAATATCATTTTTGCTATTTATTAGTTATAATAGTTAAGAAAGAAATCAAAAGATCTCAATCTCAATACCGGACACTTTTATCCAAATAAGTGATAAAAGTTAATAGATCTTTAAAAATTTAACATTAGAATATCAGGTGCAGATGTTGGCAGGAGTTGGTTACACTCGCTTTTGGAATTTTTAACTA
>JACCDN010475620.1_pt1 | contig 87968 bp, 75 predicted proteins | sample 7441691 | NCBI WGS metagenome assembly JACCDN01 (sample SAMN15323439, study PRJNA562643) | freshwater metagenome | isolation source: river surface water | place: USA:Blue River Watershed | collected 2017-08-16
ACAGTGATTGGTATTGGATTAATTGGCGGCTCTATCGCCATGACTCTAAAGCAAAAAGGCTTTGTGGAGCATGTCATTGGAGTGGACAATAATCCTTTGCACCAAGATCAAGCATTGCAATTGGGTATTGTAGATGAGATGATGTCTTTGGAAGAAGCCATTGTTCAATCCGATCTGATTGTAATTGCAACGCCTGTCAACATTGCAGAAAAATTACTTCCCACTATTTTAAATTTAATTGACAAGCAGGTTGTATTTGATGTAGGGTCTACTAAGGAAAGTATTGTACAAATCGCGAACGTACATTCTAAGAAAGGAAGATTCGTTCCGACCCACCCAATGTGGGGAACTGAATATAGTGGTCCAGAAGCGGCTCAACAAGATGCATTTAAGGAAAAGGCAACTGTGATTTGTAATAAAGAACAAATTGACCAAGATGCTTTGACTTTAGTAGAGCAAGTGTATGAGCAATTAGGGATGCATATATTATACATGGATGCAATGAAGCACGACATCCATGTGGCTTATGTTAGCCATATATCGCATATTACTTCTTTTGCATTGGCGAATACCGTGTTAGAGAAGGAAAAAGAGTCTGATGCTATTTTTGAATTAGCGAGTGGTGGTTTTGAAAGCACAGTGCGTTTGGCTAAGTCCAATGCGGCAATGTGGGTTCCCATCTTCATGCAGAATAAGGAAAATGTGTTGGATGTGCTAAATGAGCATATCAGTCAATTAAGAAAGTTTAAGTCATGTCTTGAAAAAGAAAATTTCGATTACTTATCTGATTTGATTGAAAATGCCAATGGTATTAAAAGAATTTTAAAATAAAATTCTTATTCAAAGAAAATAAAAAAATTAAAATGAAGAAAACAGAAGAAATAAATACAACGAATGAATTGATTGAAGCAGTAAAGACTAAAAAGACTTTTGCTGAAATTGGTATCAATGAGCAATTAGTAAAATCAGTGACAGAATTAGGTTATACACATGCAACAGAAATTCAAGAACGTTCTATTCCGGTATTGATTAGTGGAACAAAAGATTTTATTGGCTTGGCACAAACTGGTACAGGTAAAACTGCTGCTTTTGGATTGCCATTATTACAATTGATTAAAACTGCAGAGAAATATCCTCAAGCATTGGTAGTTTGTCCAACAAGAGAGTTATGTATGCAAATTGTGAACGAGTTGAACTTGTTTAAGAAGCATGTTCCCGGGTTACAAGTATTAGCAGTTTATGGTGGAACATCTATTGGGTTACAAATTAGAGATTTAAAAAGAGGAATTCAAATTGTGGTGGCTACGCCAGGTCGTTTGATTGATTTAATTGAGCGTAAGGCAATCAATTTAGAGCAAATTGAATATGTTGTTTTAGATGAAGCAGACGAAATGTTGAACATGGGATTCCAAGATGATATAGAATTCATCTTAAAGAACACACCTAACAGAGAGAGTATTTGGTTGTTTAGTGCGACAATGCCTCCTGAGATTAAAAAGGTGAGCAAGCGTTATATGAAAGAGCCATTTGAAGTAACTATTGGTAAAGTCAACACTTCTAATAAAAGTATTGATCACCAGTTTTACTTGACTTCGGCACAACATAGGTATGAAACATTAAAAAGAATCATTGATTTCAATCCAGGAATTTATGGTATCATTTTTACACGTACTAAAGCAGATGCGCAAGAAATCACACAGCGTTTAACAAGAGAAGGGTATGACATTGATGCTTTGCATGGCGACTTAACACAAGCTCAACGTGATAAAGTAATGGGCCAGTTTAGGGATAAGACTTTGCAGTTGTTGATTGCTACAGATGTGGCAGCACGAGGTATTGATGTTAAAGGCATTACGCATGTGATTAACTATGAATTACCTGACGATGTAGAAGTATATACACATCGTAGTGGTCGTACAGGACGTGCTGGTAGTCATGGAAATTGTATCTCTATTGTGCATGCTAGAGAATCTTATCGTCTACGTCAAATCGAAAATATCAATAAGTGTACAATGCACAAGTTGGATATTCCAAGTGGTAAAGATGTATGTAGAAAACAATTCTTCCATTTAATGGATAAGTTGATGTCTACCGATGTAAGCCATGGTGATTATGAAACTTATTTGCCAATGTTAACTGAAAAGTTTGCAGACATGAGCAAAGAAGAGATTTTAACCAGATTTGCAGCATTGGAATTTAATCGATTCTTGAGCTATTACGAAAATGCACAAGATCTAAATATTAGAGCAAGCGACAAAAGCAATAATCGACGTGATGGGCAAGGTGCTAGAAATGATCGTCAAAGAAATGAATATAGCAATGACCGTGGAGATCGAGGTGGTCGCAGTCAATCAAGAGGTACAGCAGGCTCAAAGCGTTTATTTGTAAACTTAGGTACTAAGGATGGTTTTTATAAAGCTAGCTTCTTGCAATTCATTTTAGACATGAGTGATTTAAAGAAGGATGTCTTAGGAAGAATTGACATGAGGGATATGAATAGCTGGATTGAAATTGAAGCAGGCTCTGCTAAAAAAATGATCTCTGCTTTAGATGGTAAAAATTATAAAGGTCGTCGTATTCGAATGAATGATGCAGATAGCGGCGGTCAAAGAGGAAATAACGAAGGATAATTAATAACAACATCTCAAATATTAAAATTGGTTAACATGGAAAGTTTATTAAAAAAAGCACCATTGATTATTTCTGGTCCTTGTAGTGCAGAAACCGAAGAACAAGTTATGGAAACAGCTAAGCGATTGGCTGCTACTGGTAAAGTAGACATTATGCGTGCTGGAATCTGGAAGCCAAGAACTAGACCGGGAAGTTTCGAAGGTATTGGTACGAAAGGTTTGCCTTGGATGCAACAAGCAAAAAAGGAAACTGGGTTACCAATTGCTGTAGAAGTTGCCACAGCTAAACAAGTAGAAGATGCCTTGCATTTTGATGTTGATGTGTTGTGGATAGGGGCAAGAACCACTGTAAATCCTTTTAGCGTTCAAGAAATAGCAGACGCATTAAGAGGTGTGAAAGTGCCAGTTTTAATTAAAAATCCGTTGAACCCAGATCTAGAATTATGGGTAGGTGGCATGGAGCGTATTGCTAAAGCTGGAATCGAAGAGCTTGGATTAATTCACAGAGGTTTTAGCTCTTATGGCAATACGGAATTCAGAAATGCGCCTATGTGGCATTTAGCCATTGAGATGAAGCGTCGTTTCCCTAATGTACCAATGATTAATGATCCTTCACATATTTGTGGTCGTCGTGATATATTACAAGAAGTAGCACAACAAGCGATTGACTTAGATTTTGATGGTTTGATTATTGAATCACATATTGATCCAGACAATGCATGGAGTGATGCTAAACAACAAATCACACCAGAAGTATTGAAGGAAATGCTAGAAGCAATACGTTGGAGAAAAGAAGACGTTGCTTCCGAAGAATTTCATATGGCATTAGAGAAATTGCGTCAGCAAATTAATCAATTAGACGACGAGTTGTTACAAGTATTATCTACGCGTATGAAAGTCGCACAAAAAATCGGTGAGTACAAAAAGAACAATGACATTACTATTTTACAAACCAACCGTTGGAATGAAATTTTAGAAAGAGCGGTAGTAAAAGGAAATAAGATGGGATTGAGTGATGATTTTATCACCAAATATATGGATGCAGTACATATGGAAAGTATCCAACAACAAAATAAAATTATGAATAGCTAAAATTACCTGCGCTTGCCCAGTATTTTTGGTTATACTAAAAGGAGCTAAATGAAAAATTGGAAAGTTAAGTTCTCAAATAGCACAGTGGAATTTGTGTTAGATGGTAAATTTGCTGCGATCGGTAAAATGGTCAACAAAGCAAATGCAATCTATATCACTGATGAAAATGTGTATGCGCTGCATCAAAAACAATTTAAGGGGAAACCTACTATTGTAATTCCTGCAGGAGAAGTACATAAGCAACAAGCTACAGTAGATTTTATCATAGAAGCTTTATTAAACTTTGGCGCCAACAGACAGTCTATATTGATTGGAGTAGGTGGCGGCGTAGTGACTGATATGGTAGGTTATGTAGCTGGCGTATTTATGCGTGGCGTTCAATTTGGTTTTGTGCCAACCACTATTTTAGCCATGGTAGATGCATCCATCGGCGGCAAAAATGGTATTGATGTGGGTATCTATAAAAATATGGTAGGCTTGATTCGTCAACCTGCTTTTATCTTGTATGACCATAGTTTCTTGGATACGTTGCCAAGTTATCAATGGGAGAATGGCTTTGCAGAAATTATCAAGCACGCTGCGATCAAAGATGCAATAATGATGAAGGAATTGAATGAACATAACTTAGCCTACTATCAAAAAAATAAAAAAGCTTTGGCTACATTGATACAAAAAAATGTGGAGATCAAAGTGAAAGTGGTTCAAAAAGATGAATTTGAAAAAGGAGATCGTAAGTTGTTGAACTTTGGACATACAATAGGGCATGCTATTGAAAATGAACATGCTTTATTGCATGGACATGCAATCAGTATTGGCATGGTCTATGCGGCAAAAATCTCACAAGTTTTACAGGGTTTTACTGGTACCGGACTCTTAATTGAGACACTTAAAAAGTATGGTTTACCCACTGCGATGCATTTTAATATAGATGAAGCAATGAACATCATGCAAAAAGATAAAAAGAAAGCCAATGCAGGAATGCAATATGTGCTTTTAAATAAAATTGGAAAAGGAGTGTATGAAACCATTCCAATGAAGACTTTACAAAAACTGATAAAACTGTATTCTTAAAATGATTGCTACAGTTCATCCAAATAAAATATCAGGAGTACAGGTTGCGCCAGCGAGTAAGAGTAGTATGCAAAGAGCATGTGCTGCAGCATTAATACACCAAGGAACGACTCAGATTTTGAACCCTGGTCATTCCAATGATGACCTAGCTGCTATTGATGTGATCCAAAAATTGGGAGCAAAAGTCAAAATAGAAGACACTTCAATACATGTAAGTTCAAATGGTGTTCAGCCTATTGGACCAGCTATGAATTGCGGTGAAAGTGGTTTAGGCATTAGGATGTTTACACCCATTGCAGCTTTGAGTCATCATGCAATTACTATACAGGGCAAAGGGAGTTTGGAGAAAAGGCCTATGCATTTTTTTGATGAGATCTTTCCAAGTTTAGGCATTCATATCCAGTCACAATCGGGTTATTTGCCTATTGAAATTAAAGGTCCATTAAAACCTGCAACCATTACGGTGGATGGCTCATTAAGTTCTCAGTTTTTAACTGGCTTGTTAATGGCCTATGCAGCTTCAGGAACGAAAGATGCCGTGATTCATGTAAAAGATTTAAAAAGTAAGCCATATATAGATTTGACTTTGTCTGTATTAAATGCATTTGGATGGAACGTGCAACACCAACAATATGAGCGTTTCGAATTTTTAACACATCCACCATTGGCTCAACATATTGATTATACGGTAGAAGGAGATTGGAGTGGTGCAGCATTTTTATTAGTCGCTGGCGCCATTGCAGGACCGATTACTGTAAAAGGATTACAATTAGATTCCACACAAGCAGATAAAGCGGTGATGCAAGCTTTAAAGGCTGCAGGCGCATTCATTAAAATAGAATCAGATGCCATTTTAATTGGCCCATCCCAAGGTGAATCGAATGCATTAAAAGCATTTGAATTTGATGCGACCGATTGTCCAGATTTATTTCCTCCATTGGTTGCTTTAGCAGCCGTTGGTAATGGTGTTTCTGTTATCAAAGGCGTGAGCCGTTTAGCGCATAAAGAAAGTGATAGAGGGTTGACTTTGCAAACAGAATTTGCCAAATTAGGGATTCGTATCGATCTAAGTGAGGATACTATGATGGTTTTTGGAGGTACAGGTATTCATGGTGCAGAAGTGTTCTCTCAGCATGATCATCGGATCGCGATGGCTTGTGGCATAGCGGCTTTATGTGCTGATGGCCCCATTACCATAACTGATGCAGAAGCGGTGAATAAATCTTACACTGATTTCTTTATACACCTTCAACATTTAGGGGCAAAAGTTGAATTGTATTAAATTGCTTAACTTGTATACAATATAATAGAACATTCATGAATAGTTTTGGCACTTTATTTAAAGTTCAAATTTTTGGCGAGTCGCATGGTGAATGCGTTGGAGTTGTGGTGGATGGATGTCCAGCAGGATTGCCATTGCAACAAGCTGATTTTGTAGAGGACATGGAACGTAGAAAAGGGGGAAAACAAAAAGGAACTACACCAAGACAGGAAGATGATATTCCATTTTTTAAGACAGGTGTTTTCAATGACAAAACTACAGGTGCACCATTAATGCTATTGTTTGAAAATAATAATACCAGAAGTGGAGATTATGAAAAACAACGCTCTGTGCCAAGACCAGGTCATGCTGATTTCACTGCGCATCAAAAATTTGGTGGCTTTGAAGACTACAGAGGCGGAGGTCATTTTAGTGGTAGGTTAACAGCAGGATTAGTAGGTGCAGGCGTCATTGCAAAAAAAATATTAAATGGCATAGACATCCAAGCTTCGATATTAAGTATTGGGGGCGAAACTGATTTGGAGAAAGGGTTGCAAAATGCGATTGATCAAAAAGATAGTGTGGGCGGAATTGTAGAATGCGTGGTAAAGGGCTTGCCAATCGGTTTAGGAGAACATTTTTTTGATTCGGTTGAATCTTTGATCAGTCATGCTGTTTTTGCTATTCCAGCAATTAGAGGTATTGAATTTGGCACTGGGTTTGCTGCAGCAAAAATGTTTGGTGTAGAGCATAATGATGCCATTTTGGATGCTTCTGGTAAAACCAAGACCAATCATGCAGGTGGTGTGGTTGGGGGCTATTCTAATGGAAATGACTTAGTGTTCAGGATTGCAGTGAAGCCAACATCCTCTACGCCAAAAACACAACATACTTGGAATTGGGATACCAACGAACAGGAAGATTTTTCAGTAAAAGGTAGGCATGATTTATGTATTGCATTAAGAGTGCCTGTTGTATTAGAAGCGGTAACAGCGATGGTCATTGCAGACTTGATGATGATTGATCAGCGTTTACCGAGGATTATTAAATAACAAAAAATAAAAAAAGAATGGAGAGCGAATTTATATATCATGTGACCACAGCGAAAGCTTGGGAACAAGCACTAGCAAAACAAAGTTATGTACCAGAGGCATTTGAAAAAGATGGCTTTATTCATTGTTCAATCGAAAGACAGATTGAGGGAGTGCTTGAAAGATTTTTCCAAGGACAAACTGGATTGGTGAAACTCAAAATCGAAAAAGCAAAAGTGCAAAGACCCGTTTTATTTGAACTAGCAGAGGATTTGAATGAATTGTTTCCGCATATTTACGGTCCATTAAATTTGGATAGCGTAGTTGCAGTGACACCAATTTAAGCGTATGCAAAAAGTAAAATATAGCAGAAGCATCAATTATGCGTTTCAATCGCTGTTAGCAGGATGTCTGTTTTTGCTTTTTACATCAAGCATAGAAGCGCAGCAGATATACTCCAATACACTTACTACTGAAAACTACCTTGATAGCGTCAATATCAAGCGCTATAAACATAAAATTGATACCAATAGGATAAAGATTGAAATCAATCACATTGAAGGGGTATCAAGTTTTTACAGTAAAAGTCTAAATGGTACAAAAACTGCTACAGGAGAACGATTTTACAATAACAAGTTCACTGCAGCTTGTAATTTATTCAAATTAAACACAATCGTTAGGGTCACTAATTTACAGAATGGGAATACGGTTTTGGTTAGGATCAATGACCGAATGCACCCTAATATGTTAAGAAAGGGCAGGGTGATAGATTTAAGTCAATCTGCAGCTAAAGAGTTGGTTTTCAAGTCAAAAGGATTAGTGAGAGTAATGGTAGATGCTATTGGATATTCAAAAACAAACCCAAAATTAGACCAGTAATCCTTTTATAAAAAATTTCAATAATTCGTCTTTTAAACCTAATTTTGTGAGACATTTAACAAACAAATTATATGAAGAAATTATTATTTTCTCTTATTGCTTTGGGTTTAATTATTTCTGCTCAAGCTCAAGAGGGCGTAAGCGGAAAGAAAAAAACATCTATCACTGCTAGATATACTGCCTTAGATTATGGTACTGCAAAAAAGGTACAAAATGGATCAATAGGTGGTGTTATAAATGATAGAAAATGGGGGCAATTACCTAGTACAAAGAAAGCTTTAGGTATTGGCTTTATTACTACACACAATAGTCAAGTAGATATTTTTTCAAATATTGATGTTTCTATCACAACGATGCCTGATGTTGTGGTAACTGCATTTACAGGCTCATCTGAATATTTTTATGCTTCTTTTGAATCTGGTTTAAATGTAAAAATGTTCAAAAGTGATTATCGTGTGAATCCTTATTTGACTGCAGGTCTAGGTGTTCGTAGTTTTGATTTGAGTAAATTTGGTGCATATGCTCCAGTTGGATTTGGTTTACAAATCAAGACTTTTAAAGGGTCTAATTTAAATATTACTGCAACTTATGCTACAAAGATGTCTAAGTCTTTTGTGCCTTCTTATAATTATGGGTTAAGCTATAGTTTCCCATTAAATTAAAAAAAATAACATGTCAAAAAAAGCAATTAGCTTAACGTTTATTTTATTTGCTACTTTAATTGGCAATGCGCAAGATAAAAAAGTAAATAAAAATAAACCAGCTTCAATTGCTTTGAAAGCATCTATATTGAATTTTAAGAAAACCCCTCTTACGGAGGGGTTAACTGTTTATGCACCTTCTGTTGGCCTTCAGTTTTTTAAAGGCTTATCACCTAGGTTAGATGGTGTTGTCAATCTTGACATAAGTAGTTTAAAGTATCCTTATTATGTCTCTTCTGGACAACCTAAGGCTAGTACCAATTCAGTTTATGCCGCATTTGATACTCGATTTCATCTAAAGTTAGCGACAGATGATAAGGCGTTGGTGCCTTATGGAATCTTAGGGATTGGTGTAGCAAAAGACGCAAAGAATTTTACTGCATACGCTCCAGTGGGTCTTGGTATTCAACTTAAAGCGAAGCAAGGTTCTTATTTTCATTTATTTAGTACCTATAATGCAGAAGCCTCTAAGTTGACTAAAATGCATCTGAATTATGGTATGAGTTATTCATTTCCTCTAAAATTAAAAGAGAAGAAACCAATTGTATTACCCTCTGCACCTGTCCAGGCAGACCAAGATGATGATGGTGTATCAAATGACATTGACGAGTGTCCAGAAAAAAGCGGCTTGTTAAAATACAAAGGCTGCCCTGTACCTGATGAAGATGGTGATGGTATTAATGATGAGAATGATCAATGTCCTAATGCTGAAGGTACAATTAAATATAAAGGTTGTCCAGTTCCAGATTCAGATAAGGATGGCATACCAGATGATCAAGATAAATGTCCTACAATTGCAGGTTTAACACGTTATAATGGGTGTGCTATTCCTGATTCAGATAAAGATGGTGTGAATGACGAAGCTGACCGATGTCCTGCGATCGCAGGGATTGCTGCAAACAATGGTTGCGAAGACCTTCAACCCATGTTTTCAAATATTGCTTCTGCTTTGAAATTTGAAAGCGGACAATCTAACATTGCTACTAAATCATTACAAGGTTTAGATACATTGGTGCAAATCATGTCACAATATAGTCATACAAAATTAGTTATTACAGGTCACACAGATAATACAGGTACTCGAAAAATAAATGATCGCTTATCTATTTCAAGAGCTAAGAAAGTACAAACTTATTTAGTGAAAAAAGGGCTTGCTATTAGTAGAACTTCATTGGTTGGAATGGCAGACACGCAGCCTATTGCAGAAAACACTACTAAGAAAGGAAGAGCACAAAACCGACGTGTTGACCTTGCTATACAATATTAACTTCTCTTTCTAACAATACTCCAAATTTGTCTTGAACTGATTGAATGATCGTCTCTGAAAAATCAAAGATTGTCTTTCCTTTAGGTGCACCATAGTTTACAATCACCAAAGCTTGGTCCTTATAGCAGCCAACTTGATCTTTACGAACACCTTTCCATCCACAAGCTTCAATTAACCAACCTGCGGCAATCTTGTAAGTGGTATCATTTATAGGATAGGCCATGAGATTTGGAAATTTTGAAATTAATTGATCATATTGAGCTTTTGAAATGATTGGATTTTTAAAAAAGCTACCAGCATTACCCAATTTTTTTGGGTCAGGCAATTTGTTAGATCGAATATAAATCACCGCATTGGCAATGGATTCAATACTTGGATTGCTGATTCCTCTTTCATGTAATACTGCTTTAATGGCACCGTAGTCTGTTCTTAAATTTGGCTGCTTTGATAACTTGAATTGAACCGAATAAACAATATATCTATTCTTTTCTTTTTTAAACAAACTATTTCTATAACCAAAATCACATATTTGTTGGCTTAACTCAGCCCAACTATTATTTAATGTATCATAGGCTATCACTTTTTCAATATGTTCGCCCACTTCTACGCCATATGCGCCAATATTTTGTATAGGTGCAGCACCAACAGTGCCTGGAATCAAACTTAAATTCTCTACACCACCCCATGATTTTTGAACACAATAGCTTACAAAATGTGCCCAATTTTCCCCAGCCCCAACTGATAATAAAACTTCAGAAGCGTTCTCTTGAATTTTCTGTATTCCCATTATTTCAATTTTAATTACTAGCCCTACAAATTGCTTTGTAAATAAAATATTACTTCCTGAACCTAAGACCAAATAGGGAAGTTTTTTTTCTTTTGCCCATAAGATCGCTTCAATTAATGCTTCTTTACTTTTTATTATTGTAAAATAGGTAGCATATTCATCACAGGCAAAGCTATGATAAGGTCTTAAAGAGATATTTTCTTGTATTTTTAGCATGCTTTTAGTTGGGGTCGATATCAATAATAATCTGAACTGATTTATATCTTGGATGAACGGATATTAAATGGATAAAATGTAGTAATTGTTTTTTTGCAATTTGTAATTGTTGAGGTTGTCTGCTAATTTTCACACAAAGTTCCCAAATGTATTTATTTCTAATTCTATTGATGATAGGTTGTGCTGGCCCCATTACTGTTTTCTGAATTAATGGGTCTAAAGATTTTAAAAAATGATTTGCAGCTTCTTCTGCAATATGATTTTCTTTGTGTTTAAAAAGAATACTCATAAGTCGACTAAAAGGAGGGTAAGCAAAATGCTTTCTATTGTTTATCTCAAATTGATAGAAAGCTGTGTAATCATGTTCCTTCACAAATTCAATTACAGGATGATTGGTTTGGCTTAACTGTACAATTACCCTGCCTTGATCATTTTTTCGTCCAGCTCTACCACTCACTTGTTCCATCATTTGAAATGCCCTTTCATTCACTCTATATTGATTGAAATTCAATAAGCTGTCTGCGTCAACAATGCCAACTAGATCAACATTTTCAAAATCTAATCCTTTTACCACCATTTGAGTTCCTACCAAAACATCTATTTGTCTTTGTTCAAATTGTTGAATGAGTTGGTCATGTTCGTTTTTACCTTTCACATTGTCTAGATCCATTCTAGCAATTCTAAGATGAGGCAATGCTTTAGCAAGCTTTTCTTCAATCTGTTCGGTACCAAACTTTTTTTGTTTAAAGTTTTGTTTACCACAGGCTTCACATGTCTGCACTACTGGATAGGCCGCCCCGCAATAATGACATGAAAGAATATTTTTTTCTTTATGAAGTGTTAAGCTCACGTCACATTGTTTACAATGTGGAATCCAACCGCAAGTTTCGCAAATGATATAGGGTGCATAACCTCTTTTATTTTGGAACAAAATGACTTGTTTGTCTTTGGCAACAGTAGCTTGTATGGCTTCTAATAAAAAGGGTGTAAGAATAGCTGCTTGGTCAGTTTGTTTTTTGGTATCTACAATGAGCATTTTTGGTAATGCACCTTCGCTGAACCTTTCTTTTAAATGATAATAGCCAAACTTATTCTGCATGGCGTTATAATAAGTTTCTATTGATGGTGTGGCAGATCCAAGTACTACTTTTGCGCCTAATTGATTAGCATAGAAAATGGCAGTATCTCTCGCTTGATACCTTGGTGCTGGGTCTTGTTGTTTATAGGAGGCGTCATGTTCTTCGTCTATGATGATTAAAGAGAGATTTTTATAGGGAAGGAATAAGGCAGATCTAGCGCCTAAAACAATTTTAATTTCCCCAGACTTCACTTTGTTCCAAATTTCAACTCTTTCGTTAGGATTAAATTTAGAATGGTATATGGCAATTTTGCCACCAAAGTATTGTTTTAAACGACGTATCATTTGAGCTGTCAATGCAATCTCGGGCAGCATATATAACGCTTGTTGATTGGATTGAATCGCCTGGTCGATCAATGCAGCATAGATCTGTGTTTTACCACTACCAGTAATGCCATGTAATAAGTTCACAGCATGCGTTTTCATTTGCTCTACAATAGATTCAAAAGCTAACTTTTGATGAAAAGACAATTCGTGTAAATTGGCATTACCTAAATTTAGGTCAACTGCTAGTCGATCTATTTTTCTTTTCTCCAGAACAAGAATGCCTTTGTCAATTAATGCTTTTAATTGAGCATGTGCTGCACCTGATTTTTCTAATAATGCTTTTTGTTGTACATGCCCTGCTGTTTTTTGCAAGTGTAAAAATGCAAGTAGGAGTGTTAGTTGTTTTGGAGCCCTACTCCAATCGTCCATTAATTTTTCTAAAGCAGCTTCTGATTTATAGTTGGGATGTAAATGCAACACATTTTCTACCTTGATTGTATATTTATCCTGCATCGTTTCTTGAACAGAACAAATACCTTTTTGGATGAGTTTATTCACTATTGGATAAACCGCTTTTTTATCCAATAGCTTTTGAATTTCAAGTAAACTTAATTGCTTTTTTATTTGTAAGGCCTCAGAAATAATATATTCAGGGTCACTAAGCTGTTCCCCATCTACATTTACGTCTTCATTGATAACAAAGATGCTCTCACTTGATATTTTTAAATGGCTTGGCACAGCAGCTTGCATCACTTCGCCTTCTGTACACATATAATAATTCGCCATCCATTCCCATAACTGCAATTGAGCTGGAAAAACTATGGGCGCTTCGTCTAATACGCTGATTATGGGCTTAGGATTAAATCCAGCAGGCTTTTCGGTCTGGAGTTTCTTAATAATGCCTGCATATCTTTTATTAGAGCCCAACATGACTTCTACACGCATACCAATCATTACAGCCTCTTCCATTTCAAATGGAATGGCCCAAGTATAATTCTTAGGCAGGGCTAATGGTATGATAATTTCAGCGTACATGATGGGATACAAAAATACATTAAGATGCTGGATAGTTTCGATATCTTCTTAGTCCATCCTCCATCATTTTGTGCACTTGGTTCTTGAGTAATTCAAGGTCGTCAATGGTATAATTATCGACTTGTACGGTAGGCAAATAGACAACTCTATTTCTTCCTGGTGTAATACTTGTTATACTTTTATAATGCATTCTATCAATAGCATCTATCATTAAAACAGGTTGGATTGGGACCTGCATTTCAATAGCTAGTTTAAAAGCGCCATTATAAAAGGATTTTAATGGTTGATTTTCCGACATGCTAAATGTGCCTTCTGGAAAGATAAAAATAGATACGCGTTGTTTCAAAGCCTCTTTTAAGTTTCTTAAACTTTGTGCTCTTTTTTCAGGGTCAGATCTGTCTACCATGATGACTGCATTTCTATAGAAAAGTCCGAACAAGGGAATTTTGGAAGATTCAAATTTTCCTAATGGTCTAATTGGTTGGTGCTTTAGTTGAACAATCGGCGGGATATCCATATAGGAATTATGGTTGCCAACAAAAATATGGGGTTGATTAAAGTGATGGATGCCTTCGAAAATTTCTTTATGTTGTATACCTAAAAAAAAGTATAATGATTTTGAAAAATAGCGTGCAATCTTATAAATAAGATTACTTAGATTAGTTTTTGCAAAAGGAATGACTAAGAACATAGCAAATACAGATAATGTTGTCAAAAATGCAAATACAATAAGGGCGTACAAGCAATAGAGTAATTGAAAAGGGCGTACAATGATTTTCATGTTGGCCACTAATATAACAAAAAAGGCCCGAATAGAAATTCAGGCCGTAGATTGCTTGCTTAAAAACCAATAAAACGTTTAAAATTTATAGATCGCAGCTAGGATGAAACTAGCAGATTTTCTTGTGGGGTCGCCTGTTTTATTTAAATAAATTGGTTCCTTTGCGTTTTCTATACGCAACTCAGGTAAGATGGTTAATTTATTTATTTTATAGTTCATTGAAAGGGTATTGGAAAATATATCGGTTGCAAATGCGCCGGCAGAAATGGCGTTTTTGTCGTAAAAGAATTCCGTTCTATGAGTGAAGCCAATCTTGCTAGTTGGATCATAATGCACATAAAACGCATTGCTTTTCCAAATGCCTTTCTTGCCTGCAACTTTTGCCATAAAGACGGTTCCGTCATAGTTGATAGCTAAATGATCATTCAATGTATTTGTTAACACCAGATCCCATTGATTGAAATTTGATTCGTAGCCAGTTTTGCCACCTTGGTAATTGATATATAGCACTGTATTGTCGTTGAAAAATTTATTAATGTATTGTCCAATCAAAACTTTGTTGGGGGTATTGCCATTGATATTATCAGTAGGATTGGCCATCCCTAACATGAAGCCAGATTTGCTATTGATAGCAAAATCTGCTTTCAAGCCTGTATGAAAAAAGGGACCATAAGAAAAACCATAGGACATACTATAATTTCTATTTAAAGGCGCATCTAAAAGTTCATAGCCTACATGTGTGCCCCATTTACCTGCGCTTAATTTTAATCTATCAGAAAAATTGTAAGCAATATAAGCTTGCTTGATATTTGCCAAAAGGCCCTTGTCGTTATAAGAGAATTCTTCGGCTCTTTTTCCATAGCCTAAATCAACTGTTGCAAAGAATTTACCCTTTGTATAATCCACTTTTGCAGAGAGCATACCAAGCTGCAATTTTTTATTACTGTTGGTAAAGCTGGTGTAATTGTTCGTATTATTTTTTTCGATATCAAACGCATTTCTAAAATAGGCGTCTACTGACCAACTTATCGTGAAAGGACTAGGCAATTTTGTGGAATCATTTTGTCCAAATCCTATATGTAAGTTTCCTAAAAGCAGGGTAGTTAGGAGATTTTTTTTTATCATTGTAAAAGTTTTAATTAACGAGGGGTACAGCAGATTAGCTTTTCCAGAAGCTTTTCAATCGCTGTGCCCTTTTTATTTATGCTTTCATTGGGTTTCTGCCATATTTTTCATCATGCTGTGTTGCGTCAAGTCCTAATTCTTCCTCTTCTTCAGAAACACGTAATGGCAAAATGAAGGCGATCAGTTTAAAGATGGCAAATGAAACTGTGAAGCTATATGCAACCACTATGACCATTGCTTTTAACTGTATTAAAAAGAAGGCAGGATTGCCATAAAATAAACCGTTATTACCTGCAGGGTTGATTGATTTGGATGCAAAAAAGCCAGTTAACAACATACCTACCATGCCACCAATACCATGACATGGAAATACATCTAATGTATCATCTACTCTTGATAATTTAAAAACATGACTAAGTACATTTGAAATGACTGCACCCACCACACCAATAAAAATACTTTGTGGTATACCAACGAAGCCAGCGGCAGGGGTAATGGCTACTAATCCAACAACTGCACCAATACAAAATCCTAGTACTGATGGTTTTTTACCACGCATCACATCAAAGAACATCCAAGCCAAACCTGCAGCAGCAGCTGCAGTATTGGTAGTGGCAAATGCATTGACAGCTAAACTATTTGCGCCCAATGCAGATCCTGCATTGAATCCAAACCAACCGAACCATAATAAACCTGTACCAATTAATACATAAGGAATATTCGCTGGAGGGATTTCTTGGTGTTCTAATTTTGCTCTTCTAGATTTTAATACAATTGCTCCTGCTAATGCGGCACATCCTGCACTAATATGTACCACTGTGCCACCTGCAAAATCTAGCGCACCCATTTTTAAAAGAAAACCATTTGGATGCCAAGACCAATGGGCTAAAGGTGCATAAACCAAAAGAATGAATAACACAATGAATAAAATATACGAAGTGAATTTGATACGTTCAGCTACTGCACCCACTACTAAACCAGGCGTAATGATCGCAAACATCAATTGAAACAAGGCAAATAGTAATAAAGGGATAGTTAATGTTATGCCACCTTGTATAACAGGAGTACCGTCTGCAACCCCTTTAAAGAATAAGTGTGTCATAGGATTGCCAATGATGCCATGGATGGATTCGCCAAAACTTAAGCTATAACCAATAGTCACCCATATAATAGTCACCAAACCTGCAGATACGATACTTTTGATCATAGTAGATATAATGTTCTTACGATGAACCATCCCACCATAAAAAAAGGCAAGACCAGGCGTCATAATAAAAACCAATGCAGTAGCCACTAAAATCCATGCAATGTCTGCGGGACTGTAGGTGGATGCGTCACCGGTATAACTTGGTAATTGTGGTACAAATAATGCAGCAATTGCTACTGCTAATAAAAGTAAGAAGGGGGCCCATTTTTGAACGATTTCATTTTTCATAAGTTCGAATTTATATTATAAAATATTAGATATGATCAACGATAGATTAAAAGTAGTAAAAAATGGTATTAATCATTCATTTTATATGTATATAATAAAATATAATATAAAAAATAAATTTGTTCAAAAATCAATGAAATCCATTATTATATTAACTTTTAGCTTTTTTATGTTGTTAAATTGTAAAATAAAATAAATATCAATTGTGGAAAACTTAACAAAAAAAGAGACCAATTAGGTCTCTTTTTTGGAAAAATGCTTCATAATTTAAATATATAAATAGTTATAATATATTAATTACTACACATTAAATAGGCTACATCGTTTTTGTTAAAAGGCTACTGTCTTTAGATTCTAAAAGGGAGTAACCCATTAAAAACAAATCAACCTGTCTTGCACACTCTCTGCCTTCACTTATGGCCCAAACCACTAAGGATTGTCCTCTTCTCATGTCTCCCGCTGTGAAAATTTTAGCTTGGTTGGTTTTGAAATCTTGTTCAGTGGCTTTTACATTACCTCTTTCATCTAATTCTACGCCTAATTGTTCTATTAAACCTGTTGATTGCGGATGCAAAAAGCCCATCGCAAGTAAGACCAATTCACATGGGATTTCTCTCAAACTTCCTTCCACTTCTTTAAACTGTGCAGGCCTGCCATCGGAAGAAGCCGTCCAAGCAACATCTACAATTTGAATGCCTTTAAGTTGTCCATTTTCGTCACCAATAAATGCTTTAGTAGCCACATTCCACATTCTATCCGCACCTTCTTCGTGAGAGGTGGTTGTTTTTAACAACATAGGGTAGGTTGGCCATGGCATATAGGGCGCTCTAGTTTCTGGAGGCTTAGGCAAAAGTTCAAATTGTGTAATCGTTTTTGCTTGATGACGATTGGAGGTACCCACGCAATCACTGCCTGTATCTCCACCTCCAATCACTACTACATTTTTGTTGGTAGCCATTAGTGCTGTTTCTTCGATAGGAAGATTGCTTACTCTTTTATTTTGTTGCTTCAAAAATTCCATGGCAAAATGTACCCCTTTTAATTCCCTTCCAGGAACAGGTAAATCTCTTGGTATCGTCGAGCCTCCTGCTAAAACAATGGCATCAAATTCACGGTTTAAATCACTTACTCTAACATTCACGCCCACATTGGCGTTGCATTTAAATTCAATACCTTCTTGTTCTAATAATTGTATTCTTCTCTCTACAACAGTTTTTTCTAGTTTAAAATCAGGGATGCCAAATCTTAAAAGGCCACCTGGTTTAGGATCTCGTTCGAACACAGTGACTTGGTGGCCCGCATAATTTAATTGAGCAGCAGTGGCTAATCCTGCAGGACCTGATCCAATCACAGCTACTTTTTTTCCGGTCCTACTCAATGGTTTGCGTGGTTGTACAAATCCTTTTTCGAAGGCAATTTCAATGATATTTTTTTCTATCTCTTCGATGGTGACCGCAGGTTGATTGATGCCTAAGACACAAGCGCTCTCACAAGGTGCTGGACAAATACGTCCTGTAAATTCAGGAAAGTTATTGGTAGAGATTAAGATATCATAAGCTTCTTTCCATTCTTTATTATAAACAGCATCATTGAATTCAGGAATGATATTGCCTAAAGGGCAACCATTGTGACAAAATGGTACGCCACAATTCATGCAACGTGCAGATTGTTCATTCAATTGCTGCTCTGGCATTAATCCCACAAATTCCTTGTAGTTTTTAACCCTTTCTGCTACTGGTAATTTATTAGGTAGTGCTCTATTGTATTCTTTAAATCCTGTTGGCTTTCCCATAGTTTGATCTTCAATAGTTAACTAAAATATTTTCGTGTTCATTTTTTCGATTCGAATTTTGATACAAGATTCGAGTTTAATTATTTATTCAGTGCGGCTGCTTTTCTTGTGGCTAATACTTTTTTGTAATCACGAGGAAACACTTTGATAAAATGTTTGATTTGATTGTCCAAGTCTGCTAAAATAAATTTAGCGACAGCACTACCCGTTTTGTCAAAATGTGCAGTTAACATATCTTGAATTAATCTAGTATCGGAACTGTCTAAAGGATCTAAGTCTACCATTTCTTGGTTACAAAGATTTGCAAAGTCATTGGCAAGATTGTACACATATGCAATACCGCCACTCATGCCTGCTGCAAAATTCCTTCCAGTTTCACCCAGGATAACCGCAATTCCACCTGTCATGTATTCGCAACCATGGTCACCAATACCTTCTACCACGACAGAAGCGCCTGAATTACGCACTGCAAAACGTTCTCCAGCTTTACCTCTTATATATGCATTTCCGCTTGTAGCACCATATAATGCTACGTTGCCAATTAATATATTTTGTTCGGCTACAAATGGGGCTTTTTTATTTGGATAAACAATCAACTCTGCACCACTTAATCCTTTACCAAAATAATCATTCGCATCCCCTTCTAATTCAAGTGTGACACCTTTTGTATTGAATGCGCCAAAGCTTTGTCCAGCTGTTCCATTGAATTTAAAATGTATGGTTTGATCTGGTAATCCTGCTTCTTTGTATTGTTTTGAAATCTCATTGGATAAAATAGTACCCACTGTACGATCAGTATTTTTGATTGGAAATACAGCAGTCACTTTTGATTTATTTTCTAGTGCAGGTTTCGCAGCGGCTAATAATTTCCAATCCAATACGTCTGCTAAACCATGATCCTGAATTTCAGTTTGGAATAATCCAACATGAGCATCTGCAGGCGCTTTGTATAATATACCACTCAAATCCACTTGCTTGTATTTCCAATGTTGTATGTTTTTACGCATGGTCAATACATCTGCTTGACCTACCATCTCATTGATTGTGCGGTAACCTAATTCTGCCATGATCTCACGCAGTTCTTCTGTGATAAATTCGAAGAATCTTACAACATGATCAGGGTCGCCTTTAAAACGCTTACGCAATTCTGGATCTTGTGTCGCCACGCCAACCGGACAAGTATTCATGTGGCATTTACGCATCATGATACATCCTTCAACAACTAAAGCTGCAGTGGCTACGCCCCATTCTTCTGCCCCTAATAATGTGGCGATTGCGATATCTCTACCAGTTTTCATTTGACCATCTGCTTGCACTACTACACGGGATCTCAAATTATTTTTTACCAAAGTTTGGTGTGTTTCTGCTAAACCTAATTCCCACGGAAGTCCAGTATGTTTGATGGAACTTAATGGAGAGGCACCTGTGCCACCATCAAATCCAGCAATCAATACCACATCAGCCTTAGCTTTAGTTACGCCAGCAGCGATAGTGCCAACGCCAGCTTTAGATACTAATTTGACATTGATTCTTGCAGCTCTATTGGCATTTTTTAAATCAAATATTAATTGAGATAAATCTTCGATAGAATAAATATCATGGTGTGGAGGAGGAGAAATCAACCCAACACCTGGCGTGGAATGTCTTGTTCTTCCAATCCATTCATCTACTTTATCTCCAGGTAATTGTCCTCCTTCTCCTGGTTTTGCACCCTGTGCCATTTTAATTTGGATCTCGTCCGCTTCGGTTAAGTATTGGCTAGTCACCCCGAACCTTGCACTTGCTACTTGTTTAATAGCACTTCGCATAGAATCTCCATTATCCATTTTTTGATAACGGATTGGATCTTCTCCACCTTCTCCTGTATTGCTTTTTCCTCCTAGTCGATTCATTGCAATCGCTAAAGTTGTATGTGCTTCCCAAGAAATAGAACCAAAAGACATGGCACCAGTTGCAAAACGTTTATAGATAGCAGCTGCTGGTTCAACTTCGTCAATGGAAATGCTTGGTCTATTTGGTTTAAATTCAAATAAGCCTCTAAGTGTATAGGCTTTTTCGGTTTGATCATTCACTAATTTTGAATATTTTTTAAAGCCCGCATAGTCTCCTGTACTTGTTGCATGTTGCAACGCATGAATGGTTTGAGGATTAAATAAATGCGCTTCTCCTTTGCGTTTCCATTGGTAGATACCACCCACTGGTAGGCGATCAACTGGGGAAGATTTTTTTGCAAATGCTAGCTCGTGTTTTGCTAAAATTTCTTTTGCAATTTCATCTAAGCCCATTCCTTGTATTCTCGAAGTAGCACCTGTGAAATAGCGATCAACCACTTCCTTATTGATGCCTATGATTTCAAAAATCTGGGCCCCTTGATAAGATTGTAATGTAGAGATACCCATTTTAGAGAATACTTTATACAAACCTTCATTCACCGCTTTGATATAATTCTTTTTTAATTTATCTGTATCATAATCTGTTTTTAATGTGCCTGCTAATTTCATTGCACGAATAGAAGAAAGTGCTAAGTAGGGATTAATGGCTGTTGCACCAAAGCCAATCAAACATGCATAATGGTGTACTTCCCATACATCACCTGCTTCCACAATGATGCCAACCTTGCCTCTTAATCCTTTTCGGATTAAATGGTGGTGCACTGCTGAACATGCTAATAAACTTGGAATGGCTGCATGTTCTGAGTCGATAGATCTATCTGTTAAAACAATGACTTCAAATCCATCTTCCACTGCATCCACCGCATAACGGCATAAACGATCTAGTCCTCTCTTTAATGAACCTTCTTTTCCGTCCGCTCTAAAATAACATTGTAATGTTTTTGCTTGGAAAACACCCGTATCAATACTTCTTATTTTTTCTAATTCATGGTTGTTCAAAATTGGATGTTTCAATGCTACACAATGGCTATCCTTTGCATCTTCTACTAATAAATTACCCAAGCTGCCCACAAATGTAGCCAAGGACATTACCATTCGTTCTCTTATTGGATCAATAGGAGGATTGGTTACCTGCGCAAACAACTGTTTGAAATAGCTCGTCAAGTGTTGTGCTTGATCGCTTAAAATTGCAAGAGGTGTATCGGTGCCCATGGAGCCAATAGGTTCTTTACCTTCTAAAGCCATAGGTGTGATGATCCAGTCAAGATCTTCTTTGCTATAACCAAATGCTTTTTGGTATTTGAAAATTTGATCCTGCTCCAAATGAGTGAATTGAATTCTTGGTTCAGGTAATTCTTCTAATCGTATCTTATATTGATTTAGCCAATCTGAATATGGCTGTGCACTACAAATCGTATTTTTTAATTCAGTATCACTTATGATGCGTCCAGCCTCCATGTCAACTATAAACATTTTACCTGGTTGTAGTCTTCCTTTTTCTATGACAATAGATGGGTCTACAGGTAAGGCTCCTGTTTCAGATGCCATGATTACTCGATCGTCATTGGTCACGCAATACCTTGATGGTCTTAAACCATTGCGATCTAAGGTCGCACCAATAATTTGACCATTAGTGAATGAGATAGATGCTGGGCCATCCCATGGTTCCATAATAGCTGCATGAAATTCATAGAATGCTTTTTTTACAGGATCCATTAATTCATTACCATCCCAAGCTTCAGGAATCAACATCATCATCACATGTGGTAATGACCTGCCAGATAATGTCAATAATTCAATCACATTATCTAAACATGCAGAATCAGATTGACCAGAAGGTACAATTGGTAAGACCATTTCTAATTCTTCTTTAGTAAAGTAGGGTGACAAAAAGCTTGCTTCACCAGACCTTAACCAGTTTAAATTGCCTTGCAAAGTATTGATCTCTCCGTTATGTGCAATATACCTAAATGGTTGAGCTAATTTCCATGACGGGAAAGTGTTGGTGGCGAATCGTGAGTGCACTAATCCAAAGGCAGACACGGCAGTTTTTTGACTTAAGTCAGTGAAGTAATCTCTTACTTGGTGACTTGTTAATTGTCCTTTGTAGACAACTACATTTTGAGATAAGGATGCAATATAAAATCCAATCGCATCTTTTTTGATGGTATTATTAATAGTATGAGTTGCGTAATTTTTTAAAATAAATAATTTACGCTCAAATGAAAGTGCATCAGTAATATGATCAGGACGTTTAATAAATACCTGTTCCATGATTGGTTCAACAGACAAGGCTGTTTTACCAATATTTGTTTTATTCACAGGTACTTTTCGGTAACCAATTATTTCTACGCCCACTTTTTCAGCAGCGCGAGCAAAAATGGATTTGCATTCTTCTGCGATACCTTTTTCTGTTGGGAAAAATAAAAAGCCAACACCATATTCTTTTGAGTTGGGTAAATGTATTCCTTGAGCGAGTAATTCGTTAAAGAAAAACTCATGTGGTATCTGGATCATGATGCCTGCTCCGTCACCTGTATTTGCTTCGCTACCACTGGCTCCTCTATGTTCCATATTTTCCAATATAGTTAAAGCATCGCCGATATTTTGATGGGACTTAATACCCTTAATATGAGCGACAAATCCAATTCCGCAGGCATCATGTTCGAAATCGGGATGGTATAATCCAAATGATTGATTCTGTGACATACTATGTATTTATTGATAGAAACTTTAACAAGCGATCTTTCGGAAATTACAAAAAAATGGACTTTTTTCGAGAGAATTTTCAATAAAAATACCAACCATTTGAAAATAGTCAAATTACAAACGTTAACGTTAAAATTTTTCTAATAACGAACGTTCGCAATAGGGCTTTGGTTTGAAAATCTATATTAGATCAATACGTAATGCATGCTGAATTATAGGAGCATGTTCAAAATGATTCTTGGGGAAAATGCCAAATAAGGTACTGCCTGATCCGCTCATACTTGCATAGTGGGCACCTAATTTATAAAGCTGTTCTTTGATTTTGAATAGGGTAGGTTCTGCTTTAAAAACAGGCACTTCAAAGTCATTGATTAAATGTTTTTTCCAATCTTCCATTGGCTTCTCAATGATAGATTGGATGCTTTCTTTTTTTGTATGAGGTGTCAATTGTTGAAATGCCCATGCAGTGGAGATATGTTTACCTGGGTGTACTAAAAGCATTTGAAAAGCTGATAAATCTAAGGCAATGGGGGTTAAAATTTCACCTCTACCTTTCGCATGACATGCTTTGTTATAAATAAAAAAAGGACAATCACTCCCAAGTTGACTCGCATAATCAATCAACTGACTATCATTCAAGCCGAGCGAAAATTGTTTGTTTAAAAGGATCAATGTTGCACTGCCATCGCTGGAACCGCCACCTAGTCCAGCACCCATTGGAATATTTTTATGCAAATGCATTTTAACAGGAGGTAGCTGAGGAAAATCTTTTTTTAGTAAACGAAATGCTTTTAAGCAAAGATTTTGTTCGGGATCACCTGGCACTGTGATGCCAGTTTGAGTCAAACTTAAAGTATTAGCTGGTAAAATTTCTAATGCGTCATTAAGGGCGATGGGATAAAATATAGTTTCAAGTTCATGGTAACCATCTGCTCTTTTTGCAAGGATAGACAGACCTAGGTTGATTTTACAGTTTGGGAATTGTATCATCCTATGGCTGCTTTGGTTCATTGCGCTTATTGATTTCATCTCTGATATCAATAGCGCGTATATAATCCTCTTGTTCTAAAACTTCGTTTAATAATTCGTTGAGCTCTGATAAAGAAAGTTTAGCAAGGTCACTTGTTTCGGATGTTTTTGTATTGGTAGGTGGTAGGTCAATTTTTTCTGTCTTTTCATTGGCTAATCCTGCTTGATCTAAAATATTTTCGTATACGTAAATAGGACATCCAAATCGAACAGCCAAAGCCAATGCGTCACTCGTTCTACTATCTATCTCTATGGTGTCATTTGAATTATGACAAACTAATTTGGAGTAAAAAATTCCTTCTTGTAAATCACAGATATAAACTTCTTGTAATTGCACTTCAAAAGCAGTCATGAAATTTTTCATTAGGTCGTGTGTCAATGGTCTTGAAGGATGCATATTTTCTAAAGCAACTGCAATAGCTTGCGCCTCGAAACCGCCAATCACAATGGGTAAACGCCTCAATCCGTTAACTTCTCCTAAAATGACCGCATAGGAGTTGGATTGAGTGATGCTATGTGATAGCGCTACAATTTCAAGTTCAATTTTTTGCATAAGATGATTTGCTTTACAAAGTTAAAGCAAAAAAGCTTTGATTTAAATTAGGCCTTTGTTTTTTGAATAGCTGATGTAAGTGCAGGTAGCACTTCAAAAGCATCTCCCACAATGCCATAGTCAGCCGCCTTAAAAAAGGGCGCTTCCGGATCCTTGTTGATGACTACAATTGTTTTACTTCTGTTTACACCAGCTAAATGCTGGATAGCACCAGAAATGCCCACAGCGATATATAAATTAGGCGCAACTTGAACACCTGTTTGTCCAACATGCTCATGATGTGGTCTCCAGTCAGCATCAGAGACAGGACGGCTACATGCTGTAGCAGCGCCTAAAACTTTAGCAAGGTCTTCGATGATGCCCCAGTTTTCTGGCCCTTTTAATCCACGTCCTCCACTGACTACGATATTGGCTTCGGTTAATGGGATTTCACCTTCAACTTTATGTGTTGCTGTGATTTTGATAGATGCGGCAGGTATTGCAATAGACAAAGTATGCACAGACGCAGTACCTTCTTGAGTCTGAACACCAAAGCAATTTTGATTGATTGAAATTACTTTGATAGGCGTTTCAATATTGATTTGGGCAAATGCTTTACCAGAGAAGACTGTTTTCGTTACAAGAAATCCATTGCTAGTATTAGGTAAGCTATTCGCACCAGTTACGATACCTGCATGCAATTTAACTGCTACAGCTGGTGCAATGGCTTTGCCATTTAAGTTATGTGCAAAAACAAGGACTGTAGCGCCTAATGCCTTAGCAGCTTCAGTAACGATTTGTGTGAAAACCTTTGCATCAAAATTATTTAAATTTGCATCTGTTACTTGATGTACTTTTTGTAAACCAAATTTTCCTAAACCTGCAAGGTCATCTGTTACTGTGCCTAATAATATACCTTCTGCAGATACACCTAATTGTTTTGCAAGGGCTGCGCCATACGATATAGCTTCAAAAGAAGATTTTTTTATTTGTTGTTCTGCTTGATCAATATATATAAGTACCATTTTTTTGAATTTGAATTGTTTAGAATGCTTTTGCTTCTTCCTTTAATAATCTTACTAATTCATCTACGTTATCTGCAGCTACCAATTTTACACCAGATTTAGCTGGAGGTAAATCGTAAGCTTTAATAGTTGTTGTTGCTTGAACAGTAGACGGCTCAACTACTTTTAGAGGTTTTGTTCTTGCAGCCATAATGCCGCGCATATTTGGAATTCTTTGTTCCGCCATTCCTTTTTGACAACTTACAATTGCAGGAAGTGCTACCTCACAAGTTTCTTCACCGCCTTCTATTTCTCTTTGTATGGTAGCAGTATTGCCATTTATATCCATGTGATTAGCAAGTGAAATAAATGGCAAATCTAATAATCCAGATAACATGGATCCAATGCAAGCGCTATTGTAATCGATGGTTTCTTTTCCTGTGAGGATTAAATCATAAGCGCCTTCTTTTGCAATTTGTGCAATTTGACTTGCTACTACAAAAGAATCATTACTTTGAATATTGATTCGAATAGCTTCGTCGCCTCCAAGGGCCAATGCTTTTCTTATAATAGGTTCTGCATCTGCTTCACCTACGGTTACTAAGTGAATGATCGTACTTGGATCTAGTTCTTTTATTTCAATTGCTCTTACTAAGGCGTACCATTCATCGTATGGATTGATGATCCATTGTACGCCGTTTTCATCGAACTTTGTATTACCTTCGACAAAGGCAATTTTAGATGTGGTGTCTGGTGTTTTGCTGATGCAAACTAATAGCTTCATAGTCTAATTCTTTTTGGTTGTTTATGCAACTAATGCAAATATAAGATAAGATGCAACGAATTGAAAGAATTATTGAATTTTTAAATCAACAACCTAAGGATAACTTTTTGAGACATGCTTTGGCTCTAGAATTTATTAAAATTGGTGAATTGAACAAGGCTAAATCTTTGTTTACTGAAATCCTTACAGATTCCCCTGATTATGTGGGCTCTTATTACCATTTAGCAAAATGTTTGGAAGCTTTACAAGAGAAAGAGGCAGCTATAGAATGGTACGAAAAAGGAATGGCAGCTACCAAATTGGCTAAGGATGATCATGCTTACAGAGAATTATTAGCCGCTTACGAAGACCTTGTTTATTAAATTTTACTTTTTAACAGTCATTTCATTAACATTTTACAAGTCAAGTCTTTGACTCAATTTTTGATCAATAAATTGAAAGAAATGTTCTGGTTTATAGGTGCGCCATGCCTTGATTTCCATCAGTTCGATAAAACGATTCAATTTGCGTAATAAAAAATCATGTTGTGCTGCTGGATTGAAATTAATCAAAACAGCCCAACCATCTTCATCAGATAATTCTTCATAGAATTCCTCATAATAATCTTTATCTCCACTGTGGAAATTGAATACATTTTCTGCAATCAAAATGAATTTAATAATACCTTCTGACATTAATTTATCTATGACTTCTCTTTTCAATTCCATGATATCATTCTCTATGGTATCATTCCATTCGCCAATGAATTCAATTATTGTAAATCTGGCATCATAGTCTGTATACAAGATTTTCAAATACAATGTTTTACTTCCAAATTCATCCCACTGTGGATGTATATAGTAATTGTAAACTGTTTGTGAAAATTCAAATTCACTATAAGTTCTTCCGTAAAAGATTGACTTTGGATCTGCCTCTGCGGTATAGAGATGGCGCCAATGATAATAGGGTTCTATGTCGTGCATCTTTCCCTAGTGTTTACTATGGTATTCAATCAAGCCATCCATAGGTGATTTAACAATTTTTCCTAATTCAATTTCATAGCCTATTGCTAATTGTTTTAACACATCTCTAAAACCATATGCAACACTGCCTACAAAATGTATTGGGTACAACCAAGACTCATTGAGTTTATTCAAATGAGTGAAGAAGAAGTCGTTCAATCCATCCTCAATGATATTCTCTACCATATAATGCCCTCTGTTTTCTACTAAGAAATCTGTAAAACTTGCGATATAACTATTAGGTGTAGGTGCTTTATAAACCTTGTTTAAAATACCAGCTCTATCTACATTATATTTCTTTTGAAATATATTCATGAGCTCCTCATCGAATGTTTTATATAAAAAATATTGCAAGACTTTCTTTCCTAAATAGGCGCCACTTCCTTCATCGCCTAATACATAACCAAGTCCTGGACTGTTTTTGGTAATTTTTTTTCCGTTATAAAAACCTGCATTTGAACCAGTGCCTAAAATACAAACTAACCCTTTTTGATCTTGACATGCTGCTCTTGCTATTGCCATTAAATCTGTTTGAATATCTAATTGAGCATTTTTGAAAACTGTTTTTAAAGCTTTTTTTAAGATGACCACATTGTCTGGGTTGCTTAAGCCAGTACCATAAAAATAAATGGCTTCAACTTTAGATAAGTCTGTTTTTTTCTGAAATGTTTTTTCAAGTAATTGTACAATGGCCTCAAGACTTAAAAAATAGGGACTGATACCAGTTGTTTTTATGGTTTGTCTCTTACCATTTTGTACTAAAGTCCAATGGCATTTTGTGGCACCGCTATCTGCTATTAAATATGTCTTTTTCATGTTAGTTGAACTAAGGCATGAAATTAGCTATTTCATTTTGAATTGATGTAAATTTGCATAGAATTCATACAATATGCAACAAAATCAGCCTCGTTCTACCCAGACAAGTTGGGTAAGTCCAATCACTTATGCAGTCGTACTTTTATTAGGTATTGGGATTGGAATTTTTTTAAAAGGTAGTTTCTCTATTGGGTTGCCTTCCTTTAATAAAACTACAGCGATGGATGAGATCATTGAATTAGTTAAGTCAAAATATGTTGAGCAAGTTAATCTTGATAGTACTCAAACAAAATTAGCAGATTTTTATTTAGCTCAATTAGATCCGCATTCTGTGTATATTCCACCTGCAGATTTAATGGAAGTGAATGAACAACTACAACCTAATTTCAAAGGAATTGGGATAGAGTTTCAACAATTTAGAGATAGTGTTTTTGTGGCTTATGTGATGCCGGATGGTCCAGCTGCTAAGGCAGGGTTAAAAACAGGGGATATACTTTTAACTGCGGATGATACGGTTAAATTATCTGGAAGCAAATTAGATGGAGAAGCGATTAAGCGAAAAATTAAGGGTCCAGCTGATCAAAATTTGAAATTAGCGGTCTTACGCAATCAGCAAAAAATAATTTTTAATTTAACTAGGGCTTCGGTGCCTGTTTCGCCAATTGATGCTGCCTATATGATTAGTGATACAGTTGGTTATATCAAAATTGACAAGTTTGCAGATAGGACATACGAATCATTTATGCAAGCATTAGAACCCTTGTTGCAAAAAGGAATGAAGTCTTTAGTGATCGATGTAAGAGGCAATGGAGGTGGATTGTTATCAGAAGCCGTAGCTATAGCGGATGAATTACTACCTGGCAATAAATTGATAGTTTATACCGAAGGTTTACATGCACCAAGAGTTGATTATTACAGTAAGAGAGAAGGATTGTTTGAACAAGGTGGATTGACCATTTTGATTGATGAAACTTCGGCATCTGCAAGTGAAGTGCTCGCTGGAGCTTTGCAAGATTGGGATCGTGCTAAAGTAGTGGGTAGAAGGTCTTTTGGAAAAGGATTAGTGCAACAACAGTTTAGGTTGTCGAATGGAGGCGCTTTAAGATTGACGACCGCGAGATATTATACCCCATTAGGTCGAAATATTCAGCGTCCATATCAAAATGGTAAATTAGCTTATGAGCATGATTTTTTAGAAAGAATAGAGCAATCCAATTGGGGAACAAAGGATACGGCATCCATTGGAAAAGCCTATAAAACAGCTAAAGGCAACACCGTTTATGATGGCGGGGGGATCATTCCTAATCATTGGATGCCAATTAATGCATTATATACAGATACAAATTTTATTCAACTATACTCAAAGGGCACTATGAATGAGTTTGTACTGCATTATTATATTAACGCTTATAACACAATTAATAGCTATAAGACTGTATCCTCATTTGTAGCGGCATTTTCAAAGCAAGATTTAACAAAATCATTGGATCAATATTTAAAAAGTACACAAAAACGTGGCTTACCTGCTTCATTGCTTAGCAATGCATTAGTACAACAACAACTTGTTGCCTACTTGGCAAGATGTAAGTGGTATAAGCAAGGATATTATGAAGTACTTAATCTTATGGATAAGAATTTTATAGCTGCTGTCCGTTTCTAACCACTTTATGATTTTTGTCATAAATAAGCATGAGTGGCATCATAAATACCTTCATGTATTGAATTGAACTTTGCGCTTTATCTATGCAAGAAAAATGCTACCACTGCGGAGCCGATTGTGATACAGCCATTCAAATAGAAGAAAAATACTTTTGTTGTGATGGTTGCAAAACAGTATACCAATTATTGGATGAAAATGGGATGTGTCAATATTATGATTTGACCAACATGCCTGGGCTCACTGCAAAAGGTATTTTTACTTCAGAGAAGTTTAATTATTTAGATAATCAAGTGATTCAAGATCAACTGCTTCAATTTAAGCAGGGGGATCAGGCGCATGTGGTATTTTATCTTCCTCAAATACATTGTGTGAGCTGTGTCTGGTTACTTGAAAACTTACATAAAATCAATCCAGGCATCATTCAGTCTCAAACTAATTTCGAGAAGAAAGAAGTTAAAATCATTTTCCAGCCCTCTTTGATTTCATTAAAGCAAGTGGTGCAACTGTTGTCTTTTGTAGGGTATGAACCAATGATTCATTTAGGTGGAAATGATTGGCAGAAAAAGAAAAAAGTCAACCGAAAGCAATTGTATAAAATTGGTATTGCTGGGTTCTGTTTTAGCAATATCATGATGTTGAGTTTCCCGGAATATTTATCAGATCAGGTAATGGACTTGGGTAATTTAAGACCTTTCTTTATTTACTTGAATTTGTTATTATCCTTACCTGTGTTATTCTACAGCGCAAGTGATTTTTTTATTTCAGCTTATACGGGGTTGAGACAAAAATGGTTGAATATTGATGCACCTATTGCATTGGCAATCACTGTTACTTTTGGTAGAAGTATGTATGAGATTTTGACACAAACTGGTGCTGGTTATTTAGACAGTATGTCGGGTATTGTGTTTTTTATGTTAATTGGAAGGTGGTTTCAAGATAAGTCTTATGATTCGTTTGCATTTGATAGAGATTACACTTCTTTTTTTCCATTAGGTGTGACGGTATTGAAAGCTGGAAAGGAAATTAATCAGTCTTTAAATGAAATTATAAAAGGAGATATACTTTTAGTTAGGACGGGGGAGATGATCCCTGCAGATGCTATATTAAAAGAAGGGGTTGCCTTGGTAGATTATAGTTTTGTTTCTGGAGAAAATGCCCCTATCGCTTTTGAAGCTGGCGCATTGTTATATGCTGGAGGCATTCAAAAAGGAAGAGCAATACAGGTAGAGGTTATGAAGCCAGTAGGGCATAGTTATATCACAGAATTATGGAATAGTCCCTTGTTGAAACAGTCTAAAAATGCACCAAAATCATTTGTTCATCCATGGAGTCAATACTTTACATATGTACTTTTCACCATTGCATTTATGGCTGGTATCTATTGGTGGTTGGTGGATGCTACTAAAATATTGCCTGCTGTAAGTGCTGTGTTAATTGTAGCCTGTCCTTGTTCCCTATTGCTTACAGTCACTTTTACTTATGGAAATGTGTTGAGGTGGTTGGGCAAGGCAAAGATGTATTGTAAAAATGCTTCTGTGGTAGAAGCAATTGAAAAAATTGATACCATTGTATTTGATAAGACTGGCACATTGACCAATCATGAAGCTACTAAGATGGTTTATGTAGGAGTTGAATTGACCTCGCTAGAACAGTCAATGGTCCGTTCTGTTACAAGAGAGTCTTTACATCCTTTAAGTCAGATGATATATCAATTACTGACTGATGCGAAAGTTGAATTGGTTCAGGTAGATCAAATTCAAAATAGCGTCGCAAAAGGTACTATTGCTCAATCGCAGGGGCATTCAATCATGATTGGTTCAGTTAAACTTTTATTAGCTGAAGGGGTTGAAGTAAATGCGGATTATGACCAATCAGTAGTTTGTATTGCAGTTGATGGGCTATTTAGAGGTTTCTATAAAGTGAACCATGCTTATAGGGAAGGTGTGTCTACCATGATAAAACAATTACGTTCAAATGGTTATGAGGTGCACTTATTGAGTGGAGACCATACAAATGAAGGACAAAAACTTAAATTACAATTAGGGCATGATATCCCAATGTTTTTTGACCAGTCACCCACAGATAAATTAAATTATATCCAATATCTACAAAATGCTGGTAAATCTGTGATGATGGTAGGAGATGGATTGAATGATGCTGGCGCGTTACAAAAAAGCGATGTGGGGGTTGCAGTAACGGATCAGACACATTTATTTACCCCTGCGAGCGATGCAATTTTAGAAGGGCCACAAGTTACTCAGCTATTTTATTTGATCCAGTATGCTAAAAAAGCTAAAAAGATCATCACACTTATTTTTATTTTATCTATTCTGTATAATCTTGTGGGCATGTATTTTGCTACCCAAGCGTTGTTATCCCCAATGGTGGCGGCCATTTTGATGCCAATAAGTTCAATCAGTATTGTGGCGCTATCTGCGTTGCTTTCTTACAGCTATGCAAAGCCTATTAAAGGCTAATTTTCAAAATATGATATAAATCATTTTTCACTTTGACAAAAGTCATAAAACCACAGATGTTAAGCAAATAGCTTTGTCCAAAACAGGTGTATGAGTGTATTTATTATTTTAATTATTACCAGTGTGTTAGTGGCAGGAGGTTTTTTAGCGGCCTTTTTATGGTCAGTTAAATCTGGCCAAATGGATGATGATTATACACCCTCTATCAGGATTTTATTTGAAGACGAAATAAAAACTAAACAATAACCATACAATTTAGCATTATGCAAGTAGAAAGTTTTCAGTACGACAACAAAACAGTGAGGAACTTTGCTATTGCCACCATTATTTGGGGAGTAGTAGGGATGACTGTTGGTTTATGGGTTGCATTACAACTTGTATTTCCAACAACATTGAATCTTCAACCATTTTTTAGTTTTGGACGTATCAGACCACTACATACCAATGCAGTTATTTTTGCATTTGTAGGAAATGGAATTTTCATGGGCGTTTACTATTCATTACAACGTTTATTAAAAGCAAGAATGTATAGTGATCTCTTAAGTAAAATTCATTTTTGGGGATGGCAGTTAATTATTGTTGCTGCAGCTATTACTTTGCCATTAGGAATTTCAAGTGCAAAGGAATACGCAGAATTAGAATGGCCCATTGATATAGCGATTACACTTATTTGGGTTGTGTTTGGATGGAATATGTTTGCAACGATTATCAAGCGAAGAGAACGTCACTTGTATGTAGCTGTTTGGTTCTACATAGCCACATTTGTAACTGTTGCTGTATTACACTTGGTGAATTCATTTCAATTACCAATCTCTTTTTTCAAGAGTTATGCATGGTATGCAGGAGTACAAGATGCTCTGGTGCAATGGTGGTATGGACATAATGCCGTTGCCTTTTTCTTGACAACACCTTATTTGGGTTTGATGTATTATTTTATGCCAAAAGCGGCGAATCGTCCTGTATTTTCTTATAAATTATCCATCATACACTTTTGGGCTTTAATCTTCTTATATATCTGGGCAGGCCCGCACCATTTATTGTATACAGCTTTGCCTAACTGGGCGCAAAGCTTAGGGGTGGTTTTTAGTTTCATGTTGATCTTCCCAAGTTGGGGTGGTATGATCAATGGTTTATTAACTTTAAGAGGTGCATGGGACAGAGTGCGTGAAGATGTGATTTTGAAGTTTATGGTGGTTGCGGTGACTGCTTATGGTATGTCTACATTCGAAGGCCCAATGTTATCATTGAAAAATATCAATGCCGTAGCACACTATACCGATTGGATTGTTGCACACGTACATGTGGGTGGTTTAGGTTGGAATGGCATGTTGACATTTGGAATCTTGTATTGGTTGATTCCAAGAATGTATAAAACTAATTTGTTCTCTCTTAAATTAGCGAATGCCCATTTCTGGTTGGCTACTTTGGGTATTTTATTCTACGCTATTCCAATGTATTGGGCAGGATTCCAGCAAGCTTCAATGTGGAAGGAATTTACACCTACAGGTCAATTGAAGTATCAATTCCTTGAAACAGTAACTTACATGCGTCCATTTTACGCGATGCGATCTTTGGGTGGTCTATTATACCTTGTTGGTGCAGTTTTAGGTATGGTGAATTTATTTAAGACAATTGGACAAGGAACATTAGTTGCCAATGAAGATGCAGAAGCACCAGCAATGGAAAAAACTTATGAAAAGCATAAAGGCGAGCATTGGCATAGATGGATAGAGCGTAAGCCAACTCCTATGTTAATCATGTCATTAATTGTCATCTTAATAGGTGGAGCAGTAGAGATGATCCCAACTTTCTTAGTGAAGTCGAATGTGCCTACTATTAGCAGTGTGAAACCATATACACCATTGGAATTACAAGGTAGAGATATCTATGTAAGAGAAGGTTGTTATACTTGTCACTCTCAAATGATTCGTCCATTTAGAAGTGAAACAGAGCGTTATGGTGAATACAGTAAAGCAGGAGAGTTTGTGTATGATCATCCATTCCAATGGGGTAGTAAACGAACAGGTCCAGATTTAGCTAGAGAAGGTGCAGGTAATAATAAGAAATCAAATGCTTGGCATTTTAACCACTTAGATGAGCCAACAGCAATTTCTACAGGATCCGTCATGCCTTCTTATGCTTTCTTGATTGACCATGAATTAGATACAGCAACCACAGCCTCTAAAATTAAAGCAATGCAAACATTAGGAGTACCTTATGCTACTGGCTATGCAGAAATTGCAAACAAGGAACTGATGGATCAAGCTAAATTGATTGCAGCTAATTTAAAGCAAGATGGTATAGAAGTAGGACCTAATAAAGAAATCATATCTGTGATTGCTTATTTACAAAGATTAGGAACAGATATCACAAAAAAATAACCATTAAAAAACTAAGCTATGTTCAGTTTTATTAAAAAATATACCGAGACGATGGAGCATTCAACCATCTATCCCATTTTTTCATTACTTGTATTTGTGGTGTTTTTTGTGGGTGTTTTATGGTATGTTAAAGTGATGGATAAAAAAGAAGTAGAAACGATTAAAAATCTACCCTTAGAAAACTAATCACCTCCTAAATTTCAAACTATGTTAAATAAGAAATATACTTTTATGATTGCGTTAGCAGGACTTTCAATTATTCCAGCTATAGCGCAGGATGCCCAAAAAACGGCTTCGAGTACAAGCACAACTAATTATATCGAATACTTGGTATTGATAGTTGCATTATTGTTAGTTGCTGCAATTTGGCTTTTATCATCTGTATTGATGATGCTCTCAAAGAAAGTAGTTGAGATCGCAAAACAAAATAAGACCCTGACAATTATTTTAACCCTATTTGCTGCTGGTTTTGTAAGCCCAGCGATTGCACAAGATGCTGCAACAGCAACTGATGAAACCGCTGCTGTTGCTAGTTCAAGTGCATATTATGGAGGTTTGTCTTCACTATCGTTTTGGACTCTTTCAACAGTATTAGTGTTGGAATTAATAGTTATATTCTTGTTGATTTATTTTATTCGCAACCTATGGCGTATTCTAAATCCTGTACCTGAGACCTCAAAAGGAGAAGCTAAAATAGCTACCTCTTGGATTAAATCAACTTGGGCTAGTTTGGACAAGAAATTTTTTACTAAAGCTGCTCCAATTGAAAAAGAAGCAGACATTATGTTAGACCATGATTATGATGGAATCAAAGAATTAGATAACGCATTGCCGCCATGGTGGAAATATGGCTTTTATATTACCATTTTTGTTGCCATTTTTTACTTATTGAAATTTGAAGTTTGGCATACAGGTATGAACCCAACCGAAGAGTATAATACAGAGATGGCAGAAGCAAAAGCAGAAACAGATGCGTATTTGGCTTCTATGAAAGAAAATGTGGATGAAAAAACTGTAGTGATGTTAGATGCGGCTGGTATTGCTGCTGGTAAAATATTATACACGAAGACTTGTGTTGCTTGTCATAGTCCAAATGGAGCTGGTGGTGTGGGCCCAAATTTGACTGATAATTATGCGATTCATGGTGCAAGCATTCAGGATATTTTTAAGACGATTAAGTATGGTTATCCTGACAAGGGAATGCAGGCATGGCAATCTAATTTTTCACCTGTTGAAATGCAGCAGTTAGCAAGTTTTGTGAAGTCATTGGTGAATACTAATGTGGCAGAGGGTAAAGCGCCTCAGGGCGATTTGATCAAAGATGCCGCTACTGCTCCAGTAACTGATTCAACTAAAGTTGCAAATACATTAACAAAATAATGTACAACAACCACAACGATATTAACACAAAGGATAATGAACGTGTAGCCGAATTAAAAAAAGAGTTGCTCGATCAGGACTTTCGTGATTCGGTGGGTACGATAAGTAAAGAAGGAAAAAGAAATTATATCTTTCCACAAAAGCCTTTTGGTAAACTATATAATTTAAGATCTTACTTTAGTTATTTCTATTTAGTATTATTTTTTACGCTTCCTTTTATAAAAATTGATGGCGAGCCAATCTTTTTATTTAATGTACTAGAAAGAAAGTTTATCTTTTTTGGTCAAATATTTTGGCCACAGGATTTTTTCATATTCGCAATAGGATTATTGACGTTTTTGGTTTTTGTGATTCTATTTACTGTAGCTTTTGGGCGTTTATTTTGTGGTTGGGCATGCCCGCAGACCATATTCATGGAAATGGTCTTTAGGAAAATAGAATACTGGATCGAAGGGGATGCTAATCAGCAAAGGAAACTTAAGGCAATGCCTTGGAACGCAGAAAAGATAAGAAAACGTATTACAAAGATTGTGGCATTTTTTTTGGTTTCATTTTTAATTGCTAATTTTTTCTTAGGCTATGTCATTGGTATTGATCGAGTGGGTTTAATGATTCAAGAAGGCGTGTTTGTTCACTTTGGTGTATTTAGTTCCTTGTTGATTTTTACCATGATCTTCTTTTTTGTATATTATTGGTTTAGAGAACAGGTATGTTTAATTGTTTGTCCATATGGTCGTTTACAAGGTGTACTACTAGATCGAAATTCTATTTTAGTTGCTTATGATTATGTGAGAGGAGAGCCAAGAGGTAAATTAAGTGATCCTTCAGAAAATAAAGGGGATTGTATTAATTGTAGCGCTTGTGTACGTGTTTGTCCAACTGGGATAGATATTAGAAATGGTACACAGCTAGAATGTGTGAATTGCACTGCTTGCATTGATGCTTGTGATGAAATTATGGATCATATTAACAAGCCAAAAGGATTGATTAGGTATGCGTCTGAAAATAATATCGCAAAAAAAGAAAAAACAACTTATACATGGAGGCTAAAGCTATACACTGGAGTTCTTTTAATATTACTTTCTTTTTTAGCTGTTTTATTAATCACAAGGGATGATGTGAGTGCAAGGGTTTTGAGGACACCTGGACAGATGTATCAAAAAATGTCTGACAACAAGATTAGTAATTTGTACAATATCAAATTAGCAAACAAAACCAGGAAATTGATTCATTTAGACCTTAAATTAGAAAATGTAGAAGGGGAGATAAAGCTAATAAATCCTGTGGATGTGCCTAAAGAATCATATTATCAAACCAGTTTTTTTGTAATCCTAAAAAAAGGTGTGATTAGAAAAAGAAAGACAGAACTAAAAATTGGGTTATATAACAGAGGTACACGTGTAGAAACAGTATCTGCTATTTTTATTGCACCCTCTTTATAAAATTAAATAATATGAAAAAGATCAACTGGGGACATAAAATTATATTCATCTATAGCGCTTTTGTGTTTGGTATATTATTTATGGTTTATCAATCATCAAAACAGAAGTTTGATCTAGTTGAAAATGATTATTACGCTGCTGAATTAAAATATCAGGAAGTGATCGATGCATCTGCAAGAGCAAAAATGTTAGGAGGTGAATTGATTGTTAAGTACGAGGCGGATTCAATTAAATTAACACTCCCTGTTGTATTCAAAGGGGTGAATGTAAAAGGAAAAGCACATTTATATTATGCAGCTGATAAAAAACAGGATTTGAGTTTTGATTTTGAAACATTAAATGCATTTGTTGCTTTTAAAACAGAGAATCAAAAGAAAGGTAGTTATTCTATTAAGTTAGACCTTGTAAAGTCTGGTGTTTCGTATTATTATGAGGAAAAAATATTTCTATAATCATGTTTGATAATAACTTTTTGGAGATTGGTTTTTTCATGGGTTTATTAGGAAGTGTTCATTGCATTGGTATGTGTGGACCCTTAGTAATGGCACTTCCTATTTTGCATTTGAATTCAGTTCAAAAAGTGATGGCTACAGTTCTATATCATCTTGGAAAAATTATGACTTATGGAATGCTTGGAGTATTGATTGGTCTTTTTGGAAAACAGATTCCATTGTTTAATCTACAACAGCATTTAAGTATTGTGATAGGGGGATTGATGCTTGTCTATGTATTATGGGTTTTTTATTTACATCCTAAGCGATCATTAGGTTATTTTAAAATTGATTGGATACAAAAGCCAATTGTCGGGGCTTTAGGTAAATTATTAAAGCAAAATAAAGTTGGATCATTTTTATTCATCGGTTTATTAAACGGTCTATTGCCATGTGGGATGATCTATTTGGCATTAGGTTCTGCATGGACGCATCAGTCCGTTTTGCAAAGTGGATTATTTATGGTCTTTTTTGGGGTAGGTACTTTACCTGCTTTATTGGTCGTTGCATTTGGGGGGCAGTTAATGGGTTTTGCTTTTAGACAAAAAATACAAAAAGCATTACCCTTTATGTTGTTTAGCATGGGGGTTTTATTGATATTAAGAGGTATGAATTTAGGTATCCCCTATGTCAGCCCAATGATTGACAATGGTCTATCAGTAGCCGCATGTCACAATTAAGAAAAATGAAAAAAGAACTTTTCATACAAGAATTAGAGTCGATGATACGAACGCTGGATTTTATTCAGGAGGAACAGGCATTTATCAAAAGAAAGCTAACTGATTACGTAGATATGCTTGTTGAAGCGAAGATGATTGTTTGGGCAGAAGATATGCAGCAACAAATTTTAAATCGGGAAGCGGCTTTGCAAATGATCAAAAAAGATATTTTACTGCTCAAGGCAAGTGGGGTAGTCGAATCGCTTTTGTTAAAGAAAGATAAACAACAAGTGAACTATTTAGAAAATGAATTTATCCATTGGAAACATGCTGTAGATCAAAAATTAGACGCTTTTAATTCAATTGAACATTAATTGCACAATTGAGCAAGTTTCTTTTCTTCTAAAACTGTTATTTTCCCCTCTTTTATAGCGATCAATTTTTCAGATTTAAAGTCACTTAAAGTTCTAATTAAGCTTTCAGTTGCTGTACCTGCAATGTTCGCTAAGTCCTCTCTTGAAATGGCAATTGAGAATAAGCCTGCATCTTGTTGATGATATTTTTTCTTGAGTGTCAATAAAGCATCAGCCACTCTTTTTCTCAAGCTATGGTAAGCAAGTGCGACTAATTGATCCTCTTTTTCTCCGATATTATTTGCTAGTAATTTGATTACTTTTAAGGCAATTTCTTGATGTTGCGTTAATAAATCTTCAAATTCTTTTTTTGGTATAATGCGGATGTTAGACTCTTCTAAAGTTTCTGCAAATTCAACATAAGTTTTATTTTCAAGCAAAGCAATATGTCCAAAGAAGTCTCCAGCAGAAAGTAAGCTTGTGATGAATTCTTTACCAGTTTCACTCGTTTTGTAAATCTTTACTTTACCTGACTCTATATAATAAAGTTTATTTGGATGTTGCCCTTCGGAATAGATTATTTGTTTCTTTTTATATTCAACAGTATCATGCTGTTCCAATGCATTATGCATTTCATCTTTCTTTCCTAAATCGGTCAAAATTTGATACCAGCCTTCTATACCTTTCACAGAATCGACTTGATTCCGCTTGATTTTTTCTAATCTTGTATGAATTGCATTGATTAATTCAGCATCTGTAAATGGTTTGGTAATATAGTCATCAGCCCCCATTTCCATGCCTTTTCTTAAATCGTTTCTTTCACTTTTAGCGCTTAAGAATATAAATGGGATTTTTTGTAATTCGGGTTCTTTACTAATGATTTGGTAAACGCCATAGCCATCTAAAACAGGCATCATGATATCACAAATAATCAAATCCGGATGATGCATTCTTGCCATTTCGATACCTATTTTCCCATTTTCTGCAACGATTACCTCAAATTGTGCTAGGGACAAAATCTCAGTAGTATTTTCTCTTAATGCTTCATTGTCTTCGATCAGTAATATTTTTTCCATGTGCCTAATTTACTTTAATGGTGATTTTTTTGATTGGGCAATTCGATACAGAAAATACTACCATTCTCTAACTGACTTTGGTAGCTAATTTTCCCATTTAATAATTCTATGTACCTGCCAATAATATGTAATCCTAATCCAGTACCTTGGATATTGGTCACGTTGGTTGCTCTAAAGAATCTTTCGAATAAATGTATCTGATCTTGATCAGGGATACCAATTCCTTGATCAATTACTTTAATTTGAATAGAGTCACCAAGTAGGCTAGTTTCTATTTTAATCTCTTTGTTTTCAGGAGAAAATTTAATGGCATTGGAGACCAAATTAATCAATACATGTTTTAGTATACTTGCATCCGAGTAACATGTAGTGACCTCTTTATTATTATTATTATTATAGGTTAATACTTGTCCATTTTTTAATAATACATTCATTTCATTGATAACACCTTGTATGAATAAGTTTAAATCAAAGCTTTCAAAATTCACTTCTACTTTACCTTCTTCTATCTTACCTAATGATAAAAACTCATTAAGAATATCGGTTAAGGTTTTTACAGAGGATTTAATGCGGTCAATGTGTTTATCTCGTTTTGGTTGTTCCTCTGTGGTTTCGTATTTTGCTAAAAGAGAAATAGATGAAAGGATGGTGCTTAATGGAGTTCTAAATTCATGAGAAGCCATAGACACAAATCTAGATTTAAGATCGTTCACTTCTTTTTCTTTTTCAAGCGATTTAGTTAGACTATCCTTAGATGCTTGAAGCTCTAATAATGTTTTTTGTAGTTCTTTTGTCCTTTTTGTTACTTTCTCTTCTAAACTGGCATTTAATTTATTAATTTCTTCTTCAGATTCTTGTCTTTTGGTAATATCCGATATAAAAGCAATGACATATTTTGATTCTTCAGTTTCAAAATGACCTAAACTTATTTCAACTGGGAATTCTGTACCATTTTTTCTTAATGCACGTAAGGTCATGCCCAGGCCCATTGATCTAGCTTGTGGTCTTTCTATATAACCTTCTCTGTGATGAACATGTGCATGATGGTATCTCTGTGGAATTAATTTTTCTAGTTTTTCTGAAATAATTTCTGATTCTTGGTATCCAAATAATTTATTAGCAAAATGGTTAGACATGACAATCTCACCGCTACCATTAACCACAATGATACCCATCGATGCCGAATTAAAAAGCGCCTCAAATCTAAGGTCCTTGTACTTATTATTTAGGGGCATAAAAGGGCTATTTTGGCTATGGCAAAGTTACTTAGATTAAAGTAGAAATGGCAGGAATTTATCCCTTTGAATTTCTTTTAAAATAGGTGTTGATGAGTTTAAGTTTCGCCCATTTAAAACTGCTTCATATTTGGTTAAATAATGAGCAGCCATTTGAACACTAGTAAAGTTGGCCATCACATATTCGTGACAAGTTTTTCTACTAAATTGGTCTGCATTTTTGACTGCATCGACAAGTTGATTCAAGGAATTGCTGGTGTAACCCACTTCGGGTTGAATAATTTCATGCAGTGCACCATAAGTTGTGCCAAATGCAGGGCAGCCAAAATAAAGACTTTCTACTATGGATAATCCAAATGGTTCATTCCACAAAACAGGAAAAATAAGACCTTTGGATCCCTTTAATAACTCATTTTTTTCTTCACCACCTTTCATGCCATCAAATTGGATTCGAGGGTCAAATGTGATTCTTATTCCCTGGTTAAAATTGAATCTTTTACCACCAATTACCCTTAATTTAATGTTAGCTTTTTGTGCAATTTTAATGGCACCTCGCACATTTTTAACCCTCCATGCAGCATCTCCCAAGAAATGAAAATAGTTTCTTGTATTATTCAATCCCGGATCACCATAGTCTGCTGGGTCAATTCCATTGTGCACAAAGGAGTCGCTTCCGTACCTAGTTGCGTGATTCTTTGATACAAATACGGTATTGATGTCTAATGGGTTTTGATCGTTGGTATTCCCATGTAAAGTGATAATATAGGGAATCTTTGGTGTTTCATTGACCTCGCAGTTTAAATGTACAATGTCAACACCTGCTGGTATTTGTTGGTTAAAAGGGATAGTAGAATCAAGAAAATGCACCCCTGCGAAATTGCAAAAGGAACCAGGAGCAACCAAATAGGAAACTTGATGTCCCTTTTTTACCAATTGTTTACCAAGCCACCAAATCACCCTTTCCGTGCCCCCGTATTTTTGAACAGGAATAACTGTATTATTGACAATTAAAATATGCATAATCAATATTACGATAAAAATGAATGCATGTTTAAACTTTGTTTTACAACTTATCTAAATATTTGAATTTATTTATGATTTAAGTCATAATTTCTGATAAGTAAAATCATAGGCATAACAATTTGTTCAAAATAGCTTTGCATTGATACATGGATAGCTAAGTACCTTTGTACTATTCATTATTGAATCAAGTTCTATAAAATTATTTTCATGAAACTCAAGTATTTATACTTTTTTGTATCCCTTATTTTTTTGTTAATTGCTTGTAGTCATGAAATTGCTGAATTGAATCCAAATTATCTAGCAGCGAATACGGATACATCAGTAAAAACAAATCCTATAGACACTGGAGGTAAGGGAACGCCAAATGATACGACTATCAATACATGTAGCCCAGATACGGTATATTTTGCTTCTCAGTTTTTTCCTTTAATTCAATCCAGTTGCGCAATGAGTGGTTGTCATGATGCTATCACAAAAGCAGATGGCGTTATTCTAACAGATTATACCAATATAATGAAGATTGTGAAGGCAGGAGATCCAGCAAATAGCAAATTGTATAAATCATTAATTGATTCAGATCCTAAGGATAGAATGCCCATGTTGCCAGTTCCACCTTTTACTCAAATTCAGATTGATTTAGTGTATAAATGGATAAAACAAGGGGCAAAGAACAATGCTTGTTCGAATACTACAACAAGCAATTGTGTGACAACGAATATGTCTTTTGTCAATAATGTATTACCCATTTTTGCAAGTAATTGTAATGGATGCCATAATGCAACAGCTCCTGCGGGTGGAATTAATTTGACTACATATTCAGGCACAAAAGCAGCTAGTGCAAGATTGGTTGGTTCTATTTCTCATAGTTCTGGTTACGTGCCAATGCCTTCAAGTACAACAAAATTAGCCGCATGTGATATTAATAAAATTGCAGCCTGGATTAGTCAGGGGACACTAAATAATTAATCTAAAAATGAATATAAATAAATCAAGATTTTACAGCATTATAATCGCAATTGGCATAATGAGCATAACATGGTCATCTTGTTTTTATGACAAAGGAGATGTAGTATATCCAACAGCTGCATCAACATGTGATACCACGAGTGTTAGCTACTCCAATCAAATTGTATCCATTTTAAATGCACAGTGTAATTATTGTCATGGGGCAGCTGCAAATAGTATAGGCGGTGGTATATATTTAAACACTTATGCTGCCTTAAAACCATATGTGAACAATGGCAGTTTTTTGAATTCTATTTTACAAAATGGAAAAGCATCTGCCATGCCTAAAAATGGCGCAAAGATGGATAATTGCTCGATATTAAAAATTCAGTCATGGATAAATAAAGGCGCTTTAAATAATTAGAAAAATAATACACATGAAAAAAAATCTTTTAAGTATTTGTTTTTTAACTTTTGCATTCATAGGTAATGCACAATTGTATGCGACTAAAACAGGGCAAGTTTTTTTTAATGCAACAGGTGGTGATGTTAAAATTGCAGCAGTAAATAATCAAACTGATTCTAAATTTGTGGGTACAACTGGTCAAATTATATTTGGTGTTTTAATCAAAGGGTTTAAGTTCGAAAATCAATTAATGGAAGACCATTTTAACGAAAATTACATGGAGTCTACGCAGTATCCAAAAGCAGATTTCAAAGGCTATATCACGAACATTAAGGAAGTTAATTTTGCTAAAGATGGAGATTATCCAATTAAAGTGGAAGGCAATCTAACGATTCATGGTGTAACAAATAGAGTAAATACTGAAGGAGTATTACAAGTAAAAGGAGGCAAGCCCAATATTGTTGGTTCTTTTAAAATCCCTATCAAGCAATATGGTATTAAAGGATCTTATATTGGAGATAAAATTGCATCAGAAGCAACCATTAAATTAAACTGTAAATATTAAAATTTGAAACAGCGTATAACAAATTTTTTCTTTTGCTTTGTGTTTATATTCAGTGTTGGCCATTTGAATGCACAGGATATAGATTTATTTGCAGAAAAAGATACAGTAAAGGTTAAGGATATAACTACTGCTACTTTCAAGTCGAGTAGAGTCGTGAATGGACAATCTATCGAAAATGTAGGAGTGGGTGTATTGGATTTTAAGATTTTGCATCGATTTGGTGCCATAAATCAAGGAGGGTATGAATTATTTGGTATAGATCAAGCAACCATGCGCATGGGATTAGATTATGGGTTAACCAATCGATTGATGTTAGGTGTTGGAAGAAGTACCTATCAAAAACAATACGATGGATTTGTCAAGTTTAAGTTATTGCAACAACAAACTGGATTGAAGGAAATACCAGTTGGTATAAGTTTTGTTACTACAATGATCTATAAAACTTTAAAATCAGCGCCTAACGCTCAATATATTGAGTACAGTACAGATAAAATATCTTATGCACATCAATTGCTGATTGCACGAAAATTTAATGATTATTTTTCGTTGCAAATAACACCGACATTGATACATTATAATTTAGTCGAAAGAAGTAGCTCGCCAAATGATTTTAAATCTGTCGGTATAAGTTTGAGGCAAAGAATTAGTAAAAGAGTGAATATTACTGGGGAATATTTTTATAGAATAGACAAATTGGAGGGATACCATGACCCGCTTAGTTTTGGTTTAGATATTGAAACAGGAGGGCATGTTTTTCAATTACATGTAACTAATTCTACGGGAATGACGGAGCGTACTTTTATCAATGAAACTTTGGGGAATTGGTCGAATAAGGATATTCGATTTGGATTTAATTTGGTTCGTGCATTTACATTGAAAAAACCAAAAGCTTTAAAAAATATTAACTAAATAATATGGTAAAAAAATTACTCGTTATTGGTTTCATATTGGCCTTATTCATTGCCGCTGCTGGATATTATTATGTGTTTATTTATTCAGTGCAACATCATCGTGATGTTAATAAAGAAAAAGCAATTGCCTTAACAGCTGCTGAATTAACGAATGCTTATTTAACTAATGAGCAAGCTGCAAATCAACAATATTTAAATAAAGCAATTGAGGTAAGAGGAGCAGTTGTTCATATAGCTCAAGACCAATCCTTCCATAAAACGGTACTAATTGGATCAGACATGGAGTTTTCAAATGTTTTTATCACACTAAAAGACAGTGTGGTATCTTTCAAAATAGGAGATACCATCCTTGTCAAAGCTATTTGTAGTGGTTTTTTGTCTGATGTTGTCTTGATAGATGGGGTAGTTCAACACTAATCATTTTTTTTAGCTTCTATTTTGAAAAAGTCTTAACTTCAAAATCTTAACAAAATTTTGATTGCATGAAAAGACTTTTTATTATTTCAGCTTTGCTGATTACACTGACGGGCTATGCGCAGATAAAACCAACGAGTGCACAGGATCGTTTGAAATTAATTGATCAGCGTAAAGAATTGGTCAAAAAATCAACGATCAATGAGGCCAGTTTTAGAAACATTGGGCCTAGTGTGATGAGTGGGCGTGTAGCAGATATAGAAGTGAATCCAAACGATCCAACTGAGTTTTATGTAGCTTATGCTTCTGGTGGGTTATGGCATACTTTGAATAATGGACAAAGTTTTGTGTCAATTTTTGATTCTGTAGACATATTAACTATTGGAGATATTGCAGTCAACTGGCAAAATCGTATCATTTGGGTAGGCACTGGAGAAGTAAATAGTAGTCGTTCTACTTACGCTGGTCTAGGTGTCTACAAATCAAATAATAATGGTAAAAGCTGGGACTATTTAGGTTTGCCTGAGAGTCATCATATTGGTAAAATTCAACTTTCTGATAAAGATCCAAATACTGCATGGGTAGCCGTTTTAGGTCATTTGTATTCTGAAAATAAAGAACGAGGAGTTTACAAAACAATTGATGGAGGAATGACTTGGAAACAAACTTTAGCTATAGATGCAAATACTGGCGCGGTTGATCTACAAATGGACCCAACCAATGAGCAAGTATTATATGCAGCGATGTGGTATCGTACAAGAACTGCTTCCAATTTTGAAGAAGCTGGAAAAACATCTGGCATTTATAAGAGTACAAATGGTGGTGATGATTGGACATTGATATCAACAGCTAATAGTGGTTTCCCAACAGGTGAGGGAGTGGGTAGGATTGGTTTAGCAGTGTACCCAAAAAATCCTTCTATTGTTTATGCCATCGTGGACAATAATTTCCATCAACCTGATACGGCAGTTTTAAAATATGCAGATACTTCAAAATATGTACTAAGGGATTTTAAAACATTGACAGTAGATCAGTTTTTAGCTCTAGATGACAGGAAATTAAATAATTTCTTAAAATCGCCAAGAAACGGTATTCCTGCAAAGTACAATGCAGAGAATATTAAGCAAGATGTTAAGTCTGGCAAGCTTGCTCCTAATTGTCTTTGGGACTACTTGTATGATGCAAATACAGCTTTATTTGAAACACCAATTTATGGCGCACAGGTATACCGTTCTGACAATGCAGGTTTAAGCTGGACAAAAACTCATACAAAGCCTATTGATTTATATAGTACTTATGGGTATTATTTCGGTAAAGTATTTTTGAGCCCAAGTAATCCAGATAAAATTGTGATTACAGGAGTGGGTATTTTAATGAGTACAGATGGGGGTAAAACATTTAAGGAAATTGGCAAGGAGCATGTGCATTCTGATCATCATTTTGTTTGGATGAATGGAAAGCGTGATAGCCATATGATTATTGGTAATGATGGTGGATGTAATATTACATATGATGATGGGGCACATTGGTTTAAGGCGAATACTCCTGCTGTGGCTCAGTTTTATAATATTACAGTAGATATGGCCAAGCCTTACAACGTATATGGTGGATTGCAAGACAACGGTACATGGTTTGCTTCAAGTACAACAAAGGAATCCTATGACTGGTATGATAGTGGTCACAATCCATATACTATGATTGGAGGTGGCGATGGTATGCAAGTTCAAGTAGATTGGAGAGATAATAAAACTGTATATAGCGGCTCTCAGTTCGGATTTTATGGTAGACAAAATTTAGCTACTAAAGAGCGCAAAATGGTGCGACCAATGAGAGATTTAGGAGAGCCTGCTATTAGGTATAATTGGCAAACACCAATTTTATTAAGTCGTCATAATCAAGATATTTTTTATTTTGGTTCTAATAAGTTTCATCGTTCAATGAGTAAAGGGGACAGTTTGGTGACATTAAGTAACGATCTTACTACCAATCCTGTACAAGGTGATGTACCATTTGGTACTTTAACAACAATCAGCGAGAGTCCATTGCGTTTTGGATTGATTTACGCAGGCTCAGATGATGGCAACGTGCAAGTGTCAAAAGATGGGGGTAATAGCTTTACTTTAATAAGTCAAAAATTGCCTAAGGGTTTATACATAAGTAGAGTGATAGCAAGTAAGTATAATGTGTCAAGAGTGTATGTAACTTTAAATGGCTACCGCAATGACCACTTTAATGCCTACGTTTATCAAAGTGATGACTATGGAGTAACATGGAAACAGATCATGAAAGATTTACCAGCTGAACCAGTGAATGTTATTAAAGAAGATGCGGTGTCTGATAAAATATTGTATGTTGGTACTGATGGGGGTTTGTATGTAAGTATTGATGGTGGTATCAGTTCCATGGCATGGAATAAAGGATTGCCTGCGAGTGTTCCAGTACATGACATAGAAATTCATCCAAGAGATCATGAAATTGTGTTAGGAACCCATGGGCGTAGCCTGTATATTGCTAAATTGGAAGCATTAAGAAAGCAAGTAAAATAATACTATTGATTAATATAAGCTTGTTCTTTTTGGACTAGCAAATTGAAAACTTTTTCTAAAATAGGCGAATCTGTGGCAACCACGGATTCGTCTATTTTGCTTACAGGGATAATGCGTTTTGTAGAGCTTGCGATAAATGCACCTTTTGCTGATTTAATTTCGTCTAAAGCAATTGCTCTTTCTTCCACTTGTATGCCATTTTCTAAAGCAGCTTTTAATATATTTTTTCTAGTTATGCCTTTTAAAACTTGGTCTTTTGGCGTAACTATGTGCCCTTGATCTGAAATTAAGAAAAAATTAGACCTTGGACATTCTCTTACCATGCCTTCGTGGGTGTATAAAATATCTTGTCCTCCAAAAGCTTTTAATTTTGGTTGTAAATAAATAGCCATTAAATAGTCAGTTGTTTTTACCTGAGGTAACTGACGTTGGAATGGATGGCTCATTAAAGTAAAAGGACTAATTGTAAAATCATTGGATGGCTTTGGTAAGGGTTGTTGGATAATGGTTAGTCTAGGTTGTTCCAAAGTATACCCGTCAGCACTGTCACCACCAGATACAATTAATTTTAATCCTGAATAAGGCATATTATTTTTTGCAACCAATTCCAATACTATTTTTAAGATGTCTTCTTTAGACTGTGGCACTTCCATATGCATGATGGAGGCAGACTGATACAGTCTGTCTAGATGGTCTTCTACAAATAATGGTTTATTATCAACGACCCTTAAATAATCAAAAATGCCATAGCCTCTTTGTACTAGTAAATCATTTAAAGACATACCTGTTTCGGTAAAAGCACTTATATGTCCGTCGTAATAACAATTGATGTTTTCCAAAATTTCTTGTTTTAATGCCTAAATTTACTATAAAATTAGACATTATGGGATGGTTAAAAGAATTTAAGGATTTTGCAATCAAGGGGAATGTGATTGAACTATCAGTAGCTGTAGTGATTGGGGCTGCTTTTGGAGGTATTGTGAGTTCATTGGTTGAGGATATTATTACGCCACTAATACTAACGCCTGCAATTAAAGCAGCAGGGGTAGCAGATATAGATAAATTAGCTTGGGGTGCGGTAAAATATGGAAAATCACTAGCAGCGATTATACAGTTTGTATTTATTGCTTTTGTATTATTTTTAGTAATACAAGGCGTCAATAAAGTCAAAGAAAAACAAGCAGCTGCTGATAAATTGTCTAATCAAATACCTGAAATATCCTCAACGGATAAATTATTAACGGAGATTCGAGATGCTTTAAAAAACAAGTAGTAAGATTTTTGATGCAAGTTGACCACTTTTATTCTTAATCAGAATCAGTACTTGTACTAATAGGGATCATTTGATAGATAAATCATATTTAATTTCTTTACAATAGATTTTGTAATTAAATTAAATAAGAGCTATTATGAACATCATTAGAATTTGTAGTAAGAAAATTATCGTTTTAAGTTTTATCGCTTTTTTATTTGCATCCTGTGATAAGCGAGAGGAAGAACAGGGGATGCCATTGAAATTAAGTATTGCACAAAAAATTGCCTCTACTAACGAGTTTAGTTTAATCAACGAGGCAGTAGTAAAAGCGGGCTTAAAAAGTTTATTAGACAGCCCTGGCACTTTTACTTTTTTTGCTCCTTCAAATGATGCGATGTATGCGTCTGGTTTAACAATTGCTCATTTGAATACTATGTCATCTGAACAATTACAAAAACTAGTAAAATACCAAATTCTACCTTCAAGATTGTTCTTGGAAGATTTCAAATTAGGAGTTTACTATAACGAATTGTCTCTAGGTGGTGATTCTTCTTTTGTTATAAAAAATGAAAAAGGCTTATTTGTTAATGGAATAAAAGTGACTCAAACAGATTTACTTCAAAGTAATGGCATTATTCATGTAATTGATAAAATGCTTCTTCCTGCTCAAGGTGACTTATTAGAAGTATTAGCTATGGACACGAGTTTGTCAATGTTTAATACCGCAATGTTAAGAACAGCTCAGGGCGGGACAAATTTAACAAATGCATTAGTTTGTGGGTGTAAGTTCACACTTTTTGCCCCAACAAACAATGCATTTAAATTAGCGGGTTACGCAAATATTGAATCAATAGAAAATATGGACTATAATAAAATGGTTGCATTGCTTTCTTACCACATTACAAAAGAACGCGTATTTTCTTCGGACTGGTCAAGAGATATGAAAGTGCATATGATTAATAACAGATATATCAATATACTCCAAGACGGAAGTAATTTTATGATAAAAGGGGAGTTGAATAATTCCCCAATCAATATAATCAAATATAATACAATGGCTACACATGGCGTGGTGCATTCCATTGAAAGAATTTTACAATAACAAAAGTTAAAAATGGCGCATTTTTGCTTTTGCTTTTTTATTACGTATGGTCACAATCCAATAAGTGTCATAAACTGATTCGTCAAGATCCTTGTATAGGTCTTTCTCAATTAGGAGATTGACTAACTTTGGGCTAGTATTTGAATGACCAACTATGAGATAGGTTTGGTTCTGTCTGGCTAACGTTAATAAATGATTTGCAAAATCATTTAGATGCTTTGGGTCATAGATTTGTATATCTAATTCTAAGGCTTTTGATAATGGTGTTACAGTAGATATTGTTCTATTGTAATTGGTAGAGTATATCTTATGAATAGGGTAAGACTCAAATTTATGTACCAGGCTTGCAGCTCTGTTTTTACCAATATCATTTAATGGCGGGTCAGATTGCATCATTTGAGCGCCTATTTTATTCGTGTCTTTTTCAGCATGCCTAAGAATTATAAATGTTGACTTTTGTGCACTAATATGAATTGTAAGCAAAGTAAAAATGGCTATGTAAATGGCTTTTTGATAGAACATTTTGGTATATTTTACTGCTAAATGTACCTATAATCTTTAAAATTTGAGCTTAGTTCACCGTATCTTTATTACCTCAATTAAGTAGTATATGAGTCAAACGGGTAAAATCAGTTGGGGTGCTGGACTAGGATCATTTTTATTTCTTTTGGTGCATTTTATTCCTGATTTTGGGGGTGCAGACGTCATGGGGGCACAGTGGTTATATATTGCAATAGTAGATTGTTTGATACTTGGGTATATTTTATTGAATAAAAAAGAATACACCACTGCAATTGATGCAATTTTAAATTTAAAATTCACACTTGTATATAGTTTTTTAGTTGTTTGGGCGGCAGTGTCTTTATTTTATGCATTAAATGGAATTGAGACATTGGTTTGCTTCGCTCGACTTGTAAGTACTTTTTTAATCTTTATTAATTTATCCATTTTATATTACAAAAAGGACTTATCTGCTTTATTTAATGTAGTATCCATTTTTGTGATGATTGTATTATTATTTGATTCAATGTATGTCATATCTGGATTTTCTAAGAATATGGTGGATATGAATTTGGATCAGAATATTGTTAGCTTGACTGGGAAAAATGGGAATAAAAACGTGATGGCCGCTAGCCTTTTAATTAAATTTCCTTTTTTGCTTTTTGTGATTTTACACAATAAGTTACTGGGAAAAGTTGTTGGATTAATAGTACTATTCTTAGGTATTATGGCCTTATTTATTTTAAATACAAGGTCAACTTATGTTGGATTAGCAATAGTATTTATTTTATTTGCAATCACCATATATCTACTATTTAAAAAAGAGGGTGTAAAAAAAATAGGGATTCAATTATCCTATTTCATCATTCCATTATTTTTTGCATTTTTTGCTGCCAATACAATGTTATCGAAGGCAGTCGATCTGCAAGGATTCCAAGGAGGATATGGTACCATCACGAAGAGGGCTGGAGATATCACAGTTGCAAGTGAGCAAAATAGTAGGATTCATTTATGGAAGGGCGCTATTGATTATGCAATTAAGCATCCTTTGTTTGGTGCAGGATATGGTAATTGGAAATTAGCTTCCATTCCCTATGAAAAGGAATACACCAATGACTTATTCGTTCCGTATCATTGTCATAATGATTTTATAGAAATGTTTGCTGACTTGGGTTTACTTGGTGGCATGGCTTTTTTAGCGATGTTTGTTTTTTTAGGCATAGCTGTAAAAAATAGTTGGCAAAAAAGTACCGACCCTAGTCACAAGTTGATTGCCTCAATAGCATTCATGGCCATTGCTTGTTATTTTGTGGATGCTTTTTTTAATTTTCCAGCAGAACGAACTTCGATGCAAACTATGTTTGCTATTTCAGCAGCATTATTATTTACACCATTACATTTTGTTCAGTCATCTATACCTAAAAAGAGCATAAGTAAGGCAGGTGCAATTTTCTTAATAGTTGCATTAGCAGCTATTATTAGTTCGATTTATATTAACTATCAAACTTACCAGTCTTTAAAAGTGCAAAAATATGTAATGGGTGAAATTAATGAAGATCCTAAAATGGCATTGGATGAAGTAAAAGATGCTTTCCCAGCTATTCCAAATTTATCCACTTCCACTTTGCCTATTAAAGCCTTGGTGGCTCGATACTATTTAAGAGAAAAACAATTTGATGAAGCGATGCGTTTGCTCAATGAGTCAGATAATGTAAATCCTTATTTGCATTATAATGATTTTATTAAAACAGCAGTATTCTCTGTTCAAGCAAAATTTGATAGCACATTTTTGTATGCTAAAAAAGCTTTTTATAATTGGCCTAGGGCATCTAGCTATTATAAAAATATGATTTTTGCTGCCGCTAAAATGAAAGACACTGCAGAAGCGACAAAAGCATTCAATACTTATATCAAGTATAGGAATACTGGTGAGGCATGGAACCAATATATTTTAGGTTTAATTGAAATTAATAAAACACCCATTATTTACACTAAGGCATTATTAGATACTGCAATGAAAAAATTCCCTGCTGATAGTCTACTATTTGTTAAAACGAGTGGTTTACTATATGGCAATGCTGTCTTAAATGGGAGTATGCCAAATTATGCAGCCATGGGTGCGCAGGCTTTTCAAAAAGGACAATACATTAATGCTGCTAATTTTTACATCAAAGCGAGTCAAGCCGATCCTTCTAATTATACCCATTTTGAAAATGTAGGTATTTGTTATTATACTAATAAGTCATTCGATAAGGCGATACAATATTTTGATAAAGCTATCCAACTTCCAACGGCTAATACTGGTAAGTCAGAATTTTTTAAAGCAATGTCTTTAATTGCACTTGGAAATAAAGTGCAAGCATGTGGTGTTTTGAAGTCTGCTAAAGGGAAAAATTACCCTGGAGTAGATCCGTTTATTGCTCAAAATTGTCAATAAGAGGGCTAAATTGACTTATTGGTTTTTTGTTTTTAGAAAAAATATGCGCCATTTTGGCAAAATGAATGCCTGAAAAAAGATTAGATTTTATTCTAGCCACTTTTTTTTCAATGTTTTTTTTCTTTTTTACATAAAATTATTTTTTTAAATATTTGATAATTGTATCGTTTTAGGAATTCTGTACAAAGTTTTTTTGCTTTCTCTTAGAATAATTGCTAATTTATATATTATTGTATAATATCAGGTTATTAAAAAAATAAGTCATTTTTAATAACGAAGTTTAAACATTGAAAATAATTGTTTTCTATTGGCCATTCTGTCACCTTAAACTTAATACAAATAACCCTTTTATATCAATCCTCCCCGATGAAATCTAGTTTTAAAAATGTTATCCTAATGACTTTGTTTTTATGCCTATGGTTTCATAAATCCCACGCGCAGACCGAACCCATGTATTCCCAATACATGTACAATATGTTGGGTGTGAATCCTGCCTATGCAGGTAATAGGGAAGCAGCAAGTCTCAATTTTTTTCAAAGAAATCAATGGATTGGTTTAAAGGGTGCACCTAAAACTAGTTCAGTTAGTTTTGACAAAGCTTTTGAAAAAATAAATGGTGGTTGGGGAGTACAAGTTTTCGATGATCAATTAGGGGTAGAAAAAGCAACGGGTTCTAATTTGATGTTGTCTACAAAAGTGCGTGTTTCAGATCAAGGCATTTTGAGCGGGGGGTTGAGTGCAGGCCTCATGAACTATAGAATAGATTTGGCCAAGGTATCCAATCGTTATACTAATACGGATCCTGCATTTTATGCCAATTTAAATGAGTGGATGCCAAATCTCGGATTGGGTATTTTTTACAATACAGAAAAATATTATGCAGGTATTTCTGTACCTAATGTTTTGAAATCAAGATTAGCTGCACTTGATTTAATGAAATCAGGAATACAAAAAGCAAACAATTTTCATTTATTTATTACGAGTGGATATGTATTTGATGTGAATGATGAGCTTCAAATTAAACCATCTACAATGGTAAAAATTGTAAGCGGTGCACCAGTGCAGGTTGATTTAAATACAAATGTTTGGTTGAAAAATATGTTTGGACTAGGCGTGTCCTACAGAACTAACGATGCAATTGTAGCGATGTTTGAAATTCAAGCTTCAACCAATTTAAAATTCGGTTATGCGTATGATCGCACTATATCTCCCTTAAAATACTATAACAACGGGACGCATGAAATTATGTTAAGGTATGAGTGGGGCAGTTTGAAAGCCAAAGTTAAATCTGCACGCTATTTCTAATTTAACATATATGTTCTGACGCTATTAATTTTAAAGCTGTTTCACCTAGATATTTCATTATGACAAAAAGATTTTTATTTCTCCTAATTACAATTTTTTCGTTTGTTCATTTATCAGCTCAAAGGAGTAGAGCGGTATTAAAAAAAGCAAACAAAGATTTTGAATTATTTAGATATGCTTTTGCGATTCCAAATTACACAAGGTATATCCATAATAAGGGGCAAGACCCAAGCGCAATAGTTAAATTAGCTACATCTTATTTAAAGACAAATCAATTGGATAGTGCAGCTGTCTATTTTGAAAAGGCATTTTTAAGTGGTGCAAAAATTGACAATCAGTTAGCTGAATTATATGCAACAAAGGGTAGATACGAAGAAGCCATTGCACAATATCAAAAAATAAAAGAGGTAAGGCAGTCACTTTTAGTGGATGCAAGGTTATATGGCTTCACGCATTTAGACCATTTCTATATGGATTCATTGGATTATCAAATAAAATCCCTTCAACTGAATACAAGATTCAATGATTTTGCAGCAATTCCATATAAAGAAGGAGTAGTGTTTGTCTCAAATAGAGATGCTTATCTTAATTCAAAAAAGAATAGAAAGTCAATTTCTGGATGGGATGGAAAACAATACACACAATTGTATTTTAACAATACAAAAGATAGTAGCAGTCAAAAATTTTCATCCGTATTTAATAACAAGTTGAATGCTGGTTCTATAAGTTTTACTGCAGATTTCAAGCAAGCGTATTTTACAAAAAATGCTTCAAAAAAGGGGAAGAAAGGGATTTATCAGCTAGAAATTTGGTCTACTAGATGGGAGAGTGGGAAATGGAATAAGGCGAAAAGACTTTTTTTTAATCAACCTGATTTTAGTTATTTCCATCCTGCTATCACGCCCGATGGTAAGCGTTTGTATTTTGTTTCTGATGATACGTCAGGTTACGGTGGAACTGATCTTTATTATGTAGATCAAAATACGGATGGTTCATGGAAAAGTACGCAAAATGCTGGCCAAGTAATTAATACTACAGCTAATGAATTGTTCCCAAGTTTTTATGATGGCACCTTATTCTTTAGTTCTAACGGGCATGCCGGCATGGGAGGATTGGATATTTACAGAATTGCAAAAAGTATAAGAGGTGAATTGGAAGTAAAGAATTTGGGTTATCCTGTGAATTCATCGAATGATGATTTGACATTTTCAATCAATGGTGCTAATGGTTATTTTAGTTCAAATAGAACTGGTGATGATGAAGTGTATGCGTTTGAGTTCAATAAAAAAATGGTGGATTTAACTGGGTCAATCTTGTTAGATACACTTTCGACAACGAAGCCTATTGTGTATTTATCTCAGGTAGAGGCAGATGGTAAAACTAAAATAGTGGATAGTGCGGTAGTAGATAATCAAGGAAAATACCAGTTTAAAGCGAGGCCAAATCGTGCACATCAATTGATTATAAAAGATGCTTATGCTGTAATGCATAAGATTGATATCAATACCAATGGATATCAAAAAAATGCATCGGATGTTTATGCAAAACAAATTGAGCTTATTCAATTAAAATTACCTGAAGAAATCGTGCTTGCTAGAAAACTAAAGGCTGATTCAATGAAAGCGAATGATCTTGCTGTAATGTCAAGACAATTTAAACGAGCTATTGATTCGCTTGCTACAATGTCATCAGATTATACGGTATTGCACCATCCATTCAATCAAGTGTATGTAATGAAAGAGGATTTAAATGATTACTACAAATTAATTGAGCGTGTTAAAATGATGCAAGGCAAAAAAATAGTCATTGTATCAGCGGCTGATTGTATAGGTGATGAAGCATACAATGAAGATTTGTCAAAACGCAGAGCGAATAGAATTTTTAAAACCATTTCGTCGCTAGGAGATCATGTGGTTGAAATAAAAGCAGTGGGTGAAAAGGAATTGATTCAATCATGTGATGGTAAAACACAAGCAGCAAACAGGTATAGCTATGTGTATATTTTAGACAAATAAGGCCAATATAATTTATTACAAAAGAATTTGTTTTATGGATAAGAGATTGAATTTCAAGAATAGGCGTTTAAATAAATATGTTTACATTTTTTTTGTATTCTTACAAATTGGCACATTGGTTAATACTCTAAGTGCACAAAATACATTAATACCCGCATCTGGAAGTAATACAATGACTTCAAACGGAACTTTATGTACACACGCGGGTTGTGGAGGTACTTATTCTAATAATGTAAATGGTTATACTGTTCTGAGTAATAATGGCGCTCAGTTTATAAATATTAGTGGAAGTTATTCAACTGAATCATGTTGTGACTTTATTAGAATTTACAGTGGTGTTGGAACCTCTGGAACTGTTAAAGCAACTTATAACGGAACAGGGTCGATAAACTACACAAGTCTTGCTGGTGAAACTTTGACAGTTCAATTTTATACAGATTATAGTGTACTTGGGTCGGGTTTGAATTCAACTGTAACATACACATCTTCCAATACGATACCAGGTTCGCCAACAAGTTTGTCAGCTACTCCAAATTCGACTACTACTGCCAATATAAATTGGGCTGCTGGTTCACCAGTAGGATCTCCTGCTCCAACTTATTATTGGAGTGTTTATAATTCAAGTAATACGCTAATTACTTCAGGTAGTACAACTGGAACAGTAGCTTCTCTGAACGGTTTGACTGCTAATACTGTCTATTATTTTAAAGTGTATAGTTCAAATATCAATGGTACTTCTGCCACTGCAACATCTAATAATTTCACTACTTACCCATCAGCTCCAAACTCTATCTCTGCTACTTCATCATCTTTATGTAGTGGTTCTAGTACTACACTTACGGCAGCTGGAGCAATTGGAACTGTTTATTGGTATAGTGGAAGTTGTGGTGGTACATTAGTCGGAACAGGTAATTCAATTACGGTTAGTCCTGCCATTTCCACTACTTATTTTGCAAAAAATTATAATGGAAATTATAGTAGTACTTGTGCTTCTTTAGCTATTACAGTCAATCCATCTCCCAATGTTTATAGTATTACTGGTAATACTTCTGTTTGCACCGGTAGTACAACTACATTAAGTAGTAGTTCATCTGGAGGAGTATGGAATAGTTCAAATACAAGTATTGCTACTATAAACGCAAGTGGATTAGTTACACCGGTAACTGCAGGCACCTCTCTTATTACTTATACTGTTACTTCCGGAGGTTGTTCAACAACTGTAAGTCAAACAATGACTGTTTATGAAAGTCAGGCAGCACCAACGAATGTTACAGCCACTCCATCTGTTATTACATCAGGAGGGAACGTCAATTTAAATGCTACTGCTACTGAAGGTAATGACATTAGTTGGTATACACTTGCTGCAGGCGGTACAAGTATTGGGGGATCAAAAAGTGGTTCAAATTTATTAGTAACACCATTTACAACCACAACTTATTATGCAGAAGCTATCAGTAATACTTCATTTTACATCAATTCATTAACTAGTACAGGCTCTGCAGTTGTAGATCACAATAGCTTGACTGGGGATGATAGAGGAGGCATTGCAGTGACAAGTAGTTATTATTATTATACTGGTGATAGTAAAACGGTTCGTTATAATATGCCTGGTTTGACATCTGGAGTTGCCTATACAAAACAAGATGGACTATTCAGTGATCTTAGTGGAAATGGAACTTTGTATACATTATGGAACGGAACAGCAATTCCAAATGCACCTTCCAGTTATACTGTAAGTGGATTTCGAACACTTAATTCGGATTTAACATTAGGATCAACTATAATTTCTCTTTCAGTTCCTATAACAATGACAAGTGGATCTGGCATTTATGCTGGGTATGGTTTTGTCATATTACAAACAGGAAACAAATTTTATAGAGTAGACATTCCCTCTGGCACTGTTACATTATTAGGTACCTATACAATTTCAAAAACTGGGTCTGAAAACTGGGCAACATGGGGTGTAGCTGAGCGAAATGGAAGCGTTTTTAGTGTATTATTTACAAGTAGTAACAGGATTAAGAGATTGAATTTATCTACAGGGGCTATAACTGATTTTGCTACATTTGCTAATGGCTTATCTGACATGGCTTGTTTTACATATGCACCATGGAATAATCGTTGGTATTTTCATTATGAAGGAAGTACTACTACATTTGGGGGGTCGGCTGAAACTGCAGGTTATGCAACTGGTTCACACACTATCTCTGCTGGAGCTGCTTGTCAATTTAGTGCAACTCGAACACCAATTGTTGTAACTGTAGGATCGCTTCCAGCTTTGGCCACCACTACTGCTGTCACAAATGTGTCTGTTCCATCTGTTAATAATGGAACAGCTTTATCCGGTGGTAATGTTACATCCTCTGGTACATTAACTATAACAGCTAGAGGAGTTGTTTGGGGTACCACAACTAATCCAACAATTTCTTTGTCTACTAAAACAACGGATGGAGTTGGGTCTGGGATATTTACTTCAACAATCACTGGATTAAATTTGAATACAACTTATTATGTGCGTTCTTATGCAACAAATAGTTTAGGAACTAGCTATGGAGCACAAGTTAGTTTTACACCATTTGTTTTAGGTGCCGTTTCAAATATTAATAAAACTTATGGGGATCCAAATTTTAGTTTAACCAATCCAAGTTCGCCAAGTTCTGGTACATTTTCATACACTAGTAGTAATACAAATGTTGTAACTATTTCTGGGAATGTGGTGACCATAAGAGGTGCAGGAGTATCTACAATTACTGTAACACAAGCTGCATCTGGAAGTTATGCATCTCAGTCCACTAGTTTTACAATTAATGTATCAAAAGCAAATCAATACATTACACTCTCTCCGCTTCCTACATCAATTCCATTAAAAGATGTAACAGGGGACTTGTTGTTAACAGCAACAGTATCAACTGGATTGCCAGTGACGATTACACTTGGTGCAGGCAGTGTGGCTAATTTGATAAGCTCAAATGGGCAATATTATTTAAAAGATATACAACAATTTGGGTCTATTTCAATTATTTCTACACAGGTTGGAAATGATAATTATAATTCAGCTACTTATACTAGAACTATTGATGTAACAAAATCAAATCAAACTATTACGTTCAATCCATTAACTAGTTTAACTTATTTGGATGGCCTGACTCAAGTTTTATCGGCTTCAAGTTCTAGTACATTGTCCGTTTCATTTTCTGTTCTGAGTGGTCCAGCCTCAATTGCATCTGACGGAATAACACTTGATATATCTGGTTCTGGTGATATTGTAATAGAGGCGTCACAAGCAGGTAATAGTAGTTGGAATACTGCGACAAGTGTTACAAGGATATTGACTGTGAACAAGCCTGTTCCAGTAATAAATTCATTTACGCCATCATCAGCTGCATCTGGTGGTACAATTACAATAACTGGTAATTATTTTTCAGATGTGACTGGTGTTTCATTTGGGGGCACTAATGCAGCTTCTTTTAGGGTTCAAGATAAAAATACAATTATAGCAATTATTGCGGGAGGTAGTTCTGGAGTTGTTAATGTTACTACTCTTGGAGGTGCTGTAAGTGCCAGTGGGTTTATTTTTTTACCACCTCCTACAATTGCTACTTTCTCACCCTTGGCTGCAGGTGCTGGCTCATCTATAACAATTACTGGGTCCAATTTTTTAGGGGCTACTAATGTTAATATTGGCGGTGTTGCTGTAAGTTCATTTACAATTGTGAATAATACAACAATTACTGCGATTGTACCAAGTACGCAAAGTGGTGATATTGAAATAATAACAACAGGAGGGTCGGCGATTATTGCTGGATTTAGTTTTATCCTTGCTCCTATTATATCATCCTTTGATGGATTATCTGCAGCCGCAAATGATTATGTAACTATTTATGGTAGCAATTTTACTGGAGCAACTGCTGTAAGCTTTGGGGGGATAGCTGCTAAAAATTTTACTGTTGATGACGATGGTACTATTTTCGCTCAAGTTAATAATGGAACAAGTGGAGCAGTGAGTGTGACAACATCTGGTGGAGTTGCTTCGCTTTCAGGATTTAGCTACTTGGCACCTGTTGGCGTTCCCCCAACAATTTCAAATATTGGAGATCAGTTAGTTTGTATGAATCTAGCAACAGGTGCTTTGGCATTTCAAATTGGTACAACTAATCCTGCAATTACAAATTTAAATAGTTTGGTTGTTTCAGCTTCGTCGGATAACATTGCACTTATCCCTGACAATGCTATTGTCCTATTAGCAAATGCAAATGGAGCAGATTATACTGCAACAATTACTCCATTGACAAGTCAAACAGGCGTCGCTCGAATTACTTTAATTGTAAAAGATCCAACCAACGATTTAACTACTTCTACTACTTTCTTGGTAACTGTAAATGCATTACCAGCAATTGTTACTCAGCCATCTAATGTAAGTCAGACAAATTGTTTAAATGGGAGTGCCACAAATATTTCAGTAAATGCTACAGGGGCAGGTTTAACTTATCAATGGTATGTAAATACTATTTCGTCTAATTCTGGGGGTGTAAGTGTGGCTGGTGCGACTAATGCTGTTTTTACCCCAACAACCAACGTAGTAGGTACAAAATATTATTATGTAACAATTACTGGAACTTGTTCACCGGCAATAACTTCATCTGTGTCTGGTGCTGTTGTTGTTAATACTTTAGCTGCACCAACAGCAATTAATTTAACAACAAACTACGATGGTTTAGTAAAGTCAGCTAGTGCAACTGCACCTTCAAATGCAACAATTACTTGGTATGACGCAGCAACAGCAGGAAGTGTTTCTCAAGCTCCTTCAGCTACGAATGTAGGTACTTATAAAGCTTGGGCTCAATCAATTTCAAGTGTTGGATGTGACCCAAGTCCAAGCAGAACGGAAGTAACCTTAGTTATAAACTCAAAAACTATTACAATTACTGCAAATGCTTCACAATCTAAAATTTATGGACAATCTGACCCGCTAACATATACTTATTCTGTAAGTCCAACAATTACTGGAATGGATCCGTTGGTTGGGAGCTTGACTAGGGCAGCTGGTGAAAGTGCAGGTAATTATATTATTTATCAAAATACACTCAATAACAGTAATAATCCAAACTATAATATAACTTATTCTGCTTCTAATTTTACAATAGCAAAAAAAGCATTAACGGTAACAGCGACAGGTCCGAGTAAGACTTATGGTGTTGCATTGACAGCGGGCACAAGTGCGAGCAGTTTTACATACACAGGTACGATTAGTGGAGAGGCAGTAAGTTCGGTAACCTTAACTCCAGATGCGGCGGGTTTATCAGCTACTACCGCTGCAGGAACGAGTTATATAGTGACACCGAGTTTAGCGACGGGCACAGGAGGATTTTTAGAGAGCAACTATCTAGTGACTTATAATGCCTACACAGGGACAGTGAGTAAGTCGCAATTAATTGTCACTGCATTAACTCAGAATAAAATTTATGGGACTACGTCTCCGACTTCAGGTATTTTAAGTTCAAATTATACAGTAACAGGTTTGTTGAATAATGATAGGGTAAATGGAGTTAGTTTTCAATATAGTGGTACTCCTGCAGGAAATTTATCAAATGCATCTGTTGGAATCTATTTAATTACACCTCATACATTGATTTTGTCGCAAGGAAATCTAACAGATTATGATATCGTTTATACAACTGGAAATTTAACAATTAATAAAGCACCAATTACAATTAATATAGATGCAAAAGTAAAATCATATGGCGACCTTGATCCATCTCTAACCTATCAAATAGCAAGTGGTAATATTTTAAGCGGTGATCTTCCGCAAGGTACATTTACAAGGACTGTAGGGGAAGGTGTTGGGACTTATACAATTACAATTGGAGATTTTACTTTTGGTAATAATTACGACGAGACATTTAATGTCAATACTTTAACAATAAATAAATTACCAGTAACAATAACTGCAGATCCTAAATTTAAATTATTTAGGGGTAATGATCCTGATTTAACATATACTGCAAGCCCTTCTATTGGTACTTTATTGCCCAACGGAGAATTAATTCAGTTTACTGGAAATTTAAGTCGAAGTGAAGGAGAGCAGGTAAATAGCTATCCAATTCTACAAAATAATATAAATAATCCTAATCTTGATATAAGTTACATTGGAAATAATTTTGTTATTAGAGATATTTCTCCAATTATTTCATTTGATAAAACATATACATTCACAAAAAATACTAATATAGGCACTTTGTCTCCTATAATTGAAGGGTCTAATTTGTTTTTTAGTGTAGATAGTTTGCCGCTTGGATTGAGTATTAATTCATCAAATGGTCAAATAACTGGTACACCTTTATTTGCAAGGGCACAATCAACTTATTTACTTTATGCAACAAACACTGCAGGAGTAGATACAGCAATTTTAAAAGTGACTATATTGCCCGATCAGCCACAGGGTGGAATCAGTCTTGTAGATAGGAATTTATTAAAATCAGATTCTGTAGCTTTTATATTTAAATTTTCACAGGGAGTTGCACCTTATAAAGCGATTATTTATAATACGAGTTTGAATAAATATGATACCCTAATTAATTTGACTGATGGAATCATAAAAAAGATAGCACCTGTTGGCGATTCAACAATTTTTAAATTAATTCATTTATCAGATGCAAATAATACTTACAGAACGTCTGCATTTGATAAGGATACTGTTGCATTGGCAATTCTTTATCCAGTTATGTTATTGCAACTTAATTCAACTGCCCCAACATTAAAGTCAGATGGAAATTTTGATCTATTGCTGACGTTGAAGATGAGAAATATTGGGCAAGTCGATCTATCAAATTTACAAATAGATGCAGATTTGAGTAAGCTTTTTGAAGCCGGGTTTAAATATACAATTGATAGCATTGAAGTTTCAAATAGTTCACTAAGATTAAATCCTAATTATACTGGACTTGGTGTTTCTAATACCTTAAATTCGGTTTTAAGAACTACAATGACAAGACAAAACTACTTAAGATCGATGTCAGCTATTTATGGAAACTATTTGTTCGATAATAATGTTGGGCTGTCCATTGGCGAGGAGGCTATTATAAAGTTAAAATTATCAATACCAAAATCAGATAATACGATACCAGTAGCCTTGCAATTTAGTTATGTTGCCTTAGCTAATATAACATTATCAAATAATACAACTAGTTCTCAAGTTATTGGAGAATTGTCACATGATGCAAGTCCTTCGGAGAAGAATATTCAAGCCAAACCTGTTCAAACAATTATTTCCTTATTTCCTAATCCAAATATGGGTTCTGCTTTGCAGGTTTCCTCTGCAAAAGCGATTACTAATGGGTTTGAATTTCATTTTATTGGAAAAATAGCTAATTTAGGAAATACAAATTTGGATAGTATTGATGTGTTTTATAGCCTTGCTGATGCATTTAAATCTCCTGATATTGCTTTTCTTAAAAATCCTCCAACAATAACAAAAGGCAACTTGGTTTACAATAGTAAATATGATGGTTTAAATAATACACTTTTGCTACATCAGTCTAATAATCTTCCGTTAGGAGATAGTATAAGTTTTGAATTTGATGTTGTTGTGAATACAGCTAAAATAAATGCGACATGGTTGAATCAATTGATTGCGAAGAGTTTTTCAACATTAGATAGAATTGCTATTTCAGATACATCGGTTGATGGTTTATTGTTTGATCCTAATAAAGATGGACTTGGTTATGAGTCTAGTTTTACACGTGCTACATTAAATTATACTTATCCAGTTGCGCCAGTGGTGGAGAATCTGAGTTTTGTATATGGCACTACACCTTTAAAAACTTTAAGAGGGTTGTTACAATCTTATCCAACTGCCACCATTCCAGTATGGTGTGATATGGTAAAAGCTAAGTGCGATACAGTAGCACCAGTCATGCCTAAAGCTATTGGTCGATATATTTATGAATTAAGGTCTTTTGATCCAGTATCTAATTTATATAGTATTGTACCAAGCTATGATACGATAATAGTAAAGCCAACTTTACCTATTGTAAAAAACAGGATCTATATTATTGGATTAACAACCAATCCTGCTGACATTAGTGCTCAGGTGATTGGATTGAGTAATAGTTCAATTCGTTTTTATATACAGAATACTTTACAAAATACAATTCCTAATCTATTGAATGTGCCTGCTACAATCACATATGGTGTGAGCCAAATTGTTAATGGTGTTGAGGGTGATAAAGAGAATTTAACTTTACAGTATTTAACAACCAATGAAGTAGTGCATTTGCAGAAAATTGCAGCGAGTTCAAAAGTGTTGCCAAATGGTTTATTTGAGGTGAATTATCAATTTGTAATTCAAAATTTAATCAATGACACATTAACTTCAGTTAGCTTAAAAGATGATTTAGCATCACAATTACCAATTGGTGTAATGTCAAATTTAAGTTCAATTCGTGCATGGAACCGATTGCAGGTGAATAACCAGTTTAATGGAAAGTCTAATATGGAGTTGTTACAACCTACTAGTTTCATAATACCGAGAGGGTATGATACAGTTCATTTGCAATTACATTTGGATGCAGGTGGTTATGCTGGTTTGATCTCCAATCAAGCCAATCTTACTGTAACTACTCCTTATGGTGTGGTGGCAATGAATTCTTCTGATAAAACCAAGGCCATTGAATCTAGTAAAATGCCAACGGTATTTACTTTGCCAGTGTTGTCCATTAAAATTGCAGAAGGATTTTCTCCTAATAATGATGGAATAGATGATAAATGGGTGATTATAAAACCATTTGGAACTAGAATTGCTGTAAGGGTGTACAATCGTTGGGGAGCAGAAGTATATAGCAATGTCAACTATCAAAATAATTGGGATGGTAGGGCAGATAGACAAATGTTGGGTGATTTCTTGCCAGAAGGTACTTACTATTATATTGTAGAATCATTTGATAGTAATGGAGGTCAGCAAAAATTCAATGGTTCACTCACGATTGTGAAATAGCATAAATAGATAAAGACTGGGCTTTTACAGCCATGTTTTTATTTTAAAAATTTTTATGTCATTTATTAAATTGTTTCATTTTTTAAATTAATCTATTGTGAAATTGTCTAATTTTAATAGGCATTGAATCAATTCATGTAACAACTTCGTTTTTATGGCAAAATTTACACTCGAAATCAATCGCAAAATGGTCGAAGTGGACGTAGATCCATCTACACCTTTATTATGGGTGCTCAGAGATGAACTACAATTAACAGGAACCAAATTTGGTTGTGGCATGGCGCAATGCGGAGCATGCACAGTTCATTTGGAAGGTAATCCAGTGAGGTCCTGTAGTTTTCCAATTGCAGCAGCCGCAGGTAAAAAAGTCACTACTATCGAAGGGAATAATGAACGTATTGGAGAAGCGGTAAAAAAAGCATGGATTGAGTTGCAAGTGCCACAATGTGGATACTGTCAGTCTGGTCAAATCATGAGTGCGACTGCCTTGTTGAAATCAAAGCCTAAACCTACTGATGCAGATATTGATCAGGCAATGCAAGGTAATTTGTGCCGTTGCGGTACTTATCAACGTATTCGCGCTGCAATTCATCTTGCTGCTGAAATGATTTAATGCTCACTTCAAAAAATTACACCATGTCAACAAATCATACTTCTTTAAATCGTCGCAATTTTATTCGATTAACTGGTATCACAAGTACGGGATTAATTATAGGGCTTTCGTCTAATGCTAAAGGGCTTAGCGCATTAACCAATTTATCAGAAGCTAAGAATCCTTTTTCTTTAGGAGCCTTTATTCATATTCATCCAAATGGAGAAATTACTTTATTTAATTCAAAGCCAGAAATTGGACAGGGTACCTTTCAGTCCATTCCCGCTTTAATGGCGGAGGAGCTTGAAGTTGATTTAGATAAAGTCATCATAAAGCAAACGGATGGTCAGAAACAATTCGGCACTATGCAATTTGCTGGAGGAAGTATGTCTGTAAGATCAGAGTATCAAAATTTAAGAAAAGTGGGTGCTGCTGCAAAAGAAATGTTGATTAAAGCTGCAGCAATACAATGGGCAGTTCCAGTGGAAGAATGTTTTGCAAAAGATGCAACAATTGTGCATAAGCCTTCTGGGAAAGTTCTAGGATATGGTGCATTAGCAGAAGCTGCATCTAAATTAGAAGTGCCTGCATCTCCAAAATTAAAAGATCCAAAAGATTTTAAAATATTAGGTAAGTCAATTGCGCGTCCAGATGTGCCATTAAAAGTAAATGGTACAGCCGAATTTGGAATAGACGCATCTGTTCCTGGAATGGTCTATGCATCAATTGAACGCACACCTGTTTTTCACAGTAAATTGGTGAGTTTTGATGACACTGCAGCAAAAAAAGTGAAAGGTGTCATTGCGGTGGAGACATGTGAGCGCATTCATGGTATTTATACCTCCACTGGTGTTGCAGTGATTGCAACATCCTATTGGGCGGCGGTACAAGGCAGAAAGGCTTTAAAAGTAGTTTGGGATCATCAAGGAAATGAAAAATTCAATTCAAAAGATTTTGAACAGTCTTTAAGGGATGCAGCTAAAAAAGAAGCAGGTGCAGTGGAACACAGTCAGGGAGATTTTGATAAAGCATTTGCTGAAGCACCAGTGAAATTAGAAGCTTTTTATGAAACACCTGTGGTATCTCATTCTCCTATTGAGCCAATGAACTGTTTGGCAAGTTATACAGAGGGAAATAAACTAGAAATATGGACTTCGACGCAAGTCCCAGGAAGTGTAGTGAATGATTTTTCTAAAAAGTACAATCTGCCTGCAGAAAATATTAAAGTACATACTTTATTCAATGGGGGTGGTTTTGGAAGAAGATTGTATCCTGATTATATCCATGAAGCAGTACAGTTAACTAAGAAACTCGGAAAGCCAGTTAAAACAATATGGACAAGAGAGGATGACACGCAGCAAGGGCCATTCAGACCTATGACATTTTCAGCATTAAAAGGTGGATTAACTGCCGATGGGAAGGCCATTGCATTCCAGCATAAAGTAGTCGCACCCACTTTGGATATGAAAAAGGATTATGACAAGACCAAGGCGGATGGTACTATGACTGAAGGTATCAGCGAGCAAAAGTATGAGATCGAACACATGAAGAACTTATATGTACATCATTATATGCCTGTGCCTTTAGCTGCATGGCGTGCAGTGACAAGTACCACGCTTGCATTTTCTCATGAGTGTTTTATAGATGAAATGGCAGTTGCAGCTAAAAAAGATGGCATGCAGTTTAGATTAAACATGTTGACTAAAGATTCTGATACAAAAAATATATTACACAAATTAAAGGAAGTCTCTAATTGGGACAAGCCTTTGCCTACTGGTTGGGGAAGAGGCGTTGCGCAGTATGAATTTTTTGCAGGCCAAGGTGGGTATGTTATTGAGGTAAGTAAAAAAGGAACAGGTGTTAAAATTGAAAAAGTTTATGCAGTAATTGACTTAGGTACGGTAGTCAATCCAGATACTGTAAAAGCTCAGGTAGAAGGTGCGGCAGTTATGGCATTAACTGCAGCCATAAAAAATGGCATTACTTTTAATCAAGGAAAAACAATTCAAACTAATTATCATAATAATCCTTTGGTAAGAATCAATGAAATGCCAAAAGTAGAAGTACATATATTGGCAAATGGAGGGGCAAAAATAAAAGGAGTAGGTGAACCAGGCTTGCCACCATTTGCACCTGCTTTATGTAACGCAATTTATGCTGCCACAGGCAAGCGAATCAGAAGATTGCCTTTTGACATCAACAATATTTAACTGCTTTATTTTATAAGTGCTGAATCTGAAACCGGATGCATCCAAATGGTTGTATTTGGTTTCAGAATTTCGTTCATCATCACACCTTGTGTAAATTGTTTGCCTAAAGAACCATGAGAGTGGATTGTATTAGGTTCAATGACAACTACATCTCCTTTTTTTAATATAGTAAGTGGTTTTCCTTGTTCCATATAATACCCCTCTCCTTGAATTGCAAATATGATTTGTTTGCCAGCATGTTTATGCCAATTACTTCTTGCATTGGGTTCAAATTTCACTCTAGAGGATAGAAAATCACTAGCTGAATCATTGATGAAATAATGCACCCAAACAGTGCCTTTGAATCTTTCAGCAGGACCTTTGATCCATGTTTCGTTGGAAGTTGGGGATACTTGTTGAGCATTGAGTTGATTCATGCCCAATAGGACGATGCAAATCAAAAATGAGTATATTTTTTTCATAAACTAATTTAAATTTCTATAAGCAGTAGGAGATTGGCCAACTTGCTGTTTAAACAGTCTTGTAAAGTGCTGAGGATACTTGAATCCAAGCTCAAATGCAATTTCATTGACTGTTTTGTCCGTTTCAAATAAACGCTTTTTGGCGTATTCAATTGTTTTATTTTGAAGATAGTCTTTGACTGTTTGGCCGGTCTCTTTCTTGATTAAATCGCCAAAATAATTGGAAGATAGATGTAATTTATTTGCAAAATAAGATACAGATGGAGTGCCAATTGTTTGAGGATTTTCTGAATTAAAATAATCATTCAATAAGGCTTCAAATTTTTCTAAAATACCTCTATTGGCATTATCTCTAGTAATAAACTGACGGTCGTAAAACCTTTGGCAGTAGTCAAGAAATAGTCCAATATTAGCTGCAATTAATTTTTTACTATGCTTGTCAATGGTTTGTTTTAGTTCGAATTCAATTTTTGCAAATGAGTCTAAAATCATTTTTCTTTCTGCGTCAGATAAATGAAGTGCTTCGTTGGTCTCATAGTCAAAAAACTTATAATTGCGAATCTGCTTTCCTAATTCAGTACCTAATAAAAAATCAGGATGAAAAATTAACCCAAAACCTGCTGGTTGATAAGGTTCAGCCGGTCTTTGCATTTTCATTACTTGGCCTGGTGCAAAGAAAACTAATGTACCTGCTTGGTAATCATAGTTATGTCTTCCATATATCATATCACCACATTTTACATCTTTTAAAAAGACGCAATACATGCCATATTGAAATTTTACAGTATCAGGATTACCCCAATCCCTCAAACCTGCTTTAGAAAAATCAATCACAGTGACTAAAGGGTGTAGGGTTTCAGTATTGTTGTCAGCATTGTATTTGCTGATATTATTGATTGGGTATATTAGTTCCATTATGATCAATTTGTGAACGAATTTACTAATTCTGCATGTCTGTATTAGCAAATGGGATGTTAAATCAGTAAAATTGGTAGAAATAACAGTAGTTTATATCAACTAGTTGTGATAAGAATTAGGAACTTTGGTTATTAACTATAGCACTATGAAGCAATTATTTTGTCTTTTTATTTTATTTAATGGAAATCATTTATTTGCACAGGATGCAAGTACAATTTTTACAAAAAATGGCATCCCTATTGAAGTTCGTAATACGCCTAATAACACATTGATAGAATTACATAAAGAAGACAGTATTCTTGGTTACAACATCGCAGCTGCTAGTTTTCCTGCGTCAAAAAAATTAGATTGGCATTATCATCCAGGCGGTCAAGTACTTATTATTACAGATGGGATTGGTTATTACTAAGAAAGAGGAAAGCAAAAGCAAATAGTAAAAATGGTGAAGTCATTAGATGTCTACCAAATGTAGAACATTGGCACGGTGCTTCATCAACAACTGGTGTAACTTATATCGCTGTATATTCTATCAAAAATGGGGTAACAGTTTGGCAAAAGCCAGTAACAGATGAAGAGTATAAAAATTAATATTAAAAACATGAAATCAAAAATTTTTGCACTTTGTATTTTGGTTATGACTGCTTTCATTGTAAATGCACAAGATAACAAGGCAAGTAATGATGCCTTATCAAAAACAGCGCAAGAAATCATTCAGTTGTCAAAGCTAAAATGGCAATGGATGGCAGATAAAAATGTGGATGAATTAAATAAGCTGTTTGATGTAAAAAGCATGTTTGTCCATATGGGTGGAACATGGGGAAAGGAGCAGGAAATAAATGTAATAAAAGACGGTAATATTTGGTATAAGCAGGCCGAAGTTTATGATGTTTCTGTGAAATTATTTGGTAATACAGCCATCCTTTTAAATGACATTGATTTAGTGGCAGTTGTAGGTGGAAATGAGGTTATCAATGCCTTTATGGTGACCGAAGTCTATATAAAAGAAGGAGGTCAATGGAAGATGGGACAACTTACCTTTTCAAAATTGGTAAGGCCTGTAAAGTTGGTTCAGGGCAATCGTTAAACAGTAGTTGGAACCACAGATCAAATTGTTTGAAAATGTAAAGGTTTAGATGAAGAAAGGGGGTAATTTTAAGAACTGAATAGAGTATAAAGTATTTTAATAGTACAACATATGGCAAAGATAAATCTCACAGTAAACAGTAAAAAGTATGAGGTGGATGTTGATCCTAGTACACCAGTATTATGGGTATTGCGCGATCACCTTAATTTAATTGGCACCAAGTTTGGATGTGGTGTAGGTGCTTGCGGAGCATGTACAATACATTTAAATGGACGAGCTTTAAAATCATGTCAGTTAACAGTTTCTGCAGTAGGTGGACAAGCTATTACGACAATCGAAGGTATTGTTGATGAAAATACGGACTTACATCCTGTACAAAAAGCATGGTTGGAATTAGACGTGGCACAATGTGGCTATTGCCAAACTGGACAAATCATGGCTGCGGTTGCTCTGTTAAAAACAAAGCCGAATCCTACAGATGAAGATATCGATGCTGCCATGACGGGTAATATCTGCCGTTGCGGTACTTATATTAGGATCAAGGCAGCAATACATCAAGCAGCAAAGTCATCAACTAAATAAAATTGTACAAAATGGAAAAGAATCAAAATAATTATAATCGCCGTTCATTCCTTAAAGTTTCTTCAATAACAGGTGGGGGAATGATGATTGGATTTAGTTGGTTGGCCAATTTAGTACCTAATGAAGCTTTGGCTAGCGCAGCAACAGCCAATGATTGGGTGGAGTTGACTGGCTTTATTAAAATCACGCCAGACAATCAAGTAAAAATATTTAATCCCAATCCAGAGTTTGGAACGAATGTAATGACCTCTTTGCCAATGATGGTTAATGAGGAATTGCAAGCAGACTGGTCCAAAGTGGTGGTAGAAATGGGAGATTACGATACGCCTCGTTTTAAAACACAGTTTACAGGAGGGAGTCGTGCCATGGCGATGGCTTGGACACCATTAAGAACGGCTGGTGCCACTGCAAGAATGATGTTGATGCAGGCTGCCGCGAATGAATGGAATGTGCCAGTGGCTGAATTAACAGTTGCGAATGGTGTGGTAACGCATAAAGGAACTAACAAAAGTTTAAATTACGGCGCACTTGCTAATGCAGCGGCTAAATTGCCAAAACCAGAGAAAGTGACTTTGAAAAATCAAAATGATTTTGAATTAATTGGTACACCACAAAAAAATAAAGTAGGTAAAAATATTGTAACAGGAGATGCATTGTTCACCATGGATTATAAGCACGAGGGTATGTTAATTGCAATGGTAATTCATCCTCCTGCATTTGGTATGACCTTAAAGTCATTTGATGCCACCGAAGCTTTAAAAATGCCTGGAATCAAATCGGTATTTGATATTCAAGTGTATAAAGATGGCTATACAAGAGCAGGTTTTGATACCAGGGCATTTAATAAATTAATTGCCGTGGTAGGTAATTCTACTTGGGAAGTAATGAATGCAAGAAAGAAAGTGGTAGCTCAGTGGATTCCAATAGATACAACTAAAGAAATGGTGGCTGCATGGGGTGGTAAGAAAGAAGAAACAATTCCTGGAGGTTTAGAAAGTACAGACGAGCATATCAAGCAGATGCAAGCCATGCAACAAAAGCCAGGAAAGGTATTGAGAAAAGATGGCAATCCTGAAGCTGCATTTGCAAGTGCTAAGAAAGTATTGGAAAGAACCTATTATGCGCCTTTCTTGTCACATAATCCGATGGAGCCAATTAGTTGTTTTGCGCATGTCACAGACGAAAAAGCATTTTTTGTTGCGCCCATTCAGATACCAGATATGATGAAGCAAAACATCATGGCTAACTTGGATATACCAGGCGATAAAATAGAAATGAAATTAGCTAGAATGGGAGGTGGTTTTGGAAGACGTGCTTATGGACATTATATTATTGAAGCGGGTCATATCTCTAAAAAAGCAAAAGCACCTGTTAAATTAATTTACACAAGAGAGGATGATATGACCAATGGTATTTATCGTCCTAGCTATATGGTCACTTTCAAAGCTGCATTGGATGCAAACAACCTTGTCACTGCAATCAGCATTAAAGGGGGTGGTATTCCAGAAAATGCGATCCATGAAAACCGATTCCCTGCAGGTGCATTTGAAAATTATATTGCTGAAGGTTGGGATATCCCATCTAATATTACAATTGGGGCATATAGGGCACCAAGGTCTAATTTTATTGCATCAGCTGAGCAATCCTTCTTGGATGAACTAGCTGAAACAATTGGTAAAGATCCTCTTGATTATAGAATTGAATTATTAAAGAGAGCAAAATCAAATCCTGTAGGAAAAACCAATGAGTACGATGCAGATAGATATATTGGTGTATTAGAATTGGTGAAAGAAAAATCAAACTGGACTGCTGCTAATAATAAAAATGCAAAGCGTGGAGTAGCTGCTTATTTTTGTCATAGTTCTTATGCAGCACATGTAGTGGATGTGACCATGAAAAATGGCCAACCAGTGGTAGAAAATGTTGTATCAGCAATGGATTGTGGTGTAGTAGTCAATCCAGAAGGCGCTAAAAATATGGTAGAGGGTGCCGTGGTTGATGGTATTGGTAACGCATTGTACAGTGGTATGCGATTTGAAAAAGGGGTTGCGATGCAAAAGAATTTAAATCAATACAGGATTATAAGACACAAAGAGGCGCCTAAAAAGATCGAGGTTCATTTTGTAAAAAACAATATTGATCCAACTGGTTTGGGCGAACCTCCTTTCCCGCCAATTTTTGCTGCTTTAGCGAATGCATTATATAAAGCAACTGGAAAGCGTTTATACAACCAGCCATTTATCAATGAGTTAAATAAAGCTTAATTTTTAAAAAATACAATACAACAAAAAAGATTGCTTTATGGGCAGTCTTTTTTATTAAAGTAAAATTCACTACTATGAAAAAAGGAATATTCTTTTTGTTGACGGTTATTTTAGCAATCAGTTTGCAATCATTTAATCAACAGCCCTCTGCTGCGAATTTGCAGAACGGAAAAACGGTATATGAGACTTATTGTATGTCCTGTCATCAAGAAAATGGTAATGGTATAGAAGGTGCATTTCCCTCTTTAGTCAAGACGGGTAATTTAGTGGATAAGAACAGATTGGTTCAAATTATTACAAAAGGAATGCGAGGGCCAATCGAAGTAAAAGGAGTAAAATACAATGGAGAGATGGCGGGAGTGGAACTGACAGATAAAGAAGTAGCAGATGTTGTGAACTATATTAGAAATTCTTGGGGAAATAAAGCACCATTGATAAAAGCTTCAGATGTGATATTAGCTAAAAAAGCAGTTGTAAAAGGGTATCAACCTTATTAATTATCTACCTTTATTGAATGACTGAATTACGGGAAATTGTCAAAGCATATGACCTTGCTAAAAAAGCAGGGAAGGCTGCTGTATTAGCAACTGTAGTTCATTTAGAAGGCTCCTCTTATAGAAGGCCAGGAGCAAGGATGCTAGTGTTAGAAGACGGTATGATGATCGGTGCAATCAGTGGTGGTTGTTTAGAAGGGGATGCATTAAAAAAAGCATTGCTCACATTTTCTGATCAACGTACAAGATTAATCACCTATGACACAAGTGACGAAGCCGATGCTACGGTGGGCATACAACTAGGTTGCGAGGGTATTATTCAGGTATTATTTGAATATATAAATCAAAGCAATTCTTCTAATCCGATTGAGCTAATTAGAAAAATAATTTCAAAAAGACAAAAAGCAGTCATTGTCACTTTATTCGATTTAAAAAATAAGCAAGCAGCGCATCTGGGCACTTGTCAAATTTTTGAACAAGCAGCGCTTGACATATTGCCAGATAAATTGAAACAATTTTCTGCAGATGCATTGGTGCAATATATTGAACCATCAATTTCATTAGTGATTGTTGGTGCTGGAAATGATGCTATTCCCTTGATGAAAATGGCGACGATACTTGGATGGGATGTAAAAGTGGTAGATGGTAGACAGACGCATGCAAAGGAGGAAAGATTTATAAACGCATGCCAAGTACTAGTAAGTAAGCCTGAAAAAGTATTAGAACAATTGGAAATTGATAATCGCACTTGCTTTGTTTTGATGACGCATAATTATCAATATGATTTACAGATGATTAAAGCATTATTATTTGTTGACATTGCTTATGTTGGCTTATTGGGGCCTAAGAAAAAGTTCAATAGAATTATTGAAGACTTGCATAAAGAAGGAGTTATTCCAACGTCGGAACAATTGGCAAAAATATATGGGCCTACCGGTTTAGACATTGGTGCTGAAAATGCTGAAGAAATTGCTTCTAGTATTATTGCTGAAATACAAGCGGTAATGAATGGAAGACATGGGACAATGCTTAAATTAAAATCTACTCAAATACACAGCAAATGAGTTATTTAATTGAACATTGTGGGGTATTGATTGTAGCGGCAGGTGAAAGCAAAAGACTTGGAACACCAAAGCAATTGCTTCAATTTGAAGGTCAGTCGCTCATCAATAGACTTGTCAGTATAGTAAGAGAAGCTGGTTCTTTTCCAATCACCATAGTACTAGGGGCTGAAGCGGCTTCAATACAAGGACAATTGAAAGATAATAATTTGAATGTTGTGACAAATGAAGATTGGAGAGAAGGCATGGGGAGTTCTATCAGCGTTGGGTTAAAGCAAATGATGGATAAGGAGACTGAACTAGATGGAGTATTGATTTTAGTATGTGATCAACCATTTATAAAGCCAGAAAGTATTCAATCGCTTGTTGATTTGCAAAAAAAAACAGTTTTGCCAATGGCAGCATGTTTTTACGAAAATATCATAGGGACTCCGGCGCTTTTTCATAAGTCTATGTTTCCTAAATTATTGAAGTTAACGGGTGATATTGGTGCAAAAAAAATTATGAAAGAAGATATCGCAGATGTAGCCAAATTAAATTTCGAAAAAGGAATAATTGACATAGATACCATGGAAGACTATCAAAAAATAATTCTAGGAGAAAAATAACATGATTGTAGATAAGTTTAATAGAGTGCATGATTATTTGCGTATATCCTTGACAGATAATTGTGATCTGAGGTGTTTTTATTGCATGCCAGAAGAGGATTATCAATTTACGCCCTTGAGTAAATTGATGCAGGCAGAAGAAATTGAAGCGATCGCCAAAAAATTTGTACAAGAAGGAGTGACAAAAATTAGGTTAACAGGTGGCGAACCATTGGTAAGAAAAGACTTTGCTGCTATTTTGCAAAAATTAGCAGGCTTAAATATACAGCTTACTATGACGACCAATGGAACTCGTTTACATGAGTTTGTTGATAGTATAAAAGAATCAGGTATCAAGTCTCTCAATATTAGTTTAGATACCTTGCAAAGGGATCGATTTATTTTAATGACAAAGCGCGACAAGCATGAACAAGTGATGCGCAATATTCAATTAATGTTAGACAATGGTATTGGCGTCAAAGTGAATGTGGTAGCCATGAAGGGTATAAATGATTCAGAAATACTTGACTTTATTGAATGGACAAAAAACAGTCCTGTTCATGTTCGTTTTATTGAGTTTATGCCCTTTGACGGTAACAAATGGAACAAGGAAAAGGTATTGACATTGCAAGAAATTTTAGATAAGGCAAGTGATAAATATTTACTTGAGCCATTGACAAGAGACGCACATGAAACTGCAAAAAGATATAAGGTTCCAGGCCATCAGGGGAGCTTTGCAGTGATAAGCACGATGAGTGCGCCATTTTGTGGAGACTGTAATAGAATGCGTTTAACAGCAGATGGGAAAATGAAAAACTGTTTATTTTCAACTAATGAAACAGATTTGTTAACTGCTTTTAGAAATGGGGAAGATATCACGCCTTTGATTCACCAAAATATAGGGGACAAAAAAGAAGCACTTGGGGGTCAGTTTACAACGGACTTGAAAAAGATTGAAATAAATGAGTTGCATAATAGAACCATGATTAGTATTGGGGGTTGATGTATTAAATTTGCAATATGGAAACAATGATTACAGCAGAAAGGGCAATTGAATTAATCAAGAAGCATGTCTTGCCATTAAGTGCTGTAAAAATGAATTTGAAAGAATCGGTTGGTTTGGTGCTAGCAAATGATATAACTGCACCTATCTCGATTCCAGCTTTTCCTCAATCGAGTATGGATGGCTATGCTTTTGCTTTTGATCCTAATGTAAAGTCTTATCGATTAGTTGGAGTCATTGCGGCAGGAGATAGTAGTAAAATAGTGTTAGAAAAAGGCACTGCTGTTCGTATTTTCACAGGTGCTGTTGTGCCAGAAGGTGCGGATACAATCTTGATGCAAGAAAAGTCAAAAATTGAAGACGGCAATTTGATTATTTTACAAGATGATTTGAAGCAAGGAGATAATTTTAGACCAATAGGTTCAGATATTCAACAAGGAAAAAAAGCTGTTTCAATGGGGACAATTTTAGGTCCTACGTCTATTGGTTTTTTGGCTAATATAGGAATAGCTGAAGTGCTGGTTTATCCAAGGCCCAAAGTTGGTATTTTGCTTACAGGAAATGAATTACAAAATCCAGGTGCTCCTTTACAGTATGGGCAAGTTTATGAATCTAATAGTTATAGTTTGCAAGCGGCATTATATCAACAACAAATCATTGATGTCAAATTGGAGTTTGCTCCTGACAATCTAGACATATTGTCTTTAAAATTGAAGGAGTTGTTGGAATACAATAATATTGTATTCGTGACAGGTGGAGTTAGTGTAGGTGATTATGATTTTACTTTAAAAGCTTTTGAAGCAAATGGTGTTCTTCCTATTTTTCATAAAATAAAACAAAAGCCGGGAAAGCCATTATTGTTTGGTAAAAAAGGAGATAAACTTGTTTTTGGAATTCCTGGTAATCCAGCTTCTGTTCTAACATGTTACTATGAATATGTCTTACCAGCCATTGGTTTGATGATGTCAAAGAACTTAGCATTAGAACAAAAAAAAGTCCCAATTGGCCATGATTTTGTGAAGACAACTAGATTAAAGCAGTTTATGAAAGCATTTTACAACGGAGCGCATGTGATGTTATATTCAGGGCAGGAGTCTTATAAATTAGGATCCTATGCTGCTTCTAATTGTTTGGCAATTTTGCCAGAAGCATGCACTGAAATTAGTAAAGGTGATAAAATTGAAATTCATTTATTTCCAAATTAAGCACAAATATGACTATTTCATTCTTTATTTTATTGTTTGTTGTGGCCATATTATATGCTTCAGTAGGGCATGGAGGGGCTAGTGGTTATTTGGCTTTAATGGCATTGTATGGTTTTGCACCAGAAATCATGAAGCCAACTGCATTGATTTTAAATTTATTTGTTTCCCTTACCTCTTTCATACTTTTTTACAAAGCAGGGCATTTTAAATGGAAATTATTTTTACCATTTGCATTGGCATCTATCCCGCTATCATTTTTAGGTGGCACCATTGCACTCGACGCTGCTGTATACAAAAAAGTATTGGGTATACTTTTGTTGATTCCTGTCATTCGATTTTTCTTTTATCCTAACACGGAGGATAAGGATTTGAAAATGTCTAATCTGATTTTATCTATTTTAATAGGCGGAATTATAGGATTTTTGTCAGGTTTAATTGGTATAGGAGGAGGCATTCTTTTGTCGCCAATTTTATTGATATTAGGCTGGACGAACCAAAAACAAACTGCAGCCATAAGTGCCTTATTTATTTTTGTCAATTCTATTGCTGGATTAGCAGGGCAATATTCAAAAGGGGTACATTTAGAGCCACAAATGCTTAGTTTTGTGGGCATTGCTTTTGTGGGTGGATTGATTGGTGCATGGTTAGGCTCCTTGAAGTTCAATCATCATATTTTAAAATATACCCTTGCAGTGGTTTTATTCATGGCATCTATTAAACTAATATTAACCTAGTGAAATGAGTATTGAAGTTTTATTTTTTGGTCAATTGACAGATAAGGTGGGCTGTAATAAAACCACGATCAACAATCCTGGGACAATTGCAGCTTTCAAAATGGTTATTATAGAGACCTATCCTTTATTAGAACAAGCAAAATATACGATTGCATTAAATAATAAAGTTGCAGAGGATACCGATACAATTCAAGAACAAGACAAAATTGCGTTGATGCCACCTTTTTCGGGAGGTTAATCTCTCCATTCAATATGAAAGAATTTTTATTAAGATATCAGCGACAAATTACACTAGACGGATTCGGTATTGCAGCACAAGAAAAGCTGGCAAGAGCTAAAGTTTTGGTAATAGGAGCAGGAGGGTTGGGCTGCCCAGTTCTTCAATACCTTGCTGCAACGGGTGTGGGTCATATAGGCATTGCTGATTATGATACAGTGAGTTATTCTAATTTAAATAGGCAAGTATTATTTGGACAAGCAGATATTGGTAAATCAAAAGTGGACATTGCGAAAGATAAAGTGAAGGCATTGAATAATTTAATACAAATAGATGTTTTTCGAGAGCAATGGAATCAAGCCTTTTCTGTTGAACATTTCCCCAACTATGATATCATAGTAGATGCTACAGATAATTTTGCAAGTAGATACTTGATCAACGACGGTTGTGTACTTTTGAATAAGCCCTTGGTTTATGGTGCTGTTTCAAAATTTGAAGGACAGGTAGCAGTTTTTAATATAGAGCAAGATGGTCTAAGGCTTAATTATAGAGACATATTTCCAGAACCGCCAAGTAATAACGAGGTAACGAATTGTGCCGAAGGGGGTGTATTAGGTGTGCTACCTGGTATCATTGGTGTGATGCAGGCAACGGAAGTGATTAAGTTGATCACAGGAGTGGGTAAATCCTTAGCCAATCAACTAGTTACGTATAATGCTTTGACAAATGACTATTATAAAATTCAGTTAATTAAAAATCCAAAGGCCTTACTTAATTTGCCAAATTCTGTTGAAGCCTTTATTCAAACTAATTATGAGCAACTATGTCAATAAAAAATATTTTTCAAGAAGGACCAATAGCGGCAAATTTTATAGCAGAAAGTATTGCAAAACATGCGACCAAAACCAATATTGGTGGCCATAATATCTTTTTAGGTCAAGTTCGGGCAGATGAAATAGATGGCAATAAAGTAGCTGCTATTGAATACACGAGTCATGTGGAGATGGCATTAGAGAAAATGCATGAAATTAGAGAAGCAATTTTTGCAAAGTATCCATTAACATGCATGCATATTCATCATAGTTTGGGTGTAGTAAGCGCTGGTGAAATATGTCTTTTTGTTTTTACTTCCTCGGCACATCGTAAAGTAGCTATTGAGGCTTGTGCAGAATGTGTAGAAAGAATTAAAGCAGAGCTGCCAATATGGGGAAAGGAGCTATTTGAAGGAGAAGGGTATCAATGGAAAGAGAATAAATAAATCATTTACAACAACGAATTAATATAAACTATGGTCAATATTACACATAAGTCATCCACATTAAGAATCGCGGTGGCGACTGGCATTTTAAAGGTTTCAAAACAAGAAACAATAGATGCAATTAAAAATAAATTAGTACCCAAGGGAGATGTATTTGAATTTAGTAGAGCAGCAGGTTTATTTGCTTGCAAAAAAACTTATGAAGTGATACCAGATTGTCATCCATTACCAATAGAGTATACTTCAATTACACATGAAATTAATGGTCTTGAAATTAAAATAAGGGTAGAAGTACATACAGTGTATAAAACAGGTGTAGAAGTAGAAGCAATGCACGGCGTATCAGTAACTGCTTTAACTATGTATGATATGTTGAAACCAATCGATAAGCACATTGAAATTGGATCAATCAAATTAGAAGAAAAGAAGGGAGGCAAGACCGATATTAAATATGCGTATCCTGAAACTTTAAAAATTGCTGTGATCACATGCAGTGATAGTATAAGTAAAGGAGATGGGATAGATAAGAGTGGGGATATAGTGGTTGAAAACTTAAAAAAGCATCATTTAACGGTGGCGAATAAAAAGATCATTGCTGATGATTTTGATACCATCCAAAAAGAAGCGAAGGCTTTAGTGGAAGATGGTTACCAATTAATCTTATTTACAGGCGGCACTGGACTATCTAGAAGAGATGTAACGCCAGATGCTATTAAGCCATTAATAGAAAGAGAAGTGCCAGGTGTTATGGAAGTGGCAAGGGATTATGGTCAACAAAGAACGCCTTATGCCATGTTAAGTAGAGGAATTGCAGGATTTATTGGCGATAGTTTAATTATAACTTTACCTGGTTCGCCAAGAGGTACTGAAGAAAGTATGCAAGCGATCTTTCCCTATATTTTACATGTATTCAGAGTCAAGGAAGGCGTAAAGCATTAATATTATTTCAATAACTATATCTAAAATTCGGCTTTAAATAAATATTTTGTGTCATGAAAAATCTAAAATATAAAATTGTTGTATTACTTACAATTTTTCATATTAGTGTTGGTGCTCAAGATTCAATTTATAAGCCATTCGTAGTCGCTGGTAATATTGGTGTAACTAATAATGGTATTTCCATTATACCTACATTCTCTTTAAAGCAGCCAGCATTTAATTTTACAGGTTCTCTTTCAAGAGGTGGAAAATTTAGTTTGGATCCAGATGTTAGATTGACTTTTGATGGCAGAAAGGGGGGAGCAATGTTGTGGTTAAGGTACAAAATAGTGAATCAAAAGAAATTTCACTTAATTGTTGGTGCACATCCCGCTTTCAACTTTGCTTTGAAAACCATCACAGAAAACGAAAAAACTTGGACAATCACTCAAGCAAGAAGATTTGTTGCTACAGAGATAGCACCAAGATATAAGATTAATAAAAAAGTTTCTATTGGAGCATACTATTTACATGGCAATGGTTTACAAACAGATGGCCCCATTTCAACGCATTTTGTGAATTTTATGAGTTCGTTTTCTGGCATTAAACTCGGAGCGAATCACTTATTGAGTTTTAGCCCTCAGGTATACTATCTGCAAATTGATAGAGAAGATGGTTTTTACTTAACGGGTAATGTGGTGTTGGCAAGTAAAAAATTACCTTTAGCACTTATGTACTTATATAATAAGGAAATACGAACCAATATCAAGGGGAGTAAGAACTTGGACTGGAATTTAACTTTGATGTATAATTTCAATAAAAGCTTTAAACAAATAAAGTAGAAAGTTTTGGTACCTTCGCTTGATGAATTCAACTAAAAAACAGTCCCATTTTTATCTTATTTTAATTTTGGGATTAATGTCTGCAATTGGTCCTTTGTCTATTGACATGTATCTTCCTGCATTTACTTCTATTGCAACTGCATTGAATACAAGTGTTGCTAATGTTACATTGTCTCTATCTTCATTTTTTGTAGGCATATCTATTGGTCAATTATTATATGGCCCATTACTAGAAAGGTATGGTCGTAAAATTCCCTTATATTTTGGTTTAACGCTTTATGCAGTATCTGCACTTGCATGTGCCACAGCGATGTCAATTGAAGCGTTGATTATTTTTAGATTTTTACAAGCATTGGGTGGGTGTGTAGGGATGGTTGCCTCAAGAGCTATGGTGCGCGATTTGTTTGATGTGAAAGACAATGCTAAAGTTTTTTCTACATTGATGCTGGTGATTGCTGTGTCACCTATTATCGCACCAACATTGGGTGGTTTTATTAGTACACATCTTGGATGGAGGTATATTTTTGTAATGTTGATTATTGTTATTGCATTCATCATTGCAGGCATCTACTTTTTACTACCCAATGGCAAAGGTCCAAATCCAAGTTTTTCATTAAAACCTACCGCTATTGCATCCAGTTTTCTGAGTATCATTAAACATCCACAATTTGCTTTATTTACCTTTTCAGGATCAGTTGCTTCTGCAGGTTTATATGCTTTTATCAGTGGCTCACCTTATGTCTTTTTAGAAATTTTTAAATTAACTGAACAACATTATGGTTGGGTATTTGCATTTGTTGCATCTGGTTTAATTGGATCGAGTCAATTGAATAGTTTTTTCTTGAAAAAATATAAATCTGAGCAAATTATTAAAACAGCTTTATACGTTCAAAGTATAGTAGCAATCATTTTAGCGACAACTTCTATTTTTGGATTTAGTGAATTGTTTTCGACTATTGTTTTGATTTTTTTATATTTATGTTGTCAGGGCTTTATCTTCCCTAATGCTTCCGCTTTATCCATGGCGCCATTTGGACACAATGCAGGCAATGCTTCTGCTTTAATGGGTTTTATACAAATGAGTCTGGGTGCACTTATGTCTGCTATGGTGAGTGTATTACATAATGATTCTACTTTACCAATGACTGGAGTAATGGCATTTTGTTCTGTAACTGCTGCGTTCATTTTAGCTATAGGTAAAATGAAAGAATTAAATCCTGCAAGTATTGAATTAATAGAAGAGGAGGAAGTGGAGATGATAAATACATTATAAATAAATTATATACAAATATTGAAACAATTTTTTTAACTAAATAGGGAAGTGTATTTTTAAGTAATTTTGTGTTCAAATTTGGTTTATTACAATGATTAAAACGCTATTTCTTTTTGCTGGGGTCATTTTATCAATTTATTTACATGCTCAAACAGGGATTGGTACAACTTCGCCTAATGCTTCTGCAAAATTGGAAGTAGCATCCTCTGATAAAGGGTTTTTGCCGCCTAGAATAGCTTTAACAGCCTCAAATGTGTTTGCGCCTATTACAGGAACAGCATCAACTGCGGCTGGGTTATTAATTTATAATACTGCAACTGCTGGTACCATCCCTAATAATGTGGTACCAGGATATTATTATTGGAATGGAACTGCTTGGGTACAAATTGCCGGTGGAATAATTTTAGAGAATAAATCATCAGGTTTTACTTTATCAGCTGCTGATAATAATAAAATATTTTTAATCAGTGCTGCATCTACAGTTGTAGTCCCTAGTTTGCCTGTTGGTTTCAGTTGCCAATTTATTCAGACGGGTTCAGGAGTCATTACTTTATCTGCTTCTGGTACAACATTAAATTCTGCAAACGGATTAAATACTAGGACTACCAACAGTGTGATTGGTTTAGTAATGAATACTGCGACGAATGGTTATGTTTTTGGAGATGCGATTTATTAGAATATGAAAAAATCGGTACTAATTTTATTTTTCTCTCTATTTTCAAGTTGCTTGATTGCACAATTAGCAATTAAAAATATTGCAGTAAAAAAACCTTCGGTGCTTAATGCTTACACATTTAATTATACAGGATTAATCCAACAATTTATAGTTCCAAATAGAGTCACATCCATTCAAGTGAATGCCATTGGAGCGAAGGGCGGAACTGGAGCAAGAGGACAAGTAGGAGGAGCAGGGGCAAATATCACTACAACATTAAATGTAACTCCAGGGCAAGTGCTTTATATAGTGGTGGGAGGTTTTCCTGGACAATCAGCTACTGCAAAATATGGATTTGGTGGAAACGGAGGAGGCGGAACAAATTATGGCGGAGCGGGTGGTGGATTGTCAGGGGTTTTTACTTCGGCATCACCTGCTAACTCAAATGCATTAGTTGTTGCTGGTGGTGGAGGTGGCGGTGCAGGCATTATAACAGGAAGTGATTATACCGGAGGTAATGCAGGTAATAATGCATCTGGAACTTCAAGCAATGGGAATCAACCTGCTAATTCAGCATATATTACCAATGGGAAATATCAAAATGGATATGCGGCAACAATTTCTGCACCAGGTTCAGCAGGAGAGCCATTTGATTCAGGAGCTGGAATCCGAGGAACAAATGGTAGTGATATAACAGGCGGTAGTGGAGGATCTGATGCAGGAATTTCACTTTGGAATGGCGCAGGTGGAGGTGGAGCAGGTTTTTATGGTGGTGGTGGTGGAGCAGGTGGAGGCTCAGCTACAGGTGGCGGCGCCGGTGGATCAACAAAAACTACTTCTGGTCATCATTCATTTGGCACAATGAATACTTCTGGTGATGGCAGTGTTGTAATTACTTGTTTGTCAAATTCAGGATTGGTGCTTCATTTAGATGCAGGTAATCCCTTAAGTTATAGTGGCTCTGGAAATACATGGAATGACTTATCTGGTAATGGGTCTAATGTAACTTTAACTTCAACAACATATAATGCTGCAAATGGAGGATCAATTGTTTTTAATGGGACTTCAAGTTATGCAGATTTTACCGCTAATATTGGTAATACAAATGTAGTCACAGTTGAAATGTGGGTAAAAACGAATTCATTAAAAGCGCCAACTGGTGCTATGTATTTTGGCTTTGGGCGGTATGATGTTTGGACAAGTAATGGAAATATTGGTTATAACACAGCAGGGGGCGATCAGTATGGTTTTAGTAGCAGTAGGATTGATTATTTGGGAATTGAAGGAAATTGGAGACATCTTGTTTTTGTAATGAATTCGGGCTCAAATACAAACAATAAAATATTTGTGAATGGTGAAATCCAAACTTTATCACAGTTAGCTGGAACTTTTGGAGCCACTAATGCAAATTTCAATTCAGGTTTAGGGAGAATTGCATGTTGGAGAAATGATTTGTCTTGGCTGATCAATATGCAGCTTGCAAGTTTTAAAATTTACAATAGGGAGTTAACGCAACAAGAGATTGATAATAACTTCGATGCTTTTAGAACAAAATTTTATGCAGAAAAAGACGGGCTAAGTCCAAATACCGCATCTTCTAGTGCTTATCAGATTAAACAAGATTATCCTAATTCTACTGATGGTTTTTATTGGATCAAAAATTCGAATATCAATGGTGGGAAACCAGTTAAAATTTATGCTGACATGACTACCGATGGAGGAGGGTGGACATTATTATTAAAAAACTCTTCATATGCTGGTTGGAATTATAATAATTCAATGGCATTGAATACATCCATACCGTACACTTCCAACGCCGAAATAATTAGCACTTCAACAGTGAATTATTCAATTATCGGTTGGGCAAATTTTATTAAAAAATCTGCTAGCGGTTTCCAATATATGATAGATGCAGGAAGTAGGAAAAGTTTTGGAGGTATTTGGACTGCAAATGGGAATTATAGTTTTTTAAACACAGACAATACACAAACAAATGTTACTTTGAATACTAAATTTGGTAATTGGAGTTATGTTGGTAGTAATAATGGTATGGCACAACGTATGCCATGGCGTAGTCAAACAGTTGGATCTGGAACTGGTTTTTTAACTCTTTCTGATGGAACAGGTAATTGGTGGGGCACACTAATTTCAAATAATAGTTATTATAATCCTGCACCTTGGATTTCAGACGCAGGAACTGGGGGTACTGCAAATCAAAATCCTGGTATTATTTGGTATTGGGTGAGATAGAAAAATTACTTCATTCTAGTCCATATATCTGTTCGGCCTATCACGCTGAAACCTATAAATCCTCTCACATTTAAAGTATTTTTATCTTTTGCGGTGATGGTGCATTTATATTCTTTACCAGATTTTGGGTCATAAATATGTCCTTTCTCCCAAATCCCCTCCTTGTCATTAAAAGTGAATCCCCACAAATTAATTAGACCTAATAACGGTCGATTGTGTAATGCACTATTGGGATGTTTTGTATCTGTTTTTGGTTTATTTGTAGTTGGGTCATTCGGTTCACTTAACCATACAATCTTTCCTTGAAAGTTATTTGCATTTTTGTAAATCTCAACCCTTGCATTTCCAGATCCAGTTTGCCAAGTTCCAATAATTTGGTCTGCATTTTTTTGTGCAAAAGTAGAGTTAGTAATAATTATACTTAAGAAAAATAAATTTATATGCTTCATAAATGTTTGTATTAAATTAAACAAGGTTCAATTTAGTGTAATTTGATGTGTCTGCAAATTTTCAAGATATGGTTGTTTTAGTTATCTAAAATTTGTATCTAAAGTATTATAAATGAATAAATTATGTCATAATTAATTGGTCATTTTATTTATTTTTATAATATTAATCTAAAAACGTAACTTCATACCTCCCCCATTTAAAACATTAAAAATATGTACAGGGGAATTTTATTGTTATTATTTTTTTGCAGCTTTTCTTTATTAAAAGCGCAAAGTATTACACCATTCACATTGAACATTGCTGGTTTTACAGCTCAGAAGGATGGGTACACATTAACTGTAAGTACCGGAGAAGCCATTTCCATAACCAATTTTACCTCACCCAATGGAGTGAGTTTAAATAGCGGCTTCCTTCAAAATAACCCACCCATAGTTACAGGTATTGATGATTTATTGAATAAAATTAACGAAAACGAGGTTTCAATTTCGCCTAATCCAACTAATTCAATTACCAATTTATTGACCAATTTCAATCAGCCTGGTCAAATTCAATACCAAATTTTAGATATTGGATCTTCACTTTTACTAAGAAGTCCATCCATAAACGGCTTTAATGCTAGACAAACAAAAATTGAATTAACAGCCTATCCTGCAGGAGTATACTACATACAGGTATTTTTCAAATCTACTAATGGCCAGTCAAAAACTGGTATTTATAAAGTGGTAAAATTATAATTATGAAATTTATTTTAAGAATAACAATCTTGTTGTTAGCAATTTCAAAATTCAGTTTTGTCAATGCTCAAGGCATCAATTTCCAAGGTGTTGCTCGTTCTGCAAATGGAACAATCATTTCTAGCTCAAATATTAGTTTAAGGTTGTCTATCATCAGCAAGAATGTAGATGCCACACCAGAGTACGTTGAAACGAAAACAGTGGTAACTAATCCTCAGGGAATATTTTCAGTAGTTGTTGGAGATGCAGCTAATGCAACAGTAATTGGTAATTTCAAGAACATAGTTTGGAGTGACGGCATTAAATTTTTAAAAGTGGAAATGGATCCTG